>Ga0255047_10000862_pt1 | contig 24049 bp, 29 predicted proteins | sample JV7_2_1_MG_FD_183640 | JGI IMG/M metagenome (GOLD analysis project Ga0255047, IMG submission 183640) | Seawater microbial communities from Jervis Inlet, British Columbia, Canada - JV7_2_1 | ecosystem: Environmental > Aquatic > Marine > Inlet | place: Canada: British Columbia | collected 2016-10-06 | reverse complement strand
GCAAGACATCCAGGCCTTCCTGGGCCACGCGAGTCCCACGACGACGCAAATCTACCTCAACCGGCTCTCGGGCCCGGCGCCGGCTCACGAGGACGTGCTCCTGCGCGTCCGCGACGCCGCGGCAGAGATGGCCCAGGGGCTGCTCGACTAGGGCAGGAACGCGCCGCCGAAGACCGAGGGCTGCGAGCAGTCGACCGTGAGCCCTTTCCCGATCTGAACCAGATCAACAGCGCCCACGAAAGGTTCGAGAGGGTTGGGGGCCGCCGCCACGGGGAGCGCGGGACTGTTCGCACGCCATCCGTTGTCTGCCACGAGACCCGGCAAGACAGTCGTCGGGGCTGCTACGATCTGGTGCTCCAACGCGACCTGCGCACGCCACGCGGCAGCGGTGAGTGTCATGTCGGCATCATCGCCGTTTGCGACCCCATCGCCACCTACGAGGCCGTGCAGGCAGTTCGGCGTGGTGATGGCCGGGCCGCCTCCGCTGTCGGCACCGACGCGAAGACTGGGAGCCGAGTTCACGTAGGCGGCGGAGAGAGCAACGCTCCCGGACGACAGGAAGCCTTCCACGTTCAGGTTGATCGACCCGAACGCACCGCCGTCCGGCGGCGGAAGGAACCAGGCAAAGATGCGAAAGTAGGTCTTTGAGATGCCGAGTTGGGCTTCCAACAACGTGAGGGCGATCGGGAAGTTGAGTGTCACCGTCGCCACAGCGCCGGCACCGCCGAAGACGGTGAACGTGAAGTTGACGCGCTCAACACCGGTGGCGGAGTCACCCGCATCGGACATGGTGAGGGTCCATCCCTCGTTCGCGATGCTTCCGTTCTTGGCGATCGTCTGGGCGGCGCCGGGAGGCGACACCGCCACGCCCACGACAGCCCCGAGCCAAAAACCGTTAGCCGGGACGATGGGGAGAGCACCGCCGAAATCCAGGTACAGGGCCGCCGCGACCTGGGGATCGGAGTCGAACCCCTCAATGCAGCACATCTCGGTGAAGGGCACGCGGCCCTTCCACGAGGACTTCCAGAGCGATCCCGCGCTCTTGAACCGAGGGTTGCCGCCCGACTGGTCTCCCATACGCCTACCCTATCACCTCGATCGCCACCAGGCCCAGAAGGCGAAGCCGCCCGCGGCCGCAATCGCCGCCGCACCCACAACGGGGACGACGGGGAATTCAGCCACCGCCGTCTCGACGGTGCTGGCAGGGCCCTCGACGATATCGAGCCCCTCCCGCCGGATACGCGCCAACTGAGTGCTCACACGATCCGCCCATCGCTGCGACCCGTTGTAGAGCCGTGCCAGCTCCGGGATGTCAAAAGCCCGCGCGGCGGCGGCGGCCCGAGACCTCCGGGTGAACCATTCGACAAGCAGCTCGTCGCTCACGGTCCGGGGGTCGCGGTCGAACGCCTCCACGGGGTTCGAGGGGCGCACCCTCAGAAGGAGACCCCCGAGCACCTGATAGAGGCCCCAAGACGTCGAGCGGATCGCGGCCTCCTCGTCGTAGCCACGCGCTCGCTCGAAAGCTGCCCGGTTCGTGTGCGACCGGGTGAGGTCTACGGAGCCGCGAGCGGGGGTGTAAGGAACGCCGGTGTAGCGGATCTGGGTGAGCAGGCGCGTTGACGTACATCGGCCGGGACGGCAGCCGGCGGTGCCCGTGTATGCGTGGAACAGGTGGGGCTCGAACCGCACCACGCCAGGGTTCGAGCCCGACTCGATCCGGCGAATCGCGAGCAGGATCTCGGTCGGGATTCTGGCCCGCTCGGCCAACTGCACGTCTGCAGTCGTCGCCGTGGCCCCCAGGGCGTAGCGATACGACATCGAGGCGAGTATATGCGAGACACCGCCTGGGCCGCCACCGGGCTGCCCTTGCGGCTGTCAGACAAAGTGGGCAGACTGCCCCCGTGCCGTCGTTGAAGAAAGCCGGGATCGACGTATCCGAGCTGAAGACCGCCGAAGAGCGCGTCAAGGACGAACTTCGCAAGCACGGGCTGCTGGTCCTCTTTCGCGTGAAAAACCACGCCGTCGATTACTCGGTGATGAACCGACCCGAGCCGACGACGACGCAGGTCAACGACCACCTTCTCGCGACCGCCATCATCGAGGCGGTCAGAGGGTTTCGTTTCACTCGCATCAAGCGCCGAGACAAGCTCCGGGAGGCCGTCGAGCGCGAAGACGGCCGCAAGATCGTCTACAAACACTCGGTCGATTTCGACTGGACCCAAGAGGTCATCAAAGCCAGCGTCGGCAAAGACCTGATGATGCAAGTCATGTCGGTCGTGGTGGAAAATCTGATGAAGGCCGCGATGCGTGCCGAAGCCGCCAAGGGCGGTCTCAACTAGGAGGACGGAATGGGCGCCGACGAAAACAAGAAACCTCGCAAGAAGAAGCGGAAGCGACCCCCGAAAAAGGAGCCGCTCACCGAGGCCCAGAAGACACAGCTCGCGGAGTGCGGTGAGGCCATCGGCGACGCGCTCGACTCGATCGAGGCGGCGGGCACGGTCTCGCGGGAGTTCTCGCTCGCACGCACGAAGCTCGACGAGGCCGAGATGTGGCTGGCGCGTGGCTTCGACGAGCTGGGCTACTCGATCGGGCCCGACGAGGAGCCTGAGGACGATCCCGAAGAGGGCGACGAGGAGGAGTGAGGCCCTCCGACCGAGGCCGCTGGCGCACCTACGCCACCGGCGCACTCACCGGCCTGCTCGCACTCCCCGAGCCGGCCACCGAGGACGGCGGCCCGGAGGTGGTCATCGACGAACCCCAAGAGCTTGCGCAGACCGCCGCGATGTACGCGGACCTGATGCTCGCCGAAGAGCGCAATCGCTTCGAGCCCAAGGCAGAGGACGAGGAAGAGTGATCCGTTTCCGCCAGACCGAGGACGAGCGACGCTACCTCAAGCTCCGCACGGAGCTGTACCTCCGCGTCGCTCAGCTTCCCCCCAAGCTCGTCAACGAGGCGATGCGAACCTTCGGCAAGCTGGAGCAGCTCCTACAGCTCGAAGGGGTCCGACAGGGGCTCGCCGTCGCCGAGCTGTCCCTCCTCGCCGAGGAGTCCGGGAAGCCGGGCGTGCGCGGGCTCAAGGCCTTCCAGGCCCACGCCACAATGTACGGGAGCCAGGACACCCCGCTCGTCGATGTCGAGCAGGAGCGGCTCCAGTCCTGGGACCGCCCCGGCGAGCGCGCCCGCGCGGCGTGGCTCGACGAGAGCCCGATGCGCTACGCCCCCCAGACGCTCGCCGAGTGGGAGGAGGAGCAGGCCTTCCTGTCGCTCCCCGACGGTCGCCGCGTTCTGAAGAAGGGGCACCGTTTCGAGGACGGCGAGGAGCACCCGATTCACCAGGCCCTCCGAGACGCACCGCTCGACGACGAGCCGGTCTCCGACGAGGACGAGGCAGCAATAGCAGAGGCATGGGCAGACGTTGACGCGGGAGACACCTCCGCACTGGAAGAGGATTGGGCGTCCCACGACTGGAGCGAGGAGGAAGCTCTCCTCGGCCGGAGCGTCGACCCGGACGACGCCCAGGAGCGGCCCGACATGCTGGACCGCACGCGCAACCAGATTCAACTGATGCGAGCCCAAGGATGGGACCCCGAAAACTGGGAACAGCTCATCATGGAGCTGCACCTAGCCATGCGCGTGGACGCCGCGTTTCTCGACATCCAGCTCTCCACGCCGATGGGCCGCGCTGTGCTCGCCCAATGCGGCGTCCTCATCACGCCCGGTCAGGGGCTCTTCCTCGCCGACATCAACGAGCGGCTAGCGGCGGCGGCCAATCAGGAAGAGGGTGAGCCCAACGAGCGCAGCGCCACCGAGGATGGTGGGCCCCACCCAGACGGGGAGCCCGCCCCCGCCGCCGTTCTTTCCGACGACGACCCTCCCGGACCCGACGCGAGCTAGCGCGGGCGCCAGCTGGTCGGTCCACCAGGCGTACCCGGCGCGCCGGAAGTGAACCCGGTCGGGCGCCAAGTCACTTTCCCGCGTCATGGGCTGTGAGTCGATCCAGGCGCCGCCGCGCGCGGGCACCACCTGCCGCTGCGTCGCCCGAAGCGGCGCTCTCGCGGCCTCCAGGTCGGGACGAAGCGTCACACCGGGACCGACCCAGATGACGCTTGCGGGCGCCGCCTGGTCCATCAGGGTGGCGATGTCCTGCGCGTGCCGCGCGGGACCAATACTGGCCGCCGCGTCGTTGCCCCCCAGCTCGATGATAACGACATCGGCGCCGCGCGTGAGCGACCGGATACCGCCCTCGCGCACGTACCGGCGCGCCGACCATCCGCGACGGGGCTCGACGTGCTGAACGGTCACCCCGGTGTCCGAGGGCAGGCGCCGGGCGAGTCGAGGGCCCAGGGCCTCCATGTGGGAGTCGCCGATGATGACGACACGTTTTCCAGGTCCAAGAATCGCCATCAAACCGCTCCGGTGATCTTCGATGCGCCCGACGTCGTCACTGGAAAGACATCGTAGCCCGCGAGAGTCGCGGCCGTCATTCGGTGGTAGCCGTCCACGATCTCGCCGTCCCGGTCGAGAAAGATGTCGTGCTCGGACGGAACGTCGCTGCCCCGCGGCCACGAGGCGAACTGCTCCAGCCACCAGCCGACGGACTGGACATCCCGCGCGGCGTCTTCGTCCTCGGCCGCCCGCTGCTCCACGTACTCGTCGCCATAGGCGTAGTGGTTGAACAGATCCTGCGGCGTCAGACCGCTGTCCCAGGCGGCGGCCTTGTTCTGCTCCCAGATGGGCGGCAGCGGCAAGTAGCGCGCGTCCGAGTTCTTCTTCAGCGAAGCCTTCTCATCCGGCAGGCGCCTGGGGCGTGACCGGCTGCCGTGGCACCCGACGCACTGGATGTCGCGCGTGTCGTACCGGAGCTGCTGGCCCCACACCGCCTCCGCGATGGCATCGGCGCGCCGCTCGACCTCTGGCGGCAAGGACCGGCCGAGCAGCTCCTCCAGCTTCCGCACACCGAAGCGGTTCTCCAGCGCGTGCCCGAACTCGTGACGCATCAGCCCGCGCAGGTTCGTCAGCGGGAGCTTCTCGGCCTTGAAGGCGAACGCGATGACGATCGGGTCGCCCGCCATGCAGTAGGCGAACTGGCGCTCGGCGCCCGCGCCGTTGTCGCCGCCGGCAAGCTCGTCCCGGTGTAACTCCACGGTGCCCACTTCAGGAAAGCGACGCTCCACCTCGTCAAACGCCTCGTCGAAGACGCGGGACGTCTTCGGCATACCGGGATTCGGCGCAAGAGCCTGCGCGTCAACGCGCTCGGCCACGACAGAGCCACCCTCCACACCCATGCGCCACACGCCGAGCACCGCCGTAAGAGGGACAGCCCCATGTGATTCGTAGTACCCGTCGGGCTTGCGCGTGCCGACATCGCCCCTCACCGCCACGAGGTAGTTGGGTACCCCGGTGCGACGAGGGTCGCTACGCCCGGAGTTCACATAGCCCTCAGCGGTCCCAGGGTCGTCAGAGAACTGTGTGCCCTCGACGCTGAGAGAGTAATCGCCGCGTGACTGGAGCGGCTCCCCGGCTCCGAGCGTGGCCGCATACTCGGCCTCCTCCATACCGCGCCAGAGCACTTGCGGTGGCACGGGGTCTTGCATGTACTCCTCCTGACGCCCCAACGTCTTCCACGCGGCCCAAAACAGGTCGTAGACTTCTTGCGAGGTCGCTTCCTGATCAGCGGGCCGGACGACGAAGCGGCGGGGGAGGATCGAGTCATCCGGGTTCGCTGCCACCTCGATCGGCGGCGTCTCGCTTCCTGGAGTGCGACTCAGGCCGAAGTCGAGAATCACCGCGTTGCCATCGCTGTCGAGCCCCACATTGCCGTCGTGCAGATCGCGCACGCGATAGCCCGCTGCGCCTACCCAGCGCAGAGCGCCCGCGAGATCGTCAACGTAGCTCGCGGCCTGCTCGGTGAGGTAGGCCGACCGCTCGTCGGGATCCTCGCCGTACAAGCGCTCAAGCTCGTCGTGAGCAGCAGCAAGTATGTCATAGCCGGGGCGACTCCCAGCCGCTGCAAAGGACACGGCATCAGCGGCGGCGGCCAACTTCACTACCCACCCGGCCGCCTCACTGTAGCGGCCGACAGACTCCAGCGGCGTCACCTTGTCAACGACAATCGCGTAGAGCGGCAACATCTCGCCGCTGTCCATGATCTCGCGCGGCAGACGCCGCACATCGTGTACGTGAACAAGGCCCCGCTGCCGGCCGCCCGACTTCCGCACCAGCTCCGCGATCTCAGCGTCAGCCGGATCCGTCGTCAGCTTGAGCACCTTCCCCGACGGAGTGATGAAGGCGCGTGCGTAGGCACCGCTCCCCAGCTGCGCATCAATCAGGTCTCGGGGACGCGCCACGCCAAGGCTGCGAAGAAGCTGAGGCGCCCTGGCGGTGCCATGGATCATCTCCAGGGCAGCCGCGGCATTCGGGAGAAGCGACGCGGGATTCGCCGCGACAGCGATCTCCACGTCAGCAACCTCCCGCGCGCTCTCGTGGCCGAAGTCAAATATCACCGCGCGCCCGCGAGCGGTGCCGAAGTTGCCGGCGTGCAGGTCCGCCACATCGAAACCGTGCTGGCTCAGCCACATCCAGCCCTGGAGAAGATCCTCGAAGTAGTCCATGGCGGCGCTGGTCGAGAGAACGCCCCAGCCCTCCGCCTCCAGAAAGCCGGCGATGTCCGGGTGACCAGAAGCCGACTCAGAGAGGTAGGGGTAGATCTCTTCGGGGAGGTAGCTGCCGTAGGCCCCGGCCAGAGAGTCCAGCAGCTGACCGGCATTCCCCACGTCGAAATTCCCACTCGCTGAAGCGGAGTCCACCCATTCGGAAACAATGGCGTAGAGGGGCTGGTAGCCGGGCACCCGCTCCTCGCCCTCCGTCGCGGCAACCGGCTTCTCGATGCGCCACACGTCCTTCACACGGACGAGCCCAGGCACCTGGCCGGCGTCGCGAATCAACGCCGAAGCCTCGGCGTCGTCGCGGTCGGTCGTGAGCTTGAGAACAAGCCCCTTCGGGTACTCGGGCGACGTCGCCAGGGGAAGCCTGAAAGCACGCGCGTAGTAGCCGGCACCGACCTGGCTCTCCGGCAGCGTATCGACATCGAGGCCCAACGAACGCATCAGCTCCGGCGCTGACGTCATCGCGACCTGGATGTCCTCCATGTACGCCGGGTTCTGGACCGTCCTCACACCGCCGAGGATACCGCGGGCAGCTCGTTGCCCCAAGCCGACCAGCCCGGTGCCCGCGAGCGCGCAAACAGCTCCTGTCGGGGGCCGAGCGAGCGCGCCTCGATAAGCTGGCGGAACACTTCCGGCTTCGCCGAGTGAACGATCTTGCCGTCGGCGCGCACATGCGGGGCCCCCAGGCACGACGGGAGATCCTTTCGCCCGGTGCGTGTCGCGTAGCCGTCGCCGCGTACCGCGAAGAGCATCAGCTCGTGCTTGCCACGGAAGTATTGTCCGATGCCGAAGCGGTCCTTGGCCCACGCCACGTTTGTCACGTAGCGGAAGCCCAGCTCCCCCATGAGCCAGAGCCCGTCGGGCAGCTTGTTGTTCGTCACCCAGCAATACAGGTGGGAGTTGTCGGCCGGGCGCCACACGCCGCTCTGCAGCACGGCGTCGCGGATGCGACGTTTGCCCATGAGCGGGTAGTGCCGGTCCGCTCCGCGCTTGATCTTTCCGCCGCCCCGCTCGGCCCATGGCGGGTCCATGAGGATCGTGCGGAACCGTCGCTTCAAGGCAGTCCGGGTGTCAGCGCGAGCCGCAGCGCGAGCCGCAGCGCCTCGGGGTTGCCCTGGAACTCTTCGGTGGCGCGACGGATCGTGCGGTCGAGTCGGGTCTCGGGCTTGCCCAAAAGTCGAGCGGCGCGGCGACGGGCGAGGGTGCGCTCGACATCGGGGAGCCCGAGGCGGTGCATCGCGATGCGGGCCGTGCTCACAGCAGCAGGCTCCCACACGTCCCCGAGAAGCCGCAGTCTCCGCACGCGCACTGGCTCGGGCGGTTGCCACAGCCGCAGTCACACGAGGCGCGCTCGATGCATTCGTCGCAGATGTAGTGGCCGTCGGTCTCGCATTCGGTGCCGGCAGGCTCTCCGGGATTGAACGCCTCGCACGGATACTCGGGATCGCGCACGCCCGGCATCCCAACAACTGCCCTGTCATTGACACGGGCGACAAGGACTGCCCAGCGCGCGAGTGCCCTCACCGAATCACCTGTGCTAACCAGCTTCTTCTTGTCACGCATCCTTGGGGCCGAGAGCGTCGTCGAGAGCCTGGTCGAGCGGGGACTTGGGGGCGGGAGGCGTGGCGCCTTCCATCGAAGCACGCAACTCAACCAAGAGCGTCGTCAGGAACCGGCGCGCGCCGACTTCCTTGATGGCCTTCACACCAGCCTTCACCCACTGCCCCTCCTCGACGATGGCGTCGTAGGGCGGAATGCCTGCGTAGACGGGGTTGCAAACCATCCTCAGCATATCGTCGGGCTGCCAACCCTTCTTCTCGTCAGTCACCCGCTCCTCCGGTATGATGGCCGCCTGTCTGACAACCTACGTAGACCGTCGAAGGAACGCAAGTGGCTAAGAAGCTAGACTTCAACTGGATCGTCCCCGGACTCGCTCAGGGCAGCTACCCCGAGCCGCCCGGCTCAGCCTTCGCCCACTTCGACGTGGTGGTCTTCGCGGCAGAAGAGCTGCAGCCGAAGATCAAGGCCCCAGCGGGCTGCTACCTCTTCAAGCTCCCCATGGACGACGACATCTATCGCCCGGTACCGGCCGCGGCGGGACAGGTTCTGCACCAGACCGCGAGCGTCCTTGCGTCCTATCTGGCCGGCGGTTCCAGGGTCCTCACCACCTGCGCCCAGGGGCGCAACCGCTCGGGTATCCTGACGGCGCTCACGATGATGTACTGCTTCCGTATGCCGGCCCGCGACGTCATCCAAATCATCCAGCGCAAGCGCAAGCACGCGCTCACGAACACGATGTTCACGCAGTGGCTGCTGGCGACTCGGATCTGACGCCGCGCGCCCTGCGCCACCGACGGAGCCAGCGCGGCGTCGAGGCCTCCTGGTCCAAGATCCAGCGCGTCATCTACAGCCCCCGCATCCTCCAGGGATTGCCGCCGTTCGCCGAGCGCTGCGCGCGATGCTTCTGGGACATCGGAGCGCTCGACGCGATCCGGGCGATCCGGGCGGGCGATGTGGCCTTCTTCGTGGCCTTCCAGATCCGGCTCGACCAGCTCGACTGCGCCATGGTCGATCTCGGGCGCACCATCGCCGACCGAGCGCCGGTCACGCGGAGCAAGTACCTCCTCGAAGGGTTCCGGCAAGCGGCCGAGGCTCAGCTCATCAAGAAAGGCGGCACATGGCCGCCCGCGCTCAGCGGCGCCGAGCCTTGAGAATGTCCCGGTTGATCGAGCCCGAGCGAATCCCCTTGTCTACCCAGCAGCGAACCTCGTCCCAGTCGATGATCATCGGGAACGCCTTGGCGCACCGGCAGCCGAGCTTCATAAAGATGCCCTGGCGCGTCGCCTTCGTGTTCTGAACGGGCTCCCCCATGAAGAACATGGCGACCTCGCCCCAGGGGATGATGCCCTTCCACTGCCACCCGCAGTGCTGGCAATCCGCGAGAAGGAGAACGCCTCTGCGGACGGTCTTGGAGTCAACGTCGTCGGACCCGTCGCCCCCGAGACCGTGAGTGATGTCGTCGGACTGGCCTCGCGACTCGGACCAGTGCTGAAACTTCTCGTCGCTCATGGTCGAAGGCTACCCGGCGGCTAACTGTCTGACAACCAGGGGTACCAGATGTTGCCGATGCTCCCCGAGTTGTGCTGGCGCCAGTCCTGGTGGACGATCGCCGTCACGTTGAGCAGGCGCATGTAGTAGGTCATCGGGTGGTAGCCCGGAAACCGGCGCTCCTCGACATCGAGGACGTAGGCGTCCACCGCAGCCTGAGCGCGAGACGCGAGTGGCGCCACGGCGAGGTAGCTCTCGCGGTCAGGAGGCATCTCGCGACTGGGGGCCTTCCAGTCGATGTCCCTCACGTCGCCTCTCAGGGTGTCGGTCGCCCGACGCTGGTGCTCTCTCAGCCGCTTCACTTCTTGATCCAGGTCGTAGGCCGCAGACCAGAGGTCGTCATCGTCGGGGTTGTCGTCGGACTGCTTTCCCGCGACGGCTGCGGCCTCTTCCGCCTCTGTCAACTCGGTTGTCATCCTAGCCAGCGCGGCAACGCCGGACGGGTAGCAGAGAAGGTTCTTGGCGAAGTCATGGTACTCGTAGACCTTCTCCTCGCTGAAGAGGTAGCGAACGGCGCCGTGAGTCTCCTCCCACGCCTTCCGCTCGTCCACGTCCGGCGGGCTCAAGCTGGACACGTCGATCACCCAGACCAGGCCAGCGGTCGCCTCACGCAGCTCTCGCTCCCCCATCTCACCGAGCTGCGGTGCGAAGCCGTACCCGGAATGGAACGCGGCCGAAAGCGTCCCAAAGAAGTAGAGCCCGGTCCCCAGGTGCCCGGTCCCGCGGTCGCAATACATGCGCGGTTGGGACCGCTCGGCTTGCTGCGGCGTGCGAAAGATTGGCTCCCCGAGACGGGGCACCCCGTGGCGATAGTGGATTTGGTTCGACACGCTCTCGCGTGCCGCCGCCTCCGGGTCGCGCTCAGCGAGCGCCCACAGGTGCCGGTCGAACTCGACGGCCTCCTTCAGCGCATCTGACGGCAGCTCCGAAAGGGACTGGACGTGATCGGTCCACGGCCAGCGGGCTTCACGGTTCGGAGTGAGTACCTCGCTCCACATCGCTCACGCCGCAGAGCGCAGCTTCGCGAGCGCCTTGAGATCGTAGATGGCGCCCACGGCCTGCGCGAGACGCTTCAGCTCGAAGTCGTCCCACGCCATCGGGTCGCTGCCCTTCGAGCTGAAGGAGAAGACGTTCCAGGCCTCGCGTCCGTCCATCTCCAGGTCGCGGGTGTTCTTGGCCGTCAGCTTCACCGGGAACGACGTGGACTCCAGCGCGTAGCTCTCCGGGTCCTCGATCATCTGCTGCATCACCGTCGGCACGACCACCCCCGCGCCCTGCTGCCTGCCCGCAACCTCACTGACAAGCGAGCGAGCGTATGCGGTCCCCTCGTAGGTGCTCTCCTTCACGTTCTCGGGGTGACGCGCCCATGCGTAGAGGAAGAGGATCCAGAGGCGCGCGAACATCGGGTCGCCCACGTCCCTGGGCACTACCGCGGCGCTGGCCTCCGCGCCTTCGCCAGCGGACATCCGCTTGCGTGCGATGGCGCGCTTGGCGTCCGCCACGGACTTGTAGCGTGGCTTGAGCATTCTGCCCTCGGCCCAGGCAAAGAACGTCCCATCTTCAAGCCCCTGGATCTCACCGAGAATGTTCCCATCCTGCTCCATGGTCCACGACGTCTCGCCGGTCTGCTCCCAGTCCCCTGGCCGCTTCGCGGCCTTGCCCTTCACCGGCATCCCGCCGGTCTCCTCGACCACTCGCTTGGCGGCCTCGAACTTCGCGTCGTTCTGGGTCTTGAACTCGGCGCTCCCCTGCTCCTGGTCGTAGAGCGTGTACCCGTCCCCGTAGGTCTCCTTGTAGAACTCGAAACGCTCACGCAGCGTGCTCGACTCCGGCACGATCTCTCCCTCGGTGACCCCGCGGACGAACCCGTATCGGCCATCCCAGTGGAGGCTCATCTTCTTGGCCTGCTTGAGGATCGCCTCGCGCGTCGGCCCGGCGGCCAATCGCTGCTGGTGAGCCCTGCTCGCGAGTGCTTTTCGGATCTTCTTGGCGACGGGGAGCATGTCCATGAGCGCGCCCATGTTCTCGGTCATCGCACTCGTGAAAGCCTCGTTGTGCTCGCTGATCCCGTTGACCATGTGCGTCGCCTCGTGGACCGCAATGGCACACATCCTCTTCAGGACCGCGTCGTCGGTGATCTTCCACATCGCCGTCTTCTTGTACGTGATGTTGAGAACGTCACCGTCCTTGTCGTAACGGGTCTTGTCCTCAGTGAGCTTCACCGGATTGAGGAGAAGAAAGTCGTAGACGTCGCCATCCTTGTCCGGTTCCTGCGTGTACGCCGCAATCGCCGTGGACGAAGACTCTTTGTCCCACGAGAAAATCCAGCCCACACCGAACGGCTTGCTCCACCCGAGGCGCATCAGCACGAAGCGGCAGAGTTCCATCCACAGCTCACCAATCTTCCTGTACGTCGGCTTCATCTTCTCCGGTGTCAGGTCGCCCGGAATCGTAAAGAAATCCACCTCGTTGACGATGAGAAACATGGGCTGCCACGCGAACAGCTTGAGAGCGTCGGCGGCGTGCTCGGGACTCGCGAACCGGGTCTCCGCCAGAACGGTCTTGGTCACCGCCGCGCTGTTCCTGAGACGTCGAAGAAGCTGCTCCAATGCCACCTTCTTCTCGTCCTCCGTCAGCGTGGGGGCCACCTCTTCCATCTCTCGCTGCTCTATCTCCCTGTCAGATTCCTCGGCGACCTTCTCCGCGATCTTCTCTATGGCCTCCTTGTCGAAGGCGACGCTGCCGTCTTTGTACTGCTTCTGCTGGTTGACGGGAGTGTCCATCGCCATCTTGGCCGCCACCTTGGCCGCCATGCCCTTGCGAATCTCGAAGGCGCCCGATCCCCCGTGCAGCAAGCGGTCCTTGCCTTTGTCCGCGCGGGCTTTCTTGAGCGCGGTTCGCACATCGACGGTCAGTCGGGCGACGAACTGCTCCACGATCTCCTCGACATCAGTCAGCTTGCTGAAGCCGTCGCGTTTCTGGTTGAACAAGTCCCTGGGTACGCCCGACAGCTCGACGAGGACAACGCCTTTGTACTTGGACGGGTCGAGCCGCTCCGAAAACATGTAGATGCCGTTCGAGCGCACGAGGACCCCCCGGCGGCGGGTCCGGGGGTTGTGGTAGACGCTGACGCTACCTACCGATCGAACCTGGAGTTCGAGGGGTGCGTGACCACAACGAGGACAGCGAGCCAGGCTGTCGTCCTGGGACCAATCGTACTTGCTCTTCACCTCCACATCGGGGTGATGGGGGCACGAATGCCAAGTCTTGGTCACATCCTGCGGGAACCCGTGAACAAGCCGGTCGCTGGTGAGGTCGGCCTTCTTGCGTTTGCCGTTGACCGAGATGCGGAGGGTGGGCAAGAAACTGCGGTCGAGGAACGCCACCGCATACGCCGGGGTCGTCGATTTTGAGAGCGGCATCCAAGTCGTGACGCGCGTGCCGTCGAAGTAGTCCGCGTCGAAGATCTCGAACTGGTTGTGACGACCGCGCGCGATGCGGTCTCGGGTGTGAATCTCGTAGCCCAACCACGGGATGATGATCAGCTCCTTGGCGTCGCCAAAGCCACCCGTCGAGCCCTCGGGCTTGTGGCTGCCGCTCCAGGCGAGGAATGCGTTGCGGAGCACGTCCTCGTTCATCCCCACACCGTTGTCGGTCGCGCTCACGCGCATCGCCTCGGTAGTCACTCCCTCGGCATCTGTGTAGGACTCGGGACGACACTCCAGCTCGACGCGAGTCGCCCCCTCGGGCTTCTCGGGGCCGCGAGCGTCGCTGGCGTTCTGAATCACCTCACGCCACCAGGCGGTCTCCCAGCTCGTGTATGCGTCGAGCTTGTTGGTCCACGCCGAGGCGTCGAACGCCATCGTCTCCATCGCGTTGGGCGTCAGCTCCGGCGGACACTGGCCGACGAGCGCGGCCCGGTCACCGATGTACGCGAGGATGGCAATCGCGTCTGGGAAATACTCCTCGGTCACGATGCTCACCCGCGGGTTCCACCCGTCGAGCGCGCGAATCACGCCGTAGGCCTGCTCGTTCGAGTCGGTCTGGACGAAGCCCTCGTTCGCGAGGAACTCGTCCAGATCGTCCACCTTCTCGATGAACGTCGCGTCGCTCATCGGCTGGTGCGTCTTCGGCGGCGGCGCCGGTTGGCGGCCACCCGGCGGCGCATCCGAGCGCGGGCGACCACAGCGACCGCAACCCCGGTCAGGACGAGCGCCCCCGTGCCGACGCCCGCCCACTCGATTGGCGTCAGGCCGAAGCGGACGTCACGGTCGAACCGCGCGGGGGGCTCGTAGGCGTTGTCGTCGCCGTCGGAGACGATGGGCTTCTGCCCGAGAGCGCTCTCGGGGACCTCCCACGCAGAAATCCGGTGTCGAGGGTAGGGGTCGTAGCCCGCGAGACCGAGCCCCTCCCACGCGGGGCGTGTCTGGGCCATCTCGGAACCGGGCTGGATCTCGAAGCCGCCACGGCGCATGAACCGGAGCCCCTTGCCCTCCATCCACGGGCGCGGGTCCAGGTTGTTGAAGGGGTTGCGGTCCGACTGGGGGTAGGGCCCCGGAAACGGCGAGCGGCCGTTGGGACGGCGGCGGCGCAGCTCCAGGTGCAGGTGCGGACCCATGCCGGGGAATTTCCCGTTGCTGGAATTGCCCATGGTCCCGAGGCGGGTGCCGGCCGGGACTGCCTGGCCCTGGGTCACGGCCACGTCCCTCATGTGCGCGTAGAGCGCCCAGGTGTCGTCCTCGGGGTGGTGGACAACAACACCGTTGCCGTAGCCGTTGAAGGCCCGCAGGGGGCTCGCGTCGGTGATAACGCGCTCGACGATACCCGTCTGCACGTTGAGGACGGGCGTCCCGGCGCCGTCGGTGTGCCCGAGGTCCATCCCCGCGTGCATCCGCTGCTGGCCCGTGCGGCGCCCCCTACGCATCCCCATATCCGACAGCAAACGACCGGAGACCGGCGGCAACGGGGGTGAAGCGGCCATGGCCGATGCTACCGCGTCTCGGCGCCAGGCTCAAAGAGGCGCGTGCGGTAAGCGCCGGGGCGGGGTTGCGGGCCCGGATCGCGGCCTGTATCGCCCCGATATGCGAAATCCACTGACCGCATGTCTCGTACTTCTCGCGGCCTGCTCCCTGGAACCCCCAGCCTCCCCTGCCATCATCACCCCCATCATCGCCATCGAGCCTGAACTGGTCGAAATCGTGGAGACCCCCGACGCAGGCGAGCCCGTCGCAGCGCCCGACGCAGGCGAGCCCGTCGCGGCGCCGACCGTAGCCGAGGCGACCCGTGCCCAGCAGCCGCTGCCCTACCGCAACCCTCGCTACATCCGCCGCTGCCGGCGCGAGTCGCGACGCGACGCGCCGGCAGTCGAGGCGATCGTGAACAAGCCCGAGGCGCGGGCGCGGGCGCGGGCCCTCGCTCGTGCGGGCCGGCTCGACGACGTGCTGATCCTGAGTCGCATCGCCTACGGCGAAACGGGCACGCCGGTACCGGGGCGCAACGACGATCCGAGCACTCCCCGCTGGGACGAGGTCGAGGCGTTCCTCGCGGTGCTCGACGGACGACGGGGACTGATGTCCCGAGCCGAGATGTTCGCGGCCTACTCCCCCCGGCGCGTCTTCCCTCACCCAGCCGCCGAAGAGAACCCCCGGAACGCTCACATCCGAAACATGTGGATCGCCGAGCTTCAGCTCGACGGGTCAAGACCGCCCTCGTGGCCGCGAGAGCGCGGGGTATACAGCCCGCACCCGACGTGGCGCCGCTACGGCTGCCCCCGCTGGCTAGCCACGGTGGACGCGGTTCGCCGCACGCTCCGGCTCGCGTCGCGGCGCGTCGTTCCCGTCTCCGCTGGCGAGAGGACCGGCCCCTGCGCCGAGCAACCCGATCACTGGGGCGGGCGGGTGGGCATCGACGACCACGCTGTCGAGCTGGGTTGGCGGCTCGTCAACTGCGGGCACACGAACAACCGGTTCTGGGTCGTCCCGCTCGACGAAGGTGTCGAAGACGAGCCCTTGCCCGAAGAGCGGCCGATGCTAGAGCAGGCGGCCGATGATGAGTCACCCCAGACGGATGAGCTACGTGAAGCCGCCCTGCCAGCACCAGAAGGTGTACTCCGGCGAGACCCTGCTCCTTGACCGGTGGTTTTGGATCTGCACCGATTGCCGGGAGACAGGCTCGGACAAGTTCGCCGAGCCGCCACTGACTGAGCCCGAGAGCTACTGGCGCACCATGCGCCAGCTCCAGCCCGACTGCTGGGTGCCGGCGCTCTACCGAGACATCGTCGTCTAGCCCATCTTCTCGAAGGACATGCGCAGCTCGCGGATCTCGATCGCGTCGTTGCCCCCGAGCGTCGGCTCCCGCCGAAACGAAAGCTCCAGCGTCGGGGTCGCGCCGTCGGGTAGACCGGCCTTGCGCGCCCAGCCCGAGAACGCCGTCCACTCCTCGCTCACCATGACCGAGACGCCGAGGAGGTCCGTGTTGAAGCGCATCCGCGCCTGCCCCTGACTGTTGAGCGGGCCGCTGGGCACGACACGCATCTCGCAGTACCACGCGATGCGATAGGCCCCGCCCGAGAGCGGCGTTGCCGGCGTCTGCGAGAGCGCCACCTGATAGGTCTGGAGCGAGGTGCTCTGGATCGCCACGCTCTCAAACATCCTGAACGCGGGCGAAAGCGTGAGCCCTTGGTGCGCGAGCACGGCCGCGTCGAGCGAGATGATGTCGCCGGCCGAGAGCGCGGCGTCGAAGACCACCGAGAGCGTGCCGCCCGCGGTGCCCACGTAGGCGAACGTCACGCTCAGGCCGAGCACGATGATCTCGTCGGCGAGCATCGAGTCGTTGACCTTGGCGTTCGCCGTCTCGGTCGCGATGTTGTAGAGCCTGGGGTCGGCTGCTGTGCCGGTTCCGCTCGCCATTACGCCGCCACCTTCAGGATCACAAGAGAACGGTCAGGTTGCATCGAGCCGGTACCCGCGCCGACGCGCCAGCGGCCCTCGATGGCCTGGCTGCCGTTGACCGCGACGCGCGCCGTGCAGCAGAACCCCGCCACATCGTCCTGGCGGTTGAACTGGCACTCGCGCTCGCTCGACGTCACCTGCGCGCCGGCCGACCAAATCGAAGCGAAGGTGTCGGCGTCGCTCTGGTTGTTCGAGAGCGAGCTGGTGAACCAGACGAGGTACGTCCCGCTCGCGGGCGTAACCGTCATCGAGGTGGCGAGCACGTCGGAGGTCGAGGTCGTGGTGATCGCACCGTTAGCCTCGATGATCTGCGACGTCGGATCGCCACCGCCGCCGCCGATGTCCGCGTAGGCGCCAGCGTTGACGGAAGTCTGAAACGTCTGCGAGGTCGCGTTGTAGCGGAGCCGTCCCTCGTTCGCAGCCGAGACCGCAGCGCTCACCCCGTTGTCGAGTTCGAGGTAGCCGTCCTGGCTGCCGCCGTCTGCGAGCCGAAGAACGCGAATCGTGATGTCATCGGTCGTCGGGATCCGGGTGATGATGCCGGCCGCGATCTTCAGTGGCTGAACGACGGCCACTTCAACCCACCCTCAAGACCCAAAGCTGCGCGTCCTGCACCGTAATGTTGTTGCCCGCGGTGATGTTTTGTACCCACAGCTCAACGGTATCGCTGGCAGCCAAAGTCACGGGGAGTCCCGAGCCCGCCGAGCCCACATCGCCGGTCCCGCCCACCTTCCGGGACGACACCAAGTTCTTTTGCGTCACTCCATTGTTGACGAACACCGCGAGCTGGTACTCGTTGTTGGCGTTCCCGGCGGTGAGCGACGCATTGAAGCCGATCAGGTAGTCGCCCGCCGTAGCAATCGTAATGTCGTCGGTAGTGGCCGACGGGGTAACGTCAGCGCTCGGCGATGCCGTCGCGAACACGGTCACCTGGACGTAGGTGCTGCCGGTCCCGATTGTCGTCGCGACCGCGTTTCCGCTGACGCTCAGGCCGCCGTAGGCCGGCGTCGAGATGCCCTTGCTGATGTCGGTCCAGGGCCCGGTGTTCTCCGAGATCTGGAACGTGTCGGTCGTGGCGTTGTACCGGATACGACCTTCGTTCGCAGCCGAGACCGCGGCGCTCACGCCGTCGTCCAGCTCCAGGTAGCCGTCCTGACTGCCGCCGTCCGCGAGCCGAAGAACGCGAATCGTGATGTCATCAGTCGTTGGAATACGACTGATGATGCCACTCGCGATCTTCAGCGGCTGGACAACGGCCACACCCCGTTAGCCTGTCCGAACGAACGCCTGCTGCTCAGGCTCGTAGCGCCAGGACTGCCCGTCCACTGCAGCCCCGTGCTTCTTCGCGACCGCGAGCACGATCGACTCGTACTCTTGTGACGCCTTGCGCAACGCTTCGAGCCGCTGCACCTCTCGGGACAAGTACGCCTCGCGCTCCAGCCCGAGATGCTGCTGATGGTCATCGCGCACCGTTCGCATGGCCTGGAGCGTCGCGATGTCGTCGGGGCCCAGGCTGACGACGTGGCCGACCGGGCGCAGCTCGGCGGGCGCCTCGGGCGATGCCGCGGGCGGCTTCCCGTTCGGAGCCGCGGCCGGGGCCGCGCCGTTCGGCTTCGCCGCTTTCGCGGTGCCCGTCCGGCGGCGCGGGGCCTTCTTCCTCTTCGGCGCCTTCTTCGGCGCCTTCTTCGCTGCGGGAGACCCGCTCTTGCCCTGTGTGCTCGTCATGTGTTCCACCCAAGTTGTGGACGGGCCCCGACGGAGCCCGTGTCGGCTAGAGGTTGACCGTCGCGACCGGGGAGACCGTCACACGAATGGCCCCGGTTCCACCGCGCGAGATGACGCCGAGTTGGGTCACGCTGCCCGCGGGCTGGCCGCCGCCCGAATCGAAGAACAGGCTGCCCTGAGTCTCCGAGATGAAGAACGGCTGCCCAACGTCTGCGACGGCGGGAAGCGTACCGTTGACGGTGTCCCATTGGGCGTCGGCCACATCGACCTCGCCCATCAGGACGACCTGGACCGTCGCGCTCGCGACCGCTGCGGCGAGTGCGATGCCGAAGCCATCGGGAAGGGTGCCGGCCCCGTCGGAGTCGGCCTCGACAGCCACGGGCGAGCCGGCCTGGTTCTGGAGAGCGATCGGCGCTCCTGCTGCTGCTCCCGTGGACGAGTTCATCGTGTACTCGACCGTGAAGACGCTCGTGCCACCACCAGCAAGCTCATTGAGCGCGCCGACGATGCTCGTCGCGGTGAAGCCGACGAGCGCGTTGTCGGGTGCCGCCTCGCTGAACGGGATGGCCGATCCGCCCCGAGCTACGAAGTCGATGTCTCCGGTCGCGCCCGCCGCCGTGATGGTGACGTCGCCCGAGGTGACGGTCGAGAGGGCAAGCGCTCCAGCCGTGGACGAGATGGTCATGCCACCTGTCGAGGTCGAGAAGTCCGAAGCCCCGGCGCCCTGGATCGAAACGCCCGCCGCTGCCGAATCGATAGTGATCGCGTTCGCTGCATCGACGTCGAGCGTGTCGGCCGAGCTGATGGTGAGAACGCCGTCGGTCACCGTCGTGAGCGTGAGCGTGGAGTTGGTCACCGTGAAGTCGGAGGCTGCCGCCGCGCCGAGTGAGATGCCGCCAGCCGACGAGTCGATGGTGATGGCCTCGTCGGCGTCGATGTCGATGTTGCCCGTGCCGGCACCCGCGTTGGACACCGCGACGGTCAGCGTCTCCGGGTTCGCCGTGTTGGCGGTGATCGAGAGGTTCGAGCTTTGGACGCCATCAATCGAAACGCCGAGCGTGGCCGAGTCGATCGTGACCGCTCCGTTGGTGGCGTCGATGTCCACGCTCGTACCGTCCATATCGACGATGCCCGCCGAAGTGAGGGAGAGCGTGCCCGATGTCGTGGTCGAGACCGTCGTGGGCCCGGTGGTCGTGTTGATCGTCGTGGAGGTCGCTGCCTCCAGAGCCATCGTCGTCGCCGCAGTGATCGCGACGCCCGCGACGGAGCCGTCGATGGTCACGGAGCTGCCGTCCAAGTCCACATCGGCGGTCGCACGCAGAATCAACTGTCCAGGCCCAGGCGTCGCAGGAGCGCCGTTCGACGCCGCCTGAACGGTGACGCCACCGTCGGTCCCGTTGGTCGCGCTGGTGTGGATGAGGACGTCGCCGCAGGTGCCGGTTCCGGTGACGAACGAGCGAATCGTGACGTCGCTGGTGTTGGCACTGCCAGCACCGTTCGACGTGAAGCTCTCGACGTTCACGGTACCCGCAGTACCGGTGGACGCGCTGGTGCTCAATGCAGTGATGGAAACGGCACCCGAGCTGCCCAGGGCACCTGTCGCGCGACTCTGGACATCGATATCGCCAGCGGTTCCGGTCGTCGCTTGCGAGAGAAGCGTGATGATGCCGCCGATGCCGGCAGCCCCCACGCTCGTGCCCATGGTGGCCGAGCCGGTCGTCGTGTTGAGGCTGATCAGCCCGGTCGTCGAGTTGATCGTGATGTTGCCATCCGTCGAGTCTACGTCGATGGCTGCGCCGGCCGGAACGCTGACCGTGACGGCGCCCGCACCGCTGATGTCGAGGACGTCGCTGCTGTCCACCTGGACGGTGAGCGCGGCACCCGTGCCCTGGTTGTTGATGAAGAGCGCGTCGCCGGTCGCAGTCGCGCCCGTCGCGATCTCCAGTCCGATGCCCGTGCTCGCGACCGCCGAGCCCATGTCGATGAAGAGGCCGCGACCCCCAAGAGCTGCGCTCTTGGTGATCGTGAGGATGTCCTCCCCCTCCGTCGCATCGACGAGCTGAAGCATGGGGGCCGCTTCGGCGTTCGCGCCGCGGGTGATCGTCATGCCCAGGTCAGTGTTGTCCTGGGTGATGTCAGGACCGGCGTTGTACGCCTGCTGGAGCGTGTTGCCCCCACCCGATGCGAAGGCCACCCAAGTCGAAGCCGCCGTCTTCTGGTAGAGCGCGAGGCCCACGGTATCGACGAACAGCGAGCCGAGGTCGCCGTCGTTCACCGCAGTCGCGTCGTTCGGGTTATCCACGCCGTAGAGGATCGAGAACGCCGCCGCGTCGGTGCCCGTCGAGACGCACTCGATGGCCTCCGCGTAGTTGCCGGCAGTCGCCCGCGTCGTGGTCAGCTGCGTGATGTTCAACTGTCCCGCAGCCGGCGCGGCTGCGTTCGTGATGCTCATCGTGCCGGTGTGCGTCCAGAGCGGATTGTCCGCCGCGTTGCCGGAGCTGATCGAAACCGCCGTTGTGCCGCCGATGGTGATCGCGCCATCGGTCCCGGAGCCGACACCAGCGTCGATGCTGACCGCGCCGCCGGTCAGGCCCGTGCCGCCGTCGATGTTGACCGCGCCGCCGTCACCGGCCGTACCGCCGCCCGCGCCGCCGCCGACGCCGCCGGTGACAACCGCAGCGCCGCCGTCGGCACCGTCGGTCGCCGCGCCGCCGAGGCCGCCGACGCCGCCGATCATCTGAGCAGCACCACCAGCGCCCGCGTTGAAGGTCGCCGCGGCTCCCAGTCCGCCGACGCCACCGACGATGATGCTCGCACCGCCCGCCTGTGCAGCGGAAACGGCCAGACCGCCGATGCCGCCCTGCTGCGTGATGGCCTGGCCGGCGGCATCGTTGCCCGCATCGTCCACCACATTGACGTGCGGGGTGGTCCCGAGGAACTGCAGCGACGCATTGGTGGCGACCGGCGTCGCCGTCGCGTTGATGATCAGAGCGCCGACCTTCAGCGTATCGGCGAGATCGTCGCCGATGACGGTATCGCCCTGGAACGTCGTCGTCCCGATGACGACTTCGTTGCCATCGATCTGGACGTTCTGGCCCGTCCGACCCAGGTGGATCGTGTCGGTCGTCGCCGTCGTGCCGATGTAGAGATCGCCCGATGCGTCGAGCTGAACGCCGTTGCCGGCGCCGCTCTTGACCTGGAGAGCGTCCCCGGTCTGAAGGCGGGTGATCCGGCCGGACTGGATTGTGAGCGCGAGTGCGTCTGCCATGGTCTACCTCAGCTAACTGATCCGTGTGAACCGCGGATCTGCGTCCAGATGCCGGATTGCTCGCTTGTCGGTAACCGTGATGTGCCGATCCCCCGCTGTTGGGATGGCGTACTTTACTTTCTCGCCCGTCTGGTGATGAAGACGAACGAACGATGCCTTCAAGGACTTGCCCTTGGAGAAGCCGGGGAGCCAAGTCTCTTCGTCATTCAACGCGAAAACTGCCATCGACCTGCCTCTAAAGCACCACTTCGGTGGGTCCTGGGTTGAAGACCATCGTGGTCGCGCTCGCGGCCACGCCCACCTGTTGTACCACGGAGCCTGCGGCGACGGGAGGGGCCAATGTAACCGCCCCCGCCAGACCTACATAGTAGACCGCACCGGGGGTCAGGCCGGCAAACGAAGCCGCCTCGCCGAAGTAGGCAAGCGTCGCCGTCGTCGCCGCCGGCTTGGCGATGACGACCCCAATCGCGGGCACCGTGGTACCCGAGCTGTTGTCAGCCAAGGCTCCGGTGAAGACGCCAGTCCCGTAAATCAAGTCCCCCACGACCGCGCCCGCGGGGACCGTCCACGCGCCCGCGGCGCTGGTAATCTGCGCGCCACCGGACGGGGTTGCCGGCGCCCACGCAGCACCGTTCCAGGTGAGCACCTCGCCCGCACCCGGAGCCCCTGCCGCCACCGGATTGCCTTGCAGGCCATCGACCGTGGGGTCCGGGTAGGTGCCGGCGAGATCACCCCCAGCTGGTCCCGACGGGGCACCGCCGCCGCCCGTTCCTCCACCAACTCTCGGCGGCCAACGACTCACGGATCAGCCGATCGATTCTTGGTAGTTGGTGCCGCCGAGCGTGCCCACCGCGTAGGTCACCGACAGGAGCGGAGTGGGATCGACAGCGCTCCCGTCATTGTCCACCTCGCGCTCATACGTCAGGCCCAGCGCGTAGCCCATCGCCGGGTACATGAACGCGATCCAACGACTCGGAATCTGCGGCGAGGGGAAGTTCGCGATGTAGGTCGCGTCCGCCGGGTCCTGGAGGTCCATCGTGATGACGTCATCGAGCATCACCGAATCGCTCGTCCTCACCGCCGACACGGGAGGCGGCGGCGAAGACCACTCCGTCACGTCGAGACGCTTGGGCGACGGGATCCAGACGTAGCGGTTGTTGGCAGGCTCGAACCCCGGAACGGGGCCGTTCAGGAACGTCTGCACATCGAGCCCGTTGTACGTCGGCACGCCAGGTGTCCGGTACTCCAGGTTCGGTCGCGCCCACCAGAGCTTGAACTGGATCCGTGTGATGTGGTTCGGGTCGCCCGGCGGGTCGGTGTCCTGGACGGTGTTGGCGAACCCCCACCAGAACATGATCTGCTGGCCCATGCGGAACGAGTTGAGGGGGGTGATCTGGAAGATGGTGGCGCCTTCGAGACCGCGCGACGTAATCGGTATGGTCTGAAACCCGTTGCGCAGGATCCCCGTGTTGTCCTTGGGTGCCAGCTCGCTGAACTGTGCTCCGCTCATCGCCTCTTCTTCTTCCCCGAGGACTTCTTCAGGTCAAGCCCCGGACCCTCAGTCGTGAGGGAGGTCCAACACTTCCGGCAGTATTCGTTCCCGGACTCGAACGTGAGCATGACGGTCTGGTTCCCCTCGCCGCAACCCGTACAGGTGGTTTCGGGCGTGTCGATAATCGCATCGATCCGAGCGTTCGGGAAGACATCTGCGAGCAATGCCTTCGCTCGCGCGGCAAAAGCGACCGCCTCGGGAGGCGCGTTGCGCTCCAGAAGCGCGCGGATTTCGCCGTAGCTCCACTCCGCGTTGCGACCGACCGAAAGCTCCCGACCACCGGCTTTCATGCGGAACGTCATGTCCAACCACTCGGCCGTGAGCAAGTCGAAACCGAGCAGAAGGTCGTACTCCTCGGCTCGGATGGCCTCGCCCACGAGCCCTTCGAGCCTCGCGAGGAGCATGTCCGTCTGCGTGGTGTTCAGCGCGCGGTCACGCGCCAGCTCGACCATCGTTTCGACGTCGTGAGCCCAGGGGCGGGCGAAGTGAACCGCGATCTCATCGCGTTTGCCCCACGCGACGAGCGCGTCGGGGATCTGGAGGGCATGAACCTGCATTCAGAAGGGGACCTTTGCCCAGCTGATGGGCAGTTCGGGGTTGGCGTCGGGAGCAACCAGCTTGCCGTTCCGGGTCGGCCCGTACTGGTTGTCGATGAGGGCGTAGTAGGACTTCAGCGCCAGATCGGGACGCGGCAGCTCTCCGAAGAGCTGGGGATCGTAGTAGATGACGGGCTTGCGACCGGGCCCGCCGCCGCGCCAGGAGGGCCAGCGACCGCAGGGGA
>Ga0255047_10000860_pt1 | contig 24058 bp, 28 predicted proteins | sample JV7_2_1_MG_FD_183640 | JGI IMG/M metagenome (GOLD analysis project Ga0255047, IMG submission 183640) | Seawater microbial communities from Jervis Inlet, British Columbia, Canada - JV7_2_1 | ecosystem: Environmental > Aquatic > Marine > Inlet | place: Canada: British Columbia | collected 2016-10-06 | reverse complement strand
TATTAGAACCGAGAAATGGTTATGTTGAAATAAAAAACACATAATTTTTATTTTATTATACACAACAACCAAATATATTTAACTAACCGATTTAGTAAATGAACTTATAAACCATGAGTGTAACCTACAACAAAATAACAGACTCAATAACAGAAATACTTCACGACTGTGAGAAAGTCGGTTACGTTGAACGCATTGGAAATATGTATTCGATAGAGGTACAGTATCACACTTTGAACCTACCTACGACGCAACGGAAACTCATTAAAGGAATTGTCGAAAGGTTAATAGTAAGAATCAATAAGCGCAAGTACAAGGAAATGGTTAAGCGTTACCAGTTACGCAACAGCAAACTTTACGGAAAGAAGTACACTAAGTATTTTATACTGGACGGGAGCGAAACTGAAACGGAACTGAAGGAAATAGGATGTGATTTTCGATTTACCGCTCATCATTGATACCAACCGTTCATCACAATTAGATAAACATACCAAGTAATTAACCGTAAATTCGAGGAAACAAATAAGATATGATTTTCAGAGTAACCAACCAAATAGACGAAGAGATTTTCGAATCAAGATGCGAGATAGAAATAGAAACGTATCAACGCGAACTAATCGAAAGACTTAATAAAAGCTGTCGAGAAGAAACACCGTACACGATAGAAGATGATACTATCGTTCAAGAGATCGAAGAAGATTACTTTGGTGATCCTGACTTCATTCACGATGAAAGAAAGCTAGGGCATTTGTAAAGGATAGTAATAAAACAGTAACTTTAAAGAAAACAAAAACTATGAGCAACGAAGAACAATTTAACCAAGGACTAGAGGATATGAAAAAGAAAGATATTATTGATGTCTTACCAAAAGCGAATCCGTTTAATGACCTTAACAACATAAACGTAAACAAGCACACCGAAAAGAAAAACGGTTTAACTTATCTTTCATGGGCTTGGGCATGGACAGAATTATGTACTAAGTATGATGATGTAAGTTACATAGTCAGAGAGTGGAATGATTTACCTTACTTATTTGATAATAATCTCGGGTACTTAGTAGAAACCTCTGTATCAATTAACGGTATTACTCACTCAATGAGATTACCAGTTATGAACGGCGCGAATAAATCCATGAAGTCAGAGCCTTACACATACCAAACAAAGTTCGGAGAAAAGAGCGTTGAGGCCGCAACAATGTTTGACATTAATACAGCTATAATGAGATGTCTTGTTAAAAATTTAGCAATGTTCGGTCTTGGTCTTTACATCTACGCTGGAGAAGATTTGCCAGAAAGCGAAAAGAAAAAACCAACGTTAAGCGATGAACGTTTTAAAAAGTCGCTCGAAGCTGTTAAGGCTGGCAACTACAAGGCTGAAAGTTTAAAGTCTAATTTTGATCTAACACCAGAACAACTAAATCAATTGTCATGAATCTACAAACAGAATTAAAATATCTGGAATGTTTCAAGAATCCAACTAAGGAGCAAGCAGATAAAAAACAGATGCTACAAGAGTTTATAACCACCCGTGAAAAGTATATTCTACTGGACGCTGATAGCTTACTGTATAACGTTGTACACTTCCACCGAGACAAAGACACCATAGAAGACCTTGAACACCAGTACGAGGACTTTCTCTCACAAAAACGTGCAATTGTAAACAAAATCGAGGAAGATGGTTTTAACTCTAGTGAATTGGTTTATTACTTTACAATGTGTAAAAATAATTTTCGTTATAATATCTATCCTGAGTACAAGAAGAAGGACAAACCAGACGAAGAAATGCGTGCTTTAGTTAGCGTATTGAAGTACTACGTTATTCAGATGTTAGAAACGGAAGGAAATCAAGTAAAGTATTCGGACACCTTGGAAGCTGATGATCTTATTAGTATAGATGCAAGGCAGTTAGAATCTATTATTGTATCTTTAGACAAGGACTTAAAGCAAATTTCAGGAGCGCACTTTGATTATTACAAGCAAAAGACGGGAGAACAAGACGCAGAAGGATTCGATTTAAGAGAGTTTCGCGGATGGAGTTACACAACACCACAAGAAGGATATGATATGTTCTTAAAACAGATGCTAATAGGAGACACCGCCGATAATATTAAAGGTGCTAAAGGAGTTGGAAAGGTAGGAGCGGCAAAATTAGTAACTGGAAGCAACTTTGAGAAGCTCTTAAAGGTTGCTAGGAAGTATGATAGTATTGAGCGCATGAGGTTAAATGTTCAGTTAATGAGGTTGTAACGTTGAGTATAACCGCAGTAGCGGATTGAATAACCTAAATGTGGCGAAATCGCCATAATTAAATATAGAAAAAATGACAATAAAAGAATTATTAGAACACAACGAAAAGGCACAAGCCTACCAAGATTCATTAACTATAAATCAGCAAATAGAACTGCTAAAGAAACATAAAAAAAGTGTATTTACTTTTCATATGGAGGACGGGAAAAAATTAGTTAGAGGCGATTCAGAAAGTAACAGAAAAGAAATGGAAGAGTTTTTTAAACAATATCCACAGACAGGGTGTAAATGGATAGAGTTTCATAAGTAATTGCATATAACGTACTTGTATATGGTTAGTAGCGTATTTAAAGCACGAACTTAACCAAACAAATAACTAATAAAGAATAATAAAAATAATGATGTAAACAAGCCGAAAATAGCTATTAACTATATACGGTGTTGTACATCTGTTAAAAAATGATGATATGTACAGAAGTAAAATAGAAACGCACAATGTAGATTGTTTGCCGTTTATGAAGCAATGCGAGGATAAACAATTTGACTTAGCTATTGTAGACCCACCTTATGGAATAGGTGCAAACAAGATGACACTTGGAAATGGTAAAACAAAAATATATAGAGGCGAAAATGATTGGGATAATGAAATACCTAAAAAAGCCTATTGGGATGAACTGTTTAGAATAAGTAAGAATCAAATTGTTTGGGGTGGCAATTATTTTACTGAATTTTTACCACCTACCTCTGCTTGGGTTTTTTGGGATAAAGGAACTGGTGATAATGATTTTGCAGACGGTGAATTAGCGTGGACAAGTTTTAACGGTGCTTTAAGGAAGGTAAAACGCTCTTGGGTTGGTGCTAATGCTAAAAACGGTGACAAGCGAATACACCCAACAGAAAAACCCGTAGAACTGTACCAATGGTTATTAAACAAATACGCTAATAAAGGCGATAAAATAATTGACACATTTTTAGGAAGTGGAAGCATTGCTATTGCTTGTGATGCACTACATTTTGATTTAGTAGGAACTGAATTAGATAAAAGATATTTCCGTGAGGCAAACGAAAGACTAGACCTTTATAGAAGGCAACAAACCCTTTTTTAATTGTGTACAACAACCAAATATATTTAACTAACCGATTTAGTAATAAAAGTAAACAAATAGAATATGAGTAGTTTAATTGGGTTATCAATCGACCTTACAAAGATTGACAAAAGCAAGTTAGTAAACGGTAAGTACCTAAACCTAACTTTAAGCGTACAAGATGAAGTAAACGCATACGGACAAAACGCAAGCGCATACCACGAGCAAAGCAAAGAGGAACGCGAAGCAAAAGTAAACCGTAACTACATTGGAAACGGCAAAGTGATTTGGACAGATGGAAACATTGTTAAGGCTGAGAAGCAACAAATCGAAGGAGTAGGAACACAAGAAGAAGATCAAGATTTGCCTTTCTGATATGCGTTGTAAGAACTGCGGAAATACATTCACGAAGCGTTACCCTAATCAGATGGGTGCGTTTCGTTTTTGTTTAGACTCGGATGAATGTACTTCTGCTTTTTGGGATGCTGTCAAAGAAGATAGGATCAAGAAAGCCAAACGCGAAAAGATTAAGAAACGTAAGGAATTAGAAACAGTACAAGACTTACTAAAGAAAGCACAAGCAGTATTTAACCAATACATAAGACTACGCGACAAGGATAAGAAGTGCATAAGCTGCGACAGTAAATTAAAAGGAAAGTTCGACGCTGGACATTATGTATCTTCGGGAAGTTGTAAGGCTTTAACATTCGACGAAAACAACGTTCACGGCCAATGTGTACACTGTAACCAACATAAACACGGAAACTTAATAAGCTATCGTGAAGGACTTATAAAGAGATTAGGTATAGATACAGTAGAAGAACTTGAAAAGATGCGACACAAGACCGTAAAATACACAAGGGAAGAACTACGCGAACTAATCACAAAATATAAAGAGAAGGTAAAAAACCACTCATAAAGATATGCTACAGTTCATCACAATAACGGTTACATAACAGAATAATAACTACATTTACACCAAGTCAATAGATTAATAATAGTTAGGTTTTAAGGGTGTCGGTAAAATGATACCCTTTTTTTGTATATTTACAACTTACAATTTAATCAATTCTATGAATGATGCATAAAGCCCAAATTGATAGATTCTTTTCTGAAAACTGGCACGAAATAGAGCGTGTCATATTAAATAACGCTTTCAAATCCAAAACGAAAAATATTTGTTCGGTTGCTTCCGATGTTTACGTGATATGTTTGGATAGAAAAAAAGACCTCAAAAAAGAAAACATACTAGGCTTTATTGGCGTAACAGCTTCCAACCTGTACTCATGGGATAACGGAAACCACAATATAACAAATAGGTCAATTTGTAACGACATACCAATTCCTGACATATATATAAAAGAGGAAGAAAGCAACGAGGAAGAAATGCAGCGTCTTAATTATGCGCTTCGAAAGTACTACGTAAACGCTGAACCACATGAGAAGATATTTTTTAACATATACGTGTATGAAGGAATACGAAGTATCAGACCGCTAATAAAAAGACTAGATATAACCTTTCGAGGGGCAAACATTTTAATTAACGATTTTAAACAAAAAGTAAAACAATATGAACGGGAAATCCAAACTCAAAGCGAGAAAACAACAAGCGCAAACGGTACAAACAGAACAACCGACACTTGAGGAAATGAGCCTAAAAGAATTACGCGAACAATTTCCGCACATAACAGCGCGATCTAAAAAAGAATTTTTAACCGAACTTGAAGAAAATGTACAAAACTAAGATTAAACAAGGACAAAAGATAGTCATAAAGGACGGTAGACGTTCAGGTATCAATGTTGTAATGGAACACGGGAAAGAATACACTCAGGACTTCCTTAAACGATTACATGACGCTGGATTTACAAACGTAGTATCCAAGACCAAGCCAAAAAAACAAGAAGATGAAAAAAATAATACTAGCGATTAGCCTACTTATTTTTGCTTCATGCGAAAAGAATAACCCACAACCAACACAACAAGCAACAGAACCAACCGTTACAGTGTGTAATTGCGGAGAGATAACGAATATTAATCAGTACTACCCAAACACGTTCTTTACGTACACCGTAAGAAACGAATGTACTGGAAATGATACAATCGTTAATAACGCGAATTACTACGACTACGGATTGAATATGTGTTTTCAAAATCAATGGTAACATGATATGGATAGCAGTAACCGCTTTTATTATTTCAGTCGCAGCCTTGACAATTACTAAGGAGATTCAACACGGGAAAACCGAACGACTAAAACTGGATATAAAAGCACACCAAGTTGACCAATATAACGAATTTCTGAAAGACGCAAACGAGTTTATGTTGTCCGATAAACTTGCAAAGGAGTTTAAAATAATCGAAATAAATAAGGATTAATGGCACACCCAACACGCATATTTAAGAAACCAGAAGAACTTGAAAAGGTTTGGAACGATTACAAAGCCGATATAAAGGTAAAAGAATCCGAATGGGAAAAAGTACAGTACGTTGGAAAGGATGGCAACAGAGTTACAGATAGTACTAAGATACCGTATACGCTAGAAGGGCTTAAAAGATATTGTTGGGATGAAGGTATAGGGCAAATAGATCAATATTTTGATAATCATAAAGGGTATTACGATGACTTTGTGGTCATCTGTTCACGTATACGTAACGAAATACGAGAGAATCAAATTATCGGGGGTATGAATGGCTTCTTTAATCCAAGCATCACGCAACGTTTAAACGGGCTAGTTGACAAAAAAGAAACGGAGTTAAAGGGCGGTTTGAATATTCCGCCCCTTCCTGACATTGGCAAGCGATGAAAGTACACCAAGTAAACAACAGCATGATACTCTTTGTCATTGCTTTCAAAGAAGAACAGATAGGAAGTTGCTGCGAGTTTGATTTGGTGTTCGATTTCTATAAAGACCTTTTTAGATTGAATTGAGTAATAAATTTCTATATACCAAGGCGTTTTTTAAGATACGCGATTTGATAATTAACAACCCACAAGAGGACGTTTTTGTAATTCGAGGGGGGCAAGGTGCAAGCAAAACAGTATCAATCGTACAGCTGTTAATTCAGTCGCTTCTAAATAGTGAAAAGGAGGCTACCATATTATCGAGTGAGCTATCTAAAATGAAGCGCACCGTAATACGTGACTACGTTAAGATTTGCAAAGACTGGGGGGTTATTCAAAACATTCAAGACTTTAATAGATCAGAATCGAAGCACGAATATCCAAACGGTTCTTATTTAGATTTTCTTGGTGCGGATGTTAACGATGTCGGTAAGGGTTTCCGTAGGGATATTTTATACATTAACGAAGCGGATAAAATGGATATTGATACAGCGGTCCAATTCATCTCACGAGCTGGACTTACTATAATCGATTACAACCCTGATAAGCTCTTTTGGGGTGATGACTACATAAACGAAAACAACTTTATTACGCTCACTTTTGAAGATAACGAGTACCTGGCAACGTCCGAGGTTAAGAGTATACGCGACTATAAAATAAAGGGATTCCACGACACTACGCTAGACTTTCATAGCCTTTTCAAAGAAGAGAATGTCAAATCTAAATACTGGGCAAATAAGTGGCGCGTATACGGTTTAGGAATGGTTGGTGCATTGGATGGAGTTGTATTCGAGAATTGGACAACGTGCAAAGAAATACCAAGCCACGCACGACTTATGGGGTACGGTTTAGATTATGGATACCGTAACGACCCAACTGCACTAACTGCGATCTATTACGCTGATAACACTTGGTACTTGGATGAGTTGATCTACGAAACGGGGTTATTAAATAGAGCCATATCCGAGCGCATGACCTCACTAGGGTGCGATAAGTACACAACAATTACAGGAGATAGTGCGGAAATGAAATCAAACGCAGAACTTCGAACGTATGGATGGCGCGTTCAAGATGCAAAGAAGGGGGCTGATAGTATTGTGTTCGGTGTTTCACGTATGCAAGAGTTAAATATCGTAATAACTGAACGTTCAAAGAATATCATTAACGAGTTCCAAAAGTATATTTGGGCGGTCGATAAGTCAAACGTAAGCCTAAACAAACCAATAGACGATTACAACCACGCCATTGACGGTATAAGGTACTACTTCCAAACGAACACGAACGACCCTGACCAACCTAGGTTAGTCATATAAGTAACACACCGCCGTTATTGTACATATATTAATGATGGCAACACAGGCAGACGTTTGGCGAACTATTGGAACAGCAACCCGCGTATTAAATACCGAGATTAAGAAGGAAATAATACGACAAAAAGCGGTAGATACTGGAAGGATGCGGAACGTTTCGAGAATTGTGAAACTGCGATGGGATGACAATACCGACGAAATGACGCTTAAAATATCATCAACGGAATACTACAAATTTGTAGATGAAAAGAAAGCAAGGAAGTGGAAAGGTGGCCGAGTACCGCGTAACATAACCCGCGCATTCATGGAGCGTGAAAAGGTGGTAGACCAACTCGAAAAGGTAGTTGCCAAGATATTTGAGTATAGAATAGATCAACAATTTAACTAATGGCAATAACCGCGATAACAAACCCACAATCATTAACGCCCGCATACAATCCCATGTATTGGTATTTTGATAGTACCAATAAAGCAGAGGAAGGATTTCGGTATATAATTGAAGTCGTAGAAGATGCAAGCAGTGACCTGATAGGACGGCAAACCGTTCGACCGATACCCGTTTCGGGATATGGTGAGATTGATATACGCAAATTAATTCAATCGCAATTATACAACGATTTTCAAACGGCAAAGACTTACAAGCCTCTTGGACACCAAACCAAATACCGTGTAAACGTTTCTGAAGAATACTTTGTAAATGTAGATTTTACCGATTACGGATTCGCTGGCACGGGTACTTGGGCGAATGTTTCCGACCCTTCTATTAATCCTAGCGGAATTACTCGCACGATGTTATCCCATACAGTCGATCCAGGATTTTCAGCGGGTGACGTTGTTAATGTAAAACAAGACGCGGGTGTAAACTTTAGACCAGAACTAGACGGAATACACACCGTTTTAGACGTGTTCCTAGACACGGGCGTTTACTATACTGTCTTAGATTTAACTTGGATAGGTTCTGGCGGAGCTTCTGCGGGCGTTGTAACTTATGCCGATGGTTTAAAAAGCGTATTTCCATTGTATTCTGGAGTGTCTTTTGAGGCGTTTAAAGGTGCGTTTGGGTTTAATGCTTTTCGTACTTATTTAGACACCACTTATACGTTAGATGGTGGTAGTAGTAGCTTTTTAACAACACTACCCGAAGCGGTTAAAATATCGCGTAATATGCCTACATGGTTAAGTGGCTACGTGCCAGATTCAACTGATTTGTATGTTGTGTTTGTTGTTGATTCGGTGCTTTATAGATACGCCGTAAGTTCAAACGAGGGTATCGTAAACTTTAATATACTTCCATCTGACTCAATTATTGATGAGGTATTGTCTGGGGGTTCTTGGATTGCTTTTGGTGGTGGTTTAGATTTATCAGGTATCACATCTTACACGGTTCAAATTCAATCTATCGCAAGCGGATCAATAATTTCAGTATCAAAAAGCAGGCAGAGAACCATTAATTTATATAATGATTGCGATCTATTCACTACTTACGACATTTGCTTCTTAGATAGGTATGGCAGTTGGATAACTATCCCATTCAATAAAGGTGACTATATCAACCAAGATGTACAGCGACAAACGATACAGCGTAAGTACGGAGAGTTAACAGATGGTGTGTGGGGGTATGACACAACTGATTTGGGCGTTGAGAATTACGATGTAAGCGAAAGTATTAAATACCGAGTGAATACCGATATTTTAGATGAAGTCGAAAACCAATACATGAGAGAGTTGTTAAGCACCCCACAAGCATACGTATCTATTGACGGTGAAGATTGGAGAGCGATTGAGATATTAAGCACTTCGCAACCGTTACACAAGAAGCGAACAAAACGAGATAGAAAGGTTACACTTGAATTTAGAATGGCAGTACAAGACGAAGTAAATGGATAGCACTAGAATACAATTATCGACGGGATTCATTGATCTACCGAGTACGGTGGACTTTCCGATTTCGATGTCATCAAAGGACATAAAGACAGGGATTCGTTCGGGTTCTTTTTCCAAGGTTATCGAGATAGATGGTAACGAAAATAATACAACGCTATTGGGTTTGTATTTCGAGATTGACCTAAGCAACGCGACATTTGACCGTAATAAGAAAACCACTTGCAGTATTATCCAAAACGGTACAGAAACGTTTACGGGGTTTATACAGCTAAAAGAAGTAATTAGAGTAAACGACAATAGAGCAACGAACGGAAAGCGTTTAAAGTTTAAGATAGTTGTGTTCAATCAGGTATCGAACTTCTTTAATGAGATGGGAGATAAGGAACTGACCGACCTATCATTCCCCGAACTATCGCATATATTTAACCGCGCCAATATCATATCGTCATGGAGTAATACGGAAGGGTATACCTATCCGCAATTCGCTAAACAGGATAATATCTACACGCTTCGAGATTTTAAGCCCGCGATATACGAGTTGGAATATTGGAAAAAGATATTTGCAGCAAACGGATACAGTTACACATTCGATCAGTTAACCGATAATGATATACGACTAGATAAGCGTATTATACCATACAACGGAAAGAATGGAGATGACTCAATTAGCCAATTCTTAAAGCAATCTTTTACGGTTCGTGGAACGTTGGCGAGTGACACCTTCTTACTTGACCCAGCCAATACGCCAGCAGCTTACCCGTTTAGTGCAATTCCCTCAATAGATTTTACAGTAGCTAATACTATTAATCAATACTTAACGGCTGCAGGAAGTAAAATAATACTGGATACGGTTTTGGAAGATTCGCAAAGCCAATACAATGTGCTTACAGGTGAGTTGACAAACATAGCGGGGCAAGGTCGAACGTTTCAATTATTAACGTCTTACGATTATTCTATTGATGTACAAGCCCGCGACGCTGGTAGTAATATTGTTGCATGGGAAACAGAAGATCCCAATGGACAAGGTAAAAGCGTACAACTTAAATTAACACTGATATGTCAATCCCTCACCGATAATTCAAAGGTAGCATATATTGACGCTGGAACTACAGTAGTTAACTTTCAGCAAGGAACGACAAATACATACGCATCAGGCTTTCAAAATTTAGGAAGCGGAACGAACGCATCATTTGCGGACTTTGGTTTATTTGATGCAAACGAGGAATTCGACACCCATATATTTGTTATGGCTCGTTATCAAAACCAGTTTGGTGCGCTTGTTGATCCAGCAAACTCAAACAACACAAGTAACGAGGTTATTAAATTCGTAGATCAAGCCACAGGGGATGAAGTTAAACTTGAATTTGACATTGATATTACAAACCTAGAATTTAAAGCCGTTCCCGATATTACCGAGCTTGTAAAGGGTTCAGCTGTTGACATTGACAAATTTATTCCCAAAGGTATAAAGCAACGAGATGTTATTAAGGCTATATCAGAAACTTATAATTTAGTTTTTGTACCTGACCCCGAAAACGAATCGAATCTAATTGTAAAGACTAGAGATAGGTACTATGATGACGGTGCTACATGGGATTGGACGGATAAGTTTCAAGAGGCGCAACCGAACAATATAACGTTCCTAAACAACGAAGTAAAACGCGACCAAGCATTTAAGTACAAAGAAGGTAAGGACAGTATTAACGTAGCTTATCAGGATGATTTTTCAGAAACGTATGGAGAAAGCACTATAGTACTAGATAACGAATATACCGTAGGAACTAACGAACATACGATAATGTACGCGCCAACGCCTTCCGTACTCGCTGGAGTAGGATTCCCTTTGCCATCTATCAACGGTATAAACCCTGAGGGAAACCTACGCGTATTACTTCATAATGGATTAGGGAATATATACCAATATCCATTTTATGACGACATTGTAATAAATCCGAGTGAACTTGCTTACATTACGAATTACAATTTAACATCAATGTTTGACAGTGATTTTACGCCAAACTTCTCTATTCTATTCAATGCGCCAAAGGTTATATTTCACGGTTTCCAAGCGGGGCAAACTTCAAACTACATTTACAACTTACACCACCAAAGAGAAACCACTACATTAAACCAAGGGCAACGATTAACCGCTTACTTTAACCTATCCGAGTTAGACGCTCAACGGCTTTCTGAACGTTTGGACTGGACTATCTACATAAAAGATAACGGTTATTTCTATATCGAAAAGGTTCACAACTACAATACAACGAAAAGAACGTTAACAAAAGTGGACTTAATTACAGCGGATGAAAAGAGTAATTTAAAGGTATTGAATCCGACACCGCCAATTAAACCGAACATACTATACGACGACATCGTGACAGACTTTTTTACCGATGTAGCGAATGACACAAACGTAGTAATTGGAACGGGGCAAGTAAATATACAAGGCGCGTATAACTTCGTGACGTCCGACAAGGTATTCATTCAAGGCAATCAAAACATCGTAAACGCCAATAACGCCAAGGTAATTGGAGATAATAACACCATACCGACTGGATTTGGAAAGAGTACAGTAATAGGTAATGAAAACACCGTAACAAAGTCGGGGGTTATTATAAACACTTCTGAAAGTGAGAATTTCGTATATGTTTCGAGTTTGTTTGATTTTCCAGATCCGAACGGAAGTAACAAGATAATACTAGAGGATAACATCACATACTATCTAACCACCTTTATTGATTTACTTGGTAACACTCTAGTAGGTGGAGAGAATACAACTATAATAGGCGGCAGTAGTGAAAATTGCGGTTTAACATCAACAGGGTTAGCAACCTCTACACCTTTGTTGAAATCACAGTACACAACACCAATAAGACACATAACTATTAAAAATGTAGGTACTGCTTTGGACTTCGACGGAGATGGGAATATAATGGCTTTAGATTGGACGGGTGTCAATTTTTTAGATGTGCCAACTATTGGTATTATTCAGAATTGTTCAAACTTCATTTTTACAAAAGGTGCGTTTATAAATTCGGGCGGTATTTCTTTTGATGGTACTATTGGAACGGTTGCATTTAATAACTCACTATTTGACTGCGATAGTGCTAACACTATTTTTGATCTACAAGCGGGGCTAACTATAACCCGAAGATTCCGAATAATATACAGCTCTATAATTGCGCTAAGTGGGGAAACGGCAATTTCTTTAAACGCCTCTGCAACTATTCCAAATGAGGGTTTAATATTGGATACTTGTAATTTTGCAGGAGGCGGCACTTATTTAACAGGAATAGACTTCCAGGACAATGAAGCGTTGTTTGTCAATAACGTAGGTATAACAAACAGCAAAGAGATTGCCCAATACTACATGAATGGAAACGCAACAGTAACAACGGTATCAAGTTCTGGGGTGGCTTATAAGGTTGCGGGGACAACAATAAACGGAGCGTTAACAAGTAAATTCACGCACACAAACAACCGAGCTACTTATACTGGAAGTATTACGCGCCCCTTCTACGTAACCGCCACCCTTTCAGTCGAAAGTGGAAACAATAATGTGATAGGTATATACATTTCTAAAAATGGAACTATTCTCACAGATAGTGAAGTATACATAACAACAAACGCTGGAGGCAGAGCAGAAGCAGCAACAGTTCAAACCCTGACAACATTAGAAGATACTGACTATATTGAGATATTCGTAGAGAATGACACGCACACTAGAGACATAACCGTTACAGATTTAAACGTAATTATTCAGTAAAATGACAGAAGTAAACGTAAAGCTAAATATAAAAGGGGATTCGATTAAGGCATTCCGAGATGAGATAAAAAAGACAAAAGCAGAACTCGATAAGGCAACGGATTCTAAAACAGCGGAAAAACTGTCTAAGTCATTTGAGAAAGGCAAAAGCAAGTTAGTTGATTATAACAAACAACTACGGGAAACCGCACAAGCAACGCAAGCAACAAGCAAAGCAAATACAGACCTTTCTGCAACGTTTGAGGATGTTTACGGAGATGTCAAACCACTATCATCTCGACTAGGTGAACTAGAAGATAGGATGTATGAAATGGCATTGGCTGGCGAGGCTAATTCCGAAGAGTTCCGCACGCTCCAAAAGGAAGCGGTAAGGATGCGTAAAACCATTATCGAAGTTGATAAGCAAGTCGATATACTCGCAGATAACCAAGGCTTCAGCGTATTCGGTGACGGTATTGCGTCCGTTGGTGCGTCATTGATGCGTTTAGATTTTGAAACAGCAAGTAAACAGGCTAGTAGTTTAGCGGGGGCCGCCAAGGGTATTTCTTTTGGTTCTGCGATTAACTCTATCAAACAGCTGGGTAGCACATTTCTCAATCTAGGTAAAGCAATTTTGACAAATCCTTTGTTTTTAATTGCCGCTATTGTTGCCGCTATTGTTGCCGCTATTGTTAAATTAATGGATGAATTGGGGCTTTTAACGGTAATATTTGAAGCCGTAGGAAATGCGATAGGGTGGGTAGTTCAACAAGTTAAAGACTTCTTAGACTGGATAGGTTTGACGAGTTATGCAGAAGAAGAAGCAGCCGAGAAATCTGTTAAATCAGCGGAAAAAAGAGCAGCAGCATACGAAGAAGCAAACAACAGAATAATAGCTGCGCTAGATCATGAGATACGCATGGCAGAACTTGCTGGAGAAAATACTACAAGCCTTGAGAGAAATAAGATAGAAAAATTACAGGACTCGAACGAAGCCCAGTTATCAGCCCTTAAAAAACGATACGAGCATGAGAAGAAAAAAGGCGAACTAGACAGTAAGGAAATGAGCGACCTCGCAAAATCTGTAAGGGATAAGAGAGCGCAATACAAACAGTCAGTACGTGACCTTGAATACTTTAACGCTCAAACAGAAAAGGAACGTGACGAAGCCATAAAAACCCAAGAGGATCAGAACAAGCAGGACTTAGACGATCAAAGACAAAAAAGAAAAGACGCTTACGAACTCTATAAAGAGTACCGAGATACGCGTATTTCAATAGAGAGAGAGATACAAGACGAAGAACTTGAATTGATGGAGGAAGGGATCGAGAAAGAGCAGCGTATAATACAACTCGATTTTGAGCGTAAAGTACAGGACGCTAAGCTGAATGAGGAACTTACGCAAACCGAACGCGCCCGTTTAATAGAATTGTATGGAGATCAACGCGTACAAGCTGAAAAGGCTATTCAAGATAAAATCAATCAGGTTCAAATTGATGCAGATGAAGAAGCGCGTAGAATACATGAGGAAAATCGTAACAACTTTTTATCGGAGTTGGAAGTATGGCAAGAAGAACAATACCAACTTAGCCTTACAGACCAAGAGCGCGAAATTACAGCCGTGCAAGATAAGTACTTCCAACTGTTGGAAATGGCGCGGCAACACGGAGAAGATACAACCGCATTGGAGGAAGCACAACAGAAGCAAATAGCAGCCATAAACGATAAGTATAGAGAAGCCGAAGAACGCAAAGAGGAAGCCAAAACAGCGAATGATAAAGCACTAGCAAATCAAAAAGTACAACTCGCCTTAGATTCCATGACAGCGATTAACAGCTTAGTTCAGGCATTTGCCAAAGATGACGAAAAGAACGCGAAAAGAGCGTTCAACGTCAATAAGGCTTTTGGAATTGCACAGGCGGTTGTAAGTACTGCTCAAGCCATAGTTGCACAACTAGCAGTTCCTCAAGATGCGTTAACGGGAGCGAACTTTGTTAAGGCTGGAATAGCCGCTGCAACAGGTGCTGCGCAAATTGCAACCATAGCAAAACAGAAATTTGAACCGTCATCAGGCGGTAGCGGTTCGGTTGCAAGTATATCACAACCACCAACCCCCGCGATAATGGGGCAACAGCAACAAGCGGGCGCAACGCCTATAATGAATCTAAACGAAGGAATAGAACAAAACGCGGGGGGCAGTGTTGAGCGTCAAAAGGTTATGGTAGTAGACTATACAGATATAGAAAATAAACAAAACGAAGTAGTTAGTGTTCAAAATTCTTTTACCTTAGCATAAAATAACAATATGATCGAATTTACACACGAAGGAAAAACGTACAATTTCCGTAACAACGAAAGCGAAATAACACTTTTGGAACTTGCAAAGGTTTCGGATATAATGGCAACCACTGACGCGTATTTTGAAAAGTGGATGCGTATAATTGAACTACTAGGGGATAAAGGGTTGTCCGATGTGATAGACGAAGATGGAGTTGTTTCTATTGTTGAAAATGTAAACTTCACCAACGTAAGAAACGAAATACCTGAAACCGTAAACGTAAACGGAAGGGAATACGCCGCAACACTCAAAGACGGCAAACTTAAACTATCAGGAAAGGATTTAGCAATGATAGAGAGAAGCGCAAAGAAAGGCGGTACATGGGCGGTTCTTGGTTTTGCTATTATCTACAAAGATTCGGAATTGAGCAATACAGAACACTATACCGAGGCGCATATAAAACACAAAGCGGACTTATTCGGAAAGCATTTAACAGCGAAAGAAGGCGCACCTGTATTTTACCAACTTCAAAAGAAACTGTCTGAACATATCCAAAAGCTAGCAGATGCTCACGCTAAACCAGTATAGAGAAATAAACTCATTAACGGATTCGGGAGTATTTGAGAAAATGATACACACCGTTTCCGTTGTTTTAGGTTTGGATGAATACGACGTTCAGAACTGGGATAGCGATAAGCTAGTAAGAGAATACAACCGCGTTGAGAAGTTCACAGTAGTTTCCGAAAGGTATAGCAACGAAATACAAATAGAAGGCCTAAACCTATCCATTATTCCGTTTGAATCGTTAACCCTTGGACAATGGATTGACGTTGAAAGTTTAGTTTCAAACGATTATATAGGTAACTTGCATGAAATCGCAGCAAGTGTATATTTAAGCAATAAAGGCGGGGGGTTGTATTCGGATGAATGGGAGCAATACGGAAACATAAACATAAAGAACCGCGCTCAACTTATTGATGAATTGCCAGCACAACAAACCATTGGCGCGTGTGTAAAATACCTACGTTTTCGAAAAAACCTTTTTAATTCTTACGAACTATTCAATGACCCGTTAGAAGATGTAAACCCCGAAGAACTCGACCCCGAAGAACTCGAAATATTTAACGAAGAAAAAGCAGAACGCGAAAAGGTAGCGAGTAATCAATGGGAGCGTTTACTAAATCTACTATCGAATAACGACATCACAAAATTTGATTCAGTACTCTCGCAAAATTTATTTCTGTCATTAAATCAGGCTTCGTACCTTAAAACGTTAAAATCGTAACACTTTCGTTAGTTTATACATATAGATATGTATGGATAAACTCGCGACTTATTACGTTACCTTAAAGCCTGTTAAAGAAGGCAGACCGATGGCAAGCGGTTTGGGGAATATAGCCTATGTAAGTGATCCAGCAGTTGAGGAAATCGGAATATATCTAAACGCTCACGATTCCAGGTTAGTTGCAAACCAAGACATTCAAGATAAAATACTCGAATACCTTAAAGGATGCGGAGTTGAAAAGCCTAGTCACTGGAAAGAAGTAAGCGAGGATGAATATATGCAATCCGTAAAGGTTGAAATGAACCAACCAACTGACGCGGAATCATTCAACGATGTATCGAATAAAGACAACACGGGGCAATGGTTAGTTCGTTATGAGTATTCAGGCCCCAAAGATGATAAAAACCGTTCCTTTTGCGCTTCCATTCTTGGACTGAATAGAATATACACAGAAGAGGAAATTAAAAACGGATTGAATAACCCTGAGTTTGGGAACTACTCAATTTGGGATTATAAAGGTTCGTATGGTTGCCGTCATGTATGGCAGCGAAAAATATACTTTGAAGATTACCAAGATGGCGAGGTGCGTAAAGTTGGACGCGTTCCACAGGTCGAAAGATTCCTAGATGACAAAGACGCTAGAACATTAAACGCTTACTTATCCAAGGATGAGAAGATGCAAGTTTGCGCCCCTCTTTTAATTCCTGACAAAGATATTTATCGTAATGACGAGATAGGTCGTTACAATATGCGATTCAGTTCGGAAACTATTGCGGAACTTCGAACGCTTGCACAAGACAAAGGCGTACTATCAAAAACCGATTTATTCAAAGATACCCACAGAGGGGGTACAGCACCGAGCCACGTTGTCAAAGAGTGGATAACGGAAAGCGAAAACGACTCCGCTTATACAGAGTATGGCTTTGATATTAACCGCTGCCCAATAGGTACATGGTTTGTCCTTTCACAAGTTACAGATAGGGAGTATTGGGAAAAGGAAATCAAAGATAACAAGAAACACGCGTATTCAATCGAGGCACTAATGAACCTCACAATTATAAAAATGTCAAAAATGGAAAAAGAACAAATCGTACTTCCTGACGGTGAACATTTAATTGACGGTACTATCTACATCGTGAAAGATGGGGCAGTTATCGAAAAGAAAGAAGTAACCGAAGAACAGGAAGAAGTAATTGAAGAAGTAGCGCAAGCCGCTGCAGAAAAAGAAGGTTTAGAAACCGAAGAAAAGCCAGCTGAAGAAATGGCAGCAACGGAAGAAAAACCAGTTGAAGAAATGGCAGAAGCACCAGCAGAACCAACAGTAGAAGCACCAAAAGAAGAAGGCGGAGAAGATCGCGTTGCAAAGTTGGAAAAAGCACAGGAGCAACTTATGGAAGAAATCGCAAAATTGAAAAGCGAAATCGGAAAGCCAAAAGAAGAAGAAGTAGAGGTTGTAATGTCTGACAACCGTCCAGTATGGAGAAGAATTTCAGACGGTATTAATGTAATCAATAAATCGAAATAAAATGTCATCAGTAAACGACTTAAAAATTGAAATCTCAGGTACTTCTTTCCACCTGTCAAAGCAAGACTTTGAAGAAGCGAAAAAAGGAATCCGTAAGCCACAAGTAGACGCGGAAGGGAAAGCGATTGAAATGGATATGACCGTTGACGCATCAGCGGAATACACAACAAACGCAAAAGAGTACTTCCGTAAAGCAATGATCGGAGAAGATCGTACGCGTTCAAAATTCCGTTCTTTGTTGGGTGTAAAAGACCGTGTTAAATTGGGAGGCGTTACAACGTCTGCGACTGCAATTAAAGCAGGTGCGACTGCGTTTGACCCTGACAATACTACAGCTGTACAAAAAACTTACGAGGTTAAACCATTGATGTACGGAACGACTGTAAACATCAACGAACTAGAGCAAGCGTTCATGTCTGACCAACTTGCAAAAGGTTCAAATAACTTTTCTGACAAGTTCGAATTTATGAACTTCTTCTACTCTGAATTGGAGCGTGAAGTTGAGGAGCAAATGGAAGAAATCACATTCACAGGAACAGTTGCAGCGAATGGAGTAGACGGATTGGAAACTCTTTTGGCAGCAGATGGCTCGGTATTAGTTCCGACAGTTGGTAACGGTGGTGTTGCATCGGCAGTTACAGATGCAAACGTAATTGACAAATTGAAACAAGCGCGTAACGTATTACCGAAAGCAGTACGCAAAAAGACTGATTTTGTTTATTTGGTATCTACAAATGTATACGATGCGTTGATGGATGCAATTTCAGAAAACAAAGCGAGCGGTTTGTACTACTTAGAAGGACAAGCGTTGAAGTTCCAAGGAATCGAAGTATACGAAGCGGAAGGAGCAAGCGATGATACAATTATTGCAACGTACTGGAGCAACCTATTGAACATTCAGGATTTAATGGATGAGGAACTAGGTTTCAATATCGTTGACTTCATGAAAACTACACTTGACCGTAAGATCGGTGTTCGTGTGGATTTCAAATTCCAACCTTCTTACGTTAATTCAGAGGAAGTATACGCGCACTTATTCACAGCGTAATAAATCAAAAGGGGGTGTATTAAGTTACGCCCCCATATTTTTAACTTAAAAAAATTTTAATATGGCAACTTGTAATAGTCTTGTCGGTGTTCCAAATGACTGCGGGGATAACAACCTCGGAGCAATGAAACGAGCATTGATAGCAGACTTCGAAGATGTTACCTCGTTAACTGTTACCGACACGAGCGACCCCGATACAGATGGAGAAGTTACAGCGGCAACAATGGCAGTAGGTACTAAATTTGAGGATTTCCGATTCCCAAAAGATACGTCTATGTTCTCACAAACTTGGACAGGCGACTTAGTGGCAGATACACATTCATACACTCAAACCGTTGAGTTAGGTATGCGCAGAATTGACCTACGCAAACGAAATGCGGTTATGCTTTTAGCGGAAGGACGACGTGATCTAATTTCATTCTGTCAAGACTTCAACGATGAGTGGTGGGCTTTAGGTACAGATCAAGGCTTGCGACTTTCAGCAAATGAAGCGACTACGAATAACACTAGAGCAGCGGGGCAAGCGTATAACGTTACGTTAACCTCTGAAAATGAGCGTCACCAATGGTACAAGGTAGACCCTACAATAATCGACGCGTTGTTAATCGCAGCGGTTTAATTATCGGTACACATAAAGAAGGGGGGTTGTTTTTGTAACAACCTCTTTTTTTTGTACATATATTAATGTATGAGTAACTTCGTAATCAACAAAGGACAGGGTAACAATGTAGTTGTTACAGTTAGCGAAAGAAGCCGTTTAACTGACCCCTTCTTTCTATTTGTATTCAATAGTAAATTCGCGGGGAATACAGAGGTTTGCAGCTTAAAGGCTAGTGCATCAAATGTACGTTATAATTTATTTCAGATAACAGAAACAACCGCACCCGATAATACAGCTGGAGAGGTCGAGCTATTCAAAGGCGAATGGACTTATAACATTTACGAAAGTGTTACGCAAACAACAGACCCCACAAGTACAACGGGAAGGATTTTACAAAAAGGATTTATAATAGTAGAGTAATGGGATGGTTTAGTAAAAAAGAGGAAGCACCAGCAAACGAGAATGTAAACGTTGAGGGATTCCGTACAGTAAATACCGAGGGGTTGGATTTATCCCAACCTTTTGTAGATGACTATTATTCGAGGGGGTTTAATTGGGTATTTTTCGGAGAAGATAACTTATACCCTCAAATATTAAACCAGCTTTACATATCCGCACCGATGCACCAAGCGTGTTGTAACTTTAAAAGATACAGCGTAATTGGTAACGGTTACGAATGGGATGGTTACGATACAATGGACGTATCGCAAAAGATACAAGTAAAGCAGTTCGAAACTCAAAGCGATTTTAAAGACGTAAGCGTACGCGCTTCGTTGGATTGGATAAAACACGGTCGCGTAGTTGCTTTGCTTCATTACAATAAGCAGTACAAACGTTATGATTATTTTAGGCTAGTAGACCCACAAGATATACGAAATAACCACGTTTCAGTATTCAGCAACCGCCCAACAATGTACTTTTATTCAAGGGACTGGACGCGTAGCACGACATCTAACAAGTTCACACCGTATAAAGCGGGAAATACTGATGAATGGCAAGTGATAGAAATACGCAACCATATCGGGGGGTTTAAGGCTTACGGTATGCCTGACTGGGTTTCTAGTGCGAACTGGCAAAAGGTAGGCGCAGACATCGCGTTACTTCACAAATCCGCTATTGAGAACGGTATACAACCGAGCGTTATATTTCGCTATCCTTACACCTTATCACCTGATGAGCGCAGGACATGGGAGCAAGGTATGCAGAAATACGCAAAGGGCGCAAAGAACTACGGGCGTGCTATGAAAGTAGAAGCAAACGGAAAGGATAACTTGCCCGAAGTAGATATTGCAAGCACTACGGACAATCACGCACTTTTTGAGCAAACAAGCCGAGAATACAAAGAGGAAGTAGCAATATCTCACAATATAAACCCAGCTTTGATGGGAGTACGTATTCAAGGAAGTTTAGGACAAACGGAAGAGATCGAATTTAGTGCGGAGCAGTTTAAAAAACTATGGGTTAATTCCAACCGTGAAAAGTTACAAAACTTCTTTAATGAGTTAGCGAGTATTTGCGGAGTAAACGCGACTTTAACAATAAACGAAACCGACATTTTAACAGTTAAGGAAGTAGCGAAAATAAAAGAAGAAGGTACACCCGAAGAAATGGCAGCGGAAAAGTCAACGGTTAACGATGCGTTAAAAGGTTTGACAGCACAGCAAAATATGGATATGATACGCATTGTAAGAGATTACACAAAGGGAAAATTATCTATGCCTTTAGCCAGAACCCGACTAGCAGCCTACGGAATTGATGCGGATACTATTAACGAAATACTACAACAATGATATACTTTGTCACAGAAGAATTTCTAAAGGAAAAGACAGCGATAACGCAAAACGTAGACGCTCGGGATTTATCGCCTTATATCGCTATGAGCGTTAAAACGTACGTGCAACCGATACTAGGGTATACGTTTACAGAGGACTTACTCACAAAATACAACGCTGGAACTTTAAACACCGAAGAAACCGAACTTGTTGAATTTGTGCAATACATGACCGCGCACTACTCCGCTTACGATGCTATCCCAAACTTATCTTTTCGAGTAAGTAATAAAGGCGTACAATCTCAATCAGGTGACTATTCAGCAAGTGAAGGAATACAAGCTACGGAGTACATTCGTAACAACGTTTTGAAATTCGCGAGGGTATATGAAAGCAATATGAGGGCGTTCTTAGAACTAAACCGCGATAGCTTTCCATTATATACCGATGAATCGAATAGAGATATACAGTCACCTGACAACGAACAACGAGCAAGTAGTAGTTTCTCATGGGTATAAATACATTAATAACGATACAAGATTCCATTCAAGAGTTTGTTGATGGACACGAACAACTTCAAAGGGTTGTTTTTTGTGCTGACGACCATAGATCGTCGTATATCACAGAAGATAGTACGTTTCCGATGTTGGTAGTTTGTCCTATTGACGTTGACGTTAAAAACGGAATGAACGTGCATACTTTGAGGTTCTACGTTTACGAGCGCATCAACGATGACCGTGAGGACGTTTGGGAAAATGCAAACGATACAAGTTTGATACTGCGCGACATTCGGGTTTGGTGGAATAGTTACAACCAAGACAGCGACATAGAAATAGTACAAGACCCGACGGGATTATTTGTTTCAGATCGTGAACTCGATAAGTTGGTCGGGTATTATTCTGATATTGATTTTGAAATCCCTTCTCATGGACGTTGTGACGTTCCTGTAAGTGTTACACCCGTACCACCTGAAACGTGCGCGGTTGCAACATATACCGTTGAATACGTAAGCGGCACATTAATAGAAAGCGGAACTATTGCAAGCGGTGCTACAAAGACAATAACCGTTCCAGATTGCCCAACGATTGAAGATGCAACATGGGTATTAAAAGACGCGGACGGCAACATACTAGATACGGGAACTATTGAAAGCGGTGCGAGTGCTGATATAACCGCGCCAAGTGCAACTTACACCAATACAGACGCTACCTATTCGGGGAGTGTTTTAAGTGGTGGAGCTTTAAGTATTCCAGATTCGCAGATAAACGTAAACAGCGTAGACCAAGGTGACGTTGTAAGCGTTCAAACAATCGACGTAAATCTTTCGGATAGCGGAGGAACAGTCACTCCAGATGCAATAGTTTTAACAGGAAACACGTTAGCTATAACGCTACCAGATGCGGCAGGTGGAAGCCCTTCCGCGGGTGCAACACTTTTAAAGACGGGGCAAACTACAAGTTATCAAACTGGTGACGATGGGGATATACAAGCAGGAAGGTTGACGGATTGGTACACGCTGCCCTTTGTGCCTGTTAACCTTGACGGTTCACCAACAGCAAACACCACTAATGCAAGATTCACGGACGAACTAGGAGGTACAGCGTATGCTAACAACATTGTGATAGATTGGAGTACTTTTGATAATAATACGAGTACCGTTTTGGGAGTTTATAGAAACTTCGGCAGCACAGTAACGTGGTCGAATGCAATAACTAACGCCGCGGCTTTATCGGTAGGGACTTTTACTACAGGCTGGAGAAATGCAAATATCAGAGAATTAAACAACTTTTCGTTGAGACTAACTGCTGCATCGTTTGCTTACGCACCGATAAGCTCCCCTAACAATCATTGGAGCAGCACGTCCTATCTTAGTGGAACTCTAGCTTGGTTTATGACAGGGGCGGGGGTCGTTAATGCGACTGTTAAAACAGCCTCACATAGATATTTCCCCGTTAGAACATTCACAGTAACAGGAACAACATTAACTTAATAAAAATGGCAACATATAAATTTGAACAATTTAACGTAGAGATAAAAGATCCTTCAATTACTATTGATTTAAACGCTATCCAAGTACACGCGGAAAGAAGCACCATATCTTTAGTGGTAACGCTTGAAACGGCAAACGCTATAATTTACGGGGTTGAATTAAAAGAAATACCAGTTAGTAACTTAAATTATGAAGGCTCTGAGAACTTAATGGATAGAGCCTTAGAAGGACTTCAAAAGCATATAGTTTAATGAAACAGTTAGAATTAATACAGAAATACGGTGCGCCTGCTGTCATGTTCTTTTGGCTGTTGGCCGTGCAATTAGAAATGAATGATTTGAAGGTACGTTTATACGACTGCAACGATAACCGAATAGAAGATTATAAAAACAGTACGAGATTTCAACATTTGTCACTAGGTTATTCGGCTGTATTACCTAAACCAA
>Ga0255047_10000859_pt1 | contig 24061 bp, 26 predicted proteins | sample JV7_2_1_MG_FD_183640 | JGI IMG/M metagenome (GOLD analysis project Ga0255047, IMG submission 183640) | Seawater microbial communities from Jervis Inlet, British Columbia, Canada - JV7_2_1 | ecosystem: Environmental > Aquatic > Marine > Inlet | place: Canada: British Columbia | collected 2016-10-06 | reverse complement strand
TTCTTAGTTAGCACTCGTCCTTCTCTGAAGCCTCTAGCTATATTCCTTATCCTTTCCTTTAGTAGGACGGGCTCTGTTCTAGTAATTCTTCTAACAGGAGGGAGCTGACTTGGAAGCTTAGGTTGAGACACTCTCTTAGCTACAGGTGCTTTGAGCTGTGATCTGGCATTAACTATCTGGTTTAACTTCTCTGTATCGGTAACAACAAAGACGTTCCCCACTCCCTCTATAGGGTCTTCTTGAATGAAGCCATCAAATGTACCTTCCTGTCGTATAGCTTCAGCCGTGTTCTGTACTGTTGGCTCGAGCCCTTGAGCTGCTACGAACCGTATTCTTTCTAACTCACTAGTAAAGTCAGCCAAGTTAAAGTCACTTGGTCTTATCTCTACTCTCGAGATGCCACTACTGAATGAGTCGAAAGATAGGCCCGTTGTCTGTGGTGTAAACACAACCGCAGATCCAAATGGTCCTGGCTTCACACTAATAAGAGCTCCCTTCCCCCGAGCAGGAAGTTCTGTTCCTGATACTCCTCTGAATACTGAAGATGGTACAGATGCTACTGGCGGTGTACCTACTCGTGGAGTTAGTCCAGTCGGTCCTCTTTCAAGTGCCTGAATAGACTCTGCTGTAGGGGCTACATCTTGTGCCCTTGGTAAACGACTAACACCGGACCCAATCTGTGGTACTAATGGTTTCGCTGTAGCTGGCAACTTTGAGGCTATTAGCTTAACGACAGCCTCTGCCCCAGCCTTTGATACATTAAGTACTGCCTGATTACTGAGCAAGCCAGTAGCTCTGGCGACCTGCGCCTTACCGTAAGTGCTTATCGCCTGTTGTGTTCCCTTAACTATATTTGTCTGTGCTAACTTAGATGTCTTCGGTACATACACACCCTGTATTAGTTCTGTGTCTACAACCTTTCCACTGGCTGTAGATCTTCCGATCTTTGGTGTTGGTACTGTACCCCTGAAAGAAATCGGTGCAGTAGTAGCAAATAACAGGAATGATAGCTTGTCAGCTACCACATCAATGTCTCTACGATCTGGAGTTCGATCCTTAGTCAGAGTATTCAACTGTAATCTTTCAAACGAATCTCTAAACTGACTGCTCTCCTCCTTGATCTTTGTTAGCTCCTGTTGGTACTCCTCGTCAGAAATGCCCACCCCTCTTCTAAGAGTATCTAACTTTATTAAAGGAGTATTCTTTACAATAGACTTACCGACTGAGTGTTTAATCATGAACTTAGCAGTCTGTTTAGCCATGTTCTTTACTGACACATCAAAATCTTTAACCTTGTTTTTCTCGCCAGACTTCGTTTTCTCTATGTCTCTGAAGTTGTCTCTTATAGCTCTAAAAGCTGCACCTCCAGGAGATTCCGTGACCCTTTGTTTAAGATTAGGCCTAGGAGGTGGGGGTGGATTCCGCAATGGACCAGCAACAAACTCTTCAAAGGCATCTTTCGGACGTGCCACTCCATACGGATTGGAAGCATCCCGACTATTAGTTTTAAGTTTGATCTTTAATTTGCCCATCTAGTTAGTTAGAATTAAATCTGTTCCTTAGTGCTTGCCACTGTGTTGATAGCCAGTTCTGAGTTTCTTCATCTTCTGTATCGATAAGATCTTTCTCTAGCGCCACACCTATTATATTCACAGCGTCTTCAAGATTGCCAGGAAGTTTATTAGCATCAAAGTTATCATCCTCATCAATTGCTCCCTGCATCAGAAGTTCTACAACCTCTGGTGTTAGAACCAATTCATCAATATCTACATTTTCCAAAGCATCATAGGTCTTTCCAGCCAACGATGGATCGCCTAACTTTATAGCCTGATCTAATGTAATTAGTTTAGCCTTAACTGGACCAGTTGCCTTGAAGGTACTTCCAGTTCCCTTGCTAATCTCCTGGTTAATAATCTGCCCCGTGTTCTTATCTATGGTAGTAAAGGTCTCATTGCCTGTATTCTGATCGACACTTCTAAATAGCTGGGTATTAGCTGTAGGCTGAGACAATCCGCTAATAGTGAACTCTGTTCCTGTATTAGGATCAGTTATAGTTTCAGTCTGTCCTACCTCTAGTTCCTTCATGAGACTGATGATGTTAGATCCACTAAAGAAAGGATCGATTGCTTCTACTTCAGAAGCTTCTCTTGCGTCCTTTCTCTGTGACCTCATCTCTCCCATAAGATCGAGAAGAAGTTGAGCTCTATCATTTTGAGCATCCCGTATGTCGTTCTGGATATTCCTTAATGATTCTTGTGTATCAGATGTTACTGTACCTATCTCGGACCTAAGTTCCATTGCTGCCTTAGCCTTAGCTGCGGCCTCAGCCTTTCTAAGCTTACCGATCTGTTGCTGTAGGCTACTCTCTTGGGCAGCTAGAGCCTGACCCCCAGCACTGGTAGTAAAGCCACCGGCTCGACCAAGTATTCTCTTTAAGGATCCCTTTATCCTACCTCCTGTATCTCTAGTTTCCTGTATAGCTTCACCAAAGTCTGCACTTATACTCTCCATCTGGAGCTTAATCATCTCTTCAATCCTATCAATAGCAGCTTCCTGTGCGTCTAGTACAGCTTGAGTAGTCCTTCCATCATCGTCTGTCTGAGTTTGGAAGGCATCTAGTATGTCTTGTTGTCCTATGCCAATTTCTCCGGCAGCATCGATAACGCTTCCAGGTATTTCACCAAACTCTGTAGGTAGGTTAAGATTCTTTCTGAATCGATTGAGCTCTTCATCTGAAGAGTTGCTTAGAATCCTATCTACCTCAGCATTTATTTGTGCTGTAGTTTTACCGGCAATCCGAAGAGACGTAAATAGGTTGCTTCTAGCCTGACTCTCTAGATCTTCTCTGGATACAGTGTTTCCGAATATGTCAGTAACAGAAGATACTGTTGAGTCTTGTGGTGCAACATCATCGGATGGCAATCCCTGTGATGGACTATCAGCCACCCTTCGTTCTGAGAATGCAGACGAAGGAGCAGGTGCTCTCTGAGCAGGTACTGAACTTGGACTCTCTGTTAGTGAGAAGGTAGCTCCGTTCTCCCTAGCTTCCGCTGCATTAGCAAAGCCAAGTCTCTGGGCAGCTGTGTTGTTTGATTCATTTAACTGTGGCTGGATAACAATACTTGTCCCTGCACCGACAGGACTCTCTAGTGGTCTTTGTGGGAGAAATGAACTCTCTTGATTAACCACATTCTGTATTGTTTGGTTATCAACAAAGGGCTTAGTTACTCTAGCACCTATAGTTTCTCCAGCTTCATTTAATTCTGGACTCGTTGCGCCCTGTGTTTGTAGCCTTAGAAGAGATTCACTCTGTGACGTTACATTTGGTCCGAACAGTATGGTGTCTCCAGGACTAACTTTAGTCGGGTCAGGTGCAAACCCAAATTGTGTAGCCATATTATCTAGTTATTTATTTGATTAGTGTTGCGAGGAATCCCTCTGTAATTACCTGAGTAGTTGTGTCAGCAACATTCATGTCAACAGTTACATCTACAGTTAAAGCTCCCGTACTATCTTCGGTGGCCGTTCCCTGATCGAAGGCGTTTCCAGAAGCGTTACTATTGCTAAAAGTATTAGTATCAGAAACCATTAAATTTAGTATTCCTTTCTGCGTGTTCGTTGCTCCAGTAGCAAATAAATAGCATTCCAGATATCCAGAGCTGGCTGTTGTCGTAGCATTAGCTACCATCACAGCAGAGCAAACTGTAGTTGATCCATACTTTAGAGCGAAAGTATAGTTATTAGCATTATCAGCTTTTACTTCATCAAGTGGAATATATATTTTAACGCCGTTAGCCGTTCCTAACGTATTAGCTGCTAAAGTAAATGATCCTAAAGACGTTTCGTCAGTAGTGTTTGCTACCGTAATCGCTGTAGTACTCAGACTTAACTTATCTCCTCCGAGGCTATGGGTGTGAAGAGTGTCAGCATTACCACCATTAAGTAATAGATAGTCTACATCGTAGGCACTAACCTTAACACTGGTAGCCGATAGGGCTGTAGCAGTTGCATTAGTAAATGTCTGTAATCCGCTCCAGCCCATAGCTGAAGTAGTGTCTACTCTTATTGTGTTAGATGCTCGAGCCATAAGTGAGCTAACTCCCACTGCTAATGCGTCTCCGCTGACTGCTAACCCACCAGTTGATAACCTATCTATGCTTACTACTCCGGCTGTGATGTCGATACCGTCTCCAGCTGTTACACCAGAACCACCGGCTGAGATCACATAAGATGTTGAGCCATCCTCTGATACTACCATCTGTCCACTAGAGCTTAAGCCCCAGAAGCCAGAAAGACTTGAAGTGTTTACACGCCAAAATCTATTGTCAGCTGAGATAGTATTACCATCACCGATAATCATGTCGTTAGATCCGGTAGCAGATACTCCAGTTAAGAAGTCATAATACTGTGCGTAGTAGTAGTGAACGTCACGTCCTGCAATGTCTGTACCAGCCGTGTGAGCCTTTCCAGTTCCAGCACTATTGTCAGAACCAAATTCTGCCAAGCCCCTAGAGACTCCAGTTAAGGTAGTGCCACTAACTCCAGTGTATAAAATTATCTCCCTATTGGAAGTGTTAGCTTCAATCACTAAGTAACCCGAAGTTATGTTTGGGGCAGTTGTGACTGAAATCGTAGTTGCTCCCGCAGTTATTGCGGCTGCCAGAGTAGTGTCGTAGAAACTCTCCGGCTGATAAACAGTTGCCATATTAAATTAGATTAAACTATTAGTTGGTGCTCGCTTACCTGGTACTTGCCAGATATAAGGAGCTATGTGAGTTATCTTATAAACAAATCCTGGACTAGCCGTACCTATCTTTAGCTGCATGTTATAGAAAGGCTTTCGTCCATAACGTAGCGTTACTCGGAACCTTCGCAGGTTGTATGCCTCATCTCCTGATCCTCCTCCGTATATTCCAGTACCCCATACAACGCCTCCTATCACAGTTATGTCATCAGTCGTACTTACATAGTCTCCAGTTCCTACAATACTCTTGGCTACCGGTGACTCGGTGTCTCCATCGAAGTAAGCTGACACACCGATGGTTGTATTGGTAGTCATGAATCCTTCTACGTATACCTGATCCATTCTCTTCTGCTCACTAGGTATTGCGAAGTCCATCTGCTTAGAGGTCCAGAAAGTTTCGTAAGCACTACCGTTGTCATCGAATCCGGTCAGAGCTTTATAGGTCTTCATCTCATTGGACGCTCCGTAGTATAGAGAGCTAGCGTATATGAACCAATCATTTACATTCCATCCTACAAACCTAGTCCATGCCTTGAAGTCGTTGTCATATACTAGGACGATGTTGTTTACATCTGATCCGGAAGTTCCACATGCTACGTAATACTTACCATCGAAGTAGATAGAAGCTGATCGGCTAAAGTCATAGCCCTCTACTGTAGGTCTTATCACTCTTGATACCTCAGTGATCTTTCTTCCAGCATTGGTGGTAGCCATGCCGTTAATCCAGCCTGATGGTGAGGCGTAGAACAGGTTGTTCTCTACCTTAGCTACACTCTTATTATTGATTGCTCCTACCTTAGCTCCAGTAAGAACCTCGTTCCTAGCCACAATCTCTAGTGTTCCCGCGCCACCATCTGCGATCTCAGTGAACGTAAGCTGACGAATAGTGTTCTCCTTCAGAACAGTTAGAACTTCGTCAAAGTTATTAAGCCCTGTGATGCTGCCCACTGCTTCAGGGAACCGAGCGGTTCCACCACCACCTGGTGTAGCAGAGATAGTATAGTTAGTTGGCTCATCTACAGCTGTGTAGTAAACAATGTTTCCGGACACTGCGCTAGCTCCAGCTACAAATAGTTGAGCATCGTTTTCAAACATAATGTCTCCTTTAGGTAGGCCACTAGAAGCTGATGTCCATCCTCCGTCTGGGGCAGGTACTTCACCAGCAGATGTAGGTAGCTGGGCTATAGCTTTGCCACCGTCATGAGCTGCTGTGAAAGTTATTCCCGATAGAGCTGTTCCACTATAGGATGAGTAATAAACTTCCTCTCCATCTAATACAACTGATCCAGCTGATAGGAATCCAACTGCTGACGCAGCAGAAACCGACAGGTCTACTCGTGAGTAGGCACTATCGGCGTAGGTTGAGGTGCTCCAGACAGCTCCATTAAACCTTCTCTGACTATCTTTCTTAGAACAGTAGTAGGTGTAGTAGTCATAGTAGGCATGACCCCAGTCTAATCCTGTAGTATAGCCTGCGTCTAGGTTCTCCCATGCTGTAGTCTGGGGGTTGTAGTACTCTAGAAAGGCATTAGTTCCGTCGTCTGCCATTCGAAGAGGGATCTCTGTATCTAGATCGTTAGCTGTTACCCACGTAGCCTTAATGCTTCCAGAGGCAGAAGTAGCTGCTCCAAATATATCATCTCCCCTTCTAGGCATGAAAGAACCGCCCCCATCGTATGTGATGTTCTGTAGGTCTGGGCTTTGGTTGTCGTCAATCTTATTGTCTTCTACCTTAGTGGCAAGTCCACCACTGAAATCGGTAAAGACAACTTCTTGATAAGGACCTTTCATAAGTTATTTTAAAATGAATCTTTGCTATCTAGTCTCTCCATTCCTCGACCCCACTGACTGAAGTGAGAGAAGCCTGTTAGACTCTTAGCTTTTACCGATGGGTATTCTCTCTTCATCTTCTCCATGTCTCTAATAAATTCCCTATAAGCAATGTTGTAGTCATCGGTCATACCCTCCTTCTGGTAACATCTAGCTGCTGCGAAGTTGACTGTGGCATCGTGCCATCTAGTAGGCATAAGAGGTACATCTGTAGTTGATGTTAATTCATCTATCCATGATCCACCTGATGTCTTAGCCTTATGTGTGCTGTAGTAGTAGAACTCTAATGTATTGGTACCAAAGGTAGTGCTTACAAGAAGTTCATCTCCCTGCTTCGAATACATATTCATCTTACTGCCAGACAGCCTTCTGAATTGAGCTGGTGTTACCCTTTCGAACTGATAAGCATTAGTGTAGAACATGCTAATTGGTTCCTTCATATCAGAAGCTATGGCAGACGTCTGGTACACATAAGACCCCGTAGTGAATGAGAATGTTGTTGATGTCTTGGTGAAGTCCCATTCATTCTCACCGTGCAGTCGTCTCAATGATTCATTGAGGTAGTTCGTTATTTCGTCGTCAGACACAAAACTCTCAGTCACATCTCTGCGTCTGTAATTGACGTTTGTTTGTAGTTCTGATAATTGCATACTCTAGTTATTTAATAATGTTATAGCCGCCCACCCCCAGACGCTATGGGAGGCGACTGGGCTAGAGGAATCTTCCTCCGGTATCCTAGGTAAGTGGGCAGTCATAAAACTATTACAATTTAATAGTCTTACTTCCCAACTTAACCTCTTTTCCCTGTAGCTTTCTAAGTATCACAGTTAGAGCTGGACCTACCAACGCTACTACTGCTACGTAATCCGGGAATGCCTCCACGAAAGTCGGCACTAACGCCAACAAGAACGTAATTACGTTCACCACTATTATCTTGCTCATACTTTTGTTTTTACTTAGTTAAACTTTTTGGCTTGTATGTAACCCGGTTAGCATATTCAGCTTGCTTGCCTGGGTTCCATCCATCAATTGGTCTGATATATCCCACTACTCTACTGTACACAGAGCAGCGTTGTCTTTTAGGTGATTTCATATTCTCCGTCTATTTCAACCTTAGACCAGTTAGTCTCACCATCCTTGAGAGGAACTGAGATTCCAAAGTTTGCTCCCATCGATCTGAAAGCAGATGAGTCGATAGCTGGTAGGAAATACCCTACCGTATTTGAATTCTTGTCCTTGAGGACCTTCACGTTTGTTTCTGGCATAATTTCTGTTAGTTTATATTTATATCCGATGTTATAGAAGTCAAAGTCTGGTGCTAAATTCTTCACAAAGGAATCGTACTTCTCGTAGCTGTCAAAGATCTCCCACTTAGACACGTGCATCTCAACCGCATGGTTGATTGTCTTGTCTGTTCTTTCATAGATCCCATCTACTGGTTTCTCCCAAGCGTGAACATATACCTGTAGTGGTGAATGCTTCAATGCTTCTTCAAAGTCTCTTTCATAAACTGTTTCGTAATTGATAAGGAACCTTTCATTAAAGTCGGCCGCTATATCAAACAACTCTGGTTCCAGTAGCTTGTAATACTCACTCCAGGAATAGGTATCTGGAAAGGGATAGTCACTCTCCGGGATACAACCCTTCTCATGCATAGCTTGAGCTACCTTCTTGCCAGTGTTCCCCTTCTTAGTTGTTCCCGATGTTACTGCCAGGAATCTATCTGATAGGTTTACCTCTCCTCCCTCCATGTAGCCCATATCCTCTAGCCACTGTAGACCTCCCTCACTAATCATGTTGTGGTCCATCTGGTAATTGAATATCGTCTCTAGGCAGTTATTAGCGCTATAGGAGACACATGCCATAGTCTCTAGTTTAATCCGCTGCTTCTCTCCCCGTCCTAGATATGCAATCCAATCTCCACTCATCGTGATGTTGTCTATTATTTTAGAAGCCCCGAATATATAGTCCTTATCATCGACTGGTTCAAAGAGAACTCCTCTGTTTTTATTCTTCTTCCACATAGTTTTGTTTATAAAACTTTAGTCCAAATAAGAATCAACCCCACTAGGTTAGCCCCTCCTATAAAGGCTACCACTGTGAACCCACCAATTATCTTTAAGCGGAAAGCAGTATTTGCTTTCACATTGCCATTGGTTTCTTTCTGATGGGCAATCATCTCTTCGTGGTCTAGGGCGTTCTGCTTCTTGAGCGCCTTTAACAGTTCCTCTATTGTTTCTAAACTAGCCATAATGAGTTAATTATTTATCTAATACGTCGGTTGCATCAACAAAATGGTTGACGTTATCGACAGGGTCATCTATCCTTGCCTCTTCTTTCTTTATCTCTGCGTAGCATTGAGCTCTCGTTAACCCCACCTTATCAACTACAACCTTACGTAGTCCCATGTCGTTGTTTGAATTCTGGTCTCTAGCCGCCTTGCTCTTGTACAGGGAAAGATATACTTCAGTTCTATCGTTATTAAAGTCTTCATCCTGACGAGAAATCCTCCAGTACTCACAGGCTATACCCTTATAATCTTGTGATAATTTTAATCCCATATGTTTATGCTATTAGTGCTATTAGTTTGGTATGTTGAAGCGTAAGCCCCAAAGTCCACTGCTATAGTGTTGGCTGTGCTAGTTACTACTATATTTGCCATATATCCTCCGTTATTATTTAGTTGTCTACTATGTAAGCGTCCATCGCTGCTATTACTACTGTGTTATTCGCATTACTGGTTACCTGCATTTTTACTATACATGGACCAGTACAACTCTTTGGTACTTCGTACTCGTGTGTCCAGGGGTTCTGTCCCTCAATTGCAGTAAAATTTTCTTTATTCGTCCACGCCGTGTTATTGGCAACGTCAGTAGCTGGGTCGGTCATCATAAGAACTTCCCCGTTTGCTCTAGCCGTTACTCCAGTTCCATCAACAACCTGGGCTATAAGTTTTCCTATCTGAATAGTCTGGGTGGAAGGAACTCCGTAGATCATCATCTGTGTCTGATTCTGAGCTGCAGTTATCTGAGCTGTAACAGTAGCGTCAGTAGCCGCTGTTGCTGTGATAACTCCCGTATTTACACCATTGGCACCCCATGTAACTCCGTGCATTCTATGGATTATGACGTAGGAATTAGCAGTGTTCACTGCAGTCGTACCATCCATAACAACTGTTTCTGAGGACTCAGCAGTTCCCCAAGTCTTTAGACCGTATATCTTCACTGTTCTAAGACCAGCTCCTTGAGCCACTACACCACCAGTATCACTGTCTACGTCACTTGTAGATGCAATAGCGTGTACTCTAGCTGCTGTAGGGGGAACCCAAATAGCTGTTGTAACTGAACCATCCCAAACATCGGTGGCTGTACCACTATCAGCATTGGTAGTCTCACCGAACTTATTTACTTTTGTGTATCCAGTGACATTCCCCAGAGCCACCTCTAGTCCAAAGTCTTTTGTTCCTAAATAACTCATGTCTCTATATTAAATTATAAACCAATTAGCTCCGTTACTGATGATCGTAATCGAATCGTATTGCATCGTTATATTAACTGTTGTGCTTCCATCTATTGTCTGAGCTCCATTACCATCTACAATCACCTTACCAGCTCCCGAGTCAATCTTCTTGATGATGATAATCTTACCGTCACTTGTTCCAGCTGAAGGAAGGGTCATTGTTCTATCACTTGCTCCTGTAGATACCATCACCGCTCCATCGGTCTGAAGTATTGTGTAGTCTTCGTCTGTCTTAGTCTGAAAACCTCCAACGTAGTTCTGAAAGTCTAGGTTACCGGAACCATCTGTAGTCATTACTTGGCTAGCAATACCATCTCCGGTTGGAAAGGTATATGATCCATTGAAGGTTATATCTCCTGCTGCCGCAATGTTAATTCTATCTACGTCATTTGTTCCAATAATTACTGGCGCAGAAAAGTTACAGCCTATAACCAATCCATTGCCAGAGCTTTGTAGGATTTCTCCATACCCACCCAATGTAACACCGTATCTCGCGACGGTTCTGGCTGAGGCATGTCCTAAGAATGTGGTTCCACCGCTATTATATAAAAACTCAATGCCTGCCCAGGCTGCAGTGCCGTTGGTTTGATTTTCTACCCTGATAACGGTTCCCGCATTTTGATCCTCGTCTACATTAACAAGCCTAGTAGTCCCACCACTACCACCAACCGTAAGAGGACCCTGATCGACATTAACTTGAGATCCCCATAAATTAAGTCTCTTGTATGCACTAGTGTCTCTATCATAGACAAATATATATGCCAGGTCATTGGCGTCATCATGGACCATCTCTAGGTGCTGACCACTTGATGGTGCGGTGCCTAGAGAAGACGCAGTAACAACTAATCTTCCCTGATTAAATCTGAATGGATATGTCCCCACTTCGTTGGTGAATTCTGTACCAGTTCCAGTATAGTTAATAGAGAAGTCGGTGCCCGTACCGAATAAAGCTTTTTGACTATCCAACCACGTAGGTGTCTGAGTGTTCTCCCAGAGACTAGATGTACCATTATATTGAAAGAAATCATTAGCAGCAACGCTTGTAATCGTAACATCAGATAAATCATTAAGACTAATAGTCTCAGTGATGTCCTGAACTATATCTAGGTTCGATGTAAAAGGATTGAATTTAAACTGTAATGCCATCTATTCTTTTGATACGCTACTTAAATTACTGCTACCATCGTACCCCAAATATAGGGTAGCTACTGTCGTTCCACTGGCTCCTCCAATTTTGGAGACCACGGAGGTTAGGTTCTCTCCTGTATACGCCATTGCAAAGTAGTCAGCATTAGGCATTCCTAGTCCTCCCTGATCTTCACCATTTGAATATAGCCAACTGCCAGCTGAAGTTTTGTACATAGCTCCTCTGACCATGACAGGTGAGTCTGGAGATCTGTCTGTATTCCAGTTCTGTAAATCTGGTACTGGTACTGGAGCCCACTTTCCATTGTACGGTTGGGTGCTCATAACATGCTTCTTATTTGATTAACTCTCTCATCGGCTTCTTCTTTTCGCCGAACCATCTCATTGATCTGTTCGTTAATTCCTATGTTTCTATCTAATAGTTTTATGTAGGTAGATATCTTTGCTAGCTTGCTTGCAGATATTTCATTTTCATCCAGTCCAATGTTTCCCATCAGTTCTTTCATTACGGCTCTGTAGGAAGCTGTGCTGTTATCTAAACTGTTATCAGCTATGTGTTTTAAAATATATCCTTCTATCGTTGAGATCTCATCCTTGTATCCTATACTGTCATCCATCCCCTGTAGTTCAAAGAACTCTATCGTATATGGATCAGCTCTCATTGAGAGTGGTATCTCAACCCCAGAGTCTACTACCTTATCGTCACCAGACGGTCGGTCAGTTCTGATACCGCTATCTGGTGCTATGCTCTCTGGAGCCATTGTAGTTGTGTGTGCTTCTGGCATATATTTATGTTCCCCAGTAGGATGTGTTAGTTGTCATTGCTCCTCCTGACGCTGCTTCTGCTACTGGAGAAAATGCAGCTATTGTGTACAGTGATCGAGTGCTGTCTGACTGTGTGTTTGTGTAGGTAGTCTCGGCTGCTGGCGTTACTGCTGCTGTAGAGTGAAAAACAACGTCTCCTGATGTTCCTGTGTTGTCATTAGTTACCAGCGCATCAAATGTTGTTGCTCTATGATTGTAGGTTCCACAAACAATGAAGCTATTGTCATCTACTGTTGTTACTGTAACTGGCATTGATGATGCTGTAGCGTTTCCAGATGACGATATAGTTGGTGCGTCCTGACTTGCCCCCATAAATGAGACCGCTGTAGCTCCCCACGTTCCTCCACTAAACGTTAGTACAATATCGTTAGCTCCAGTGGCTGGTGCAACTAGATACCACAATTCACCCCTGTCTGTGGCACTCTTAGATACTAGCCTAGTTAATGCGACACTATTATAGGTTATACCTGTCATATCATCTGCTGTAGCATTCGGTTTACTAACTCCTACCCAAAGAATCCTATTATTACCACCGCAAGTATGACTCCAGGTTTGTGGACTGCTGGCGCTCGCATCATTTTCTGACCTTGCGTCAAAGATTATTCCACTTGGCACATCAGTAGCGAATACAGCTGAGTTATTGTTGGTTAGTGTATTTGAGTTTCCCGAAGCATCGGTAAGAACATCGTCCATGCTCCACTCTCCATCTAAGGCTGCATCAGATACTGTTTCTGCCCCCATATCTGCTAGAATTTCTTCCGCCGTTCTTATGTCGTTAAAGATTCTAACCTGACTCATCAACCCATCGTAGAAATAACTATCCCCCCCAAACGAGCCTACTTCAAATGGTGCGGTACCGTTATATATAGAGGTTGGCAATCCTGTTTGTTGACTTCCTAATGGAGTCCCATTAACGTAGAAATCTACAGCTCCAGCGCTTGCATCGTAGGTCATTGCAATGTGATACCATTGTCCTTCATCAAAGCTTGTCTCTACATTTTTTACTGTAGCTGCTGAACCATCTGAAGAGATGTATAGGAATAAGCCACTCTCAGCTCCGCCAGTAGACCTCTGATAACCAAAGATATAACTCTTCTGGTTTCCAGTAGCCTCGTACTTGGACATGATAACCTGAGAGGTTGTAGTTGCGTCAGCCTCTATCTTAACCCATGCCTCCATTGACATGTCTCCAGTAATATCAAGACCTGTCTGACTTCCGTCAGCTATCGATAGGTATTGTGAACTACCTAGTTCTAGATCAATTGATTTAGTGAATGCCATATTAGTGTGTTTAGTTTAACTTTCTAGACGACGTACCCGGTAACTGTGACTGAGATGTTTCCTGCTGCTGAAGCAAGAACGTCTAAGTCTTCATTAGTATTAACTATTAGTGGTGTAGCTTCTGGAAAGTTCATAGCCATTCCACCGTTGGCTGCTAGGTAAACCTGTTCCATTAGTACTGTTGGTCCTGTGTCGTCCTGTAGTTGGATGCTCATTGCTGTGTCTGTAGAAATGATAAGCGAAGTAACGTGAATCTTCTTAGCTGCTGTCTTAGCCTTTACTTGAGTTGCTGTCGTTGCGTCTGCTGAAGTGATTGTTGCTTGAAACTGATTAGCGTCTGGTGCTAGAGCTACTGGAGTATTCTGAACTGCGAAGGTTCCGCTGTTCTTTACGTTACCAATCTCTGCTACACCTGCTGCTAGCTTACCGAACTCTGCTGTACCAGCCTGAAGAGTAGCTTGTGTAGCAAATGTTCCTGCATTGTCTACTGTTAAGACACCAGTAGAGTTGTTAGCTACTGTTACTCGAAGTGCTGTAGCCTCTGTACCACCACCTGTGGTGCTCAGTGGTGCTGGAACACTGGTAACATCTACATCCCCAATATCTACTCCAGTGTTAGCTGCTAGTTTACCTATAGCGTTAGTTCCTGCTGGAAGAGCTGCGCTGATAGTTACTGCGCCAGTATTACATGCAGTTACCTTCCCATCTAGACTAGTTGTGTCTCCTGCTATTGTCGCATTAGTTGTGTCGATAGAAGCGGTGTCCGCTAGAATTGCAGTACTATTAGCTTCGGTTACATTAAGATCACCGGCAGTATCTTGAGCGACAAACAATTCTCTCTTAGCACTCATCTTAAATGCTCCACCATCACCTGCATCTACTAAGTCAGTGGTAAATGTTCCACCGGTGGGCGTGTATTCAGTTGTTCCTGGTGTAAAAGCAGAGTCATCTGTTTCAGATGCTCCGGCTCCTGCTGTAAGAATGTGACCACTAGCATTTAATGCAAGTGCTCCCGCATCTCCATCGTCTAATGTTCTTGCTGACGCGTCATAACGACCACCAGTTAAAACTGGCTTGGCTGTTACTGCCGCATTTTCAGCATCTACTCCCTCGATTTCTGTTGCACCGGATCCACCAGTACTGTTAACAGCAAGTGTAACAGTTGAGGGATCGTATACGGCATTGAATATCTCCTGTGAACTCTTTGGTATTGGCATATTATCCTATTAGTTATTGTATTATTGGATGCATCGTATACGGCATTCCGCCCCTCGTTGTTTACTTAGTTGCTTTTTTCTGTTCTTTTACGAACTTTTTTAACTTCTTTGCATATTTCTTCTGGATGTCTTTCATTGCATCCGTCCAAATTTTGTAGTTCTTGTCTATGTCATAATCTTTTCTAACTTTTTTACTTAGGTTATTCCCAAAGTATTCTCTTCTTTCCTTGCTTCCGACTAACTCGTCTAACGCCTCGAACCACTCGTCTTTCTCTGTAGCGTGCATTATCTCTACGCCATCTTCGAATGTTCTGTAAGGCTCTACTGGAGTAGCTATTACTGGGTAGCCAGCTGAACCAAACTCTAGTATTCGTAAGTTGCTCTTAGCTCGATTGAACATATTATCTGCTAGCGGAGCCACTGCTATGTCCAGATTCATTTCTACATTCCTGTCTGACCAGTCTTTTAATCCTGCCCAGCTAACTGTCTTCACCCTGTCTTTAATCTCAGGATCCTGGAATAGGTCTCCGAACAATCCTGTGTAGTAGAATGTAGCTTTTGGATACTTTTTTAAAATATCAGCAATTGGTTTCTCAATGTGCTTTAAGTTCTCCCAATGAGCAGCGCTTCCGCTCCAGCCAATCCTGATCTCATCTTTATCCTTTTTATATAACTCGGATGTGTATTTCTTTGCTAATGACTTGTCTCTTCTTTCCCAATCTAAACTATTGGGACAAACATATATTTTATCAGCATCTGTGTACTGAGAGTAATACTCTTTAAGGTTCTCAGTGGAAACTGTGATAGCATCGAATACTCCCAATGACTTAATGTTCCATGCCATGTTTGGACTATTAGGATGAAAGCTTCTGTAACCCGGGTTGTATGGTCGGGTAGCCTGAACGTTATCATCTATGTCTAAAACAATTGGCTTGGTGTGAAAGTCCCCTAGTCCTCCAGCTTGTGCTATGTATTGAGGAACATCGTTTCTAGAGAAGTACAGCAAGTCTGCCCACTTGGCATCCTTTGAAAGCTCTTCAACTGAAGGCTCTGGCATTGGATTATCAGATTCATCGCTCCTCTCACCCCATGTGAACTTGTTGCATCTGAAGTCCAGCTCACCTTTCTTCTTGGCTGTATTAAGTGGCAGCCATTGTCGGTAGTATCCTACCCCGCAATCGGCTCCCGGTGGTATTCTTAGAAAGATCTTCATATCGTTTTATAAATTATTAAGTAGTAATCGTATTTTGGAGTTAGCGTCTCCATCCCCGTAACAGTACATAGTAGCGTCTCCTCTCCTTCTATGACTGATCGCATCTAAGATCCTCTTCTTACTGGATCCAACTAATATGTTCCACCCAGAGTCTAAGGTCTCGGTCCATTCAGTGTTATGTCTCAAGGTTACACAAGGAACTCTCAGAAAGAAGGCTTCTACCTGAAGTCCTCCCGAATCAGTAATAACTCTCTTAGCAAATGCTATCTCGTTAATCATTTTCTTGTAAGGAACTGGCTTCTTTATCTTTATGTTCTTCGGTACATCAATCTTGAACTTCTTCAGTGCTTCTTCTGTTCTTGGGTGAATAAATAGTTTAATGGTCTCTCCGCTTTCTCCCAGTGCTTCCATAATGTTCTGTAAATTCTCTTTGTTATCAGTATTGAAGTCTCTGTGAACTGTAGCTACGCTATACTTGAATGCATCTTTAGGCTTCTTTGTTGGAAAGGCATTGTTGTACATCGAGTCTATCTGAGTAGCGCCTACATTATATGCATGCGTATAGCCCTCCATCTCTAATCTCTCCCTGGCTTCCTCTGATGGAGCCAAGTGAATGGTTGCTCGTGAATCTACAAACTTCCTAATCCTTTCCTCTATCATTGAGTCATCGCCGCTTCTGCAACCCGCCTCAATATGTACGGTTTTAATGTTCTCACTTAGGGCTACGATCGCCCCCGCTAGGGTTGATCTAGTGTCCCCATAAAGAATGATATAGTCTGGCTTCTCTTTACTGACTACCTTGGTCAGCTTGGTAATCATCTTACCCAGCTCAGTCTCTCCTAGATCATAATCTGGCTTATTCAGCTTCAGACCTTTGAAGAACACATCCTTCATTGCTTTGTCGTAGTGCTGACCCGTGTAGACCAGTGTGGTCTTAAACTTCCTGTCTAGCTTTATTAGCTGGGGTCTATTGCCCACTACTGTTAGAAACTTCTTCATGTCGTTTTATAATTTCTTAATGTCTTCTTTGATCCACTTTATTTCGCGAATCTTTCTACCGTCATACATGGATCGTACGCTAACAGACATTGGGTTCCTTCTATAGATCATCAGGGGCTCATCTACCTTGACGAACTTAGCTCCACTATTGGCTAGATCTAGTACAAACATCCAATCATCGTTAGCCGTATATCTATCTCGGTAAGGAACCATCTTGTCCTTTTTCACCATGACGAAGTATGGAATGTATTGATCCTTCTTCAGCTTCTCGAAGTCAAACTCCTTTGCCTTCTTGATCTTCATTTCTGCCTTCTCCATGCTTGCGTGGTAGAAGGAGGAGTAGACCACGTCTCCGTCTTTAAGTGCCTCTAAGAGGCTCTCAAGGCGTTCAGGGCTAGATACATCATCTGCGTCATGAGCCATGTAAACATCTCCTGTCATCTTCTTGATCCCATAGTTCCTAGCCTTAGCTATTCCTTCATGCTTCTTCTTATACAACTTGATTCTTTTATCCTTCGGGATAGCCTTCTCTATTTCAATCTGACTGCCATCATCCACTATTATAAGTTCCCAGTCCTCATGGGTCTGGACCAACACACTCTGGATAGCCTCCTCAAGGAAGACTATCTGAGGGTTAACAAACGCGAAGACTGGCATTACTATTGAGACTTTCATTAGGTTAGGTCGACTATGAACATATTCCTGTTATGAGACATCTGGATCACTCTCTCTACCTTAAAGTGCTTCATGTAATCATGGACCCAGGTGTACTTAGTGTTAAAGATGAAGTTCGGATCTTCCTTCTGCATCTGAATGATCTTTGGATGAACCTGTCTCTCCTTTCCTGCATTAGTAGCTTCTCTTACTGGCTCTATGAACATGGCTCTCTTAGCTACCTTCTTGATTGCCTTCACATTCTCTTCCATCTCTTCAGGTTTTAAGTGAAGTAGGCTGGCAAAGGTGAATGCCACATCATACTTTCCTTTAAAGTCCTTAAAGCTTGATATGTGAAACTTATAGTCTGGGTGTTTATTCCTAGCTAGCATCACTAAGTCCTCCGCAAAGTCCATCCCTTCATAGTCAGTAATCGGTAATAGGTCAGCGAACCTTCCTGTTCCACAGCCTAGATCGATAACATTCTCCGGCTTCATCCTCTTCATCTCCTTGATGATAGTCGCGATATCGTCCGTAGTTTCCTGGTTGCTTTCCATGCCTTCCCAGATCTCGCTCATCTTGTCCCACCAGGCTTGTAGATCTTGATCTAAGAAGCTGTACATCTTATCTCTGTAAGTCTTTTCATCACATAGCTCTCTGAAGTGCTTAGAGCCCTCTACATTAAGCTTGGCTTTCTTAGCCTTCTCAATCGCTGCTAGTATAGACTTCTCGTCAGGCTTAGTAGTGATAGTATGTGGAAGCTTCACTGTAGTGATAGCGCTCCTTCCAGCTGTAACCCACTCAATAACTGACAGTGGCAGTCCATCATGTGGCGTGACTCGCAATATACATGAGCTGTTCTTAACCAAGTCTTCTATCTCCTCCTTGTTAAGGAATCCCATGTGTTCAATGTTGTCCTTCTTTCCGTGCAGTGTTGGGTCTCCAAAGAATTTGAAATCAATATCTTTATTCTTCTTAGCAATCCCCTTAATAAGATCAGGGCAGTAGAACTCAGCATTGTTCTGAGGAATGTAGCAAGCAACTGTAAACTTCTCTGGAAGTGGCATAGGCTCATACATCTTCTGAGGAGGGAAAGGAACTATCTTGGCGTGTATTCCCAGAGCCTCTAATTCTTTCTTAGTCTGCTCAAACTCACACAAGTGAACGTCAACGTTATTGTCTAGCCATGAGATAACACCGTCTCTTGTCTTATCATCAGCTGTTTGTAGAGACAGGATGTCTGAACCGATCCAGTGAACCACCCTTAGTGCATTGGTGTTGTAGAAGGACTCGGCTACGTTTCCGAAGAATCCTACGACATAGATCATTTCATACTTATGGGGTTTGAAAGATGGAACGGGCAGAAAGTCTGCATCCAACATCTTGGCAATGTTCTTTGCGTGGAATGATGCTCCTGCTCCAGTAACACATATCTTCTTCTGCTTGATACCGTACTTCCTCTTAATAGCAGTAGTTCTGTCTATCCAGTTCCGATGAGAATCATCTGACAGTCCGCCAGGATGAGGCATGGTAGTCTCGAAGTAAACCTCTTGCTTGTATAAACCTTTAGCATCATGATTGATTACAGCATTTAACCACAAATCCCAATCCTGTAATGACTTGATAGCTGGATCCCATCCACCCATCTTGTCGAATAGCTCCTTCTTTAATGGGTAGGAACCATCAATATAGTTACTAACCTTTAAGAAGTATGGATCAAAATGGTCTCCCATATAGTTGAAGATCTCATTGTACTCTTCGTCGGTGAACTTATAGCCACCATACATGAAGTCGTACTCTGGATTCTCCTCTAGGGTCTCAACCCAGATCCGAGCTACACCAGGATAAAGCTTTGCGTCAGCAGGTAAGAACGAAAGGTACTTACCAGTTGCTTCCTCAGCTCCGATGTTTCTAGCTTCGCATGCTCCTTGATTCTGTTTTAAAAAGATCACCTTTAATCTGTCTGGGTATTTCTTCTGTAGTTTTTCTAATACCTCTTTTGAGTCATCAGTTGATCCGTCGTCTACAATTATCTGTTCGATATACTTGTAGTCCTGATCCATAATTGAATCAACCTGCCTCTCGATGGTGTTTCCATCATTGTAATTAGGTGTCACGAATGACAACATTACTTTCTTTTCCATTGTTTCGTTTGTTATTTATCGTCTATTTTTCCTAACGTAGTACTGACCGAAGTCGACTACGAAACTCTTGCCTCTATGGTCTTTGATCAAAATGCCTGCCGGGTTACCTATAACTGTAAGTCCAGCTGGTACATCCTTTGTGATTACAGCCCCTGCTCCGACTGTCGCATTCTCTCCGATCTCTACCCCACAAACTATTGTAGCGTTAGCTCCTATTGAAGCTCCCTTTCTAATAATAGTTTTTTGATAGCGATCTTCTGAGACTGGACTATCAGCCTTTGGCTTCCTCACGTTTGTAAACACTGCGGATGGTCCAATGAAGACATCGTCTTCGACTGTCACACCCTTGTAGAGAGATACATTGTTTTGGATCTTACAATTATCTCCCACTGTAACCCCATCTGCTATGAAGCAGTTCTGTCCGATCGAACAATTCTTTCCGATGTCAGCAGCCATGATATGACAGAAGTGCCAGATCTTAGTTCCGGCGCCTACTGCGGCTCCTTCAAGTACGGAGGTCTCGTCGACGAACACGTCGTTAACCTGTTGCATATAAGTTTTCTATTAGTTGAATCGTAGGTAGTATGTCTTCTATCTTTACCGAGTTTCCTTTTAGAATCTGTTCATAGGCTCTAGTGTGTAGTCCTTCGAAGTTCTTAGTAAGGTCTACGTCCTCCCCGTCTATTCTCAGGTATCTAAACTGATTGTCTCGCGGTTGATCTATCGACAATTGCCATTTAACTCTAGCCCTTTCTAATTCTATAACACCATCACAGTACTTTGGCTTATTAGTCGTTATCTTTCCGTCTAGATAGTGTCCAAACATCCAACTAACTAGATCGAAGTAATGAACACCTATATTGAATAACAGTCCTCCTGACCTATCAATGTCGTTCTTCCAGCTATTCATGTAGTCCTCGTCCCTATGTACACATATTGACATCTCTACATTGTCTGACTTCTCTATCCTCGCTCTCAGTTTAGCTAGGTACGGGTTATATCTGAGTTGTACTACGCATGATATATCGTTCCCTACTAGGTCTTCTGCCTCTGCTACGTTGATAGTTGGTGGCTTCTCCAGAATAACCTTCTTGTTGTATAGCGCCTTAGCCATCGGATAGTGCAAATGGTTAGGCGTGCAGATCGCTACGTAATCTACTTCTTGGAACAGAGGATCTTTAACCATCTCGTTCCAGTCTGTAAAGAATTTAGCACCCTTGGCTTTATGAGCCTTGTCCTCGTCTATGTCACAAACCATTGTAAGGTTGTGACCTAACTCCTCTATTGCTGCGATATGCCTTCCAGAGATGAATCCCAGTCCAATAATAGCGAAGTTCTTTTTGCTGTTTCGCATACTCGTTGTATTTGTTCGTTTGTTAATGAGGGGAATAACGGCAAGCTAACTAAGTGATCCCCGAAATACTCAGTCCTTGATAGATCATTCTCTATCGGTACTTCCTTGTAGGCAGTCATCAGATGCAAGGGCAGGAAGTGAACGGAGCATTGTATGCCTGCATCACCCATTTGCTTAATAAACCGATCCCGCTCAGACACAAGGACAGGATAAAGATGCAAACCGCTATGTTGATAGTTAGTCGTATCATTGTACTCTCTTACTATGCTAGCTCTTAATTCATTTATATCATCCATATGTTCTAGCTGCGCTAGTCCAATGCCTGATGAAATGTCTGATGGGTTAGCTTTCCATCCCACGAAGTCGATGTCATACATCCAACTTCCACCTTCCTTGTACCTGTTCCAACCACCCTTAGAGATGCCGTGATGTCTCGCTTGTTTGAGCCACTTGTAAGCCTCTTCGTCGTTGGTGCAGATAGCGCCTCCTTCTCCCATAGCTAGGTTCTTCGTAGCATAGAAGGAAAAGCAGACGAGGTTGTCATTGTTCTTACACTGATCTCTTTCAATCAAGTGAGCTGAGTCTTCAATGACTGGTACATCATATTTGGTAAATGCCCTGTTCCCCGTGAGGTGAACTGGTATTACCGCGTCAACATCCCGCATAGGCATGAGACACATGTCTGTGCTAACGTCGCCCCAAATGGGTCGAGCGCCAGCGTGCACAATCTCGTTGGCAGTAGCTGCAAACGTTAGAGATGGTACACCCACTCTTTTTATCTCCCCTTTAGTTTTAAGGTACTCTAGGCTAAGTTGTAGGGCTGCGGTACAGCTAGACAGTGCTATGCAATACTTTGCTCCTGTGTACTTAGCAAACTTTTTTTCAAACTCTTGCGTCATTGGACCTGTAGTCCACCATCCTGATTCTATTGAATGCGCTACGTAATTTAATTCGTTCCCAGTATTATAGGGTTGGCAAAATGGAATCTTCGTACCATCTGACATATTCGTCTAATTTATTTGTGAAATCGTTTTCTATTTTAAATCCCTCGGATTCTGCAAACGCTGTGTCTGCGCATAATCTCATTACTTCTCCAGCCCTTGGTTCTACGTGTACTATTCTGGACTCTGATCCTGCCAACCGCTTGATGGTTTCAGCAAGTTCTTTGATCTTAATAGTTTTACCAGTTCCGATATTAACTGATCTCCCCCAGAGCTCGCGTTCGATACAAAACTCATAGCCTCTGATCGCGTCGTGCACTGACATGTAATCTCGCTCTTGGTCTCCGCTACCGTACAGTTCAATTCGTTCTCCCTGCAATGCTCTTCGAGTGAAAATTCCAATAGCTCCTCCATAACTCGTATCTGCTTGATAAGATCCAAAAGTATTGAAATTTCTAAGAATGGCGACTTTAGTTCCATATGTATCGAAATATGATTTACATAGCCTATCTCCTGCTACCTTTGAAGCTGCGTACGGTGACTGAGCATCTAGCGGGTGATCTTCACCCATGTACTCGCACTGTGATGTCCCATATACTTCCGAGCTGGAAGCAAACACCATCTTCTTGTCGTACTTCCTGACCGCCTCTAAGACATTTAGGGTTCCAGTAATGTTGATGTCTACAGTTTCCTGCGGGTTTGTAATGGACTTGTCTACGTGAATCTGAGCAGCTAGGTGAAAGACCTCGTCTGCCCATTTAACGTAGGGCTCTATGTCTTGATAGTATCGTACGTCTGCGTACTCTATCTCTTTTGCTAGTGGGTGACTTGATGAGTGAAAGAAGTTATCGATTCCTTTTACATCATGACCATCTTTTTTCAACTTCTCGTAAAGATGGCTACCAATGAAGCCAGCTGCTCCAGTGATAAAGATTCGTTTTTTCTTCATCTTTATTTATTTAGTTTTTTGTTTCACATGACAATCCGCAGAAGACTCCACCATCTATGTTGATGTAGGCTGATGGTCGTCCGCAAGTTTCGCATCCGGTAACTCCTACTACCTTCTCTTCAGTAAGGCTTTCTTTTACCGCCTTTACCGCCTTTTTTCTTGGCATACATGTTTTATTTATTTATTTACTAGTAACAGATCTTGGGTTTGGGAGAACCTTATCTGTATCCGTGTTCTTTACTACTACAGCCGGACCCTTTCCGCTTTCCTTAGCAGACTTGCCCCGAGTGTATGTTTGTCCATTCTTTGGCATAAACTTTTTATTAAATTATTAAACTTGATCACCTATGTAAGAAACTACTATGTCTGTGTTCGATGACTGAGCACTGACTGCAATTCCTCCGGTATATCTAATATCGTAGTCATAGTGAGTACCAACTGCTGTTGCTGCCGCTATCGTGGTAAGCAATGTACCATCTTCGTCTTCCCCGTCGTATATTAAAATTGCGCTTGTTGGGGCTGTATTTACAATTACGCTTTTCAAAATACCATTACCGGTAACCGGGTTGGATGTACTGGCAGCCGATGTGGTTACTGTTATATATTCTGAACCGCTAAACTTTTCCTCTAGAAATCCCATAGACTTGGAGCTTATTAGTTATCTATCCCAGAGCCCGTAAAGGCTCTGAGTAGGTAACCAACTTAGTATGAAGTTGGGTAGTCCAATCGTAGAGTTCCACCATTTGCTGACTCTGCAGCAGCGGCAGTTGTCTGACCTGAACCAGCCCAAAAAGTTAGACCAGCTGAGGTATTTAGAGTCTTGGAGATGAAATTAGCTTTCCAACCGTAGGTAGTAAGCTGATTCAATGGATCAGCCTTACTTGCACCTTGGGTGATGTAAGTCTTAATTCCGCCATCCAATTCAGTAACGCCATAGAAACCACGTCCCATGATAACGGTACCATAAGCGATTGAAGATGCAGTTGCGGCTGCGTTAGAACCACGAGCTACGGGTCCTAAGTTAGTCTCAACAAATCGACAACCGTAAACTTTTCCGATTTCACCAGTGTACAGGTTAGCCTGTCCTGGAGCTGCATACTGATGGAAGTTAATCCATGTGCTGTCTCCAACGATGTCTTCTGCAGTCTCAGTATTGATGATAGCGACATAGTCGTTACCGTCATAAGGAGAAACGTTCAATTTCTTCAATTCATAGACAGATCGTCTGATGTCAGAAACTGCGAT
>Ga0255047_10000857_pt1 | contig 24125 bp, 14 predicted proteins | sample JV7_2_1_MG_FD_183640 | JGI IMG/M metagenome (GOLD analysis project Ga0255047, IMG submission 183640) | Seawater microbial communities from Jervis Inlet, British Columbia, Canada - JV7_2_1 | ecosystem: Environmental > Aquatic > Marine > Inlet | place: Canada: British Columbia | collected 2016-10-06 | reverse complement strand
GCCGGCGTCCGGCAAGTACCAGCGAATAATTGTGGCCAAGTAAATGCAATGCCGTGGCTTTGCCGATGCCGGTGCCAGCCCCGGTTACCAGCGCTACCTTGTTTTTCCGTTTCATAGTTGCCTTTAGCCTGCCTGTGTGGTGTTATTTCGAAATAACTGGAACACTATAAATAGTAAATGTGTTGTGCTACTGATTGTATACCTCTGCACTCGATCAAGGAATTGTTGCCCGATGCCCCATATCCGGTGAATACGCACACGATTAGCTGAGCCCATGATCCCCGCTTTTTTATTGACCCGACACTGGCAGGATGCCGACCAGGGCGTGCGACTCGAGTTCTGGCTCAGTACCGCCAGTGGACCCCTACAGATTTACCTGCATGGTCAGCGGCCAATTTTCTTTATCCGCCAGTCCGACGCCTCCCGGGTAGCGCAGTTAATGCACGACTGGAGCGGGGTATCGATCAAACCCCTGGAATTGAAGACGTTTAAATTTGAAACGGTTAGCGGTGTATATTTCGAATCGCAGCGACAGCTATACCGGGCGCGCGATTTGCTTTCACAGCACCATTTAGCCTGTTACGAATCGGATATCCGGCCGACCGATCGCTTCCTCAACGAGCGATTTATTACCGCTTCGGTCAATGTCAAATCTGAATTCTCGAACCAGGCAATTGAGAATGTCGGCCTGAAACCCGGCGACTACACACCGGGTTTGACCGTGATGTCGATCGATATTGAAACCGACTACCAGAACGATGCGTTGTTTTCGATAGCATTCGTCTCACAGCTGGTCAAAAAGACCCTGATCATCGGTGAAGGAGAGGATAACGACCTTATTCAGTTTGTTGCCGATGAAGCCCACCTGTTGAAATACTGGATGGCGTGGGTGGAGAAAATCGACCCGGATATCTTTATTGGCTGGAACCTGGTTAATTTTGACTTTCGACTATTACAGAAAAAATCACAGATGCTAAACATTCCACTGCGTATCGGTCGGGCTAATTCCATACCCGCCTGGCGTAAAGCGCAAACCGATGCGGAGCATTATTTTATTTCCATCCCCGGGCGCGTGGTGCTCGACGGTATTGACACCCTGAAGAGCGCCACCTATAGCTTCGCCAGTTTTACACTGGAATCGGTCGGACAGGAACTCCTGGGTCGTGGCAAGTTGATTCACGATGAAGAAAAACTCGATCCACTGTTCAAGCCTAAAGAAATCCGACGCCTGTTTCACCAGGACAAGACTGCGCTCGCCGCCTATAACCTCGAAGACTGCCAACTGGTGTGGGATATTTTCGAAAAAACGGAGCTAATTGATTTCTCCATTGAACGCGCACGGCTAACCGGTCTGGAAATGGACAAGGTCGGTGGCTCGGTAGCCGCATTCGAGAATCTATATTTACCACGCCTGCACCGCAAGGGATTTATCGCGCCCAATATCGGTGACTATCAGGGCGAGCTGAGTGCGCCGGGTGGCTACGTGATGGATTCAAATCCCGGCTTGCATAAAAGCGTGCTGTTGCTCGATTATAAAAGCCTGTATCCGAGCATCATCCGCACATTCAAGGTCGACCCTTACGCACGAATAGCGGCAAAGCTGGCCGCAGCCGACGATATTGTTGCAGGCTTCGATGGCGCAAGTTTCAGTAAAAATGAAAATATTCTGCCCGATATTATCGCCGAGTTGTGGCAGGCGCGAGACCAGGCGAAAGCGGATAATAACGCCGCGCTTTCGCAGGCAATCAAAATTATCATGAATTCGTTTTACGGGGTACTCGGCACCTCGGGATGTCGTATTCACGATTCACGCCTGACCAGTTCGATTACCAAACGCAGCCACGAAATAATTTTACAAACGGTCAAATTAATCGAAGCCGAGGGTTACGAGGTTATTTATGGAGATACCGACTCGGTCTTTGTTTCATTGCATCAGGCGGCAGATAATGAAACTGCGCAATCTATCGGGCGTCGACTGGTGGACATTATCAATGCTTATTGGCCGGATCATTTGCAACGGCAATACGGTATTCAGTCATACCTGGAAATTGAATTTGAAACTCATTTCAGTCAGTTCTTTATGCCCACTGTGCGCGGTTCGGACCAGGGCAGCAAAAAGCGCTACGCGGGATTAATCGACGATGGGCAGGGTAATAGGACAATCCACTACAAGGGGCTGGAAACGGTTAGAAGCGACTGGACAGAGCTGGCACGCCTGTTTCAGCAAAACCTCTATCAGTTAGTATTTGATGGCAGGGAATATAAAGCATACGTACGCCAGACAGTGGATGATCTGCGTGCCGGTAAATTCGACAATGCGCTGGTGTATCGAAAAAGACTGCGTAAAAAGCTCTCCGAATATGTCAGGAATATTCCACCGCATGCCCAGGCGGCGATCAAGGCTGAGGCGATGTTCAGGCAAGACGCCAGACCCTCACGATATAGTAACAAGAGCTGGATCGAGTATGTGATCACCTCGACCGGTGCCGAGACCCTGGAGTGCCAGAACTCAAAACTTGATTATGACCACTATATCGAAAAGCAACTAACCCCAATCGCCGATACGATACTGAACGCGATCGGTAGCTCGATGGAAGCGATTGCAGGCCAACAGCAGGATTTGTTTTGATTTAACTGGTTGGGGTTCGGCAAGTCTGTAAAAATTCTGCCTGCCGCAAATATAAACCCGGCAGCCTGCTGGCTAGCCGGGTCTATTGAGGGTCAAAGATATATTAATCGCTGGTGAATACCATGTCTCCACCGGGGGCTCCGGTATGACAGGCTATGCATCCTTTCGGCTTGCCTTTTGCTACCATGCCGGCCAGCTTCATTCCGGCTGGATTCGTATCCAGGCTTCCATCGGCCTTGTATTTTACCCAGAACCAGTCTTTGGTTTCCGTATCGTATCCGGGACGCTTCAGCATAACGGTAACTGCCTTCAGGTATTTTTCCGGATCGTTGGCAACCGTACTAATACTAACTCCCGGGCCACCGTAGTTGCGTTTGATAATGATGCGGTGCAACTTGCCACCAATATTGATCGGACCTTCAATGGTATCGAGAACCGCTCCGTGGGGATGTTGGCCAGTATAGGGGCGTGACATGATGCTGTCTTTTCCCGCATAAGATGAGTTAACCATCGCTGTCCAAAGGTCTTGCGCGTACTTAACGTCAGCTTCTCCGCCAAATGGTGCCGCATTGGCTGTACCGAACGCCAATAGCAAGACCCCAAAATATATCATTTTGATTGTTTTCATTAAATTTTCCTCTAATTGGGTGGTTGAGCACTGATTTTGACCGCAGACAGTAGATTTGGTTGCAATTTATTTAAGTGAAAATAAATAATATTTTCCCTGTCGATCTGGATTGGCGAAAACCAGTTTCCAGGTATCGATTTGCGCCAGATTTCGCCGCGTTTTGGGGGTCGAACAGAACCAGAGTTTTACCCAGATCGCTCAATAAAATTTGACTAGCATTGGACGGGGTGGATGGTTAAATCCTGTCCAACCGCCGGTTTTTGCCAGGCCTGAAGATAATTTTTGCGATCGAAGGCGGTGAGTTGTCCATCCCGGCTTGATCGATAGATAAACCTGTCACCGGAAATTAAGTTTTTAGGTTGCGTCGATCCATTTAACCAACTTTCAATCTTTGCGGTAACCGTATTGATGATTGCAGTTTTACCGTTGAACAGGTTGAATGTTATTTTTTTATATTGAAGAACCTGCTAATTCGATTAGACCCAGCCGATTTAGTTGTTCAGCGGTATTCGTCGATAGCGCTACTATTTGGTCGGCAGTTCATCATAGTGAACCAGGTCTCCCACCTCTGTTCGCCAGGGAGCCCTATCCTGCCAGAATACATTCTGTACCGGTCTGATTCCGGGATCCTGGTCCAGTGTGCCTGCCGGTATTACCATCGAGCGGCCGCTCTTGGCTAGCCAGGGTAGCGAAGACCCGCAGCGCGTACAAAAACAGGTGGCGAAGTGTTTTGCCTCCGGATGCTCATAACGACCGACCAGATCTTCACCACTTAGCCACTCAAATTGATTCGGGTCGACGATGATATTTGCCGCGTGGGCGCTACCGGTAAACTTGCGGCAGCGGGAACAGTGGCAGTATTGAAAAACAAACTCAGGACCGGAAAACTGGTAGCTGATGGCATTACACAGGCAACTGCCTCTGGTTTTTTTACTCATTGTTCACTCCGGTAGCGGGTGAAGGCACAGGATAATCAATCGCTGAAATCGTTGCTACCACAGATTTCAGGCGCGATAACCAAAAATATTGATTTCAGGTCTGCGTCTAAAAGTTTGGCCTTCAGCAATTCCGAATCAATTATTGCAAATTTACCACTATTCACGTTTACATAAGCCTTTTGCGAATCGAGGTCGACGAAACGGATATTCTCTATTTTCCTGATGCACTGCTGCAAAAAACCGGTATTTTTAGCGATCTTCAGCAGCTGTTGATCTGGATAAACCGCCCCGGGCGAATCGGCCATGATATTGATTTTCTGGTAGCGCTCGATATCGATGAAAGCAATCGGTTTGAATATATCCATTTGTGACTGGGTGCCGCGAGCTATTGATGGTGGATAAGTACCCATTTCAATGCTGTTATCGAGGAACTCGAATACAAATTTCGGTTTTTTATGCGCCAGCCATTTAAATAATAACTTTGGCATACCCACGTAGGCCTCGACACAATGCCCGAGAAAGTCCTCTACTGACTTGTATCGTCCCCGCATCAACCCGCGTTCCCAGCCACGCTCGACAGTGGCCTCGGGCGGCGTAATAACAAAAAACATGTACATGGTATCGGTGTATTTGGCATAGGTATTGTGCAATATGCGTGAAATTTTTTCGCTCGCAAAGCTGTCGAAACGAAATCGGTCAACCACCAGGTGCGGGGTGGAATTACTATGCTGTGCCTTGCCGCGAATATAATGATCGAGCTTGGCATCGATAATGATTACCTCGTAACTGGTCAGACGTCCTGCATATTTGTAATCCTCGCCGAGCGAATCGTAATCGAGTAGCAGGCGGCGCCAGATATCCGGACTGATCGTGCCATAGCCGTCGTTGTCGATACCGAGTGTATTGATCATTTCCCTGAGCATCGGTCGCAGCGAGCTCTTACCTGCTGCGGATGTACCCTTGAGGCTGATCAGCACCGGATTTTGTGCGTCGGGGATCAGCGAATATCCTTCCTTCTCGATAGCCTGCCTGAACCAGGCGTCTATTTGTCTGCCGATCAGACGGCTTCCGTATCGGCTGCAGACGTGTGATGCTATCAGGTCAACCAGCATCGCCTGGTCATTGCCGAGATATCCGCGTTTACTGACAATCGATCCGAGCACACGGTAAAGGCTTCTATACAGCGCCGCCACGAGCGGGTCATCGGCATTCAGCCCGCGCTGCTTGAACGAGGCGATGACACGTAACTGACGTTCCTGTGTGCTTTCCACGGTCCTGGGTGATTTTTTCGGCGATTTAAATAACCGCGCCAGGATAGAAGTTTCTGGTTTTGTGCGCGTTTCAGTATCGGGGAATAATGATTCGGAGAGCTCCTGGTTCACCATGTTGCGAACCTGCTCGTAAAGTATCTCAAATGTCCTGCCGATTTCTTCCAGATGCGGCGTCAGGTAACCATCCATTATCCGGTGTACTACCTGCCTGAAATTAACGCCAAGATCTTCCTCGTGTTTACCCTCGAGTATGACGATGTCAGCGGTTATCCGCACAATGAGTTCATGTAGCGCCAGTCGATCTGGCTCAAACACCACCAGTTCCTCAGGGCTGAGTCCGGTTTCGAGTGCGAGCTGGTTGATTTCATCGATGCTGGAGCTGACGTTGGCGGGGTGGTAGATGGTTTCAAGTTCGCGCAGTTCGTATGGAATTTGCGTTTCGATACCCGGATACCAGGCGGAGTATTGAGCGTTTTTCATCGTCGGAAAAAATCGGCCATGTCTGCAATAACGGGTTATTATTGCATTAATAAGTGCGCACCAGAACAACAACCCGAACTGCCATTTTTGCTACCGGCCGGCCTCGCGCGTCGCCTTACCATTAACATTTATCCCAGGGGTTCTAGGGTGACGGCGAGCTCGTGTGCCTCGCTTGCAGTCAGGGGAAGCAGTGGCCGTCTGACAGGCCCGCCATCGAAACCACGCAGCTGGCTGGCGGCCTTCACCTTTGCGATATAGCTGCCTTCCCAGATGTACAAAAGCGATGGAATCATCGTCGACCATAAATTCATGGCACCAGTCAAATCGCCGGTAGCCACCAGGTCATTAAGGCGCACGCATTCGCTCGGCATGTAATTGGCAGCGCCCCAGATAGCGCCGCTAGCGCCCGCCATCAATGCGAAAACCGTTGTCGGGTCGGCACCGTTGAGCACCTTGTAACCGGTTTGCAGAAATGCCTGGTGCGTCGCGAAATCACCCGCGCTGTCCTTGATGTAGTTAAAATGGGGTAATTCATTCAGGCACTTGAATAGATCGATGGAAATACCGATACCTGTTGTTTGCGGAATGTGGTAACCGATGATATCGGTATCGATTACAGCGTCGATGCTGCGATAAAAATCGAACAGGCCATCATCGTCTTCCGGACCCTCGAGGTAGGGTGGCAATATCATTACCGCGTCCGCCCCCAGATCCTGCGCCTGTTTTGTTCGCTCGATGACCTCACCGACATTGAGGGCCGAGGTCTGGCAAATCAGCTTGCACCGACCGTCGATGCGAGCCGAACCCAGTTCATAGAGTTTGTTGCACTCCGCCTGTGTCAGGTAGGGGTGCTGGCCGGTTCCGGCGCCGAGTACGATGCCCTGCACACCGGTGTCGATATAGATATCAATCAGTTCTTGCCAGCGTGCATAGTCGATGCTGCCGTCTTCGTGCATTGGCGTTTGCATCGCCAGGTTAATACCGCTTAAATCACTCATAGTTAATTACTCTAGCCCGGATAATTCATGAATTGCTGCGATGATTGCGCAGGACTTTGTTTTCTCAGGAGATTTTCCGAAGAAGTGTCGGACCAATGGATCCGACCGATTGAGAAAAATCTCCTGAGAAAACATAAGGACTAGCAAGGGCGCTGGCAGATTCATGAAATATCCGGGCTATAGGTTGAGGCCGACTTTACGACCCTCGTGGAATGCATAGGGCGCCGATCGCGGACTGGCACAATCACCGATGACATGAAACCGGGTCCCGGTCCCGTTGAGCGCCAGTTCAATATCGTTGCAGGCCATATTGGTGGTCGCGGTTACCAGTGCCGATGCATTGACCCGGGTGACCGAACCGTCGAGCAGCGAGCGCACATCGGCAGCATCGCCGTGCCAGTGATCGATGACCGATTCGACCAGGAAGCGCGAGCCAAGTTTGGCCAGTTTGCTGCGAACCTGAAAGTCGGCAGTGGTTCGCACCAATTCTTTACCCACTAAAGGGTCCGGGGTGACCAGGGTGACCTGGTGACCCAGATCGGCAAGATGCCAGGCGGTGCCAGTGCCGCGCCAGTTACCACCCTCGTCAAGCACGATTACCTCTTTGCCGAGCGTCGCCTGCGCACGCATTACTTCTTCACAGGACCAGACATTGCCTTTATCAAGACCAGGTAGCCTGTCTTCGCCCGGCAACCAGCGCTGCCGTGCCAGGCCATCGGAGATTGACCCGGTTGCAATTATCACTTCATCGGCACCGAATGCGATCGCATCCTGGTCATCCATCGGCGTAAAATATCGAACATCGACCCCGAGTTTCTCAAACTGGCGTAAATACCAGCCTATCAGTTCGATTATCTGACCCCGTCTGGGAGCGAGTCCCGCCAGGCGAAATTGCCCGCCGATATCACCCAGCCCCTCGATCAGGGTCACGCCGTGACCGCGTTCAGCCGTGACTCGAGCAGCTTCCATGCCGGCGGGACCACCCCCGATTACCAATACTTTTTTGGGAGAACTGGTGGCCTTAAATCGGTCCCCACCCCATTCGAATTCGCGGCCTGCCGAAGGATTAACCAGGCATGAAATCCAGTAGTCGCGTGAACGGCGACCCCAGCACATCTGGTTACAGGAAATGCATCCGCGAATGTCGTCGTCGCGTCCCTCTCGCGCCTTATTCACCAGGTGCGGGTCGGCTATCTGGCCGCGCACGATAGAGACCAGGTCGGCATCGCCACTGGCGATCACGTAGTCGGCATTCTCGGGGGTTCGGATATGGCTCTCGGCGGTCACACGTGCATGCCTAACCACCGATTTCAAAGCGGCGGCCAGGGGAATTCCGAGTTTTTCACCGAATGGGAAGGTAGGAATGAGTCGATCCCCGTCAATATAATTGCCCGATCCGCAACTGACGTAATCGAGATTACCGGTCTCGTCATGAAGCGCGATAATTTCCTGGAAATCCTCCAGCGTCACCGCAAAAGGGGTCAGCTCTGAGTAACTCACCGACATGCCAATGATAAAGTCCTCGCCACAGGCCTGTCGAATTGAATCGACTATCGAGGTCGATAGACGGGTTCGATTTTCGAGCGACCCGCCCCATTGGTCGTCGCGTTTATTAGACCAGGGTGACCAGAACTGATCGAGCAGCGCGTGGTAGGCGGCAAACAGGTCTACACCGTCAAATCCAGCTTGCTGGCAGCGCCGGGCGGCGCGGGTATATCCCTCGATCACCTGCTCGATTTCAGGCGTCGACATTTGATGGCTACCGTCCGAATCGTGATAAGACGGCATCCCGGAGGGAGACCAGTTCGGCGTGAATGATAAATCGGCGTCGCCGTGCTGCCCAACGTGATATAGCTGTTGCAGGATCACCGTACCATGATCGTGTACCGCATCGGTTATCTTGCGAAAGTACGGAATTACGGCATCGTCGCTGTGCAGAAAATTACCCCGGGTCAGGACCGCGGTAGGGTGTACCGGCATGGGTTCGACCACAATCATTGCCGCGCCGCCGATGGCACGCTCTTCGTAATAGGCGCGGTGGCGCTCACCGGGCAATCCCCGCTCGGACATATTGGCGGTATGCGCACCAAAAACAACCCGATTATCCAGGGTTTTATGACGCAGGCTGATTGGCTGAAATAAATTATTGTAGTGGGTCATGTTACCCTACTGGTAATTATCCGAGACTAATATACCTGTTGTTTGAATATGAACAAAAGGATATATTTTCGCGATATTTTATATAGTTCCAGAAGCCCTTTGCGCGAGGCGGTCAGGCTACCAGCAACCGCGGTTTCATGAAGGGCCCAGATTATTTGGAGAATCCTGTGACATCAACATCGACATCACCCATAGCGCTGGTAACCGGCGCGAGTAGCGGTATCGGCGAGGCGATTTGTCGGTTGTTGATATCCAATCGATACGGGGTGATAGGGGCAGCGCGAACCGAATCAAAATTGCAATCCCTGAGTGAAGAACTGGGGTCGTTGTTTCACCCGCTGGTGCTGGATGTTAGCGACCCAGCCGCGGTCAGTGAATTGATAAACCGGTTGCCCGAAAATCTCCACTCGATCGATGTCCTGGTCAATAATGCCGGCCATGACACTGGTGGTCGACGCTCGTTTGAACAGGGCTCCGCACAGCAGTGGAGTGATATTATAGAAACCAATGTACAGGGTCTGATGCGTGTTACACACGCGCTAATCGGCGGTATGCTGGAACGTGGCCACGGACACGTGATTAACCTCGGATCGATTGCCGGTTTGAAACCCTATGCAACCATGACTCCCTACGTGACGAGCAAGTATGCGGTGCATGGGTTCAGCGAATGTTTACGCCTGGATTATGCCGGAAAGGGAATTCGGATTAGCGAAATTATGCCGGGGCTGGTGCACACAGACTTTGCCCATCAGCGACTCGGTGACGCGCAAAAGGCCGAGGAATTCTACGACAGCTATGGGCAATCGCTGAACCCCGAAGACGTTGCGCAAACAGTTCTATTTGCACTACAGCAGCCCAGGCATGTGGAAATTTCCCAACTGGTGGTATTGCCGGTTTCGTAAGCGCTACAAATCAGGTATTTTAAACAGCGCGAAATTTACCAGGGAGTAGAGACAGTGAAACTAAAGGACATCAAAACCTGGGCCACGGTCCCCCCCGATGGTATCGGTGGTGCCTTCTGGGTGATCGTTAAAATTACCACCGACGATGGTATCGAAGGTATTGGTGAATGTTATGGAATCCCGGTATCGGGTGATATTGCCTGCTCGATGGTAGAAGATACCTTCGAACGTTTCATCGCCGGTGAAGACCCGCACAATTTAGAAACCATGTTCCGTCGCGTCTACTCGGCCGGATTTACGCAGCGACCGGATGTGAGCATGATGGGCGTGTTCAGCGGTATCGAAATTGCGATCTGGGATATTCTCGGCAAGGCGCACAACCAGCCCGTATACCAGTTGCTTGGGGGTAAATTTCACCAACGTATTCGTACCTATACCTACCTCTACCCGAAGCAGTCAGGCGCCGAGGGACAGACTGCCGATGTGTACCACGATGGTGATGCCGCCGCCGAGCGAGCACTCGAATATGTCGATATGGGGTTCACTGCGATCAAACAGGATCCGGTCGGGCCTTACAGTTTTCAGGGCGGGCGCGAGCTCTCACTACATGAGTTATCGCGTGCCGAATACAACGTGAAATGTATCCGCGAGGCGGTCGGCGACCGCGCCGATATTCTGTTTGGCACGCATGGGCAAATGACCACGGCATCGGCAATCAGGCTAGCCAGACGAATCGAAGCCTACGACCCGCTGTGGTTCGAGGAACCATGCCCCCCGGATCAGATGGAGGCAATCGGCAGGGTTGCGAAGGCAACCTCGATTCCGATAGCAACTGGTGAGCGACTGACTACCCGGGTCGAATTTCATGCCGCTTTAAAGGCGGGCGTGTCTATCCTGCAACCCGATATCGGGCGCAGTGGCGGTATCTGGGAAACTAAAAAAATTGCGGGTATCGCCGAGCTTTTCAATGCACAGCTCGCTCCGCATATTTATTGTGGCCCGATTGCCCACGCCGCCGCTGCACATGTTTCTTTCAGTAGCCCTAATTTTCTCATACTGGAAACCATTCAGAGCGACTTTCACGATGCGATTCTGCAAAAACCGCTAACCTGGGAACAGGGTTATCAACTGGCGCCGATCGAACCCGGGCTAGGTATCGAGCTCAACGAAAAAACACTCGAAGCAAATCCGTATACCAGCGGCGGGCGATTGCATCTGGAGATGTGTCAGACCGCGTTAAGTTCCGATAATCAGAAGATCATTTCCGAGATCGAGTAATCCGGTGCAGCGGCGATCCCCGGCAATGAACCTGTCAAACTGGCGCCAATCGCCATACAGCCAATGGTCATTCCATCACGTTCGCGAGGTTATCCCAACTGAACCTGTTCCAATGCGGCGGGGTGTAACCAGCGAATGGCAGATTGACAAACGTCCACTCGACAGTCTGGAATTCGAAGGCAGGGCGGGTGAGACATGGTCTTTGCAACAGTTATTTCAGGCAACCAGTACCGATGCCCTGTTAGTTGCGCATCAGGGCAAACTGGTGCACGAGTGGTATGCACACGACGATATCGAACGCCTGCCACATATTGTTTTTTCGGTCAGTAAATCGATTACCGCGACGCTTGCCGGGGTTCTGGTCGGACAGGGTTTGCTCGATCCGGCGGCACGGGTGACCGACTATTTACCAGAACTTGGCAATTCGGCCTACGTCGATTGCAGTGTGCAACAGGTGCTTGATATGACAGTCAGCCTGGACTTCGACGAGCTATATGATGCAACTGATGGTAAGTTCGTTGAGTACCGTATATCCACTGGCTGGCATCCAGCGAGTCCGGATCAAATAGATTTTTGCCTGCATGATTTTTTAATTTCCCTGGCACCCGGATCGGGGGTAAATGGGCAGGTATTCGAATACAAATCACCGAACTCGGATCTACTTGGATGGATTCTTGAAAGCGTCGCGCAGGAACGGCTGGCCGATCTGTTTTCAAAACACCTCTGGCAACCGATGGGGGCCGAAGCCGACGCCTACATAACGGTCGATCGTAAAGGCGCGGCGCGCACGGCTGGTGGCTTTTGCGCGATACCACGCGACCTGTTGCGCTTTGGCGAACTGATGCGTAACGGGGGTTGCACTGGAGATATGCAAATTATACCAGCGCAGTGGGTACAGGAATGCCGCGAAGGTGGGGATCACCAGGTCTGGAAACGCGGTGGTTCAAAAACCGAAAAATTCCCCCGGGGAAGTTATCGGAACAAATGGTACCAAACCGGCAACGCACACAAAGCATTTTGCGCAATCGGTATACACAGCCAGTGGATCTATATCGACCCGGTTGCGGAGATCGTGATCGTCAAGCTTTCGTCACAGGGCGAACCGCTCAATGCTGAATTGGCGGCGGCGAACCTACGCGCATTCGAAGCGATTTGCGCGGTTTGACAGCCTCGAAGGTGCAATGCCTGCTGGCTATTGATAGGGGGCTTAGAACAGGGTGATATTCTCCACTTAACGGTGATGGTTTGAAGCATGTTCCATCATGGACAATATATCTTCACAAATGAGCTGAAAATTACTTTAACTTTATCAGCAAACTGCTTGATTAATAAACCTTCATGAAAGCTCAGTAGTTCATAATTTTGAACTATACTGTTTATCAAAATCGATTTCATTTAATACATTTTCAGTCGAGTCAACAATGCCAACTTGTAACCCACGTCTACAGCTAGTCGTTGAACAAGGATTGCTGCCCGGTCTATATCCAGAGATCCGTTGTTTAATAACTGGATCACCTGTCGATCAACAGTACCCGATGATTATTCTGTAATGATAAGCGCTCATCAATTTATCAGCGATATGGCCGAGGACATATCGATGCCCGAGATATACCTGGATATACGGCGGCTGATAGAAAAACAGGATGCCAGGATAGAAGATTTTGTGAATATTATTGAAACCGACTCGATGCTGTCGGTGCGGGTTTATCGCCTGGCTAACAGTGACTTTTTCGGCTTTCCTGGTAAAGCGACAAATCTGCATCAGGCAATCGAAATGATCGGTATCAAGCAGTTACCCGACACGTTATTAGGCAGCTTATGCTTGCGCACATTTTCCTCGATCCCGGAGCAGATACTCAATCTCAAGGCATTCTGGCATTACGGTGTCCAGTGCGGCATCGCCGCCAGCACCATAGCCCGGCATAGTTCGAATCCATCCAGTAACCATTTTTTCACGCTCGGTCTGTTACACGAAGTCGGGCACGCAGTCATGTACCTGAAATCGCCCGAACTTTCTGTCCAGGTACTCGATGACAGTCAGACCCAGGATTGTACGGTTGACGATCTGGAGCGCGTACATCTCGGATTTGACTACGGCCAGCTTGGCGCCGCGGTCATGCAACTCTGGCATTTACCCGAGGTTTATCAACAGGTTGCTGCCCATCACCTGCAACCATACCAGGCTGATACAGATTATCGACAGGATGTACGAATTATCCATCTGGCGCATGCCGTGTGCCAGAATCAGGTACCAGCTCAGCAGCGTGAGATTATCTCCAGCCTGACCGAGGATAATCCGGAATTGAGTAATCTGCCAGCGAATATGGATACCCTTATACAGGACGAAATCAACGCCCATGCCGATTCAATTTTGGGTATTTTATGGCCACGTCGTGCGCAACCACTGGCGCCGGGTCCGCAGTAAGCGTCGATGAACAAGCAGTTTTCACAACAATGGCTGGCAACGCTTTGCAGTTTCATTCCCGGGGTACACTCTGCAATTTTTATGGTACCCGACAAGAGCAAAAACTCGATTCGAACGGTGGCCAAACTGCCTGCAAGTCTCGAGCAAATCAGCGACTTTTTATCGATTGTTAAATACACACTAAAACGACGGGAACCTGGCTGCTTTCCTAACGCCCGTACCATTGACAACCAGGCCTACGATTATTTCACCCTCCCGGTTTTAATGCAGTCTGAATTATTCGGCATCTTGATTATCAAGGTTAAACATCTACCGGAATCTCGCCAGACTGCTGTATTCAATTCGCTCAAACGGGGGGTAAAATGGTTAAGACTGGCCAATGTCAATAGCGATCAGGACGATCACTTTTATTCCAGTGTGGTCGGTCTACTGGCTGCCTGCTTTGAACAAGACAGTTACCAGCAAGGACTCATTCGTATGGTGACCGAGCTAACCCGGGAATTTAATTGCGAGCGCGTCGCATTTGCGGAATTTCGACATCACCATTGTCACGTGGTAGCGCTTTCTAACAGCGCCAGTTTTGATGATCGATCCAACCTGGTGCAAAAAATCGCGGATGCTATGGACGAGGCGGTAGAACAGGATAGTGCGATCGTTTTCCCCGATTCAAATGCGAAACAGATCCAGCGCGCCCACCAGGATCTTGCCCGCAAATTCGGTGCGGGATCGTTGTGCTCTATTCCGCTAGTGCACGATCAGAAAGTCTTTGGCGCTGTCACCCTGTTACGTAGCGAGGAAATGCCATTCGACAGTGAAGCGCTCAATCTATGCCAGCAGACGCTATCATTGATAACCCCGTTTCTCGCGTTAAAACACGATGATGAAAAAAGCCTGGTCCGCAAGATTGGCGCCAGGATGGCAAAACGGCTGGGTGAATTTTTCGGGTTCAACAATTTAAAATTAAAGTTATTCGCGATAACGGCCACTTTGCTGCTAGTACTGACAATCCTGATTGAAGGCGACTTTCGCGTATCGGCCGATGCAATCCTGGAAGGCAGAATTCAGCGCGTGGTTGCCTCCCCAATTTCCGGCTATCTGCTGTCGGCATCGGTGAGGGCGGGTGACACGGTGCGCCAGGGTGATGTTATGGCCAGCCTTGACGATGCCGAACTGAAACTGGAGTTGGCCAAAAATAGCGGGCAGTTGCAAAAAGCCCGCCGCGAATATCGCCAGGCCCAGTCGGATCGCGACCTGGTAAAAATTCGGGTCGTAAGTGAACAGATTAATCAAACCCGAGCCGAAATAGATCTCACCCGTCAGCAACTCGCCAATATTCGTCTTGTCGCTCCTTTCGATGGTGTCATTATCGAGGGTGACTTAAGCCAGTTGCTCGGCTCACCAGTTGAACGTGGCGATACCTTATTCAAGATCGCGCCTCTGGAGGGTTACCGCGTTATTCTGAAAATTGATGAAAGCGATATCTCTTATATCAACCAGGGCCAGGAGGGCGCACTGGTTCTATCCAGCGTGTCTGACCGAAGTCTCCCATTAACAGTGAAAAGGATTACCACGGTTGCCAAAGCAGATAACGGTGCCAACATTTTCCGTGTCGAGGCCTCTCTGAATAATGCCCCCGACATTCTGCGACCGGGTATGGAGGGTGTTGGAAAGATCAACGCCGGCCGAGCACGAATGATATGGATCTGGACTCACGAGATAGTTGACTGGTTACATTTATGGGTCTGGTCATGGTGGCCCTAGTGGGAGACCTATGATGGATGACGGTCTGATCAGTCCACACTGGTATCGGGTTGCCAAGCTGCAACCGAAACTACATAGTCATATCGAAATTCACCGCCATGATTACCGTGGCCTCATCTGGTACCTGTTAGAAGATACTACTACCGGTCGCAACCACCGATTTAATCCGGCTGCGTATCAATTTATTGGCCTGCTCGATGGTAATCGTAGCGTGCAGGAGATTTTTGATCAGCTTGGTAAACAACTCGAAGATTATGCTCCCGGCCAGGAAGAAATCATTAAGTTGCTGGGGCAGCTTCACGCTGCCGATTTGATTCAGAGCGAAGTTCTGATCGATACCGAGGAGCTTTTTGAGCGCCAGGTTCAGCAAAAAAGCGCCAAATTAAAACAACGTTTCGCCAATCCGGTTGCGCAGAAGGTACCACTATGGGATCCGGAAGAGTTTCTCAGTAACCACTTCAATAAAGTTCGTTGGCTTTTCAGTTCATGGGTTGCAGTTATCTGGATGGCGCTTATTGGTTATACAATTCTACAGGCGTCTCTCCACTGGACCCAGATCAGCCAGCATTTCAACATCAACGCGTTATCGCCCTATAACCTGATAGTCCTGTTCCTGCTTTACCCTCCAGTCAAATTTCTGCACGAGCTGGGGCACGCCTTCAGCGCCAAACTGGAAGGTGGTGAGGTACACGAAATGGGCATTAATTTTTTGATGTTCATGCCAATTCCCTATGTAAACGTCTCTACCTCCGCTAATTTTCGCAATAAGTACAAACGCATTTTAGTCAGTGCGGCCGGGATATTAGTGGAGTCCTTACTGGCGGCCCTCGGATTGTTACTTTTCCTCGCTACCGAGCCGGGCCTAATCCAGGATATTGGGTTTAATATTTTTATAATAGGTGGTATTTCTTCGCTATTTTTTAATGGTAACCCGTTACTGAAATTTGATGGTTATTACATTTTGGCGGACGCCCTGGGCATTCCTAATCTATATCAACGCTCTGGTCATTACTGGCGGTACTGGTTTCAGCGACATCTATTTGGTTTAGAAGATGTCAGCTCACCAGCCAATGCTCCCGGGGAGACCTTCTGGTTTATCACGTACAGCCTTTCGTCTACGTTATATCGATTTGCAGTGTTGTGGTTTATCTTCGTTGTCGTTACCGAAAAATTTTTTATCCTCGGCGTAATACTCGCAACCTGGTTACTCAGCCTGCAAATATTCCTGCCCCTCTACAAATCGCTGCGATTCATCATTAGTAGTCCCGAGCTCAGGCAAAAGCGCAGACGCGCAGTTTTTTTCAGCAGCTCGCTGATCGGATTGATAATACTGGTAATGGGCTTTTTGCCCGTGCCCTCCTACACCCTGGCCGAGGGTGTTGTCTGGCAACCCGATGAAGCACTGTTAAAAGCGCAACAAGACGGTTTCGCCGGATCCCTGGAGATTGAAAACAACCAGACTGTTAAGGCTGGAGCACTAGTCATGCGTTTGCATGACCCATTCTTGCAGGCCGAGGCGAAAATTGCCCGTGCAAAGCTAGGAGAGTTACGCAGTCAATACCGGGCCAAGCGGGTTACAGACATTGTCGAGGCTGGGATTATCAAAGAAGCTATTTCTGTGGCTAATTCAGAGTTGGACCATATTCGCGAAAAAATTAGCTCGATGTCGGTTACCGCGTTCAAAAGTGGGAAAATCATACTGCCTGAGGCAGACGATTTACCCGGTCGCTTCGTGCGACAAGGTGAGCTGCTGGGGTATATCCTGGATAACGAACCGCCCACGATTCGTATGGCGGTAAGCCAGGATAACATCGGGCAGCTACGCAAGAGAATCGAGGGTATTACAATAAGGCTCGCCAGTGAACCCCACAGGGGTTACAGCGCCGAAATTATCAGGCAGGCGCCAGAGGCCACGAACCAGCTTCCCAGTACAGCGCTGGCCACAATCGGTGGTGGTAAATTTATTCTCAATCCGGAAAGCAGGGATGATCTTTTATCCCTGCAAAAAGTGTTTTTGGTTGATTTAGGTTTTGATCAGATACCCCAAGATATTCTGCTCGGTACCCGAGCCTATGTGCGAATCGATCATGGTGGAGAGCCACTCGCGAGACAATGGTTGCGCAGCATCCGACAGACATTTCTGAGTCAATTTAATGTCTGAACTGCAACTTCGTCCCGGTATTATGTTTGGCAGCTATCCTCAAAAACAGGAAAGCGGTTTAAGCGATCTGGAGCAGGCCCTATCGCGTTTTTTCGAACAGCTTAAAACTCGCATGAGTCGTAGAATTTATAGTCAGGGCTATATTGTGCGCCAGGTCAATAAGCACCAGCATGTGTTACGGGAATGCTCAGAGGAGGAATTAAGCCACGTTATCGAAGAGCTGCGCGACCAGCTGCACCGCAAGGGACTACGGAAGCCCCTGATAATCAAAACCTTTGCCGTAATTAGAGAAATAGCCACCAGGACACTGGGGAAGCGTCATTTTGATGTCCAGCTTTTCGGCGGCTGGTTAATGATTAATGGCATGCTTGCAGAAATGGAAACCGGAGAAGGAAAAACCCTGACTACCACTTTGCCCGCATGTACCGCGGCACTGGCCGGTATTCCGGTTCATGTGATTACCGCCAATGACTACCTCGCAGAACGTGATGCGGAGTCGATGATACCGCTGTATCGGCGTCTCGGTCTGAGTGGCGGTTCGGTAGTAGATGGCATGGAAACCCGCCAGCGCCGGGAAAATTATAACAAGGATATCGTCCATACGACGAACAAGCAGATCGCCTTCGATTACCTTCGCGATCGTATAGAAATGGGTGACGATTTAGGCGACCTACGTTTCCAGTTTCGTCAGATACAGCGCCATCGACAGCCTGGTGGTAACGCCGAACTATTATTGCGGGGATTATGTTTTGCTCTCGTCGACGAAGCCGATAGCGTGCTCATAGACGAAGCAAATACACCACTGATTATTACCAAAACACTCCCTGGTGAGAACTCGTCAGACACTTACAGTGACGCCCTGTATCTAGCCTCGACTCTTTTTATAGACAAGGATTATACGGTCAATAATAAAACCCGATCGGTTGATCTGACCCTGGAAGGAGAAGAAAATCTGGCCGAGTTAATTTTAAACCTGCCAGAGCAATGGGGAATTAAACGAAAGCGTGAAATGCTGGTAAAGCAGGCTCTGATGGCAGAGTTATTCTACAAAAAAGACCAACAATACGTGGTCAACGAAGATCAGGTTCAAATCATTGACGAGTCCACGGGCAGGATCATGGCCGATCGCGCCTGGGAACAGGGGCTGCATCAAATGATAGAAGCGAAGGAGGGTTGCCTGATCAGTGACCAACGCGAACCGCAGGCCCGTATCAGCTATCAGCGTTTCTTCGGTCGCTATCTGTGTCTGGCTGGCGCTTCCGGTACCATCAGCGAGGTTTCAGATGAATTAAAACGAGTCTATGGATTAGACCTGTTCAAAGTGGCTACTAATCGACCATCGAAACGTAAGATGCTGGCCGAGCGTATTTATCGTAATGAAGACCTCAAGCATCAGGCGCTGCTAGACCGGGTTGGTGAATTTAATCAACAGGGGCGACCGATACTGATTGGGACCTGTACAGTCGAAGAATCGGAACAGGTCAGCCAGTGGCTGCAGCAGGTAGACATTTCACACCGTGTTCTAAACGCCAAGCAAGACCAGCATGAATCCGAAATTATTGCCCAGGCAGGGCAGCCGCAGGCGATAACGGTCGCTACCAATATGGCCGGTCGTGGTACCGATATTTCGCTAGGTGAGGGTGTAGCTGAACTGGGTGGTCTGCATGTGATAGCGCTTAGCCGTAACGCCTCAGGCCGTGTTGATCGCCAATTGTATGGACGTTGTGCACGCCAGGGAGACCCTGGCAGTGCCGAGGCGATATTATCCCTGCAGGATCCGGCGCTGGAACAATATTATTCCTCTGCTATGATTAAACTGCTTACAAAATTTTGTCCGGGTAGCAAACCTATACCCAATTTTATCGGCAAGTTGATATTGCGTTCACCGCAACAGCGGAATGAAAAGGAACAAACCCTGATTAGAAAGTTGTTAATGAAACAGGATCACCAGTTACGTCGGGTCCTGGCTTTTTCCGGAAAGTTTGAATAATCATGTGAACTACAGCAGCAGGTTAAATGAAATATCTGATTCACCTCGCATATTCGGCAAATCGATTCGTAATCGATAAAAATGTAATCCAGTTGCTCGGATTATCTATCGCCTTGTTCTGTGCACCACTGATGGCTAACCAGAAAGCAGTACTGGATTGCCTGGTAAAACCGGAAATGTACGTCGAGCTGAGTAGCTCGGTTGACGCAATTCTGGAGCAAATGCTGGTTGACACCGGTGACCGAATTAAAAAAGGACAACCACTGGTAAGGCTGGAGGCATCGGTCGAAAAAGCCAGGGTCAACCTGGCTGAAATGCAGGCAAGTTCCGATAGTGAAATAGACAACCGCCGGGTTCAATTGCAATATGCCAAACGCAATAGCAAACGGATCAAGGATTTGTATGTCCGCAAGTCAGTTTCCCTGTATGAAAAAGACAAGGCCGAAACCGAAGTGGCTTTGGCTGAAATCGAACTGGACAAGGCTACCGAAAAGAAAAAAATTGCCGAGCTAAATCTGGAACTGGCTTTAGCTGAACTGGAGCGGCGAACAATCAGAAGTCCTATCGATGGTATCGTCGTCGACCGCTATTCCATGGTCGGTGAATCTGTAGTGGAACGTACCATCATGAAATTGGCCCAGGTCGATCCTTTACGGGTAGAACTGATTGCACCAACCGAGTATTTTGGATTGATAAAAAAAGGCATGGAAGTAAATATTCACCCTGAACGCCCTGCCAATAAAACATTTAAAGCAACCGTTACAATAGTTGACCAGTTGATAGACCCGGCGAGTGGCAGTTTTACCGTACGGATGGCGCTACCTAATCCTGGCGATCAACTGGTTGGTGGCGTAAATTGCATAGCCAGCTTCAATTTTAATACACCAATTCCCCTGGGTCAGAATACATTCAGTTCCCTCTTACCGGGTTAATTTAGTAACAACCACTCCAGAAGACACCCTCGCTCCCTGGGCCTGGTAGGTGCCATACGGCCACCTTTGGTCCCTGTTTTACTACCTTTCAGTCGACACATTCATGCTAAAAACCACGGTTTTACTACAATTATTAGTGATCGTGGGTGTTTTTAACCGTGGCTGAGCAGAAGCGGTTGATTTCCCATTCAGTCCGAGTACCGGAAACAAGGTGGTTAAAAATTTATCATTGGATTAACTGTAATTCACTAACGAGGCGCCATTGACCAGGCTATGAAGAATAAGTCAAAAATTAAAGAGCAGAATACCAAATATATCCTGGAAGAACTGGAACCCCGCCAGCTTTTTTCAGGCGGTATTGAAGGGCTCGTGGTCAACCAGGCGGAGTCCCCGGTGGCCACCTATCTCGAAGTTGACTCTAGCAAGGAACAAGCCTCAACCGGGGCCGATCAAGTCACCACCGTATCAGACGCCGAACAGCAAACTTATGAAATCGTATTTGTCGACACCGGCGTGGATAACTACCAGGCACTGGTCGATGACCTGAACAACAATAGCGATACCAGCCGTAACATCGAAGTAGTACTGCTCGATAGTGACAGTAATGGCATCGAGCAGATTTCAGACACCCTGAAAACCCGGACCGACCTCGATGCGGTTCATATCATCTCCCACGGCAGCGATGGCAGCGTACAACTGGGTAACACCAGTCTCAATGCCGACACCCTGGCAGAAAACAATCTAGCCATATCGCTGTGGGCGAATGCTTTCAGCGAAACTGGCGATATATTAATTTATGGCTGTAACCTGGCGGCGACCGAAGTAGGTCAAAGCCTGATTACCGATCTTAGCAAGATAACCCTGGCGGATGTAGCCGCATCCACTGACCTGACTGGCCATGCCAGTCTCGGTGGTGACTGGGTGCTTGAGCGCTCTGCCGGCTCGATCGAGGCAAGCGTCGCGATCAGTGCCGAGGCGCAGCAGAGTTTTACGAGCGCCCTGGTGGCGCCTGTCGTCACTGTCGATCCGCTGAATACCAGTGACACGACACCCCAGCTAACCGGAACCGTGGATAACCCCACCTCTCCTGTCGTGGTGACGGTCGATGGTAACGATTATATCGCCACCAACAACGGTGACGGTACCTGGACCCTTCCCAATGACACTATTTCTTCGTTAGTCGATGGTACTTACGACGTCGGAGTAACCGCATACGAATTTGGAACCATTGAAACAGTGAGTGACGATTTCAACCCCAATGGTTATTCAGGGAACGACGGCACCCAGAACTGGAGCGGTAACTGGGTTGAATTCGATCCGGATGGCGGGAACTTTACCGTAACCAGTAACCGGGTCAGGGTTGATACCAATAAAGGTCCAAATGGATACCTCTATCGCGAGGCCGACCTGACGGGCGCTACTACGGCGACCTTAAGCCTAGATGTGAGCAACACGAATATTGGTGGTGATGATCGGGTACTGTTGCAGGTTTCCGGCAATGGAGGCGGCAGCTGGACTACACTGAAAACCTACAGTAATTCCAATAACGGCAACTATACTGATAGCTTCGACATTAGTTCTTACATTGCCGCAGATACGCAAATCCGTTTGTATATTGCCCAAGACGATGCTGGCGATTATATCTTCTTCGACAACATTCAAATCGAGTACGACAGTTTCGGAGGCGACGTGGGCACCGACGCCACGACCAACGAACTGGTTATCGGCACATCTTCGCCGGTAGTCACCGTTGATACGCTGACCACGAATGATACCACGCCGCAACTGACCGGTACCGTCAGTGACCCGGGTGCGACGATTACGGTAACCGTGGATGGCAATCCCTATGGCGCCACTAACAACGGCGACGGCACCTGGACCCTGGCCGATAATACTATTGCGGCACTGGCCGACGGCACCTATGACGTTTCGGTGTCCGCCGATAACGGACAGGTCGGCACCGACGCTACGACCAATGAACTGGTGATCGACACTTCTTCGCCGATGGTTACGGTCGATTCGCTGAACACTAATGATTCCTCACCGCAACTGACCGGCACCGTGGATGACACTACCGCCAGCATATCGGTGACCGTCGATGGCAATGCCTATGCCGCAACTAACAACGGTGATGGCACCTGGACCCTGGCCGATAATACTATTGCGGCGCTGACCGATGGCACCTACGAAGTCGTCGTCACCGCTACCGATCTGGCTGGCAATGCCCCGGGCGCTGATGTCACGACCGATGAACTGTTTATCGATACCACGGCGCCGGGCGTGCCGGTGGTGAACCCGCTGACCACCAGCGACACCACGCCGATCCTGACCGGCACCTATGACGCGGCCGACAGTGTCGGGCTGAGTGTGGCGGTGAACGGGGTGACATACGTGTTGGGTACCGATACCGAATTGACCACCAGCGGTAACGACTGGACCCTGGACCTGAGCCTGATCACGCCGTTGGCGGAGGCCTCCTATGAGGTAACGGCGATCGCCACCGATGCGGTCGGCAATCCGGCCACCGATGCCAGCAGCAATGAACTCGTGATCGTCGCTAACATACTGCCGACCGCGTCGGACAACACGGTCGTGACGCTCGAGAATACGGACCATATCTTCACCGTCGCAGACTTCAACTTCAGCGATCTCGATGCTGGTGACACGCTGCAGTACGTCCAGATTACGAGTTTGGAGGCTGCAGGATCCCTGCAGCTTTCCGGCGGCGACGTGGTACTGAACCAGATAATCTCGGTTGTGGACATCGTCGCCGGCAACCTGACCTTCACTCCCGTGCCCGGAGAGAACGGCGCCGGCTACGCCTCTTTTGACTTCAAAGTCAGTGACGGCACGTCGCTCACCGGCGGCGTGCTCAGCTCGTTTTCGCCGTCAGGGCCGGCGGCGGTGACCGGCAATAGCGGCCTGGCCTTCGATGGGACGAACTTTTGGCTCAGCGCTAACAATACAGACACGATCTACGAGCTCGATGCCGCGGGCAATATTGTATCCTTCTTTGTGGGGCCGGGTATCAACCCCAACGGGCTGATCTTCGATGGCACCAACCTGTGGCTCGCCGACAGAAGCACGGACACGATCTATGAGCTCGATACCGCGGGCAATATTCAATCCTTCTTTTCGACCTCGGCGTTTGGCGCCGGCAAGCCCGGCGGACTGGCCTTCGACGGCACGAACCTGTGGCTGGTCGACAACAACGATGACTTGATATATGAGGTCGATACCGCCGGCAATCTGCTGTCCAGCATTCCGACGCCCGGAGGCGACGGTCGGGGCCTCACCTGGGATGGCACCAGCCTGTGGCTCACCGATGCTGCCGACGCTCTCGTCTATGAGCTGAACCCGGCTGATGGCACGGTCCTGTCGAGCTTTGCAGCACCGGACACGGGAGCTGCCGGCATCACATTCGACGGGACGGACTTCTGGCACGCTAATAACGGCCCCGACACCATCTACCAACTCACCGGCCCGAACATCGTGGCCTTCTCGGCTGCATCTTATACCATGACGGTCGACGTCACGGCCAATAGTGCGTCGGCGATCGGCGGTGTCATCAG
>Ga0255047_10000856_pt1 | contig 24145 bp, 39 predicted proteins | sample JV7_2_1_MG_FD_183640 | JGI IMG/M metagenome (GOLD analysis project Ga0255047, IMG submission 183640) | Seawater microbial communities from Jervis Inlet, British Columbia, Canada - JV7_2_1 | ecosystem: Environmental > Aquatic > Marine > Inlet | place: Canada: British Columbia | collected 2016-10-06 | reverse complement strand
CCAGATCTGGGGGCTGACCAGGGGCTGACCAGGGGCTGACCAGGGGCTGACCAGGGGCAACCAGATCCGATTGACCCTAGAAAACAAGGGGTTTCAGCGAATTGTGGCCGAAAACACCGGGAAAACAAGGGGATTGCGATCCAAAGCAGACCCCGGAAACAGCCCCCCGGACCCCCGGCAAAAACAACGGCGAAAGGCCGCCAAGATCCGATTGACCCTTTGAAACAAGGGGTTTCAGCGAAGATCAGAAAAGGGATTGACGCCAACCGAGGACTAATGTATTCGGGGGGAGCGTAGCCGGCGGCAAACGGCGGCAAAACAACAACAACAGAAAAGGGAAACAAACGATGACTAACTCACTGCAAAACATTCTGTCCATGCTCACCCCCGCGCAAGCCGAGGCGGCACAAGCCGAGGCGGCCCCCGTGCAAGCGCCACCCGTACAAGCGCCACCCGTACCCGTGCAAGCCGCACCCGTGCAAAATTGGCTCGACACTGTCCCCCGCGAGCGGGTGATCACTAAAACCAAGCCCGACTATCAATCTAACAAAAAAGACACCGCGGTACTTCGCAAGTACTACACCGATCATAACTTCATGATTTCCAAGCTTTACGACAAGGATAGTGGGATCTGCGGACAAGCGATCACGGTATACGCGGGCACCGACAACACGGCCCCAATGGTCGATCAGTGGGTCGAAAAGTCAGGATATACCCTCTACCGCGATCTAGCGCGCCAAGCCGCAATGATCGGCACGTGCACGGAATACGCTGACGCAAACGCAGAAAAGGCGCGAGCCAAGGCGAACGACCGCGCCGAAGCCAACGCTAAGCGAAAAGCCAAGGCGCAAGCCAAGCCGCAAGCCAAGCCGCAAGCCAAGGCTACGCCGCCCCCGTTGCCTAATCGCACGGCAGCCGAGCCGGCTACAGCGCCCAAACGAAATCAGATTGCAAGCGCACTAGATAAGGGGTGCGCGGTAACTGATTTCACGAACCTTGACTTGAGCACGCCGGCAGGCCGGCAGGCGCTCCAAGGGCTAATCGCTAAGTCAATGGCTAGGCTCGAACAAGCCGAAGCCGGTCAAACTTCGCCTAATGTTCCCGTTCAGGTTGTCGCGCCTAAGCAAACCCGCAAGCGCAAGCGATCTAAGGTTTCATTCAGTGACGCCGAAACCCACCCGATCGCGGGCTATGCGAAAGCGTGCATCGCTATCATTCGCGGATCGGGGTCTACCGTTGTCAAGGTTAGCGGGATCACGCCTGGAGTATGCAAGCGGCTTGCGGCTTGCTTCACGCCGGGCACCGTGATCGTGCAAACGAAGTCGATTCAATTTGACTCGCGGCAATTGGACGCGGCACTAGCCGAAATGGATCGCACGATCGCAACTTTCGAGCCTACCACGGGATCAGGATCGGTTGTTGCGGACTATCAGAACCGAAAGGGAAACGAGAAAGCGCGGTTTCACTTTCAAGCGATCGCATTTAGCCTCATGGCCCCCGGACAAGATCCCGCAACATTGCCAGGATATACCCCCGAAACCCTGCCGTTGACGCCGAGCCAAGTTGCCAAGGCCGAGCGCGATGCGCAAGCAGATGCGGATAGCGCGGCTTGGGCCAAGGCCGCCAAGGCCGCCAAGGCGGCCAAGGCGAAAGCCAAGCCGGTCGCGGTAGACGCCGGCCCTATGTCGCTTCGATCCACGGTCGCAAGCTATGTTAACGCCGGCTTGTCACCGGCGGACGCGGTCGCGGTAGCACAAGCGCTCGCAAGCTAGCCCCCCGCTAGCCCCTAACCAAAGCCGGCCCCCCTTCCATGGGGGGGCCGGCTTTATCGCGTTTGTAGACCCACTAGCGCGCAACCATAGACCAAGCCAAGGCCAAGCCGAGCCAAGGCCAAGCCATGCGACCAAGCCATGCGACCAACCAAGCCCCCATGCGACCAAGCCATGCGACCAACCAAGCCCCCATGCGACCAAGCCATGCGACAAGCCCCCGATCTACCCGCGATCGGAGGATACGGCCGTTCCCCGTTTGCTGGCCTTCTAACGGCCGTTTGCTCGTGGGACGGGTCCAAGGCCATTTACGAAGTGAAACGACGCACAGACCCCCTTGCAAGCCGAGCAAAGCACGATCGTGCCCCCCATGGTTGCACCGATCAGCACCACAAGCCCCGATCGGGCTACGCAAGCCCCCCATGGGGGGGGGCCCGGGGGGGGGACCTATCACAACGCAGGCGCGCGACGTGCGCGCGCACGTGCATATGTGTGCACGCGCGACGTGCACACATACACGCCCGTGTCCACGCGCATTTAGGACACCAAATTGCTCAAATTCAGCTCCGCGCGCGGAAATTTTTATCGCGCGTTAGGAAAATTAACCACACAAATTGAGAGAAAATTATGACTATATCAGCGAAACATTTCACGGGTAGCAGGCTTATGGGCCACCACATAGCGCCTATAAGCGCACTGGCGGGAGGCTTATCATGATCATTCAGCGCTATATGTTGGAGGATCTGAAGTCCAAGGACGCGCCGCTGTGGTGGCATAAGGCTGGCCGCAGTTATACGGCTAGCGGGTATGGGAGAAAGATCCCAACCCGTACCATGGTGAAGCTGCCAGGTAGCCCGCGATGGCGGCGTGTCTACTGCTGCATCTATAGCAATATTGGCACCTCCTACGTGACGGCTAAGGGGGGCAACTGGATCGTCATTTCATAACTCAAAAGTAAAAAATTCGGATCGCGGGATCGCGGCCGTTAGGAAACATAACCACTCAAATTGAAAGAAAATTATGCTGGAAATTAGACATACAACATGCCACCACGGACAACCTGATCCCCTACTACACTCACACGGACTTAGGCGTAGGTTTCACCCTAGTCATGCCGTACAGCACCCTAGCGGGGGTAAGTATGTGGACGATCCGATCTTGGGCGAGCAGGGAAGCCACCATAGCGGTACTGAGATCCCATATCACCGCACGCCACTTGGCAACATCGTCGTGTTGACGAGGCTTCATGCCGCAGACTTGTTAGGCATAGCCGATCTTGCGGCCCAACATCCAGAGGCGGACCTTATGCTCGACAAAACCTTCGTCATGTATAGCGATACCGATGGCATATACATGCACGATGGCGAGTGTCGGCTTATCGAGATACCAGATGCCCCCACGGAGCATCGCGGGTCCGCCTTGCTCTCATCCGAGCCGGTGAAGTGTTCGACAGCCCTTAAAGCTGACGCCCCGCTTGAGTACAGGCTATCCGAACATTGCGTTAATGAGCGGGTTTGGATCAGGGTTAAAAGTCCAGACGGCAGCACCGAGGCAGACATAGGCATCATGGTCAATCATGAAGGCGTGTCAGTAGATGTCTTCCCGGCACATGACCCGGACAATGACGCTGAGAGCCCGGTGCTCGAATCTTACGCTATGTGGAGCGACTTTACTGATGCAGGGGAGCCGCGATCATGATGAGGCTTAAGCGCTATGCGCTAGACGCTCTAGCCGGGGCGCTGCTGGCAGCATTCCTTGTGTATGTATGCCTGTAAACACTCACCAAACAACGGACATGGAGAAAGCAATGAGCAATAGAGAGATGAATAGAGAGATGGGGATAGATAGGTCTGACCTAATCGCAGGGATCTATGCCTTCTGCGTGCTTAACCACGGGGGCATGGGGTCGCGGCTTTACCGCACGCTAAGCCTAATCATTCGCACGTGTAGGCCCAGTGAGATACCCGCAGGTCGCATAGCAGACGGGCACCACGAGTGGTCGGGTGCTCACGAGGTATACACACAAATGCAGGAGAATTACTCATGATAGGAGATAGCGAAGTCGCCAGCCGACTGCGAACACTATGGCTAAGCGAAGAACTTTTAAGTTGGCCACAAAACTATCGCAACGCACTAGCCGCGTGCTTGTCGCACCATAAACCATTCGATCGGGACGCTATCCGAGAGTCGGCTAAGCCGGAGCTATCGTGGCTACACCGAGCGGTTTATCTTGAAAAGATGCCGTCTCTAGCCGAAGGGTATACCTGCACCAATAGAGTTACGCCGGCAGAGGCTCTAACCGATGACGTGTGCGCCCGATGTCACGGACGAGGATTCGTTAGCCACCTTCCGGTTAATGAAAACGACGATAGCAAGGGCACCTTCTATGTCGAGGGCACTTGGGATTGCCCGGAGTGTACGCGGGGGGTGACCACGGGCGATAGGACAACTTGATACTCAAATTGAACCACAACAACGAAGGGATAAGACATGACTAAGAAACATTTTATTTTCGCAGCTAAGCGGGTGCGTGAGATGACGCGCCGCTACGCCGCATGGGTTATGGCACAGGAATATGTCGCTATGTTTCGGCAGTTCGGGACTAACTTTAACGAGGATAGATTCCTGGCGGCCTGCGGGTTTCCACATGGCGATCAATACAAACCCAAAACACACATAAGGGATACGCGGCTATACGTTAATGGGGGCATGAGCTTTCCCCTATGTTACGCGGGAGCCAAGCTGCTGGATCTCGACAAGGGTCGCTTGCCTATGACCAATCAGAAGCACGACGCGACGTGCAAGAATTGTCAACGCATATACAGAAAACAAAAAGCAGACATAAGGACACGGCTGCTGACGGGGGTAGCTAAATGAAACTGCTACTGGAGAGAATACACGCCGCCCTAGTCGGGGCTCATTTTGTTATAGCCCTTAAAGCTGATAGCCCGATGGAGTACCAGCAAGCTAGCGAGTTAAAATTCGCCGTCGCAGCGCTTAAGGCACTAATCGACCAGTGGCCACTAGGCTCAGACGGGTCGCGCGAATGGCGCTATGTCAGCAGCAACATCGACAGCGCAGCGCACGACATTCTTATGAGTGCCTTTCAGTTAATACCACCAAGCACAGAAGGAGACAGCATATGATACCGAACATAAACCCAGAAACCAACATACCCTATGGCGTCGCGAGCCTGAACAGCCTGAAGGATTGGGTATACGATGAGTTTTTCACCTATGGTGTGAACACGTCATATGCAGCCGCGTTAGATGAATGGAAGAAAACAAACCCCGATTGTGACGAGCAGGAATTTGCAGACGATTATGAGGGTGAGGAGGAATGTTACTCGCTAGAGACAGACGGCATGAGCCTGGAGCTATCCTACTTAGGTGGTGCTGCGATGGTGTTCGTACTCAAATCTAGTAGCACTACGCTATGCAGCCAGTGCAGCCCATGTGTCCCTAATGCCGGTGACCTTAACTCACAGCATGAGTTAGGCATCCGAGCCTACACGCTGCCCGGTGATTGGTTTGAAGACCCGCTTGTGGGAAATACACAGCTTGCCTTAGAAGTCATGCGACAAGCCGGCAAGGTGGCATCATGAGCGGTAAGGATACGCCGATGACTAAGCAAGCAAAAGTAGGAATTTGGAGCCATACCACCAACAGCCTAGAGGACCTCATTCTGGCGTTTATAGGGGGGTTGGAACACCTACACAAACCCACGGCTGACAGCTTTACTAGGCGGCTGTTCGGGCCTGATGCCTGCGCTAAGAGGGCTTACTATACCAAGCAAGGCGACCACGAGCAGACAGACATTGTTTGCGATAGGTGCGCAGTTATGCGCGGCTTTAATGCTGGGAACAGCACGCGCGTTGATAAGTGCGATCAAGACCTACCGTGCGACCAATGCGGAACGAATGGCACCATAAACCTAGATAACTTTAAAGACTGGGTTCATGTTGCCACTTGGTGGGATAGCGACGAGGCGGCGAAGCTATTCAGCGATCTCATGTCTACCCTTAACGAGTATGCGCCACCGGACTGCTACTTCGGACCACACGAATTGCAATCATTGAGCTATGGCTTCTGGCGACATGGCTCAATGGGACATTTCGAGAGGCTAATGCGCAAACACGGTGGCGTACCAGAGCCGCTGGTTACCCTATATTGTGGCAACATAATCATGCTCGAAGACCGGACCAAGGAATACACACAAACCTCTCAGAAGTTTGTGTTCCTAAACAAGCATAGTGCCGCGAGCGCATTTGCCGAGGACCTTGGTATGGCGAACGACGTGGGCGAGTATTCCGTAACCCAAAACCACGACGCCAGCCTAACAATAATCCACATGGCTACGCGCGGCCGATAGGAGGGTCTCCTACTCAAATTGAGACGGGAAACAACAAACATGCTTGACCTTTAAAGGCAACGAACGTATTCTAATAGAAGGGAACAAACGATGACTAGCAATGAGAACATAGAGGTAGTTGACACGGCAGAGCGTGACGACGACGACCGCCCTAGAACAGAGATTGCCGGGTTTGAGGGAGCTATCCGGTACGAGGTTACTGGCACAAGAGAGTGCGGGCGACGCCGGTTCAAGATCATAACTAGGTGTGCATGGACGTGCATGTGTATCAACATCTGGCGCGGCACGCGGTGGGCTGTGATGCCTTCTGGCAAGCGTCGCGTCATCACTCGCGTGTTTAACTAACCACAACAACAAAGGGAACAAGAGATGACTACACTAAGAAGAACCATTGAGAGATTTAAGCACATACAATTCTCGCCTAACACATCGAACTCACACCAACAGTATGTGTTTGACCGCGATGAAGACATAGAGCTGGTCGAAGCTATTAAGTCGTTCGCTCCCGTGGTCGAGGGTAGGGGCACCACTTGTGAACGGGAGGTATGGTACTTCAGGTGTGAAGTAACCGAGGCTATCATCTCATGCCAGCAAACGAACGGTCTGATGGCCGTATCTATGCGTGACAAAGACGTATTTAAATGGAGTCACAACCCCCCGCAGGGTGTGCTCCACGAGTTTATGGAGTTCCTGGGATACCACTCTGTGCGATTGCAGGTTATCCAGAGGATTGAGGCCACAAAGGCGTGTTGTTTTATGTTTGACGTGGCTTCGCTAACTATGTGGAGCCACTTCTTGGCTGCCCAGGACGCTCATATTCATAACGCGGAAAAAAAGCTCACCCATTCTGCGGTTTCTCTTAGCTCTGCCAGAGCTTTCATGACGTCATATCGTCGAATACTTGACGCCTTGAAAGACGACCTTATGGATAAGGTGGTTTTCTTTGGCGGCAAGGCTCGTGCCTACTACGGGGGGAGCGACATGGTGAGACACGTCCTTACTCGTTTGATCGCAGAAAGTTTTCGCGAGCGTATGTCCCCAGCTGTCAGGCTTAGGCCCGATAATTATGGGGGCATGGATGACGCTATGTTCTTCCACCACCAAAACTTTCACGAGCTTGCACTCATATTACACCTAATCACCACGCCAGAAGAGGACCCTGCATGTGAGGTGGTGGCGTGATGGAACCAAAGCTCACCGGGCGGGTAACAACCAAGACATACAAGTGCAACCACTGCGGACATATAACGAAAACCTCCACAAATCACTATGGGGACATCTACATCCGTTGCACTAAGTGTGCGTGGAAAAGGCCCATGGAGATTTCTGGTCACTTCACGTGCATGGACCCCCTTCCCGAAGGGTGGGGCACCCCCGAGCCATGGAGGACGGTAAAGCTGGGCGACATACTTAAGCCGGGGGACTCCTCATGAGTTCGCTAAGCGAAACTACGCAGCTACGCGGACGGTGGCACTATCAGGTTAACAAGGAGGAGGTTCAATCAGGTGACTATATAGAGTTTGATCGCCAGGGGCTTCGTACAAGGAAAGTTCTCACTGTTAAGCGCACGCGAAAGGGTGCGGTAGTGGTGAGTTTCGAGCCCCTTGCACACATAACTGTATTCAAAAAAAGGAAGGTGGACTTAAGGGAAGTGCGCCGCGTATGGAGAAGGGGTCATAAGGATGGGCATTAACTAAGCATCCCCAGTCTTAGACTATGTAACGAAATATCTTATGACCGCGTGCGGCTGTAGACGCCGAGCATGGTCATGGCTGGACACAGCCACAAACACCACAACAATTAGGAGATACGAACAATGGATATGTTTCATCACGATAAGCGAGACTATAAAGACGCGAAAGAAGCTGCGGCTATCGATATACGTAAGAGGTTTCACAACCGTATTCAGGAAGGTGTTGCTAAAGCAACTACGCTTGCACGCCACCTACAAAGCGTGATCCCGGAGGACCGGCTTGCGGTTCACGGGCGCGACCTCAATTTCAGGTGGGGTGTGCCGGAGCGTCACGCTGGCGCTAAGGCTATCCAGGACCCGGTGCTGCTCAATGCTGCCGATCCAGAAGCCAGGGGCATGGACGGTGCGGACGATGTTGGCCGACTACTCGATATGGTGGAGGTGCCCAACATCAAAAACGACGGGAAAATAACTACCATTTCCGAAGAGGACGGCACGTCGCGCCTATTGATGGACATCTCTGGACACACGGTAACTCTACATAACAACGCGCTGTCACAAATCTCAAACCGCACCGAGTTTGGTCCCAAGGGGGAGAAGACGAAGGTGCCGCTAAGGTATCTCAAGCAGATGATGGACAGCGGGGAGCCTGCGCTTCAACGCTTATGTGTAGAGGTTCTCAATACTCACTACAAGGATACGCCAATCAAGATGAGGAAATCGCTAGTCCGATCGATTGACGATGAGGCTCGCGGGTTCTTGGGATCTAGCTATAAGCGTCTTGATAGTATGCTTCTATTGGAGACTCTGTTGGAGGCGGCTAAAGATGCTGGCGCTGTTCCAACGGATGCGATTATGAGCGACACTCGATGTCAAATTAAGCTCGTGCTTCAGCGCGTGTTTGAGCCCATCGATGATAGCCCCATGATCTTCGGGGTTGCGTGGTCCACCTCGGACTTCGGCTGTGGAGCTAACTGCTTAGCTCTAACCATCGAGAGGCTTTGGTGTACCAACAAGGCTACCACAATGGACAGCTTGCGTGAGATCCACACGGGGACCAAGCTTCATGGCGACATCGCGTGGAGTGAGGACACTCGTCAGAAGGTCACGGCAGCCAGCGCGGCGACCATGAAGGACTACGTTAAGCATATGTTTAGCGACGACAACATTGGGCAGCTCCAAGTCGCTATCCAAAAAGCACACGAAACCGAAACTGACTGGAAAAGGTTTGGTGACGCTATCAAGCGGCACCTTACCAAAGACGAGCTAACCTCGGCCGAGAACCTGTTCAACAGTTGCGAGCAAGCGGTGTTGCTTCCTCCCGCGCGCACCGTATGGCGTGCCTCCAACGTGCTCTCTCTCATCGCGCAAAACGCGAAGACTGCCGAGCGCACGCTGGAGCTGGAGCGTATGGCTGGCAAGGTCTTCGAGACCTCCAAGCAGCAAATCAAGATCGCGTCCTAGTCGGCATTTAGGTTAGCGGGTTGCTCTGTGAGTTACCCCTTTGCTTAGGAGCAACCCGCTTAATCGCTGACTAGTTGTACCGCTTCACGCGCGTCCCATGTCCTTGGTCGGGGCGTGGGCGCGCGTGGGGTTGGTGCGTAATGCACAAACACATTCCCAAAAACAACACACATGGAGACCACCGTTATGAATGAACCCAAGGACTTGATTAAAGAAGTGACCGATAGGATGTCGCGTAAGCGCGACGAAGCAAACGAGCTGACAGCTCAACTTAGCCGACAGCTATCGTTTGAGGCGGAGTATGGGGTTGAGCCGCACATGGTTAAGGGTGTCGTGCTGGTGCCGCATGACCGTAACAGGGGGGGAGCGCTCCAATACCACAGCAGGCTAGCCATGAAAGACGGATCAGAAAGATTCGTGGAGGTTAACTTCTTTGAGTACCTACACGGGCCTGACTGGAAAAGGATCGTAAAAGCGCGACGGCTAGCACGTTCAGATCGCGGCTCTCAGGAAGATTAGACACTCAAATTGAAAGGGAAAACACGATGGAAAGCGAACTAACACCTATAGAAATTTTCAAAGTATTTACAAAGGCGCATGAGCAATTAAATGATCTGAGCTGGTCATGTTCGTTCCTCATAAAGCAATGTCGGGCGCTAGTTTCTGCCCCCGCTAAATTGCAGGAGCTTCTCATTGCGCTTGCGAGAGTGGAGCTTGACAACAATAGGCATCTCAAAAGCGACGTTGGTAGGCTTCCAGCAGATGAGCAACTGGGAGCGTGCTCAGGTGGGTGCTGTCGATGCACAGGCTATGTGAATAAAAGCGATGCTTGCCTCATAAAGAAAGCTAAGTGGCACGAGATACTTAACCGGGAGCGGGAGATCATTGACTCGCTAAAGGTGTTCGGGGCACTCCTGCTGGCAAACAAGCTGGAGGGGGGAAGCGATGACTGAGCTTAGCGATCTGGTTGACGTATCGAATGTTCCCAAGGATGTTCGCCCCGCGCTTCTGAGGTTCATCGACACCCTTCTTGCGCTGCCAGAATCTGGGATGGCAGATACGCACATCCGTTCGTGGCGCAATGTTAGCTCAAGCCACGATCAGGTGCAGATTCACTTCGACATATGGTCTCAATTCGACAGGGCTATGCACGAGCATCTCAAAGTTACCACTATGCTTGAGGCTTTGCGTGGGCTCGACCCAAGGACGGTTGACATAGTGCTCAACCAAGCCAGCGCTCTTGTGCCAAGCCATCTCGCTGCGATGCTATCGTCAATGCGTCGCTATGAGGACTGCGGCCAGCAGACCTTTGTGGTCGGACCACGAATGGCAGAGGCTTTCTCTACTACAGAACTGTCGGAGATATTCTACAGCGACCTAGCAATACCTCACGATACGTTCTGGTTAGCATTGCCAAACTCCGGGCTTAGGCTTTGGGGTGGGGACAGGACTAAGTGGCACCGGGTGGTTGGAATGTATGTCTCCAGGATCGCGGGAGACAATGGTGAGGAGGGGATTAGGGTTACTGCCTGGGGAGAAGGTAACGATGACTCCTTCGGTACATTCGATGACGCTGTTAGCTGGTTTCAGATCCAACTACGCGGACAACACGAGTTGCGCGGCAACGCCGCATCTAATGCTTATATCCATAGCCTTGAAAAACAGTTCGAGAATCTGATCGAAGAGTCGCAAACGTGCCCCCCAGCAACACTTGAGAGTGAGTTCTTCCAGCAAGGTGGAAGAGAACATGCAGATACGATGATGTCTCTCTCTCGCATAGCAATAAATCTTATCGTGTATCTGGCCTGTTCCAACTGCGAGCTTGAGTCACACACGCCGGGTGAGCGAGACAGTTCGGCTAGGAATAAGAGGAGAAAGCTTCGTAAGAAGGGTGTTCGCGCTAGCTTTTTACCAAGCGGCGCTACGGTAACCCATGTGGGTCGCTTGCTTGAAATGAAGCTAGATGAGAATCCCTCATCCGGGTCGCGAGTAAGAAGGCATGTTCGTCGCGGGCACTGGCATCACTATTGGGTCGGGCCACGCACCAACGAAGCCGGTGTCTCTGTTCCAGGCACGCGGCGAGTTCGCAAGTTCGTGGCGCAGACAGTCGTTAACCGCGATGTCGAGCAATCGGTAACGAAGCGCACTTATAAAATCACACCACGGGATCACTCCCGTGTTTCATGTGAAACCAACAACAATGGAGAATCGGTATGACTGCAAAGAAAACAACGCAACCATGGGCCATTAGCGCAGAGCACCACCTAACGCTGATGCAGGCAATAAACTCTGACCAACCGCCAGAGCTTATATTCAGCATGTCCATTAACAACCTGTCTGACGCAATCAACGATGTGCAAACGAAGATTGGATCGGTTTACAAGGGAAGCAAGGTTGATGCCGGAAGGATCAGATATAAGTACGCCCAGTATGTTGACGTGGTGGAGGCGCTTACGCCACACCTTGATAGGACGGGGCTTAGCTTCGTTCAGCCACTCGGCAACGGGTGCGTTTGGACAATGCTCATGCACACGTCGGGCGAGTTTATCCTCTCTCGGTATCCCTATATCGTAGAGAACTCCGGCATGAAGGGGGAGGGGTCGTCCATATCATACGCTAAGCGTTACGCGCTGCTCGCGATACTGGGTATCCCAACGTCGGATGAGGATGACGATGCACAAAAGGCGGACGGTCACGCTGGCCTTAAACCAAAAGCACCGGGGAAGAAGGTGCGCTCGCACACGGTGGCCAACCACAACCTAAGCGCTTCCGACATTAAAAAGCAAGGCACCTCATTTTCTGCTCTGTGGGGACTCCAGGCAGACATATCCTCTTCCCCGCCAAACAAAAGAAAATCCCTAAAGGACGCATATAGGGAATGTAAGGAGGGTTTGGTTTTATGTTCCATTGGCAGCCTAAGTATGTGGTTCAAGGCTGCTGTTGACCCTAAGTCTACTGACGCAATATCGCCATCAGATGTGCTTAGCACCGAACAGCTCGATGGATTCAACGATATGCTGACATATTTTCTGGGCAACCAGCCAGACGGTAAGCGAACCACCAAATGGATTGAGCGCATGGTACACGATTGCCTTCCTGACGAGCTTCGCGGGGAACCGAAGGAGTTCGAGGATAATTATGCCGCTTTAACTATAGCTGCCAAGGCTCGTGCCATTGAGTGTGAGGCGGGCAACCGATGACGCTCTCAGCGAGTGCTCTTAGCAGAGCGGAGCAGTGCGTTTGGTGGGTAAAGAACGTGCCAGACGAGACAGAGAAGGTGGGCGACTCCGCTACGCGGGGCACGCTGTTTCATGACCACATGGAGAAGTGCTTTGAGAAGATGCAGGACTTCCCTCTATCCCCAAGCAACCGAGCAAAACCTAACACTTCAAGCGGTCTGCGCAGCCTTGCGAAGACGTATCTAAACACTCAGCGATCTAGGTTGAATGCAGAGAAAGACGACGCCAATGATCCCGATCACCTGAACCTAATTGCTCTTAAGGGTGAGGCTCTCACTATGGCTGAAGGTGCTGTCGGGGATGTGGTTAGCGTTGGGGTGTGTGGCCCAAGGGTAGAGGCCCCAGTGGCTATCGATATGTCACAAGGAACAGCGAGGTTCTTGCCCCGTGGAGAGCATCGCGACTACTCGGACATTGATCCAGAACGCGAGATACCTATGACCGTTGACCTGTTCTGGATCACTCAGTGCTCCACAAACACAAATCTGAATGGAGAGGATGTACTATATGTTCGCGACTGGAAGACGGGTCGTCCAGAGTACACCGATTCCGTTAAGACGAAAGAGGGTGAGCCTGGGAACGCTCAGCTACATGCTTGCGGAGCTGCCGTGTGGCTCGCGTTAGATGATGAGCGTGACTCACGCGGGGGTGATAGAGCCCCCGAGTGGATTATGCTGGAGATTGCCTTTGTCGATGAGTATGGAAAAGTCCGTATTGATAGCGCCATCTTCCGCGCTCGTCACCTTGTCGCGACCTACTTCGCTCGGTTCTCTCCAGTATGGGATAGCCTCAAAGCAGAGGACATCTCGCCTGTAGTTGGCCCAAAGTGTAGGTGGTGCAGGAGCGCAAGCATATGTCCCGAGGCAGAGAGCCTGTCTGCCACTAGCGCAAGTAGCGGGCTGGTTACGATCAAGAAAAAGCTCAAGAAGACTTATTCCGGAGCAGATTTTGTGACTGTGGTTAGAGACGAGGACCACGCTGTGTGGCTCAAGAGTGCGATTAGCGTAGTGGAGACTCACGTCAAGGCAGTCCGAGCCTCGCTTGAATCTTTCTCAACAGAGAATGGTGGCATACCTATGGGTGGCGGAAAGGTGTGGCGCGAAATCAGCATGTCTTCCGACTCGATCGACTTGTCCGTGAAGGATGATTTCGGAGATTGTTGCGAGGAGGTCATCTTCGACGACTGGGAAATCGATAAGGTGGCACCCAGGAAAAACCCAGCCGTATCGGCTATCAAGAAGGCTCTCGGCACAGAACGAGCAAACGAGATTAAAGAAAGAGCAAAGAAAATGGGAGCACTTAAAACACGAGCTTATTCGCAATTCAGAACAACAAAGGAGAAATCGTAATGGCTATAAACAGAGTTCAATTTATGGGTATGGTGGGCACACAACCCGAAGAGATCGTTTTCGATAGCGGCATGAGGCAAGCCAAGTTCAGGTTAGCTGTGCGAACTACCAAGAAGAAGAAGGACCACACCTCCTGGTATTCGGTTGTGTGCTGGGATCGCATGGTGGATCGCGTCTCACATATAAACAAGGGTGACTTAGTGTACGTGGAAGGACCCATAGCTATTGACGAATACGAATACCAAGGAAGCGTGCGAACAACAGTCGAGATTAACTGCAAGGATGCTCACGTAATTAAGAAACAGGATCGACAAGAGCGGGACACGTATAACGTCGAGACCGTAAGCGATGCCCTTGATTTGCGTAGGGAACCTAACTTTGACGACGGAGGAAGCGATGGCGAAGAGTGGTAAGGAATCAACCTTTGGCGAAAGATTAAGAACACGAAGGATCGCTAAGGGGATAAGCGCAAAGGAGCTTGATAGGCGATCTGGTCTTCACGAGGGGCACGTTGCCATGATTGAGCGTGGCGACCGAAAAAACCCCAATGGAGAAACGGTTGTCAAGTTAGCTCGTGCTCTTGAGTGCGATCTTGTTTGGTTGCTTACGGGTGATAAGCACGAGGACAAGGAGTATGAGAGATACCGATCAGCAAAGCTGAGAAGGCAAGCTGCTAAGTAGTCTGGAGACATTCTGGAGACGCTCTATGCGAACCCACGAATGACCAGCAATTACAGCGGGATGCCGCACGGGGCACACGGTATCGGTCCCTGCGGCTCCCGCGGCCACCAGGAGGCACCTTGCCTCAAATACAACACAAAACCACGACAATAAGATGAAGGAAATTAAAGATATGGCTGGAAGAATCAGGTCAATAAAGCCGGAGCTTCTGGAGGACGATAAGACAAGCGCACTAAGCGACTCCGCTTGGCGCTTATTCGTATCTCTATGGCTGCTGGCAGACGACTACGGTAACGCGAGAGCGGGTCACCGCTACCTCGCAGCGATGGTGTGGCAGGACACCACCAAGGACGCAGGGGAGCCCCTACGCGAGCTGTGCGAAGCCCAATTGGTCGAGCCCTACGAGGCGAACGGCCAACCATACGCCTCGATCAAAGGATGGGGCAAACACCAAAGGATCGACAACGCTGGGAAGCCCAGAGTTCCAGGCCCGGCCCAAGAAAATCAAACACTTGGCCTTGGTTTCTCGGAGAAAGTCAGAAAGCCTCGGCAGGTTGCCGCTAGACCTACGACCCCGACCTCGACCTCGACCCCGACCTCGAAGGAGTGGTGGGAGTCCGGAGTGTATGGAAACTCAGACCCCAGTACTCTCAAAGCAATATACGATCCTACGCCAGAGGAGAACTCTCAGGTAATCGCTCATTGGATATGGGATCTATACATCGAGAAAAGGGCAGAGCACGAGGGCAAGACTCATCTACAGCTACCTAAGCGAACGAAGAAGAGGATGGTTATGATCCGCGACCGTCTCAAGGAGTTTGGGTCCGAGTCCGTTGAACGTGCGCTTACAGCTTTCCTACACGAAGAGTCTTGGTATAGAGCCAACGGTCGGCTTCTCCCAGAGTATTGTTTTCGTAGTACGGAGCAGATGGAGAAACAGCTTGAGGCTAGAGAGGAGCAGCTCGCTAAGGAGATGAAGGCTGAAGCAGAACGCAACGCAAAGCGGGCTGCCACAACGGTTAAGGTTGCAGAGGGCAGTCTTCCGTCCAGGAATAGGGGGAACGACTAATGCGCCGCAAAGCAGCAGCGGGGGCTGTCCCTCCTAACGATCTTGAAGCGGAGCGCGCGGTCCTTAGTGCTGTGCTTCTGAGCCAGGACGCACTTGATAACGTCGTTGGGGTTCTCGCGCCAGAGCACTTCTATGCAGACGCGCACAGGCTGATTTGGAACGCAGTGATGACCGTGTCAGAGGGGGGCAATGCCGTTGACGTGGTTACCGTTGCAGGCGTGCTGCGAGATCGCGACGAGATGAGTCGCGCTGGTGGCGTGTCATATCTAGGTGAGGTGGTGGACTGCTCTCCACATGTACGCAACGTGAGGTCACACGCAACTACCGTTAGAGAGTGCGCTCGGTTGCGTGAGCTAATCTCACTATGCCATAGGCTCGCAGCTGAAGGTTATGTGGTTCCTAGCGTAGAGGCTACGTCATTCGCAGAGGAGGCGCAGGCGCAGGTATGGAAGATCGTATCCGAGGGAACCCACGACAGGTTAAAGAGGGTGAGCGATTATATTAAGCCCTGCTATGAGCGACTTGAGGCACTTAACTCTGGGAACCGGGAGGCACTCGGTGCCACCTCTACCGGTATAGGTGGGCTCGACAGGCTACTCTCTGGATGGTTTCCTGGAGACCTTACGACGCTTGCTGCTCGACCCAGTATGGGAAAGACCGGGCTTGCCATGCAGCTCGCGCTTAACCTGGCCAGGTCTAAGCAGGACGCGCTAGTCGTTTCGCTGGAGATGAGTTCCGAGCAGCTTGTAACTAGGCTCGTTGCCCTAGACGCTGGGGTTAACCTCAACCTTCTACGTCGTGGAGAGGTGCGCGAGGTAGACTGGGGCAACATCGTAAACGCTAGCGAGTCCCTGCATAAGATCGGGAGAGCGCTATGGGTAGACGACTCGGCCAGCGCAAGCCTTTTCGAGATTTCAGCGAAGGCCCGTCGCGTGCAGTCAATGGCGCGAGCGGAGGGTAGGGAGCTTAAGCTAGTAGTAGTAGACTATCTACAGCTCATGCGACCAGCGTCACGCGACGGCAGCAGGGAGCAGCAGGTTAGTGAGATGAGTCGCGGCCTTAAAGGGCTTGCGAAGGGTCTTGGTGTAGCGGTCCTAATGGTGTCCCAGCTATCCAGAGCAGTCGAGTCCCGATCAGATAAGCGCCCTATGCTCTCGGATTTGAGAGAGTCGGGAGCCATAGAACAGGACTCCGACAATGTTCTATTCCTATACAGACCAGGATACTACGACAGAGATAGCGACGACGGGAGCACTGAACTTATCATAGCAAAACAGAGAAACGGACCAACCGGGGTGGTGCCACTAAGGTTCTATTCCGGATGCACGTCTTTTGAGGAACAGAATTACTAAGAAGGGAACATGCGATGACACTCGATGACTGGAAAATAATACATAGCTCTGTAAGGGATGACTGGAGGACGCCAAGGTGGCTTTTCGAGAGACTCGATAGGGAATTTAGGTTCACTCTCGACGCGGCAGCATCTCCGCACAACGCGCTTTGCCATAACTACTTGATGGATCCGGCAGGTCTTGTTGCAGACTGGTCTAGGACACCATCCGGAGATCCTCAAGCTGTGTTCGTGAACCCGCCATACGGAAGGGGCGTTGGAAAGTGGGTAGAGAAGGCAATACAGGAGCAAGCAAAGGGTGCCACGGTCGTCATGCTTATGTCGTCCTGTACCGATACGCTTTGGTGGCGGCGGGCGTGGGATTTTGCGAACGAAATAAGGCTCATCACTGGTCGCGTGAAGTTCCTGAACGACAAGAGGGAGGAGGTGAAAAACGGCGCACCGAAAGGCAGCGCTATCCTAGTCTTCCGACCATATGGGGGAGCTAGCTACCACGGGAAAAGGGTTCCTATGTGTACCCTCATGGCGCATCCTACCCACGCAGAGCGGAATCGGGAGGTTGGCAATGCCTAGAAACGTGACCATACGCATGTCCGCAGCACAGGCTCGCATTCTTTCCGATGTTTTGGACGAGATTCTATCCTCGTCCTCCATGATGCGAGCACTATTCAAAAACAACCAAGAAATCGAAACAGCTAAAAGGGGAGCCGAGGCTATTGAGAGTGAAGTGAGGAGGGATAAACCATGAACAGGCTGGACCGCGAGAAGTACACCACAACCAAAGGGAGAACATCATGTTAGACGCTATACGAGACCACCACCGCGAGACGCTATCCCAGATCGACCACCCGCTTGCGCGGGCGATTCTTAGCGATGAGTTCGACGGGTTAGAAATCGACGAACAGTGGGACCACTCGCGCACTGTCGTGACTGACGGCACGGCTTCGGTTGTGTTTGAGGGGGGAGGCGCTTTGCTATACAGCCCTGACTCTCTCCTCTCGCTTGTTGACGCGATCAAGGCAGGAATCATACCGCTCTCGGATAGCCTTCCAGGCTTTGGCGGCGAGGAGCCTGATTGCACGTCTGGAGTTTGGTCATGGGATGAGACTCACCTTATGACCGGGATGTGCGTTGGTGACCTGGGGATTGTGTCGCGCGAGCAACATGAGGAGGAGATTCTTCAGCAGCACGCAGAGGCTATGTATGAAGACCGCGAGTTGGCAGATAAGGCGGAGTGGTCATGAGGGATGACTTCGGAATGTCCGGGCGCTTCGGATTCAAGCCGGACTCTGATCTAAGAGAGTACGACTTACGTCACTCGGCTATAGCTATCATTGTTGGGTACGCGGTGTTCCTCGCGCTAGTCGTAGCCTTGCGCGGAGGGGCATCATGAGCGGAGTTAGGTTTCACGGACACACATACGACAAGGGCATTGACGAGACGAGGCTCACCAACAATGTCCAGCGCGTGTTTTCTCTTATGCTGGATGGCGAGTGGCATACCCCTTCGGAGCTTCGCGAGGTCGGCGGCGCGAACTGGGGAGGGCGAGTGCGATCTCTTCGTGAGTCTCAGTTCGGATCTATGACTATAGAAACAAAACGAACCGAGCGCTCTAATGGGCGTTGGGAGTATCGGCTAGACCTTAGCTCTATAACTGAGGAGGCTCGACGCCGAATCTTAGAGTGGAAACTGTTGCCGAAGGATGCCACTCCGCCCAAACCGGTTGATAGGTGTTGCCCGGTGTGCTCTGGGACGGGTCGCCTTCCTCTTCAGGATCAGTCGGGACAGACCTCTCTAGGTTTCGGTCGATAAAGTCGTACACTTCTGTTAGCGGTATACGCCGGCTCCTGCCTAGCTTCACGTATCGCAGCTGCTTGCTTTCCATGAGCGAGTAGATCAGAGAGCGAGAGCAGGCGAGGATACGAGCCGCATCATTGATCCTTATGAGGCGCTTCGGGTGCGTATTGAGTGGGATAATCTTCGCGGACATGCGCTATTATCCCACTCAACTTTTGCGTAATCTACACCCCAGAAACATAATGACTAAAGTGAATGAATCCGATGAGCCAATAGTTTCCGTATCTCTCCCGCTAAGGACAAGAAGCCTGGCTAACATGCGAGAGCATTGGGCTAAGAGGGCCAAGCGTAGTCGCAACGAGAGGGCCTTGGCTCGACTCGTGCTATCGAGAAGCCAGACGCCCAATCCACCGCTCGTGGTCACCCTGACGCGGGTGGCCCCGCGCAAGCTCGACACAGACAACCTAGCGGGTGCGCTTAAGTCGGTGCGCGACGGTGTTGCCGACTGGATAGGAATCGACGATGGCGACAGTCGTGTAGAGTGGGTTTGCAGTCAGAAGCCTGGGGGGGTTAGGATCTATGCCGTAGAGGTAGAGGTTAGGGCTCGCCATGCCTAAGTACGAGGACTGGATGAAGTCTCCAGACTGGCTAGAGTTCATACGACAGCTGCCTTGTATGAGCTGTGGCCTGCGACCTAGCGACGCGCACCACGTTACGTCGCGAGGGATGGGATTGAAGCAGCCAGACTCGATGACTGTCCCCCTCTGCCGCATGTGCCACTCTGGTCTACATGACCGCAACAAGCCAAGCGTAGAGTGGAGCCGGCTGGCCCTCTCACGCCTATGGGCGTCCCTAGCTCGCGAGCTTCTGGAGTATTCGCAATCCGGAACCTCCAGACGAGTATCAAAAGAGATACGTCCGACGCCCCCGCCACTATAATTCCGGCAGCATAGAGCCGATTTGGGTGCGTGGCTGCCACCTTTAGTTAACTTTTCGTTAACCTAAATCCGGACAAAAAAATCCCCGGATGCCAAAAGAAGGGAAAACATCCGGGGCTCCCAGTTAGCCTATTGGGAGAGGCTATCTGAGCACCACAACAATCGATGACTAAATCGATGACTGCTGGTGCAGGTTAACACGCCAGCATCATGCTACGCCAGCAGTTTGCTGTAGCTTTTTACAAGCTCAATGAACTTGTCCCATGGGAAGTGTGGACCAGGGTCATAGTGGGTGCTCTTTTTAAAGGCTTTGCTCCCGTCTACGTGTCCGCAGAACCCCCTTCTGCCGGCACGCATATCCGTGGGACCGATCTTAATTATGGGGATGTCCCACCTCTTTGCGGTCTCTGCGGCGTATCGAGCAACGATCTTCAGCATCGACTCGCTAAAGCTGTCAGACCAGTCCTCGCTATCTTGCTTGGCATATCCAGCCAACTCGTAGTGTACCCCGTACCTATTTGCACCCGGACACGCCCATGCAACGTGCTGCTCTAGTACGCACGTCACTATAGAGTCGCTATCTACGCAATAGTGGGCGGAGGTTCTAGGAGCGTTAGGCCCAGCGAACCAACTGGCAACCGCCTCCGAGGTGTTTTCCTTTTCGGGCGCTTCCATCGTATGGATCATTACCCACTTAACCTCATCGCGGTTTGCCGGTGTATAGTTTCGAGCTATCAGGGTTGAGCTAGAGGCTTCAGCAACTTCCCCTTCGGGCGAGGCATTGAGCTGATTCGTGGCTCTTTCTGTAGCTGGACCATGGTCTCCGTCGGCTCCCCATGGCTCAAGGGCAGACCCGTATCCCATATGGATTAGGTACTCCTGCCACTCCTTAACAGCAGGCCCCTTATCGCCAAGCGTAGTCTGCTGGGGCTTCCCCGAACTAGGACCCTGTATCTCAATAGGATACTCTTCTGTGTCGTCCGGAGCCACTTGCTCGATGCCGGGGTGCCTCATTCCTGTTGAAATGGCACCCTCTGAGCTAAGGCTCCCCGCATGGGCTGGCTGTGTGATGAGTTCCGAAAGGTCAACCAATCGCCCCTGGTATATCCCCTTGCGCATTACAAGTCGGCATAGCTGTGAATAGTCTACGTGATGAACGTCATGTGCCAAGCTCGCTGGTTGGATTACCTTGCCAACAGTTGCCCCATTATGAAGACGGATGCCCTTCCAGGAATCCTTTGTCGTATCTATATGCCAGCCGTAGTTTTGAGCAGCCTTAGAGTTCTTGATTAGACGCTTACCAACCGTCCAATCTTTCCATCCTGAGATAAGCCCCATTCTACCAGCGCGAGCCCCCTCCAGCTCCTCGTGATGCTTCAGCATCCCCGCCTTGGTAGAGTTGATCGGCTGCGGAAACGGTCCTAGTCGAACCGTAGACCGAACCCATATATCGTCCACCAGTTTTGCCGTTGGAAGGTATGCGCTCAGCATATCCGCAACGCGCTGCTGAGTGAGACACGTCATAGAGACTCTAACCGAGTCTCCAGGCTCTCCGATCCTTAGAGCGTCGGCAGTGGTGAATACGGTTAGGTCCTCCGATACAGAAACGGGTGTCCAGAGCAGGTCGGCTTGGCCGCTAGATACCGCATCGAGAATCTCTTTCTCTCTGGCCTCTATATTTTCAGGCAGAGACTCGAACCAGGAGGATCCTTTCACTAGCAAACCTTCCGCAGGAGCTGTCCAGCGATCCACGTATGATCGTCAGCAGGACCAGATATAGGGGTTACCGTAGCAAAGCGAGGGGTAGGCGGATCCCCGTCCGACTCTACCTTAGCCATCGCAGCCTTCTCTACAGCCTGAGCTATAGCGGGAGCGCTAAACATCATGCTGTTGAAGTCGGCTGGCACCTCCCCAACAAGATCGGAAAGGCGTCTTTCTGTTGTAGCGACGTAGAGCTTGGCCCGGATTACGTCCATACAGGCTCGCTCTACCTCTTCGTTCCAGCCCGCCATGTCTTTCGGGATCTTCGAGCCATCGTATAGGTTCCTAATAAAGTTTGCTGCCGTATAGGCGAACAACCCCATTAGAAAACTAGCGACCATTACCATTCCGTTACCCATGTTCTACTCCTCCCAAGCTACAACTACGCGCTCAAACTCTACAGGCTTTCCCTGGTGATCCAGGAAAACCACAGTAGCCTTCTGTAAGAATCCGAGTATGTCCGGAGGAACCTGTACGCGCTGCGCGCCACCCTCCGATAGGACCTGAAGCCTCTCAAGGATCGCTCTAAGTACCTCGTGGTGCGGAAGCTGAGAATTAACACCCCAGCTTATCGCCGCCGACGCTTTCGCAGGAGCCTGATTAGGCGCTTTCGGTATCCTATGATTCGATTCAGTAGCGGTCGGACTGGTAGATCCACCCACACTCCCCTGACCTTCTTCATCCCGCATAGGTGTTTCCTCTTGAAGCTCCCCATCCCCCCGTAGCCGTGAAGCCATCTTGCGAATAACGCTGGTTTGCCCGTTATCTTGCGACATGTCTTCCTCCATCTATCTATTGCTCTAGCGACGTAACCGATATTGGTTGGTCCGTGCAGTAGCTTTGCCTTGGTTGCTTTGCACGCGGTAGAAGGGTTCCCAACCGGGTCCTTGTCCTTCCTGCACCCACCGTGGAACCTGGCCCTAATCTGCCCAAGACCATGGTCTTCTCCGTCCCTACTAACAGCTGACGATCGGAATCTGGACTCATTCCGTATAATCGACACGAGAGTGAACGGGTCAATCTCGTATCGCTTTGCCTCTTTTTGGATACGCTGAGCATAAACAGTAGCAGTAGGCTCCGGTACGCTAGGTGCCGCCACGCCTATAGCCCACGCAATGACGGCTACTGAGCGCACCATTAACCAAACTTGTCCTTTATCTTCTGGTCAATGGCCGAGTCTATAGATTCTTTCTTCGTCTGACCCTCAAACGGGGGACTATGCCTTAGCTCCGCCTCGACTGAGTTAACTATAGCCTCAACGATAGATACGATCGACGAGCCGAAGGGCACAGCGTGCCGCACGATGCCCTCTAGAACCTTCTTTGCTACTGGATCAATATCCACGACATCTTCTCCCTCTAAACAGAAAAAACCCGCGACCGGAGCCGCAGGTTAACTGAGTTGAACTAAATTGACCAACTTTTGTATCACTCTAGCTTCTTAACGCTCTCAATAAACGAGCGCTGCGCCTCTGCTAAGCGCTCAAGAAGTCTAAGTATTTTACCGACATCGGGAGCTTCTCCAGATAGCTGCACGATCTGAACTGCGGTTGCCGCATCGATCCAAACCAGACGGAAAGTCTTCTGCGCTATCCACGCTGGTTTATACCGCTCGCGGATCTCGCGGATCTCGCGCTCCGCATCCTCCCGGCTAGCGGCCATCTCTATCGCCGCATTTTGCTCGTTTTCATACTCCGCGATAAGGACCTTATTCGCACTCTCAGCCACGTCCGCAGCCGTATTAAGGGCCACAATGGCTCTAGACGTAGCGCTAGGCCCACACCCGGTAGCAAACAGCGCTATTCCTAGAAGGAAAATAAGGTGCCCCATGTTCATTCTTCCTCTTCCTCTTCCTCTTCCTCTTCCTCGTATTCGTCTGAGGGGGCTTCTGGCAGCTTAGCTTTTCCGAAATCCTCTAGGCCAAGGCCCCCAACCATTGTGAGGCCCACCGCCATTAGCATCTTCGCAAGCTCTGGATCTCGATAGTACGCGACCACGGTAGTAACCGCCGTCAGCAAGCTAACCCAAAATTTACGCGACCCAAGTAGTTTCTTAAAAGGTTCCATCTCATTGTCTCCTGATCATGCTTATGATTGTGTCTAATTTTCCGCCCTGCCGCTCAAGTGTCGCACGCACCTCGGCTTGCTCACGCGCCAGGCAATCTAGCTGGACGTTCTGGCTTGCGATCTTAGTATCTAAAAGCTCAATCTTCGCCCCGTGCCTGTCTTCGAGAGCCTTAACTCTACCGTCCGTGGCGGGCGGCCTGGTGGTATCTCGTTTTGACGCCTTAGGCGTAGACTTGCGGATCTCACGCAGCAATATAATAGTAGCCGCGATGATGGCCCCCGCCGTTCCTAGCTCTGTCAGCATATCGTGCATTTCAAATTCCAAATATCTCGTGAACAGTGAAGGCGGACAGAGCGGCGTCGCGCTTCATCAGTATGACGCGCCTCGATTCCGCCAGCCGCTCGATGGCGTCAGCGCCAGCCAACTCCTCGGCGGCCCCGTCTCTCGCTTCGTAGGCCATAGCCGTGGGCTCGTTGCTGCCAAAGACGGTCGCACGTCGAGGCGCTGCAAATATCATCCCGCTCCGGTCTGGTCGGTCTAGCTCCTTGCCGGTGCCCGTCAGCCATAAGCAGCTGAAGGCGCGGCATTGAGTCGGAC
>Ga0255047_10000855_pt1 | contig 24156 bp, 21 predicted proteins | sample JV7_2_1_MG_FD_183640 | JGI IMG/M metagenome (GOLD analysis project Ga0255047, IMG submission 183640) | Seawater microbial communities from Jervis Inlet, British Columbia, Canada - JV7_2_1 | ecosystem: Environmental > Aquatic > Marine > Inlet | place: Canada: British Columbia | collected 2016-10-06 | reverse complement strand
AATGCGCTTGGCGATATCGGCCTCTGTCGGATCATAGGCGGCCGAGGCGCCGTTCTTTAGCGCCGCATCGCGCGCCGATGCACTGAGATCGGCGACCGTGATCGGCTGCTTGAACATCGCCTGCGCGAGCGAGACGCCCATCATGCCAACACCGCCGAGGCCGAGCAGCAGGAGATTGCGCTGGCGTTGGCGATCGACCAGACGCTTGAGCGCGCCGTAAGCGGTGATGCCGGAGCACATCAGCGTCGCCGCCGTGTCGACCGGCACCTGACCGTAGTCGATGAGATACTTCTGGTCGGGCACAAGGACGTGGCTGGCGAAACCGCCGTCGATCGATACGCCGAGAAAGCGGTTACGCGCGCAAAGATTCTCGTCGCCGTTGAGGCAGTCGCGGCACTGGCCGCAACCGATCCACGGGAAGACAGCCATCTTCCTGCCGATCAGGGATTTGTCCGCTTCAGGGCCGACTTCATCGACGACACCTGCGATCTCATGCCCAAGGGTGAACGGCAGAACCATGCCGCGCGTGGTGTCGAGCTTCTTGCCGCCGCCCAGATCCGCATAGCCGTCCTGAATGTGCAGGTCGGAATGGCACAGTCCGCAGCGCTCGATGCGCACCAGAACTTCCCGGCCTTGCGGCTTCGGGGTCTCCACGATGGTTTCGCAGAGCGGAGCATCGAATTTCACGAGTGACTGGCGGCGCATCTGAGCCATTGGGATTTTCTCCGTTACGGTGTTTTTGCTTTTGCGGCTGTTATATCTGCCAATTCGCGCGCCATGGCAACAAAGCCGGACACCGGAATGGTCTCAGCGCGGCGGGTCGGTTCGACACCGGCTGCGGCGGCGAGGGTGGCCGGGTCGACGTTGAGTGACTTGAGACTTTGCCGAAGCATTTTCCGGCGCTGGCCGAACGCCGCGGCGGCTACGCGCTCCAGCGCGCGACGGTCGCAAGGCTCTGGCGCGGCGCGCGGGATCAGCCGCACCACGGACGAGGTAACCTTGGGCGGCGGCACGAAGGCGCCGGGCGATATGTCGAACAGGATTTTTGTTTCGGCACGCCAGTTCGCCAGCACGCCGAGTCGGCCATAGGCGTCGTCGTTCTCGCGGGCGACAATGCGCTCGGCGACTTCGCGCTGAAACATCAGCACCATTATGTCGTACCACGGCGGCCAGGGCTCGGCGCACAGCCAGTCGATCAGAAGCACGGTCGCGATGTTGTAGGGCAGGTTGGCGACGATCTTCGCGCGCTCGCCACCGAGATGCGGCCGCGGATCGAATGTCATCGCATCCGCGTTCACGATGGTGAGGCGGCCGGGATAGCGCTGCGCGATTTCCTCAAGCGCAGGGAGCGCACGCTCGTCGCGCTCCACAGCGATGACGCGCTTGACGCCCTGCGCGAGCAATGCGCGCGTCAATCCGCCCGGACCGGGGCCGATCTCGACGATCGTGGCGTCTTCCAGCGGCCCGGCTGCGCGCGCGATCCGCGATGTCAGGTTGAGATCGAGCAGGAAATTCTGGCCCAACGATTTGCGCGCGGACAGTTCAAAGCGGCGAATGACGTCGCTTAGCGGCGGCAGATCGTCGATGGCGCTCATGTGCTGGATGCCGACGCCATGCGCGCGGCAAGGCGAAGCGCCGCGATCAGGCTTGACGGATTGGCGCGACCGGTGCCAGCGATGTTGAACGCGGTGCCGTGATCCGGCGAGGTGCGGATGAACGGTAATCCCAGCGTGACATTGACGCCGTCGTCGAACGCAATGGTCTTGATCGGGATCAGCGCCTGATCGTGATACATGCAGATCGCGCAGTCGTAGGTTTTTCGTGCGGCTTCGTGAAACATCGTGTCGGCGGGCAACGGACCCCGGACTTCGATGCCGTCAGCCTGAAGCATCGCGACCGCGGGCGCTATGATTGTTTGATCCTCGGTGCCGAGCGTGCCGTCCTCGCCCGCGTGTGGATTGAGGCCGGAAATCGCAAGGCGGGGATGGGCAATGCCCAGCCGCGCTTTCAGGTCCGCCGCGACGATGCGCCCGGTCCGGACGATCAGATCGCTGGTGAGGTGTGTGATGGCGTCGCGCAGCGGCAGATGGATCGTCACCGGCACGACGGCAAGTTCAGGCGACCACAGCATCATCACCGGATGCGGCACAGAGCCGTTCACGGCTGCGGAGAGCTGCGCGAGGAATTCGGTGTGGCCCGGATGGGAAAAGCCCGCGCGGTAGAGCACGCTCTTGGCGATGGGGTTGGTGACCACCGCGCTGGCGCGTTCGGAGATCACATCCGCGACGGCGTGGCGGATCGATGCTATGGCAGCAGGTGCGCTGCTGTCATCGGGACGGCCGGGCTGGGCTGTCGCCGCGATGCCGGTTTTGACGACAGGAAGTGCGTTTGCGAAGATTCCGGGAGCGTCCTCGGGGCTGACGTCGGCGACAGCGATGCTGGCGCCCAGCAGGCGCGCGCGCTCGGTGATGAATGCACTATCGCCGATCAGATAGAATGCGGGAAGGTCGAGTTCGCGCCGCTTCAGCCATGCAGCGATTGCAATATCAGGACCGATACCCGCGGGCTCGCCGAGCGTCAGCGCCAAGGCCTTGCTCATGGCGGCTCTCATCATGGCAGCGGTGCCGCGGTTGAACTCATTTGTTGCGCATCTCGATCATCGCCCCTTTGCGAACTTCCTCGAGATACGACTTGGATTTGGCTTCGTACTTCTGGTTGTAGATCTTCTCGCGTGCCTCGCGCTTGGCCGGCGTGTCGGCTTTGGTCGGCTTGCGGCTGCACAGTGCGACCATTTCCACGCCTTGCTTGGTGACTTCCGGTGGCGTCAGCCTTCCGATGGGTGTTTTGTCGAGCAGTTCACGCAAGGCCGGGGGCAGGTCCGCCGAGGTCTTGGTGAGCTGATCGCGGATCGCGGCATCGCGCATCGACCGGAACAGCGACTGCGCTTCATCGCAGCTCTGAATGCGGCTGCGAAGCAATTCTGCTTCCTTGCGGCGTGCCTCAATGGTGCTCGACGGCGAACCGCGCGGTACGATCAGCACGATCGGACGAACAAGATACTCGAAGCTCTCGGCTTCCTTGGCGCCGGATGGTTCAACGCCGGCGAGATCCTTTTCCGGCACCAGCAGGTTCGACTGGAAGCGCCCCCGTACCAGATTGCCCCAAGTCATGTCGGCCTTGATCCGGCTCTTGAGGGTTTCGGGACGGATGCCGTGACCTTCAAGCGTTTTCGAAAGTTGCTCGGGGTTCATGCGCATGCGCGATGCCATATTGCCGTACGCGCCATCGACATCCGACGACGACATGTCGAGGCCATATCGCTTGGCTTCCTTGACCTTGAGCTTGTCGTTGATCAGTTCTTCGAGGGCTTCCTGCCGCGAGACTGCCTTCTGCGACGTAAGCTTGGTGAGTTTGATCCGCTGCTCGATATCGAAATTTGTGATGGCCTCGCCATTGACCATCGCCGCGACGGACTGGGCCATGGCGGCCGAGCCGAAGCCCGACACGGCGAGAACGGCGGCCGCGAGCGAGACTGTTCGTGAGTAGCGAAGAAAAGTAGCGATCATATTCAAACCCGTCTTCAAACCCTTCCTGGCGAAGGCTGGAGGTTCCAGCGCGCGTTCAGCAATATCAACCCCGAGTTTGCGGCGTTAATACGCGTATCCGGCGAACTCCCGGCGGTTCCCGTGACCACACGGCGAGCGCCCTGAAATCTGTCATCGAGCTGGCTGCATCATCCTGCTACCAGAATATTACTGAGCAGCGCTAAACGAAGTGCTGCCGATGGTGCGCAGGCCGATCTGCAGCATGATGCGGTGATCGGTAATGGGGGTCGTGTAGTTCTTCGAGGTATACGCGTAGTCCGTGATGTAGTTGGCTGCAATGATGAAGCAGTCGTCTACGTAGCCCGCGCCCACGATGTACTGATTGACCGTTTGATTGGCGATGTCGTAGCGCAGTGCGCCAGACAGCATCCAGTTGGTGGCCACCTTGAGAGATCCGGTTGCCACGACGCCTTCGCGGCGCGTGAGGAAGCCGAGTTCGGGTTGTGCGTCGTAGTTGCCATACAGCAGGCTCACTCCGAAGCGGTCGAAATTGGCCCGGCCTTCGAGTTCGAAGCGCCGCACAGCTCCCGATGCCTCGTCGAGCCGGGTGCGGGCGATCAGGCTGTAAATTCTGTTGGGCTGATAGGCGATACGCGCGACATAGTCGGAGGCCGATTTGTCCAAACCGCTGCCGAGAGTAGTATTGGTCAGATCCTGCACGGCAAAGGAGTTCAGGCCGAACAACTGGTAGGACTGTCCGAACAGGACGTTGACAAAGCCACCGCGGTCGAACTGCGTTGTCGCCTGAACGCCGACATTGGCGCGGCCACCGCCTTCGACGCGATCGTAGCCCGAGAATTTATCGACACTGAACAGGTTGCTGTCGTCAAATGCAAAGCTCTGCGCGTCTTCGTTGGGAAGGCGGCCGGCGCTCGGTTCGTTGGGACGGATGATCAACTGGCCGATCGGTTCGATCGTCGTCGTGCCCCATGGCTGCACGTTAATGAACGGATAGCGATATTCGAGTCCGACCGTCGGCATCAGGCGCGCGGTCTGGGTGGAGCCAACCGGCAGGTAATTGGAGACGCCCGGCTGGTTGTCGATGTTTGCGCTGATCAGGTCGCCGCGCAGCGAAGCGAACGGCGTAAAGATCTGGCCGATAGAGTCGGTGAACGACCGTCGCCAGGAAACCTCGGCGGTCAGCCGCGTATAGTCGCCCGGAATACCGCGCAGCAGGCAATTCGCTGGTGTTTTGGCCGAGGAGTCCGCGCTGGGCAGGCAGGAGCCAGCAAGCAGCGCGCCGGGATTTATCGCATCGAACGACGCGGTCTGACGGCTCAGGCTCGTAAAGTTTGCCTTGTAGCTGAATTCACCGCCGAGCAAGTTGCGGTTGAGCACGTTCGAGTAATCGATCACGGGGTGAACGATCGGAATCTGATTTTGGTCGTCGGCGGCCGAATAGCCGAGGAAGTGCATCACGCGCGCGTCGAAATAGCTGCGGTTGCCGACGCCGGTGAGATAGATCTGCGACAGGCCCGTATCCGGCGTCAGCAGGAACGCATTCAGCGCGTTCTTGTAAGGACCCAGTTTGTAATCGAAGAAGAACGACTTGTCCGAGACCGCGACTGCGTCCCAGCCCCAGACCCATTTGTCGTTCAGCGCGAACTGGCCCTTGGTGTCGATGCCGCCGCGGAATTCGCGCTGGCCGGGCTCGGCATTGAACTGGTTCGGATCGTTCTGGCGGATGCCGTAGGCGCGGATTTCGTAAGCGCCGTTGATCAGGCGCTGACGGAATTCACCCTGCATCAGCAGGCCCTGCTTGGTGGTATAGCGCGGCGTCAAGGTTGCGTCGTAGTCCGGCGCCAGCGCAAAGTAATACGGCACCTCGATGCCGACACCGTAACGGTTGCTGGACATGTAGTTCGGGATCAGGAAGCCGCTCTTGCGCTTGACCGTCGGGTCAGGCGTCGAGAAGAACGGCAGATACGCGATCGGCTGACCGAAGAATTCAAGGCGCGCGTCCTCGAAATACATCATCTTTTCGGTCTGATTGTGGATGATGCGTGCGCCCTTGACCTGCCATAGCGGCGGCTTCTTCGGATTGTCCTTACAGGCGGCGCAGGCAGTGTACACGCCGTTCTGGAAAATCGTGACCTCGCCGCCGCTGCGGTCTGCGCGCGTCGCCGCCATGCGGGTCTGATCGGCGGTTTCCAGCCGCAGCGAATCGACGAAGCCGTCGCGATAGTCGTCGGACAGGTCGAGAAGATTGGCGTGGGTAATCTTGCCGTCGGGGTCGGTCAGCCGGACGTTGCCTTCGGCGTGCAGCCGCTTGGTCTTCTGGTCGTAGATGACCTTGTCAGCCTCCAGCGTCGACCCGTTGTAGTAGATCTGAACGCTGCCGACCGCCGCGACGCGCGAGTTGTTGTAGTCGTAATTGACCTCGGTGGCCTGAACGAGCATCTGCCCGTCATTGGTCCGCTGGCTCGCAGGCTGCTTGGGCGGCCGGGGGGGAAGCTGGTTGTATCGGAACGCTTGCTGGGCAGACGCCGGTGTCACGTCGGCGGCACCGAAGCCGGCCGCCAGACTGAGAGCCAGAATGGCAGACATGACCGTGCCTTGACGGCGCAAGCGAATGCGCCGCCTAAACGCAGGCGTCCGTCCTTGGAGGGCGGCGACAACGGCCACTACCCGTCCTCCTGGTACAGCAAAGCCAAAAATCCCGAGAGGCCGCCCACACAAACGGGCAACCACGCGGCAGCGAGCGGATGCATCAACTCGGCCTTGCTTAAATCCTCAGTTACTTTCGACAGGACATAGAGCAGAAACCCTGCTGCAACGCCACTTAAAACCATCTTTTGCACGCCGCCGAAGCGGAAGAACCGCAGGCTCACGGCGGCCGCGAGCAACACCATCGCAGCCAATAAAAACGGGCGCGCGATGAGCTTCTGGTACTGCAGCCGGTAACCTGCTGTGGCCTGGCCGGAGTTCTCGGACGATTTGATGTAGTCCGGGAGTTGCCAAAATGACACAGTTTCGGGAGTAGAGAAGCTGTTCCGGACCTGGGCCGGGGTGAGGCTCGTGCCTAAGGTGAGGGTGTTAAGTTCCTCCACGGGGCTATCGAGCTTGTAACGACGCACCTGTTTGAACACCCACCGGCCAGGTTCAAGAGTGGCTTCCTTTGCCTCGATTCTCTCCCTGAAGATTCCAGAAGGGTCATACCTGAATATCGTGATGCCGGTCAGAAGCGCGCCTTGTCCCTGGCTCCGGGCGGCGTTGATGATGCTCTGTCCTTCGCTGGTCGACTGGTTGAGCCAGAAGCCTGCGCCGTCCTGAGCGGCTGGTGCCCTATCGGTGAAGATCTTGGTCTCCATGCCCTTGGCGCGTTCCAGCATTTCCGCCGACATCGGATTATAGAGTACGGTTGCGAAGAGGCCGAGCAAGAGCGCGCTGAGCAGCGCAGGGGTAATGAACTGCCAGGCCGAAATGCCGGAGGCGCGAGCTACCACAAGTTCGAGCCGTCGCGACAATGCGAGGAACGATACCATCGCGCCGATCAGAATGCAGAACGGCATCAGTTTTTCGAGCGACAGCGGCACGCGAAACAGCGCGGTCTGCGCGACGAATAGGCCCGACACATTCGGCAGGCTTCCGGCGCGGCGCATCAACTCAATATAATCGACGGTAATGACCAGCACGAAGATCGCGCCGAAGGTCGCGATCGACGCGATCACGAAACGGGCAGCGAAATAGCGTGCGAGAATTGTCGTTACCATGTGCGCAGCCGCCTTATGCCAACGCGGCCCGCCGGACGAGCCGTGCGGTCGCGAAAGTCCCGGCGGACGACGATGTGGTCATCCGGTAAACAGTAGTGTCGATCGACCCCATCGGGCAGCGGTATCCCCAACTCCAGCCGGATTTCGTGAGCGCGCCCCAATCTCTTGAGAGATTCCCCCAGGGCACGGAATCGAGCTTTCCGGCACATTCTTATTTCATAGCATCCCTTTGATTGGTCAACAAAATGGCCGACCTGAGGCTGGGCGCTAACTGTGGTTAATAAAACATCATCGTTGCTTTAAGGCCACTCCGGGAAAGCACACAGTTGCGGCGGCCATCCTTGCCTCGATTCCGGCGCGCTTGGCAGTGCACACCCGAAAGCGCCATAGTGCGTCATCTCATGTCCCGAATCCGAACGTCCGCTGGATTCTGGTCCCTTGCTGCGAAAGCCGCGATTATCTGGAGGATTTGCTTATGACCGACGCCGTGAAGGTCGGCTTCGTACCGTTTTCCGCTGCCCCGCGCGGCGTTCTGGTGGTGTTTTGCGACGAAGCGCTGAAATTCGGCCCCGCCACAATCAAGGCTCTGGGGACGGCGACGAACGCGGTCAAGCGCGCGGCGGCCACCAACCAGTTCAAGGCGAAGTGCGGCTCCACGATGGACATTCTGGCACCGGAGGGCCTCAAGGCCGGCCGTCTGATCGTCGTCAGTGCCGGCAAGACCGCTTCGCTCAAGGACAGCGATTTTCTTAAATTCGGCGGCAAGATCGCGACCAAGATCAGCGCCGGCACAGAGGCCGTCACGATTCTCGCAGAGCTTCCGTCGGGCGCGATGAAAGGATCGCAGGCAGCGTCGATCGCATCGGGCGTCCGGCTCCGCGCCTACCGGTTCAACCGCTACAAGACCACGAAGAAGGACGGCGACAACGCGCCGCTGCGTGCGCAGTTCTCGGTCGCGGTCGCCGATGTCGCAGCGGCGCGCAAGGCATTTGCCCCTGAGAATCATATTGTGGACGGCGTGCTGGTCGCGCGCGATCTCGTCAACGAACCGCCGAACGTGCTGTTTCCCGCGGAGTTCGCGCGGCGCGCGACGCTGTTGCGAAAACTTGGCGTCAAAGTCGAGGTTCTCGACGTCAAGGCAATGACAAAGCTGGGGATGGGAGCGTTGCTCGGCGTCTCGCAGGGCTCGGAACACGATGGCCGCATGGTCATCATGCGCTGGAGCGGTGGCAAGGCGGGTGAGCAGCCGATTGCCTTTGTCGGCAAGGGCGTATGCTTCGACACCGGCGGCATTTCGATCAAGCCGGCCGGTAGCATGGAAGACATGAAGGGCGACATGGGTGGCGCGGCTTGTGTCGTCGGTCTGATGCACGCGCTGGCTGCGCGCAAGGCGAAGGTCAATGTGGTCGGCGCGATCGGCCTCGTTGAAAACATGCCGGACGGCAACGCGCAGCGGCCCGGCGACATCGTGACATCGATGTCGGGACAGACCATCGAGATCATCAATACCGATGCCGAAGGCCGCCTCGTGCTGGCCGACGTGCTTTGGTATGTGGCGAAAAAGCACAAGCCGAAATTCATGGTCGATCTGGCGACGCTGACCGGCGCGATCATGGTCGCGCTCGGTGTTGACTATGCCGGCATGTTCTCGAACGACGACAAGCTTGCGGAGCGGCTGACCGCGGCGGGGCAGGAGACCGGCGAGCGGGTCTGGCGCATGCCGCTCGGTCCCGAATACGACAAACAGATCGACTCGCAGTTCGCCGACATGAAGAACACCGGCAGCCGTAATGGCGGTTCGATCACAGCTGCGCAGTTCCTGCAGCGGTTCGTCGATGAGACACCATGGGCGCATCTCGACATCGCCGGTACGGCAATGGGCGTTCCTGCATCGGACCTCAACCGCAGCTGGGGATCGGGGTTCGGCGTGCGTCTGCTAAACCGGCTGGTGGCGGATAATTACGAAGCGAAAAAGTAGAGCAGCGGATCGTCATCCTGAGGTGCGAACGCTTGCGGGCCTCGAAGGATGACGCGATAAGGGCGCGAGCCGTCGCCCTTCGAGGCTTGGCGGCTTCGCCGCTCAGGGTGACGGCAAAACATGCGATTGGGTCAGGCGCGATGACCGAAGTCCTGTTCTATCATCTGCAAGGCACGACACTTGAGAAGGTGTTGCCGCCGCTGCTCGAGAAATCCCTTGAGCGCGGCTGGCGCGTCGCGGTACAGACCGGATCGGAGGAGCGCGCGGAAGCGCTCGACGCGCATTTGTGGACGTATCGCGAAGATTCGTTTTTACCGCACGGCACGTGGCGCGAGAGCAATGTCGTGAACCAGCCGGTTGTTCTCACTGTGGATGACGGCAATCCAAACAATGCCAATGTCAGGTTCGTTGTCGATGCTGCGGGCCTGCCCAAGGATTTCGCAACATATGATCGCGTGGTCCTCGTGTTCAACGGTGACGATGACGAAGCTCTCGGCGTTGCCCGCGCAGCATGGGCGGATGGCAAATCGCGCGGTTTGGAGCTGACATACTGGCAGACCGACGAACGCGGCAAATGGCAGAAGCGGGCGTAAGCAGAAGCACGATGATGATCGTGTAATGCGGTTCTGTTGCTGCATTGCGCGCCGGTCCGGCGTTAACAATACAGTCTTTTTTCGTTGACCTGACCGGCGGTTAGCCACCATGGTGCCGCAAAGGGATGGTGGAAGGCCGGATGTGCGCAGCGATCGGCGAGTTGTTCCATCCTTGCCGCAAAATGATGCGCAAATGATTCTTTAGGCATTTGCTTTAAGTGATGTCTGGTTCCGAAACGCGCAGCAAGCGCTGAAGTTGGTGTGAGAACGAATTTGAGCGTCCTGCGTAAAAACACCCACGCCCGGCAGTTGGCGGCCCTCGTGATTGTGGCTCCGATGGTTGCCGGGTGCAGCGGGCTCGGGGGGCTGTCCGACTTCTCGCTCAAGGATCAGGAATGGTTCGCGCGCCCGGGCAGGATTTTCAAAGGCGGCAACAGCACGATTGAGACACCACCGCTGAGCGCGTCGAAGGGTGTGACGCCGAACGACCTGATCAGCTCCGACGGTCAATGTCCGGGAGCGCCGGTAGCCGGCACGCCCGCTGATGCCAATGCATCGTCCGAAGGCCAGGTCTCCGCGGCTCCGGTCGCGCTGGGTCATACCGAGTGCGACGTTGCGCGAGCGATTCCTGTGGCGCCCGACAATGTGAACCTGTCGAATAATGAACGCGGTGATCGTGTGGCGCTGATCACTTGGCGGTCTGGGCCGCGCCCCGGCGCCTATACCTTCACGTCGGGCCGCTTGACGTCGATCGAACGTGTCGATGTGCCGCCGCCGGAGAAGCCCGCGCGCGCTGCGAAGAAAAAGCGCTCTTAGTTTTTCAGCTCGCAGCTTCGTCGTAGGACGAACTTGCTTCCAGCCATTCATCTTCAGCGCGTTGCAACGCGTCTGCTGCACTTGCGCGGGCCTTGGTAAGCTGCGCCGCCTGCTTTGGGTCGCGCTTGAACAGATCGGGCAGGGCGAGCGCGGCATCGATTTTCTCGATGATGCCGGTGATGCGCGCAATCTCGCTTTCAGAATTTGAGATTTTCTGCTTGAGCGGGACGCGCTTTTCCTTGGGGCGCTGCGGTTTGTCGCGACCGTTGCTTGCGCGATCACGGCTTGAGGCGCGCATGCCGCGTGCGGTCAGCACCGAGCGGCGATAGTCGTCAAGATCCCCGTCGTAAGGCGTCACGGCGCGGTCCGCCACCACCCACAATTGATCCGCACACGCCTCGATCAGATAACGATCATGCGAGACCATAATGATCGCGCCGGGAAAATCGTTGATTGCTTCCGCGAGTGCCGCGCGGCTGTCGATATCCAGATGGTTGGTCGGCTCGTCGAGGATGATCATGTTCGGGCCGTAGAACGTCGCAAGCCCGAGCAGAAGCCGCGCCTTCTCGCCGCCGGACAATGAACTGACCTTTGTGTCGCCTGCCTTGCCGGAAAATCCGATGGCGCCGGTGCGTGCGCGCACTTTCGTTTCCGTCTCGTGCGGCATCAGCCTGCGCAGGTGATCGTAAGCCGAACCGTCGAGGTCGAGTTCGTCGGTCTGGTGCTGCGCGAAGTAGCCGACCGATAACTTGTCGGCGCGCACGACCTTGCCGGAAAAGGGCGGCAGCTTGCCGGCGAGCAATTTCACCAGCGTCGATTTTCCGTTGCCGTTGGAACCAAGCAGCGCGATGCGATCGTCATTGTCGATGCGCAGTGTGACGTTGTTGAGCACTGGTTTCGCCGGATCGTATCCGACCGACACGCCGTCCACTGCGATAATGGGCGGTGAGAGAATCTTGTCAGGCGTCGGAAACGCGATCTCGCGAACGTCCTGTGTCACCAGAGCTGTGACCGGCTTCATCCGCTCCAGCATCTTGACGCGCGATTGCGCCTGCTTGGCTTTCGAGGCCTTCGCCTTGAAGCGGTCGACGAACGCCTGCAACCGCTTGCGCTCGTCCATCTGTTTCTTGGCGTGCTTGGCGTCGAGCATCTCGCGGGTGGCGCGCTGTTCCTCGAACGACGAATAGGTGCCCTTGTAAAGCGTGAGCTTGCCGCGATCGAGATGCAGGATCTGATCGACAGACGTATCGAGCAGGTCGCGGTCGTGGCTGATGACGATCACGGTGCGCGGATAGTTCGCAAGATGATCTTCGAGCCAGAGCGTGCCTTCGAGATCGAGGTAGTTGGTCGGCTCGTCGAGCAGCAGAAGATCAGGCGCTGCGAACAGCGTCGCCGCAAGCGCCACACGCATGCGCCAGCCCCCGGAGAACTCCGAGCAGGAGCGTGCCTGATCGGCGGTGGAGAAACCGAGACCTGAGAGAATAGCCGCGGCTCGGGCAGGGGCAGAATGCGCGTCGATGTCCACAAGCCGAGTCTGGATGTCCGCGATGCGATGCGGGTCGTGCGCGGTTTCCGCTTCATGCAGCAACGCGTGGCGCTCGAGGTCGGCTTTCAGAACGACGTCGATCAGGCTTTCGGGACCGTCAGGCGCTTCCTGTGCAAGGCTGCCGACACGCCAGCGCGGCGGAATCGAAATCGAGCCGGTTTCCGTCGGCAATTCGCCCCGAATGGCGTGAAACAACGTCGATTTGCCGACGCCGTTGCGGCCGACGAAGCCGACGCGTGCGCCGGGTACGATTTGCACCGTGCTTTGGTCGATCAAAAGGCGTCCGGCAATCCGGACGGAAATGTCATTGAGGGAGAGCATGGCGGGCTTTTACGAAACGGGCCGCCGAACGCAACAGCTTTGTCAGTCATTTTATGACGGATCGCGGCACTTTTGGCGTGCCCGACCGGGTTGCTGAGAGAAGATGCGCTAACGCGTTTCCATCCCCGGAACCAGCGACGGAGCCTTTTCGCCGTCCAGCTCCGGCAGGCGCGCTATCAGCGCGCGCAGGCGCTGCGACATGTCCGGCGACTCACGGTTGAGTGCATCGCGCAGTTTTTCGCCGATGCCTTGCCAGACCGCTTCGCTATGAATGTGGTCGAGATGGATGTCCCGCGTGTCGACTCGATTTGGCATGGCATGTTCCAATTCGTCTCAACATCATTTCAAATTACACCTGACTAAGTCCGCAGAGGTAAATTCGTTCAGGCATTCGTGCTGAATGGTGAGCAATCGGTAAAAATTGAAGTATCGGGAACATGGAACCGCGATGAAGAAGGCCCCCGAACAGGGTCGCTGCCGGGGGCTGAAGTCTGGGAGGAGCGGATACGATCCGCTTAGTAGCAAACGTTGACCACGCGGTAGCGAAGGCCATACGGCGTATCGACGAGGCGCTTCACGTAGCAGCCGCCATAACCACCGCCGTATCCGCCAGCGAAGTAGCCGTAACCGCCACCCCAGTGGCCGTGATGGTGATGACCGTGATGATGCCAGCCGCCTTTCCAGCCCTTGGCTGAAGCCGCGGTGGGAAGCATGGCAGTGGTGGACAGAGCAGCGACAGCAGCCAGTCCAAGAATGAGTTTGCGCAACATGACAAGTCTCCTTCGGTTAGGCGCGGGGCGCCGTTGTGGTGTCCCTGAATGTCTGTTGATGCGTCCTCGCCGATGGTTCGATCCGTCCCGCGGGCGGGGGTGCGACAAAAAGGAACCGGCCGCTTTTGGCGGCCGGTCCAGGTCAGGAAAGCGGTGAGGCTGATCAATAGCAGCGGTTCACCAGCCGGTACCGGTAGCCCCACGGGGTCGGAACCAGACGGCGTACGTAGCAGCCGCCATAGCCACCGCCGAAGTAGACGGGGTGGCCGACAAAGCGCGGTCCGCCCCAGCCGCGGTGGAAACCGCCGCCGTGCCATCCGCCATGCCCGCCGTGCCATCCATGCGCGGACGCGGCGGACGCGGCGGACGGGGTGAACGCAGCCGCGCCAAGAGCCACGGTCGCGGCGCATGCAAGAACGAGTTTGCGCAACATGGTCATCTCCTTGAGTTCTTTGCGAGGCGTGGGTGAGATGCGCGAACCTCGCTGCGGAGAAGACTAGGTCTGCGATCCTGAACCCCGCCGTGACAGCCGGGTCAGTCAGCGTTCATGTTGATAAAATCGAAGTAAGCCTTGGCAGAGGTTGATAAAATCAAGGCAGGGCTTGGCAGGAACGTGCTGTGGGGGTATCGGGGGCGCGATGCCGTCCATCCCGGGTGGGCTCTGGTATACCAGCTTGCCGTCTCATCACCGCGCCGTTATAAGCGCGGCAACCCTTCCAACAGACCTGCTTTCCAAGGACAGTTATTATGGCGATTGAGCGCACCTTTTCGATCATCAAGCCGGACGCGACCGCGCGCAATCTCACCGGCGCCGTCAACGCCATCATCGAGAAGGCCGGACTGCGTATCGTCGCGCAGAAACGCATCCTTATGACCCGCGCACAGGCCGAAACGTTTTATGCCGTGCACAAGGCGCGTCCGTTCTTCGGCGAACTGGTCGACTTCATGATTTCCGGTCCGGTGGTGGTTCAGGTTCTCGAAGGTGAGGGCGCCATCCTGAAGTATCGCGATGTGATGGGCGCAACCGATCCGTCGAAGGCTGCTGAGGGCACCATCCGCAAGGCGCACGCCAAGTCGATCGGCGAGAATTCGGTGCATGGTTCGGACGCTGCCGAGACTGCGACGATCGAGATAGTGCAGTTCTTTGCAGGAAATGAAATCGTTGGCTGATTAACAGCCGGCCATAAACGGGTCGGGGGGCCTTTCACGTGAACTGGATTGCACAGATTTTCGATCCCGCCACAATCGGCGGTCTCATCACTCAGTTCCAGAGTGAAATTCAGCAACCGCAGTTCTGGGTCGCCCTGACCAAGATCATCTGGATCAACGTGCTGTTGTCCGGCGACAACGCACTCGTGATTGCACTGGCGTGTCGCGGGCTGCAGCCCAAGCAGCGCGTCTGGGGCATGGTGCTGGGTGCAGGTGTTGCGGTTTTCCTGCGCATCATCTTCACCTTTATCGTCGTGACCTTGATGACGATGCCGTTCCTGAAGCTGATCGGCGGGCTCGCGCTGCTGGTGATCGCGGCGAAGCTCCTCGTCCCTGAAAAGGAAGACGAGGATGGCGTGCAGGCCGCAGCCCATCTGTGGGCCGCGGTGCGCATCGTTGCCGTCGCCGACATCATCATGAGCCTCGACAACGTCATCGCGGTCGCTGCCGCCGCCAACGGCAGCGCCATTCTGCTGATCCTCGGCCTCGCGATCAGCATTCCGATGATCGTGGCTGGAGCCGCGCTGATCATGGCGCTGCTTGATCGCTTGCCGGCCCTGGTTTGGCTGGGCGCGGCGCTGCTCGGCTGGATCGCGGGCGAAGTGATCGCCACTGACCCTGCCATTGCGCCGTGGCTGCATCGTGTGCTCGACGGCCACATCGCGCTCGATCTCGATACGACCTCGACGATGTTCGGCTTCGCCAAGCATCTCAAGTTCAATGGCGAGATCGGCGAGATCACACTCGCATTGCTTGGCGTGATCGTGGTGTTGGTTGCCGGGGCGATCTGGAGAAAGCGCGCGTTGCGCGAACACGAAACGCCTGTCGCGGCCTGAGGGCCGCTACAAATCCTGCAGCGTGAGGTCGTCCCGGCCAACGGGGCCGGCTTTGCCGGCCCGATGACTGGCTCCGGCCGGGACCCATCAGCCTGTCAGCGCATTTTACAAAGAAAATGCTCAGCACCGAGCTCCGATGAGGGGCCGGTGGTATGGGTCCCGGCCTTCGCCGGGACGACACTGTAGATCACACGGATCGCGCCTCGCCGCGCTCAGCCTCTTACCACCTCAACTCGACGCCCAGCGTGCCCTGGTGGGCCTGATAGCCGTCGCGGAATCTGCCGTCATAGTTGGCGTAAAGCCGCGCAGCATTGCTCAGGATCCAGGACGCCGCCGCGCCGGCGTCGGCGCCGTTCCGGCTTTCGCGAATGCCCTGCACGCTGATCGCGTTGTTGCCGAGGCTGACCTGAACCGCGCCCATGTTCTGTGCGAAGTTGTCAACGAACTTGCCGTAGGCCGATACATCGATCGCCTGCTGGCCGATGATCCAGTAATGGCCGATTTCCGCACCGGCCAGCACACGTGCGCGTTCACCGTGTCCGTCGGCGACCGTCACCGGATTGAGGCCGCCGGCTTCTGAAAACCGGTCTGTGCGCGCCGAGACGTATTCCAGCGCCAGTTTCGGAACGATGCGGCTCTGGCTGAAGGAGTAGGTGTAGTTGAGTTCGCCAAGCACGCCATCGATACTGCCGCGATAGTTGGCGTGCGCGCCTCCGAGCAGTGTGGTGCGGTTCGAACTGATCTGGGCGAAGCCATGGACTGCGACCATTGCCACGGTCCAGGGGCCGTTGCTGTAGGAGGCATTGATGCCAAGTTGCGTCATGCCGAGCGTTGCGGTTTGCAGCGCGAGCGGCACGTCGATCCAGGTCTGGCTCTGATCGGCCGAGAAGCCGACATTCAGGCCGGGCGCGACAGTCGCGCCGATACCGCCAACCACCCCGAGCGTTCCGCGCTTGTCACCGACGAAGGTGCCTTGCGCTGCCGTACGCGCGCGGATGCCGTAGGTCTCAGCCCAGGTCCGGTACAGCGGCTCGGCGGTGCTTTGCGACGCGCCGCCACCGCCGGAATTGTCGCGCGCCGCATATCCGTATGTCGCTTCGCGTCCGAGACGTTGCAGAAAGCTGCTGCCGATGTCGAGCTGGGAAGCGTTGACGGAAAGCTGGGAGTTATTGTCGGTCACGTGAGGGACGGGTGGTGGCACGAATTGCGCGCTGGCGCTCGATGCTGCGCACAGCGCAGTCAGGCCGGCCACAGTGGCGTGCAGCATCTTCCTGTGGCTCGAATCCGATCGCGGTGCTGTGCCTGTCATAAAAAGGGAACTCAAAAGGATTTTGCCGCAAACGCCCGGTGATTAGCCCCGAATCCGGCGCTTGCGTCAACGTGCGGCCGTGCGGACCAAGGCCATTCGGACCCGTTGTGGTGCCCATGCCACAGGCAGTTAGGGGGCTCAGGACCGTCTTGCTAACGTGAAATTTTCGTGTTGGGATTGTCGCCGCAATCGGATTTGGGCCGTTCGGCTGTGCGCTTAGAAGACGCGATATCCTGCAAAACATTTGAAGCCCGCTAGCGGCGTGGCACGCGATAAGCGTGACCGCGTCTTTTTTATATCTGGACGAGGAGACGGACGTTGGCAAAAGGTACGGTGAAATGGTTCAACCCGACCAAAGGCTACGGGTTCATAAAACCGGCGGTCGGTGACAAGGACGTGTTCGTGCACATCTCGGCGGTCGAGCGCGCGGGGCTTTCAACCCTCAATGAAAACCAGACCGTGGAATATGATCTGGTTGAAAATCGCGGCAAGTCATCCGCGGAAAACCTGAAGGTTTCCTGATTCCGCGAAGCGACGGAATACGATGCTCCCCCCGGCCACCAGCCGGGGTTTTTTTGTTCGCGTGTTAAATCCATGTGCGCGGACTGAAATTCTGCGTGATCGTCGTGCCCATCATGAACATTGGACAAGCCAGTGCGTTTGCTTGGGGGCATTGAGGACCAACCATGCACAGCCAAAGCCGGACCATTTTCCTGATTGGGGCGCTCGCCTTGACACTCGCGGCCTGTAACGAGAAGGCGGACGTTCCGATCGAGCAGGGCTACGGCCCACAGCCGACGCTTCCCGAGCCGAAGAGTTCGTGGATTCCCACGATCAACATCGCGACTGCAAATCGATGGCCGGCTGGCGAAAAGCCAACGGCAGCAGACGGCTTCTCGGTTGCTGCGTTAGCCTCCGGGCTGGATCATCCACGGACGCTGTTTGTGCTGCCGAACGGCGACGTTCTCGTTGCGGAAACCAACGCGCCGGCGAAGCCGGACGACGGCAATGGCATCAGGGGCTGGGTACAGAAGAAGGTCATGAGCCGCGCCGGTGCGAACACGCCCAGCGCCAATCGCATCACGCTGCTGCGTGATGCGGACGGCGACGGTAAGGCAGAGACGAAATCCGTCTTTATCGAGAATCTGAATTCACCGTTCGGTATGGCGCTGGTCGGGAACGATTTCTATGTCGCCGACACCGACGCGATCATGAAGTTCACGTACCGCGACGGCGACATGAAGATCACCACGCCGGGTGTGAAGGTGGCCGATCTGCCGGGTGGCACCATCAATCATCACTGGACCAAGGATCTGGTAGCGAGCCCTGACGGCACCAAGCTCTATGCAACCGTTGGCTCCAACAGCAACGTCGGTGAGAACGGTATGGAGGCCGAGAAAAATCGCGCCGGAATTCTCGAAATCGATATCGCGACAGGTTCGTCGCGCGTCTTCGCGTCAGGACTGCGCAATCCGAATGGGCCGTCCTGGCAGCCGCAGAGCGGCGCGCTGTGGGTCGCGGTCAACGAGCGCGATGAAATCGGCAGCGATCTCGTGCCCGACTACATGACATCGGTGAAGGATGGTGGGTTTTACGGCTGGCCCTACAGCTATTTCGGCCAGCATGTGGATGTGCGTGTCAGCCCGCAACGTCCGGACCTTGTGGCCAAGGCGATCGTGCCGGACTATGCGCTCGGGCCGCACACCGCGTCGCTCGGATTGACGTTCTATCAGGGCGATCTGTTTCCGGAATCGTTCAAAAATGGCGCGTTCGTCGGTCAGCACGGATCGTGGAACAGGAATCCGCGCAGCGGCTACAAGGTGATCTTTGTGCCGTTCAAGGATGGGATGCCGTCTGGCAAGCCGCAGGACATCCTCACCGGATTTCTCAATGACAAGGGCGAGGCGCGGGGCAGGCCGGTCGGCGTCAAGATCGACAAGCAGGGTGCGCTGCTTGTGGCTGATGATGTGGGCAACGTAGTGTGGCGCGTGACGCCAGCGGCGAAGTCCGCGTCTAGGTGATCGCCGGCACGATCAGCGCAGCGGCAGGGGCCGCATTGCCGGTCTTGCACAAACCGTTCTCGAGCCGTGTGCTACCGCTGGCGACGAGGCGCAGCGCATCCGGATAAATCCGATGTTCGACACCAAGGACGCGCACCGAGAGCGTATCAGGCGTGTCGTCGTCATGCACCGCGACAGCGCCCTGCATGACGATTGGACCGGAGTCCATTTCCGGCACCACGAAGTGAACCGTTGCGCCGTGAATCTTGACGCCGTCGGCCAGTGCGCGCTCGTGGGTGTGCAACCCGCGATACGACGGCAGCAGGGCCGGGTGGATGTTGAGCATCCGGCCCTCCCATTGCTTGACGAACCACGGAGTCAGCAGGCGGAGAAAACCGGCAAGGCAGACGAGTTCGATGTTGTGGGCGACGAGCGTCTCGTTGAGTTTGCGCTCGAACGCTTCGCGGTCCTTGCCGAACGGCTTGCTTTCGACGGTCGCGGTCTCGATCCCGGCGTCGCTCGCCTTCGCCAGTCCACCGGCGCCTGCGATATTGGAAATCACGAGAACAATGTCCGCGGGATAGTCTTTGGCTTTCGCAGCCTCGATCAGCGCGGTCATGTTCGAGCCGCGTCCTGAAATCAGAATGGCGACGCGGCGTCGTGCCATCTCAATCCGCCAGGTTGAGTTGGCCGTTGTAGATCACGCGCTCGTCGCCCGAGGCTTCGACCACTTCGCCGAGATCGACGACGTTTTCGCCGTTCTGTGCGAACACGTCCATCACCTCGACAAGCTGCTCCCGCTTGACGATCGCGATCATGCCGATGCCGCAGTTGAAGGTGCGCAACAGTTCGAGTTCGGCAATGTTGCCCTCGCGCGCCAGCCACTTGAACACCGGCAACACCGGAACGGCGGTCAGATCGATACGGACGCCGAGATGTTTCGGCAGCACGCGCGGAATGTTGTCGGTGAAGCCGCCGCCGGTAATGTGGGCGAGACCTTTGACGGCGCCGGTCTGGCGGATCGCCTGAAGGCACGACTTCACATAGAGCTTGGTCGGCGCGAGCAGCGCACCGCCGAGCGTCATCACGGGCGCGAAGGGGGCCGGGGCGTCGAATGTCACGCCGGATTTCTCGACGACCTTGCGCACCAGCGAGAAGCCGTTGGAATGAACGCCGGAGGAGGCGAGGCCGATCACGGCGTCGCCGGGCCCGATGTCCTGGTGTGGCAGCAGCGTGCCGCGTTCGGCCGCGCCTACGGCAAAGCCCGCGAGGTCATAGTCGCCGTCCTTGTAGAGGCCGGGCATTTCGGCGGTCTCGCCGCCGATCAGCGCGCAGCCGGATTCGCGGCAGCCCTCGGCGACACCCGCCACGATCGAGGCGGTGGCCTCGGGGTCGAGCTTGCCGCAGGCGAAGTAGTCCAGAAAGAACAACGGTTCCGCGCCCTGAACCACGAGGTCGTTGACCGACATCGCCACGAGGTCGATGCCGATGCCGCCGTGGATCCCGGTCTCGATGGCGATTTTGACCTTGGTGCCTACCCCATCGGTCGCGGCCACCAGCACAGGGTCCTTGAAGCCTGCGGCCTTGAGGTCGAATAGCCCGCCAAACCCGCCAATTTCGGCGTCGGCGCCCGGCCGTGCGGTAGCGCGCACCATTGGCTTGATGAGGTCCACCAGCCGGTTGCCGGCGTCGATATCGACGCCTGCGGAGGAGTAGGTCAGGCCGGATTTTTGATCGGTCATGATGCGGACTTGCGAGCCACTACACTGGGATTCCGTGAGTTAGCCGGTGGTTACGTCGGATTTGGCGCTGGCGCAATGGCTGGCGGACGGGCTGTGCATAGCTGGGAGAAGAACTCCGGGGCAATGGCCCTGGTGTGAGTGGATGCGACGTTCGCGACCTACCCCATCCGCGAGTTCACATGCGAATGTCAAATCCAAAACCCCACTAGAAGCTTATACTTGCCGGCGGTCCCTCGATTCTAACATTCGCAAACTCGCTGGAACGGATGGGAATGTTGGAATCGGACCAATAGCCGCCGTCCTATGCAAGGTGATGGGGGGGCGCTAAAAGATGCCGAGCCGGGAAAAAGTCGCGTGAATCTGCCGAACATCATCACTCTTGGTCGCATCCTGCTGGTGCCGGTCATCGTCTGGGCGATCGCGTCGAACCAGATGACCATCGCTTTCGTGATCTTCGTCGTAGCGGGGGTCAGCGATGCTATCGACGGGTTCCTCGCCAAGCGGTTCAACATGACAACCGAAATCGGGGCGCTGCTCGATCCGGTCGCCGACAAGGCGCTGCTGGTCTCTATCTACGTCGCGCTCGGAATCTCGGGTGACATTCCGCGCTGGCTGGTGATCCTGGTGGTGTCGCGCGACTTCATGATCGTGGGCGCGGTGATCATTTCGTGGCTGGTCGACAACCCCGTTCCGATGAAGCCGCTGATGGTGTCCAAGCTCAACACCGTAGCGCAGGTGGCGTTCGCGGCACTGGTGCTTGCGTCGCTTGGTTTCGGTTTCAGTACAGCACCTTACGAGATTGCGTTGATGTTGTGTGTCACGGTCTTGACGCTGCTTTCGGTGTCCTTCTATCTCGTGGAGTGGGCACGGCACATGAGTGCGGGCGCTCCCACACCTTGAATGCGGTAGTGGCCGCGTATTGCGCATGCCGGACGACCCGGCCAGGAGTGACTGCTTGGTAGTCCGCGTTCGCCCCCGTCAGTTGGCCCTTGCGTTGCCGCACGCGGAAAGCCTGACGCGCGACAATTTTCTGGAAGGTTCCGCCAACACACAGGCGCTGGCTCTGATTGATGCGTGGCCGGACTGGCCCAACCGCGTGATGATGTTGGTCGGCCCAGAGGGCAGCGGCAAAAGCCATCTTGCGTCGATCTGGGCTGCCGAAGCGGGCGCGCGGTCGGTCGCGGCCCATACGCTGACACCCGACAGCGTGCCTGGCGAACTCGCGACCGGAGCGCTGGTCGTGGACGATCTGGACCCGGCGTCGCTCGATGAGCGCGCACTGTTCCATCTCCTGAATCTCGCACGCGAAGATGAGGCCTATGTCTTGATGACGGGGCGGGTACAACCTTCGTCATTTTCCATAGCATTGCACGATTTGCGGTCGCGGCTGCGGGCAGTGCCGGTGGTCACGCTGACGCCGCCGGACGATCAGTTGTTTCGCGCCCTGATCGTGAAGTTTTGTGCCGACCGTCAGATGACCGTGGACGAGGGCATCGTCAGCTACCTCGCGACCCGCATTGAACGCTCGTTCGCGGCGGCGCGGCGGGCGGTCGAACAGCTTGACGAAGAGGCGTTGCGGCAGCGCCGCCCGATAACCCGTGCGCTGGCTGCTGAAGTGCTGAAAGATACCGCGGCCTGACCGCGCAGGGACTTGGTCATTAACCGGTCCTGGCTCATCATGTCATCGAACTGTCACGACACTGGCACATTGTCTCCGTGGAACAGGCCTAGAGTCCCGGCCTGATGACATGATATGAGGTTTCGCTTCATGGATTCCGCGCAAGTTGTTGTAAAAAAAGAAGAAAACGAAGAGATTGCGGGCGTGTCGTCGATCCGGTCGAGCCCCGAGCGCTTCATCAATCGCGAACTGTCATGGCTCCATTTCAATCGCCGCGTGCTGGAAGAGTCGGTCAACCTCAACCATCCGGCGCTGGAGCGGGTCCGGTTCCTGTCTATTTCGGCCAATAACCTTGATGAGTTCTTCATGGTCCGCGTCGCGGGCCTCAAGGCACAGGTCCGCGAAGGCATCACCGAACGCAGCCCCGACGGCTCGACGCCCACCGAACAGCTCGCCAAGATCAACGAGACCGTCTCGAAACTCGCCAGCGACCAGCAGGAGATCTGGCGCGACCTGCGCCATGTGCTGTCCGATGTCGGGATCGTTCTGGTGGATGGCAAGGATGTCACCAAGGCCGAAGGCAGCTGGATCGAGGACCACTTCCTTCACAACATTTTCCCGCTGCTGACGCCGCTGGCGATCGACCCGGCGCATCCGTTCCCGTTCATCCCAAGTCTCGGTTTCACCATCGCGCTGCATCTGGCGCGGGTGTCCGACGGCAAGGCAATGAACGCGCTGATCCGCATGCCGGGCAAGATCGACCGTTTCATCAAGTTGCCGGCCGGCAAGGACGGCTCGGTGCGTCTCATCACACTTGAACAGGCCACCGGCTTGTTCATTGGCCGCCTGTTCCCGGGCTACACCGTCAAGGGGCAGGGTGCGTTCCGCATCATCCGCGACTCCGAACTGGAAATCGAGGAAGAGGCCGAGGATCTCGTTCGCCTGTTCGAGTCGGCGCTCAAGCGCCGCCGCCGCGGGTCGGTGATCCGTCTCGAAATCGAAGCTCATATGCCGGACGAACTGCGCTCCTTCGTGCAGCGCGCTCTGTCGGTACCTGATGACGACGTTCTGCTGGTCGACGGCGTGCTCGCCATGAACGAGCTGTCGCAACTGACGCGGCTGGATCGTCCCGATCTCGAATTCACGCCCTACGTACCGCGTCACCCTGAACGTGTCCGCGACCATGGCGGCGATATCTTCGCCGCTATCCGTCAGAAGGACTTGATCGTCCATCATCCTTATGAATCGTTCGACGTGGTGGTGCAGTTCCTGCAGCAGGCGGCACGCGATCCTGACGTCGTCGCGATCAAACAGACGCTGTACCGCACCTCGCGCGATTCACCGATCGTACGAACACTTGTCGAAGCTGCCGAAGCTGGCAAGTCGGTGACGGCACTGATCGAACTCAAGGCGCGGTTCGATGAAGAAGCCAATATCCGCTGGGCGCGCGACCTCGAACGCGCAGGCGTTCAGGTCGTTTACGGATTCCTCGAACTCAAGACGCACGCCAAGCTGTCGCTGGTGGTCCGCCGCGAAGGTGCGGGCCTCACGACCTATGTTCACGCCGGCACCGGCAACTATCATCCGGTCACCGCGCGCATTTATACAGACCTGTCGTATTTCACCTCGGACCCGGTGATCGCGCGCGACGCTGCACGTGTGTTCAACTACATCACCGGCTACGCTGAACCGCGCGACATCGAGAAGATGGGCGTGTCGCCGTTGACGCTGCGCAAGCGGATGATCGAGCACATTCACGCCGAGAGCAATCACGCGCGTCACGGCAAGCCGGGCGCGATCTGGCTGAAGATGAATTCGCTGGTCGATCCCGAGATCATCGACGCGCTGTATGAGGCGTCGCAGGCTGGCGTCTCGATCGAACTTGTGATCCGCGGAATTTGCTGCCTGCGTCCCGGTGTTCCCGGACTGTCAGAGAACATTCGCGTCAAATCGATCATCGGCCGGTTCCTGGAACACGGGCGAATCTACTGCTTCGGTATGGGGCATGGCCTGCCAAGTGCGAAGGCTGCTGTGTATATCTCGTCGGCCGACATGATGCCGCGCAACCTCGACCGCCGTGTCGAAGTCCTGTGCCCGCTG
>Ga0255047_10000854_pt1 | contig 24185 bp, 19 predicted proteins | sample JV7_2_1_MG_FD_183640 | JGI IMG/M metagenome (GOLD analysis project Ga0255047, IMG submission 183640) | Seawater microbial communities from Jervis Inlet, British Columbia, Canada - JV7_2_1 | ecosystem: Environmental > Aquatic > Marine > Inlet | place: Canada: British Columbia | collected 2016-10-06 | reverse complement strand
CGCGGGTCCACCAATTCCGCAACCGATATCGAGAATTCTCTGCTCCCGAACGTCCAGCCCCTCGACGAGATTGGCGATGTTGCCTTCTCCACCAGGCGCCATGAATCCAGGACCCCAAATGATCTCCAGCATGGCGATCATCTCGTCGGGATATTCGATTTCGTTCGTCATCATGGCAAGCCTATCCTGATATGGCGCTGCCTAACAAGCGGCTGAAGTTGCTTCATTCCATCCTCGCCCTTGTGTCACACTGGGACGACAGAATATTCGAGGTTGCATATTGTGGATGATAGTTTCCCGGGTCCAAAAACGCGCGCGGCACTTGAACGCGGCATTCCGTTATTCAAGAACGGGTTGCGGTTCGACGCCGAAATGGAGCGAGCCGGGCAACGCGGATTTCGTCCGGTACGGCAGATCGTTATCGATAAAGCGGAGGGCGACTTCGTCTGGGACCTGGACGGCAAACGCTACATCGATTTCCAGAATGGTTGGGCAACCAACCCGCTCGGCAACTGTCATCCCGAGATTCTTGAGTCTGTCGACGCGGCCAACCGACGCTATGGCTTCCATTACGACCACCCCTTGCGCTACGAACTGGCCGAAATGCTCGCGGACATTATGCCGGGCAAGGTACTGCCGCGAACAAATTACGAGGTGTCAGGTACTGAGGCGGCAGAAGCCGCTGTCCACCTGGCACTCACGCATACGAAGCGGCGCTACATCATTACATTCGATTCATCGTTCCACGGCATGGGACTCGGCAGCAAAATGCTGAGCGGGCTCAGCGGCAGTTATGGAAAATATCTCGAAGGCTGGGGCGGCGGCGTTGTCAAGGCACCCTACCCTTACAGCGAGCGAATTCCGGCCGGGATGAGCGAGGATCAATACACCGAGTACTGCCTGTGGTACCTCGACAACCACATTCCTTCCTGCATCGCGGGACGCGACAACATCGCGGGTATCCTCGTCGAGCCGGGTCTCGCCGAAGGCGGCAACTGGATTCCGTCAACGCGTTTCTTAAGTGGCATTCGGGAGATCTGTGACAAGAACGACTGGTTGATGATCTCTGATGAAGTGCTGACGGGGGTGGGTCGTACGGGCCGGATGTGGGGCATCGAACACTATGACGTCGTACCCGATATCCTCGTGTACGGAAAGAACCTGTCCGGTGGTATTACACCACTGTGCGGAATCTCCGCGCGTGACGAAATCATGGGTGACAACGAAGGCTTCAAATCCGGCTCGACATTTGCAGGAATGCCTGCGGGGTGTGCCGCGGCGATCAGGACACTGCAAATTTTCGAACGGGACCATATCGTTGCGCATGCGAAACGGCTCGGCAATATCGCAGCTGGAATCATGCGCGAATGGGAAACGTACGGTATTGTGCGGCAGGCGCGAGGCAACGGGTTACTGCTCGGTGTGAGTTTCGGCAAGCCCGATTCCGCAGGCGTCGATGAAAAAGACTGGTGGACGGCGCGGGCCGTTCGCGGAAAGATGCTCGAGAACGGTGTATGGGCGATCTCCGATCGCGAGGACACGATTCGAATGTATCCCGCGCTCAATATGGAGGAATCTGTGCTTCGCGAAGGACTGCAGATCATGGAAGACGCTATCCGGCATGTCGAGAAAAGCGGGCACACCGAAGGCGATTCGGCAGCGTACCCAAGCGGCGCTGGGGGCTTTTAGTTAATACTGGCGACAATCGCTGAAAATCCCCCGGGTACCCATAACCGAAGGACTGGATCCAGAGTGACAGAAGAACGTTTGCCACGGGCGCTGCCCAAAAGATTTGTACTTGCCGTGACCGTTGGCGGTGTCATTGGTCTCGGCATCCTGCGCGGCCCCGGTGAAATTGCCGAAGTCATTCCAGATCCTTTTCTCTATCTTGCACTCTGGTTGCTGGTCGGCTTGTTTGTTCTATTGACCACTGCCGTAACCGCTGAACTGGTCGGCATGACGCAACGTTCTGGTGGCACCTACTCACTCATTCGCCGAGCGTATGGACCGTACCCTGGATTCCTAATTGGCTGGCTTGACTGGCTGAGCTTCGTTCCAGACATCGCCCTCAAAGCAGTCGTCATAACGGAGTTCGTTGCGATTCTCTTTCCTGAAACGTCGGAATGGCGAATACCGTTGGCTATCATGGTGACAACGCTATTCGCCGCCTTGCAACTTCGGGGCATCGCCTTGAGTGCCATTATTCAGGAGCTTGCAACGACAGCGATAGGTCTGTTCGTTGTCGGACTGGCTTTGTCACTGTTTTTTGTAGCAACACCAGGTATCACATCTGCGATATCGATGCCTGCGAATACTGGTCTCAGTAAATGGAGCCTGGCGATCGCAACTATTATTTTTACCTACGACGGTTGGCTATATGGGTCTTACTTTAGCGGTGAAATCAAGGGTGGTGCTGGAGCTGTAGCACGCTCATGCATTAAGGCCGTCGTTATCGTGATCGCTTTGTATATGCTGCTCAACATTGCATTGGTGAAGAGCGCTGGACTCGCTGCCCTGGCAGGCAGCGATTTGGCGCTGGCACATGCTCTTGAACTTGCCATGTCACCAGCAGCAGGTAGCGTCGTTGTCGTAGCCGCCATCTTGATTCTACTGAGTCATCAAAACCTGAATTACATGGGGGCTCCGCGAGTTCTGCATGCACTTGCGGTAGACGGTCTTGCCGCGCAACACGCACAGAAGGTCGGCAAGGGTGGCAATCCGATATTCGCTGTCCTGGTTACCTGGCTGGCTACTGTTGGCCTTGTCATGGTCGGTGAATTTGAATTCCTGTTGCTGCTTTCGGTGTTCTTGTTTGTACCGCTGTACCTGGCATTGATTGTCGGCGTTCTTATCCTGCGCAAGCGCGAGCCTGATGCCGAGCGGCCATATCGTGCGTGGGGCCATCCTTACAGTACGATCGTGTGCCTGGTCGGATGGACGATTGTTACCCTGTTTCAGGCATACGTCGAAAGGGAGACCGCATTGTATGCAGTAGCAATGGTGGCCGTGTCCTGGCCCGTGTATCAATATCTCGCCCGCAAGCAACGGCGCAGAAAAGACTCCTAGGGCCTGGCGAGCTCGCTCAGCAACCATTCCACCCAGCTGCGCTCGGCACTCTCCTGTTCCGAGAACGGCCCGGGCTTGTAGTAACGCGACTGGATGCCTTTCGAGTTGTTGACGATGATCGTCTTGTCGGCGCGAGTGGTGATATCCCAGAGCCACGTCAATTTGTCGACATCGTAGTCCTTACCCTCTTCGGCATCGCCGCGAACCATCCAGTAGACAACGCACTTGCAGTTTTCGTGATCCACGGGGATGAACACATAGGCGACGGCGTGATCGCTGTAAACGAGCAGGAAGGAAAATGGCCCGAACGCGAAATCTGAAGCACCACCGTCATAGTCCGTCAGCTCTCCCAGCAGGGGAGCCACAGGCTGACCGTCCTGGCCACCTGTCAGGTAGCCTTCGAACAGAGCCGTGCGCGAGTAGCTATAGCCCAGCTCACCCGGCGGCGCTCTTCCGTCGAGCTTGTCGATCTCCAGGTTCCTGAGGCCGCAGGACTCCATCCTTTCAAACATATTTTTCTGCAGATGTCCGCGGCGGCGGTGGTCGACCATTAGCGTGTGCATCACCGCATACTCGGGATGCGACGAGGCGCAGTGATAACACTCCTCGTAGTTCTCGATGGCCAGCTTCCAGTTGGCCTGGATGTCGTATTCCTTATAGGCAGCAACCCTGAGGTTTTCGAAATCGAACAACCCCATCGGTTCAGCCATTTCGCGACGTGCACTCTCGACGCCTGGAGGATTATCCGAGAAGCACACGAAGATCAGACCGCCGATTACCTCCAGCGCGACTTTGTTAAGGCCGTACTCCGACGGGTCGAAACCGGACGCCATGCTGCGCGCAGCCGTCAGGTTGCCGTCAATGTCATACACCCAGCCGTGGTACGGGCAGGAAAACTTGTCCGCATGGCCGTGAGACTCGAGACAGACAAGCGACCCGCGATGCCGGCAGACGTTAGCAAATGCCTTGAGTTCGCCGTTACTACCGCGCACAACGATCGCCGATTCATTCGCCAGGTTGAATACCTTGAACTCGCCAGGCTCCGGTAACTCCGATTGGTGGCCCGCCATGATCCAGTTACGAGTAATAACGCGTTCTATCTCCAGCTCGTAAACCAAGGGGTCGGTATAGAAGCGTTGGTCGAGAGAAAAGCCGGGTTTCTGGCTGGCAATCAGCTCATCAATTGAGAATTCCTGGTCCCGCATAGATCGCATCATGAAGGTACTGGCCGCAAATGATACCGTATGCTCCATGACAAAGATGCGAGCCGCGACCAAAACGGTCCTGGAAGCACAGGCCCCGGCATTCTCGACCCAGCGGGCCGAAGCGATCGCCCTGCGGGCCTTCGGCATCCAGGCTACCGCTCACCCGCTGGCTAGCGAGCGGGATCAGAACTTCCATTTGCGCGCCAAAGACGGCAGCGAGTGGGTTCTCAAGATCGCGAACCCTGCCGAGAATCCGGCGCTTCTGGACATGCAGACCCAGGCGTTGCTGCACATCGCCCAGGTCGATCCGAGCCTGCCAATTCCCCGCGTCAAGGCGACTCCTGACGGTGCCCCATTGCATGAGATCGATGGGCCCGATGGTCGGCGTTTCATCGTCCGGGTACTCAGCTTTCTACCGGGCCAGTTGCTCGATGATGCCGCGCTACACCCGGCGCTATTACGCGATGTCGGGGCAATGGCTGCGCGCCTGGCGCGCGCCCTGCGTGGTTTCTTTCATCCTGCAGCTCGGCACGAATTACTCTGGGATCTCACCCAGGCGCCATCGCTTCGTACGCGAACTCACCACATCGAGGAACAAGGGCGTCGCGATGTCGTCGAGGAGACTCTTGACTACTTCGACGCCGAAGTGCTGCCGCAGTTGAAGATGCTGCGTGCACAGCTTATTCACAATGACGTCAGTGAGTTGAACACCCTTGTCGACGGAAACCGTGTAACCGGCGTTCTCGACTTCGGCGATCTAATTCATGCGCCGCTGGTCTGTGATCTTGCGGTGCCGATCGCTGAGTTGAGCCGTAGACACCCGGACCCCGTCGCTGTCGCAGCGGAGATCACCGCAGGCTACCACGCCGTCACCGCGTTGGAGGATGACGAGCTGCGCCTGATTTTTGATCTCGCGTCAGCGCGTTGTGCGATGGAGGTTGCCATTGCGAACTGGCGCGTGCGCGATCACCCGGAAAATACCGACTACATCATGGCGGGTAACGAGGGAGCCGGGAAACAGCTCGACCGAATGCGTGAAGTTGGGGCCGAGCACATGTACGCCGCGCTTCGCCGCGCCTGCGCGACACCGGTCTCCATCGAAGCCTCGGATTTCACTCGCACGCCATCAAATGAAGATAATCTGCAATCGCTCATCGAGCGACGCCGGCAGCTCCTCGGGCCGGAACTGGAACTCTCCTACGACAACCCTGTTCATGTCGTGCGTGGCGAGGGAGTATGGCTCATCGATGACACAGGGCGCTCGCTGCTCGACGCCTACAACAACGTCCCTTCAGTCGGACATTGTCATCCCGCCGTTGTGCAGGCCCTGGCTCGACAAGCGGCGACACTGAACACCAACACGCGTTATCTCTATAAATCCGTTATTGAGTACGCGGATCGCCTCACCGCGACCATGCCTGGCGATCTTTCGGTCTGCATGTTCGTTTGCTCGGGAAGCGAAGCTAACGATCTTGCGTGGCGGCTTGCCAAGGCGCATACGGGGAACTCAGGCGGCATTGTTATGGAGGATGCCTATCACGGTACCACTGACGCAGTTTACGAACTGTCCCCCGCCGATTATGGAATTGACAAAGGCAGAACGCTCGCCGAATACATCGCCACAGTCCCGGCACCGGATGGTTACCGGGGGAAATTCCGCCGGGACGATCCCCGCTACGCGGACCGCTATGCGGCGTGCATTGACGACGCCGTCGCGTCGCTGGCCACCCGGGGCTTTGCGCCGGCCGCCTTCTACCTCGATCTGGTCCTTTGCAGCAATGGCATCATGATTCCGCCCGCGGGTTACCTCTCCGCGGCCTTCGGAAAAGTCCGTGCGGCTGGAGGGCTGTGCGTGGCCGATGAAGTCCAATCCGGCTTCGGGCGAAGCGGCGATCACCTCTGGGGATTCGAAGCGCATGACGTGGTCCCGGACATCGTCACACTCGGGAAGCCCATCGGGAACGGACTATCGATGGCAGCGGTGGTGACAACACCCGCAATCGTGGCGTCACTCATGCAAGAAACCGATTTCTTTAGCACCACGGGCGGCAACCCGGTGGCGTGTGCGGTGGGGCTCGCGGTACTCGATGTGTTGCAACAGGAAGGCTTGCAGGAGCGCGCGGCACGCGTAGGCAGCCTGCTTCGATCGCAGATCGAAAAGCTCTCAGAGCAGCACCGCCTGATCGGCGAAGTGCGCGGGGCCGGCCTGTTCATCGGCGTGGAATTGGTGCGCGACCATGCAACCCTCGAACCGGCGTCGAAAGAGACCAAGGCTGTCGCCAATCGAATGCGCGAACTGGGGGTGCTCGTGGGAATAGAGGGTCCGTTCGGCAACGTGCTGAAAATTCGGCCACCCCTGGTCTTCGACGAAAACCACGCCCTGCAACTGACAGACACACTCGATCGAGCCCTGCGCGAGATTTAAGGCGAATCGAATCACCGGCGTGTAAGCTCGGAAGTAATTCCCCGCCCTATTCCATATCGTCCTGGTCGATAAGAGAACATCGATCTCAAGCAAAGCTAGCCAAGGAACGTCATGACCCACGACACGACTAATAGCGGCGGCGCTTCCATCGCATTCGATGACTGGCGCACAATTTTATTCGCCGTGTTCTTGGCGCTGGTTGGGTACTCAGTGATGGTCACTGTGCCGGTGTTGAGTACTGCCCTGGTGCAGTCGCTGAGTTTCACCGAGGAGCAAGTTGGACGAGTCTGGGGCAACGACATGCTCGGCTTTTCGGTTGGGGCTATCGTTGCGGCATTGTCAGTTGCCCGCGTCAATCGGCGACAGCTGGTACTGGGTGGCATTGTGTTTTCCATGGGTGCCAATGCCTTGTGCATGTTCATGGTCGATTACGAATCGATGATGTGGCTTCGATTCGCCGCTGGAGTTGGCAGCGGCATATTCACCGGCACCGCTGTGGCTACATTGGGTGGAACCACAAGTCCGGTTCGGGCATTCAATATTTTGTTGCTCGGTTTTTCATTTTCCGCAGCGGGCGAACTGCACCTGTTTCCGCAACTGTCACTGAACGGTATTTACTGGTTCCTCATTGGCACAGCTGCCGTATGCGGTTTGTTCTTACGCTGGCTGCCCAGTAGACCCCTCAATGAAGAGGAACAGCAGATACAGCATGAAGTTGAAGATTCTTCAGAGGACTGGCGCGTACCTGTGATCTTGCCGATCTTTTGCCTCATCGCAGTGTGCTTCACCTACATCAATATCGGCGGTTACTTCACCTATATCGAACTGGCCGCACTGGACGCAGGTATGTCGCCCGAATTTGTCACGCCATTATTGACATGGGCGTCATTCTGGGCGCTCGCCGGCTGTTTGCTTGCATTACTCTGCGCTCGCTTCGGCCTGTTCAGACCCCTGTTCGTCGCCTTGCTTTCGATGGCAATACTCGTCGGTATGCTCAGTGGTGGAATTAATAAGATCAATCTTGCAATCGGCATGTTTTCCTTCATGGCCCTGTGGACATTCGTCGATGTCTACCAGTCCTCGATGATGGGGTACATGGACCGAAGTGGATCATTGGTCGCCTTACTACCCAGTGTGCAGGGATTTGGGCAATTCGTCGGCCCGAATATTGCTGCGTCGATCATTGGCGCCGGACTGGGTTACAGCACAATGTTTTTGGTCAGTGGCAGTATGGCGTTGGTCGCGATGGCTATTTACGGCGGAATCTTCTTCTACATGCACTCACGAAAGTCGGCACAGATTGATGCTGTTGCCGAGGCCACCTAGAGCAAATGTTAATAGGCAAAATCGACAGCATCTGGCGCTATCCGGTCAAGGGGATGCGCGGCGAGGAAGTTCCACACATTTACACGGCCTACACCGGCCTGATGGGCGACCGGATATATGGGGTCGTTGCGGCCGATGGCGATCCGGGGCACCCGTGGCATACGGGACGCGACCAGGAGGAATTCGTACTCTACAAAGCCAGCTACGAGTCCAGCGAGGAACTGCTACTACCCGATAACCTCGACGCCACTTACAGTGAATGGGAACCCGGCATCGATCCTCTCTATCCAGATGCAGATGCGTTCAAGGTGAAAGTTGAGACGCCGTCGGGCGTCACCTACGACGATATCGAAGGTCCGGACTTCGTCGCAGATCTTGAAAAACTCACCGGCCGGTCATTGCGAATTCATACAACTCAGCGGGGTATTTTTGACGCCCGTCCGCTATCGATTTTCTCTTTGTCGGCTGCTGCCAAGTTAGGCGAAGAAATTGGGATGAGCGTTGACAAGCGCCGCTTCAGGGCCAACTTTTACGTCGAGTGGGACAACCAGGACGATCCTTTTTACGAAAATTCGCTTATCGGCAAAACCTTGAAAATCGGCGAGTGGCTGGAAGTAGCGATTGTCGAGCGCGACCCGCGATGCACGATGATCACGCTCGATCCCGACACCGCCGAAGCAACACCCAGGCTGTTGCAACATCTCGGCCGGAACCATGCCGGCGATGCCGGTGTGTTCGCTGCGGTCCTGCAAAGGGGCCGGGTCAACAAGGGCGATCCGATTTTGCTGAAATGACTCAGCGCAGTGAGGACAATACAGGCTTGATCGAGAGTTTTCGACTGACGCTCGATGGCGAAGATCACGCCGTGCCGATCGCTGCCGGTGAGACGCTGTTGCAAGCAGCATTGGCAGCGAGCATTGACGCACCCCATTCCTGCACCGAAGGACGTTGCGGCACCTGCATGTCATGGCTGCGCAACGGCAAGGTATCGATGGCCTCAACTCGAGCACTGTCGCCACGCAATATTGAACGCGGCTATGTACTTGCCTGCCAGTCGCGGCCCTCGTCCTCAGCCCCGATTTGGCTCGACTTTGATCTTTGGAAGGCACTATTGAATGAACGATGAAAAGCAGACCACCGTCGGCGCTGTATTTCTTGCGTTCCTTCGTCTGGGGTTGACCTCTTTTGGTGGACCGGTGGCCCATATCGGTTATTTCCACGATGAATTCGTCGTGCGTCGCAAGTGGCTCGAGGAACGCGCCTACGCCGATCTCGTGGCGTTATGCCAGTTCCTTCCGGGGCCCGCGTCGAGCCAGGTTGGTATCGGTATCGGGCTGTCGCGAGCGGGTCTGCCGGGTGCTGTCGCTGCCTGGTTCGCCTTCACCATGCCGTCTGCTATTGCATTGATCCTGTTCGGGTATGGGGTCATTGAATTTGGTGACGAGGTCGGATTCGGCGCATTGCACGGCTTGAAGGTTGTCGCCGTTGCCGTGGTGACGCAAGCCGTGTGGACCATGGCGCGGAGCCTCTGCCCTGATGCGAAGCGTGCGACTTTGGCGGTGCTCGCGACGATTGCGGTGCTTGCAGTCCCCTCGCCATTCGTGCAAGTGGGAGTGATTGTTGTCGGCGGTCTGCTTGGTTGGGCTAGCTTGCGCGCCGATGCTCCGACGGATCATGTCGAATTGGGCGTCCGAATTAAGCGCGGCTTCGGGATCGCTGCGCTGGCGTTGTTTTTCGTCGCTTTGGTCGGGTTGCCGGTGTTAGCGGCGGCGTTTCCATCCCAAACCATGGCGCTGGTTGATTCCTTTTTCCGCTCCGGGTCGTTGGTGTTCGGCGGCGGTCACGTCGTGTTGCCGTTGTTGCAATCGGAGGTGGTTCCCCCCGGCTGGGTGTCGAACGACGCATTTCTCGCGGGGTACGGCGCCGCGCAGGCCGCGCCGGGGCCGCTGTTCACTTTCGCGGCCTATTTGGGAACGGTGATGACAGGTGAGCCGAACGGAATCGTTGCTGCGCTGATTTGCACACTGGCGATATTCGCATCCTCGTTCTTGCTGGTTATCGGAGTCATGCCGTTTTGGGACGCGTTGCGCCGCATCGGCGCGGTGCAAAACGCGTTGCTGGGTGTCAACGCGGCGGTGGTTGGTCTGCTGCTCGCCGCCCTCTATGATCCGGTCTGGACCAGCGCTATTTTGTCGCCGGTCGACTTCGGCCTGGCGTTGGCCGCATTCACTCTGCTGGTGTTCTGGAAGACGCCGGCCTGGCTGGTTGTGATCCTGACTGCGCTGGGCGGCTGGGTGCTCTATACCGGGTTGATGTCGTAGACGTTCGAAGTCACAAGGTTGATTCGACTTGTTCGCCAATGAACGACACTTCCGGATGCCGGGTTCACAATGGATGGGCAATCAGATTATCGCACTGGGCATGCTGTACTAACGCATGAAAGATGTGCTGTGATACGGCTCTGATGCTGAACTACTGCCAATGAAAGACTACGATGCCATCGTCATAGGTGCAGGTCATAACGGACTGACCAATGCCGCGTTTCTCGCCAAGGCGGGGCTGCGCGTGCTGGTGGTCGAAAAAAATCCTTATTTGGGCGGCGCCACCGCCAGCCGGGAACTACACGATGGCTGGACGTACTCGAACGCCTCCTACGTCTGCAGTCTTTTTCGCCCTGAGATACACAACGCTCTCGATCTCGGCCGGCATGGCCTGAAGGTTATTCCGCTGGTCAGCAGCATGACCTTCAAACAGGACGGCGATTACTTCGGAAGTTACAGCAACCCGATCATTCGCCGCCGTGAGCTGATGCGCCACAACCTTCGCGATGCGGATGCGGTGGTTCGCTTTGATGCTGACGTGCTGCGATGGTGCAAACTGGTGCGCGGTTTTCTTCTGCGGACGCCTCCCGATCCGGGTTCTCTGCGGCCCCGTGATGCGTTCGAATTCGCGTACCTGATGAAGAAGTTTTATGAACTTAGTGAATCCCAGATTTATGAGTTCATACGCTTCTTTACCATGTCGATCGCCGAGTATCTGGAGAATTATTTCGAGAACGAAACGATCCTCGCGCACTATTCCGGTGGCAGCATTATTGGTACCGGCCTGGGTGTCTATTCTCCCGGTACCGCCTATGTATTACTGCATCACGCAATGGGCGATGTCGATGGCAATGTCGGATCCTGGGGATTCGCGCGTGGTGGCATGGGCGCAGTATCGGCCGCCCTGGCTTCATCCTTCCAATCCTACGGCGGCGAAGTTCGACCCAATGCCGAAGTCGCGCGAATCAGTGTCGCTGGTAACAGGGCCACCGGCGTAGAACTCGTTTCCGGCGAGAAAATACAGGCAAAAGTCGTCGTATCCAACCTGGATGCCAAGCGCACGTTCACCCGGGTGATGGACGAGAAGGATTTGCCACCAGAGCTGTTGCAACGTGCAAAGAACTTCAAAATTCGCGGCTCATCCGGAAAACTGAACATCGCGCTGGACGGCTTGCCTTCTTTCCCGTCCTTGCCCAAGGGATCGCCGCTGACACTCGGCCACATGCATTTCACGGATACGCTACGGCGTCTTGAAAAGGCCTACGACGACTGGAAGGATGATCGCTGGTCGGCAGACCCCTACTGCGACGCGCTGATTCCTTCGCAATACGATCCCACCCTGGCACCGCCGGGCAAGCACATGATGACCGTTTTTGTACAGTACTGTCCGGTAAAACCCGAGGGCGGCTGGACGGATGAAAAGCGCGATCAATTTGGTCAAACCGTTATTGATCAGATCGCAGATTACAGCCCCGATTTCAAAGACCTGCTGCTGCATGCAGAGATTCGCACGCCGCGCGAGCTCGAAGCCGAGATAGGACTGACTGAAGGAAATATCTTCCAGGGCGAGCTGACTTTCGATCAGCTGATGTTCAATCGGCCATTTCCCGGTTACGCGCAGTACCGCGGCCCGGTCAAAGGGATGTACATGTGTGGCTCCTCCACACATCCGGGAGGTGGCGTTATGGGTGCGCCCGGTGCCAACGCCGCGCGCGAGATACTTCGCGATCTGAAGAAACCGGATACGACGCCGGAAGAGTTCAGCGATGACTGAGCGTACCGACGCAATCATTATCGGCGCAGGTCACAATGGCCTCGTGTGCGCAGCCTATCTCGCGCGCGCCGGGTTGAAAGTCCTGTGTCTCGAATCGGCGGACTCTGCAGGCGGCATGTCAGCTCCGCGGAGCATTGCTGATGACTACCACTTTCCGGGGCTTGCGCACGTGGCTTATCCCGTCGCTGCGGCGATACGCCGCGACCTCAGACTCGAGCAATTCGGCTATGAGCCCGGCAAGGCGATTGACACCATCGCACTTGATGCAAATGGCAAGCACCTGACGATTGGCAGCAACGGTGTGTCCGGTGACGGTCTGCCAGAGTCGGACGAGAAAGCCTACCCGGAATTCAGGGAGCAGTACCTGGCATTCGCCAAGGCGCTGCGCCCCCTGTTTGATAACAAGCCGCCCCGGCTCAAGGACATCGAATTCGCAGACAAGACAACGCTGGCGAAACTCGGCTGGAATATACGCGTGGGCCTGGGCCGCGAAACGATGTACGAGTTCCTGCGCGTTGCGGCGATCAATATTTACGACGTGCTGAACGAGGTATTCGACGATGATCGCCTGAAAGGCGCTATGGCTGTCGACGCGGTCATGGGAAGTGCCATGGGCCCGCGCACGCCCGGCACCGTACTGACCTGGCTGCAGCGGCTGCAGGGTGAACTCAACGGACCTGTGTCGATGCAGTCGGGTGGGCGTTCACAACTGGTGCATGCGCTGACGCAATCTGCCGAGGATGCGGGAACGACAGTACGGCTCAATGCTCACGTCAGCAGGATCCTCGTCGAGAATGGCAAAGCATTCGGCGTGGAATTGTCGAGCGGAGAAATGTTGAAGGCCGGATTGGTTATCTCGAACGCAGATCCGAGATCTACATTTACAAGGCTCGTCGGTGCACCGACGCTTGATGCGATGTTTGCAAATCGAGTGACACAAATCCGTGGTGCTGGCGTTGTTGCGAAGATGCATGTCGCGCTTAGCGGCAAACCGGAATTTTCGGGCCTGCCCGAAGCACAGATGGCCGATCGCCTTCTGATTGCACCATCGATGAACTACGTCGAGCGTGCGTTTAATCATTCCAAGTACGACGAGTGCTCTGAAGATCCGATACTCGAGATTACGATACCGAGTCTGCACAACGATGCCCTGGCGCCGGAAGGTCATCACGTAATGTCCATCAACGTCGCTTTCGTGCCTTATAGACTCGAAGGTGGCTGGAAGGAACAGAAAGCTACATTGGCCTACAGAGTCATTTCACAGCTTGGCCGGTATTCTCCAAACCTCAAATCGTTAATCGTCGACCACGAACTATTGACGCCGCAGGACATCGAGCAACAATTTCACGCGGTTCGGGGGCATTGGCACCATGGCGAACTTTCTATTCACCAGTCTTTCATGATGCGACCCCTGCATGGCGCTGCACAGTACGACACACCGATCGAAAAGCTCTTTCTGTGTGGTGCGGGAAGCCATCCGGGTGGTGGCCTGACCGGGCTTCCAGGCCGCAACGCCGCGAAACGTATCCTCAAACTCCGGGGGGCGAAATGAATATCGACCGCGAGCATTTTCGGCAGGCTTTGCAGCGCACGCCGTTCCATGATCGCCTCGTCGCGCTGTCGACGACCGAGGAGTGGATGACCTGGAATACATACAAGGTCCCGCGCGTCGTGGACAAGCTGTCGACCGAATATTTTGCCGTGCGCAGCGGATGCTCGGTGATGGACCTTACACCGATGGAGAAATATCGCATTACGGGCAAGAGTGCGCGGCAATTTCTCGATCGGCTGGTCACGCGCGATCTCTCCAGGCTCCGGCCTGGCCGGGTCACCTATGTTGTCTGGTGCAATGACAAAGGCAAGCTCATCGATGACGGGACATTGTTTCAGTTCGGTGAGGACGACTACCGTCTGTGCGCGCAGCAGCATCAACTGGATTGGTTGTTAATGTCTGCCATGGGTTTTGACGTTCATATCGAAGTGGAAACGCACGAAGTGGCCGCGCTGGCCGTGCAGGGCCCGACGTCCTTCTCGGTACTCAGCGCCGCAGGCATTGACGATCTGGATCAATTGAAGCCATTCGATATTGCGACGCTGCGTTGCGGCGATGTTCCTGTCACTGTTTCACGTACGGGCTATACAGGAGACCTGGGCTACGAGCTGTGGACAGATCCCGCGCATGCGCTGCAACTGTGGGACGCGATTTTCGGTGTCCAGGGGCTATATGAAATTCACGCAATGGGATTGTCAGCGCTTGAAATGGTTCGCATAGAGGCCGGATTCATCATGCCCGGATTCGATTTCAATACCGCTGAAGCAACCGTCCGCAACGGTTTCGACCGCTCGCCTTATGAAGCTGGCCTGGGTTGGGTAGTGAATCCGGATAAGGGTCACTTTACCGGCCGCAAGGCGCTCCTCGCGGAGAAATCGAGGCCGGCAAGACGGCGATTAATGAAGATCGTCGTTGACGGAAACAAACCGGTGGGCGAGGCGTTCATCTTTTCCGGCAAGAATGGCAAGCAGGTCGGGGAGATAAAATGTGCAACGTGGTCGCCCATTCTCAAAGCCAACCTGGCGCTCGCGGATATTGAGTACATCAATGGCCGACTGCCGGCGAAGTTGTGGGCGCGCATCGATTATCAACGCGAATTGAAGTGGCTTTCGACCTGGGCCGAGTGCCAGTCCCGGTCAAAACCCTTTTACGATCCCGCGCATAAATCCGCAACTCCGCCCGCCCGCTTCTAACGCGCCTAGTACGCCGTCAGAATCATCCCTGCGGCCGGAATAACGCTGTCTGAATTGGCGCCAAAAAATGTAACCGGCACCGATTCCACTCGCAAGCCGACATTGCGCACGACGGCGAAGTGCAGGTGCGGTCCACTGGAGTAACCCGTGTTACCTGAGTCGGCGATGTATTCACCACGCTCGACCTTGTCACCGGGGCGAACCCGAATCGTGTTGGTGTTCAGGTGTGCGTAGATCGCGTAAGTGCCATCGTCGTGCAAAATACGCACGACGTTCGCCGCCGGGCCGTCAATCTCGACGTCAAGGCCAACGCGAAAGTTATTTCTTGCGACATCGAACACGATGCCGGCACGTGCGGCAAAAATATCGGTACCAATCGGCATCGCCATGTCGACCGCGTAATAACTCTCAGGTCCCGTATGCGTCACAACCTCTGGATATGCCTGTGTTACCGGATAGTTATTGGATATCGCGAACGGCACGCGGTAGGGCCCGGGCGCTCGGTGCCGTGCACTCGGGTCTCCTGGCAGATACCTGAAGCCGTACTCCAGGAAGGGCGATGTCTGGTTTTCGAGCGAATCGAGTTGAAAAAGGTCTGTGCTGCTGCGTGGCGGCAGCACCCAAACCAGTTCCTGATCCGGGTCCGGGTAGGCCAGACCGCGAATGTCGGATATTTCGAGTCGCATTTCGACCGGCGCGTAAAAGTCGTTGCGGGCCGTGAGCTCGACACTCGTGCCTACAAAACTATGCGTAACGTCGACCACGGCGTCAGTCGAACCCCGGTTCAGCCCTCGAACCTCGACGGTCTGCCCATCATCGGGTGGCCGGTCGGAATAGATCCACTCACCATTTTCGCCGCGGTACTTATAGAGTTCCTGCGCATCAATGGTATCTGCGGCGCAAAACGAAACCAGCACCGCAATTATGAGCGATACGCCGAATTGGAGAGATTTGCGATCAGGAACCGATCGATGAGCGCTGCCAGCCATCCTCTGTCCGTCTGATCTCATAAGCGGGCCAATACTGGTTATCCAGTTTCAATGTGATGACCTCAACCGCGCCGTTCCAGGTCACGGTCTTGAGCCGAACCGAGGTCTTATCCTTCTTGCCGACAATGGCATCAACAAATGCCTGCAGGGTCGGCGTCGGCGTTTCGTCAACTTCGACCACTCGGCGCCCAGCCCACAAGCCGTATCGCGTTGCCGGGGAGCCGTAACTAAAGAAAGCGACGTACACACCGTCGGGTTCAATACCGCGTTGCGCAGCCATCGCTCGATGCGGATCCTGCAGCAACGCTCCAGCCCACGATACTGCTCTGTCTATGCCACGGCCGTCCAGTACGGCTGTCTCAATATTGAGATCTCTTGCCGCACCATTGCGCCATACGGTAACTGTCACCGCTTCTTTCTGGACCGCCTTTTCCAACGCCCTGAACGACGTAACGACATTGCCATCGACGGCCAACACAAAATCGCCGTTTTTCAGGAGCTTCGATGCCGCCGTGCCCGCAACCAGCCGGGTTATGCTGAGTGCGCGACGATAGACAGGATTGTTTTCCTCAAGCCTGGCAATCCACTCTTCGTCAACGCCCCGATTGCGTGCCGCAAACAGCGGCGCATAGACAAATTCTGCCTCGAGCGAATAATACGGCCGCTGATTTCGTACGACGTCGACAAACTCGGTAACCAGGTCGGCACCAACACCGCGATTGAATTGCGCCGAATCGCCGCCTGATTGAATCGCAAAACTTGACCAGATCGCGGCCACGCGACCGCGCTTATCGACCAGAACACCGTCAACGTCCATTGGGTTGACGAGATCGATGCCTTCAATATTTGAGTCGCGAAAACGCAAGGTTCTTGATAATGGCAGGATCAACGGTTCGACAGCCGATACCGTGCTTTCCTGATGCACGAGCTGATGGTCGCCTTTGATGCCAACCACCCAGACTTTGTCACCCGACTCCAGCGGTTCCGTATTAAATGTCGCCGTGCGCACAGGAGTATCGCCAATCGATGCCGGATCGTAGGAGACGATCGCCATATTGTGTAACGGATGCAGTTGTTCAATTTTTGCATCGACTTCAAGGGTCCCGGCAAATGTCACAGTGACATCACCGATCGCCACGGGCACCGTGTTGCGATCGACCAGCACGAGTCCGCGCTCCTTATCAACGACCAGGCCAGTGCCGTAATAATGCCGATCTGCAACACCGGACACGGTATACGGCAGATCAAACGTCACCACGACCAGGGATGATGCGATCGCAGCGACACGTGGATCGTCATAATCCGTTAATTCAGTACTGCCCGTCTTCGGCGGCTCGCGATCAGGCCCGGGCCCCAGTTCTTCACACGGCCAGATTCCGCTGCTGTCATCCCGGCTGCAGCGGCGTACCGGAAACCAGACGCGATCCATTTCGAATGCACGTACCGAGGAGTTGCGCGGGCTGTCCATCGTCACGAAGCGGATCATGGAGCGCGATCCGTCCGCTAGCTCATCCAGCGCCTGCGCAAATTCATCAATATCGTTGATCGGTTTGCCACCAAATTCGGTGATGACTGCACCGCGCGGAATGGCTGCTTTCGACAGCAGATATCCCGGGTTTGCGACATACACACCGCTCGCCGACCGGTTGTAATGGCGTGCTTGCTGATACGACAAATTGTTGACGATCGCATCACCGAACTCGAGAAAGTCGTCAGGTGTAATCGCGTGCAGATCCGTCACCACGACCGTCTCCACGACCTGCCGTCCGCCGCGCTCCATTTCTATTTCGATTTCGCCGCCGACATTGTTGTCGAGCACGACCGCAAGCGGCACGAACTCCGTAACGAGTTCGCCGTTGATACGCACAAGAATGTCGCCGGGCTCAAGCTTTCCTGCGGCCGGCGAATCCGGGATGACCTGGTCTATTGCCAGCATGCCGGTCTGATCGGGGAATGCGGAGCGTGCGGCTCGCTCTGACTCGTCAGTCAATCCGAGGCGATTCAGTTCGTCATACGCTTTGCGCACAAACATTGTCTGCAGCGTGCCGCGTGTTACCGGCAGATCCTGCTGGATCAGCTCCAGGACACGGTGAATCCGATCAAGGGGGAGAAAGAAACTGCTCGCCGCAGAGCTGTTGGCGCCAGCGTTCAACGCGACGACTTCGCCATCGATATTGACTACCGGAGAACCGGACGAGCCGCCCGATGTCCCGGATGCAGCCTGGAAATAAAAGGTATTGAAGTCGTTGTACTTGCCGCGACCATAATCCGGAGCTTTGCGATCGAGCCTTGCGATCGTGCCGGCAAGAATAGACAACTGCTCGCCAGCGTCATTACCGATGACGCGAATCTCCCGGCCAATGCCTGCGCCGTCCGGAACGAGCGGCAACTCAGCCGGAGAGATGTAGTGCAAATCGGCCGGATCATATCGGAAGAAGCCGAAATCGTGCACCGGGTCGCGGTACACGGGTGTCAGCCGAACCTCTTCATTGTTCCGAAACACGGCCTCGGCGACCACCGGACCCGGTGTGACCACGTGGCGGTTGGTCAATATCAGCCCACGTTCGGCATCAACGATAAATCCGGTCGCCTGGCTCGACGAATTCCACTCGGTGTCAAATGCCCGCGTGCTGTCGACCCGAATCGACACGACCCCGGACGAAATCCGCTCGAGTGTGTTGGTCCACGCCGTTTCCTCGGCAGCCACATTGCTTGCTGCCAGTGCGATCCCTGCGAACGCGGCGAAAAGTGATCCAGTTTTCATAGCTGACCTGTTGTTTTGTCCATTAATGATAAGGGACTGGGCCCGAGGCGTTCGGTTCCCTATTTGACCAGATTATTCGTCATGTCGCAGCCACCTGCGTCACAGCCCAGAGCGGGCCTGGAGGTAAGATGTTTCTCATCGGAAATAAAGCGCAGCGCAGCGAGCCATTTCGATGAGAAACATGTCGCCTTCTGGCCCGTTCTAGTCTGCGGGCCTGAAGGCGAGATCAAGTTGTCTGGCCGCTTTGACATCATCGAGCCGCCGCACTGGCATTGAGTACGGTGCTTCCTTGAAGGACTTGCCACTCTCAGCCTCCCTGGCAATGGCAATCATTGCCGCGACGAAATTATCGAGCGTCTCCTTGCTCTCGGTTTCGGTCGGTTCGATGAGCAGGCACTCGGGCACCAGCAACGGGAAATACGTTGTCGGAGCATGATAATTGCGATCAAGCAGCGCCTTGGCGAGGTCCATTGCCGTGAGATCGAGTGTGCGGGCCTCACGCTTAAGCGTGACGATGAACTCGTGGCTCGCGCGCCGCTCGGGGAACGCGAGCTCGAATCCCGCATCGCGTAACTTCACCATAAGATAGTTCGCATTGAGCGTGGCGTACTCGGCGAGCCGCCGCATGCCGTCGCGGCCGACCATGCGCATGTAAACGTAGGCACGTAACAACACACCCGCATTACCCATGAATCCGGATAGCCGACCGATGCTCTGTGGCAGGTCGTCTTCCGCGAGCCAATCGTAATGAGTCTCGCCATCCTTCTCGGTGGCCGAAACAACTGGAATCGGCATGAACGGCAGCAACCTCTCGCCGACACCGACCGCGCCTGAGCCCGGACCGCCGCCGCCATGTGGCGTCGAAAACGTTTTGTGCAAATTCATGTGAATAACGTCGAAACCCATGTCGCCGGGCAGGACCTTGCCGCAGATCGCGTTGAGATTCGCACCGTCGTAATAAAGAAGACCGCCTGCGTCGTGCACGATCTCGGCGACTTTCACTATGCCGCGATCAAACACGCCGAGCGTCGACGGATTGGTAAGCATGATGCCGGCCGTCTTTGGTCCCACCTCTGCCCTGAGCGCCTCGATATCGATGTCGCCATCACTGCCCGTGGGCAACTCCTTGACCACGCAACCACACATCGTCGCGGTCGCCGGATTGGTGCCATGCGCCGCATCGGGAACGATGATCTCGTTGCGCTCCAGATCGCCACGCACTTTGTGATACGCCTGAATCATCGCGACGCCGGCAAGTTCGCCCTGCGCGCCCGCCATCGGCGTCAATGAGACACCCTGCATACCGGTTACGGCTTTGAGCATCTCCTGCAACTCGTACATGCAACTCAAAAAACCCTGACCGTGACTAACGGGACCCAGTGGGTGACGGCCTGCAAATCCAGGCAATAATGCGAGAGCATTGCACGCGCGCGGATTGTATTTCATCGTGCACGAACCCAGCGGATAGAACTGCGTGTCGATCGAGAAGTTCATCTGCGATAAACGTGTGAAGTGACGTACCGTTTGCAATTCGGACGCCTCCGGAAGGCGTGGCCTGTCCTCACGCAACAAGGCCGCTGGAATCGCAGCCTCCTCCGTGGCGCCGGGCGACTGCGCAAATGCGCGTCGACCGCTGCGAGATTTTTCGAAAATCAGAGTTTCCATAGCCGTATCCGCTAGTCCTCGTCTGTGCTGATACCAAGCGCGCGCAGTGCCGCTTCGTAATTCGGTTCGGTAGAGATGTCGTCAATGTGTTCTTCGTGCACGACCGTGTTGTTCTCGTCGAGCACCACGACGGCGCGCGCAAACATACCGGCGAGTGGCCCGTCGACTATCTGCACGCCGTAGTTTTCACCAAAGCCCTCATGCCGAATCGCCGACAGCCCAATGATGTTCTTCAGATCGTGTTGTTCCTGAAATCGCTTCAGCGCAAATGGCAGGTCGTAGGACACACTGAGAATTGCCACGTCGTCGAGCTTCTCGGCACGGCGATCAAACTCGATAACCGACTTGGCGCAAACCTCAGTGTCGATGCTGACGATGATGTTCATGACTTTACGCATGCCCATCCAGTTCGCCAGCGTCGCGTTCTGTAACTTCGTATTGACCAGCGATACGTCCGGTGCACGACTGCCAACAGCAGGCAGCTCTCCGAAGGTTCGATAAGTCGCGTTTTCGTATTTTACGTTTGCCATTTGATCAGGCGCTGAGCCTTCCCCCTTCAGTCAGGATGTCGCCGAGCGCCGCAACGTATGCGTCGATATCAGCCTCGTTTTTGGTTTCGGTCGCACACACAAGCAACGCATCTCCCAGGTCATATCCACCCAGAATGTCGCGCTCGGCCAGAGCGTCGAGCACGGTGGCCACTGGTTTGTTCAGTCGCACGGCGACCTCGTGAAAATGCGGTCCTTCGTACAATCGCTCTACGCCGTCCAGGGCGACCAGCTTTGCAAGCAGCATCGCTGTGTTTTGCTGCGAGCGCAGCGCAACTTTTTTGAGACCTTCGAACCCGAGCAATGACATGTAAATAGTGGCTGCCGTGACCATCAGTCCCTGGTTAGTGCAAATGTTCGAGGTCGCCTTGGAGCGCCGGATATGTTGCTCGCGCGCCTGTAGCGTTAGTGCAAAGCCGGGCTCGTCATCGAGATCGGTCGTTCTACCGACGATACGACCCGGCATTTGCCGCACGTGTTTTTGCTTGCAGGTCATGAAGCCGAAATACGGCCCACCCGAGGACAATGGCACACCCAATGGCTGCCCTTCGCCACACGCGATGTCGGCGCCTTCCTCACCCCAGGACCCGGGCGCCTTGAGCAGCGCAAGCGAGACTGGATTGACCACTGCAATAACCTGCGCGCCATGCTCGTGTGCCCAGTCCGTCAAGCGATCCACATCTTCAAGCGTGCCGGGGAAAGACGGTTGCTGGATAACAAGCGCGACCGGATCTTCTCCGGCATCCAGCTCATCAGCCGCATTGCCTGTCGCACTGTTTACGGGCAACCGCTCGAAAACAATGTTCTGGCTGCCTGCGATCGCCATTGCGACCTGCTCATACATCGGATTAACGCCCGGCGCGAGCAATATGCGACCAGACTTCGCCTTGCGGTTGCTGCGCACTGCCATGAGCGCTGCCTCTGCCAGACCGGAGGCGCCGTCGTACAGCGACGCATTGCTGACATCGAGACCGGTTAATTCAGTGATCATCGTCTGGTACTCGTAGATCACCTGCAGCGTGCCCTGGCTCGCCTCGGCCTGATACGGCGTATAGGCACTGTAGAATTCACCGCGAGTCGCGATGTCCCAGACTGCGGTCGGAATGTGATGCTCGTAAGCGCCAGCGCCGATGAAACACAACGGCGCACCATCCCTGGCGGCACGCTCGTGCATCAACCTGCTGACCTCCATTTCGTTGAGAGCATCGGGGACACCATCGAGTGATTCGATCAGCAATTCCTTCGGAATCTCATCGAACAGATCGTCGAGGCTGTCGGCGCCGATGGCCGCGAGCATTTCCCGCGTATCGTCTTCGGTATGGGGTATGAACGGCATCGTCTCTCTCAGGCGTCTTCTTCGTCGAGCAGGGTTTGATAAGCATCCGGTGTCATGTTCGAACTTTCGTCAATGTCTCCGCTTGGCTGCAGTCTGACAATCCAGCCATCGCCATACGGATCTGCGTTGATCTTTTCCGGATCATCGCCAAGTTCCTCGTTGACAGCTGCTACAGTGCCGGAAATTGGCGCGTACACATCCGACGCAGCTTTGACCGATTCGACGACAGCCATGTCACCACCACTGTCGAGTTCCTGCCCGACTTCAGGCAGCTCCACGTAGACAAGGTCGCCAAGCGCCGACTGCGCGTGATCCGTAATACCGATCGTCACGCTGCCGTCATCTTCGCGGCGCAGCCACTCGTGCTCGCTCGTGTACATCAGGTCTCCAGGCAATTCACTCATTGTTATGTCTCCCCTTCAATTCGAATTTTTCCGTTACGCACGAATGGCGTTGGCACAATTCGTACGTTCAGTAATTTTCCGCGCACCTCAACCTGTGCGCTTGCATAGTCACCGGCAGGCACCCGCGCCAGTGCGATTGAGCGACCGATGGTCGGCGAAAAACCGCCGCTGGTTATTTCCCCATCGCCGATTCCCTCGACCACGACACGTTGATGGTTGCGCAGTACACCTTTGTCTTCGAGCAAGAGCCCGACAAATCGTTGCCGGCTCGCATCCGCCTTTTTCTCTTCCAGCTTGCTGCGACCAACGAAATCCCGATCCTGTGGTTCCCAGGCGATGGTCCAGCCAAGCCCCGCCTCCAGCGGCGAAACTGATTCATCCATATCCGTCCCGTACAAGTTCATCGCGGCTTCAAGTCGCAGCGTATCCCGGGCGCCGAGCCCACAAGGCGCTACCTCTACTGCGAGTAACTGGTCCCAGATTGCGCCGGCCTGCGATGCAGGCATGACGATTTCCCAACCATCCTCACCCGTGTATCCGGTTCTTGCGACGAACAGGTCGCCGGCTTCCATCCCTGTGAAGAGCTTCAGCGCGAGCGCCTGCTCGCGCCACACTGCAGCGATGCATCCTGCTGCGAGCTCGCGGGCATTAGGCCCCTGCACGGCGATCATGGCCAGCTCGGCACGCTCGCTGACATCAACATCGTACGATTTCGCCGCCTGCCGGATCCAGGCCAGGTCCTTGTCCCGCGTTGCGGCATTCACAATGAGTCGGAACCAGTTCTCGTTCATGAAATAGACGATCAGGTCATCGATAACGCCGCCCGCCGCGTTGAGCATCGCTGTGTACAGCGCTTTGCCTGGTTCCTGGAGTTTGGCCACATCATTGGCCAGCAGTTTGCGCAGGAAATCGCGCACGCCATCACCACGCAGATCGACGATGGTCATATGCGACACATCGAATACGCCCGCATTGCGGCGTACCTGGTGATGCTCTTCTTTTTGCGAACCGTAGTGCAATGGCATATCCCAGCCGCCGAAATCCACGATCTTAGCGCCTGCCTGCACATGCTTGTCATACAGTGGTGTCTTCGAACCCATATCTCAGTTTTCCTTTTGACCAACAAAAAGGGCGACAGACCTGTGCGGTCTGTCGCCCCTCTGTCCTTCAAAACCTGAGAGATCAATGGCTTGGAGCCACATACCCCTTCGGTGGGCCGCTATTCGGGCCGCTCTCCAGAGCCAATCAGCGAACACAGTCCTTTTGCCTGAGCGTTTCCGAGCGAGTTGCGCCTTCGGCGCCCCGGTAAGTCTTTGACCATTCGGGGTCTCTTCTGTGCGTGCTTTCGATTGGTGCGCGCATCATAGCCAATGGCCACGCCGGTTGCCAGCCAGACAGGCGCAAGTGACAATGCCCGAATTCGAATTTCGGGGATCGGCATGCGAATGCTCCGCAGCACGGCTGTAATTATCGCTCTTTGTTTCACCGCTACGGCGTTCGGCGCCGCAAGCGACGACCTCAATGCACTGATCGACGAATCCTGGGAAGCGTTGCTCGCTTTCTCGCCCATGTTTGCGTCCCAGTTAGGCGACCGACGCTACAACGATCGCTGGGGCG
>Ga0255047_10000852_pt1 | contig 24201 bp, 21 predicted proteins | sample JV7_2_1_MG_FD_183640 | JGI IMG/M metagenome (GOLD analysis project Ga0255047, IMG submission 183640) | Seawater microbial communities from Jervis Inlet, British Columbia, Canada - JV7_2_1 | ecosystem: Environmental > Aquatic > Marine > Inlet | place: Canada: British Columbia | collected 2016-10-06 | reverse complement strand
AAAACAGATACAAACCTCAGGACAGACCAGAGACAAACCGACCGAACGTTCGGTCAGCCCACCACCACGAACCCAGCCCAACAGACCCAACAGACCCCGACAGACCCAACAGACCCCAACGGTCACCTACCGTCTGACCCCAACGGTTACCTACCGTCTGACCGTTGGGTTGGCTGGTTCGCAGCTTACTTGCCGGTCGGTGGGGCGAGGTTGACCGGTGAACTGACGCACCTACCAACAGGGGGTATACGGGGGGCCTACCCCCCTTAACCCTATATGATTCTTTGGTTTGGGACTTAGGCGGGTTGGTTGGGTTTGTGTGTTTTTGGGTTGTTTTTGGTGTGTTTTGGGGGTTGGTTTGTGTGTTGTGTGGTTGCGGTTGGTTGTGTGTTTGGTGTGTGGTGTGTCATGTTTGTGTTATTTCTTTGTCATGTTTGTGTTAAGTTTTTGGTGTTGTGTGTGTGTTTTGGGTGGTTTTGTGGGTTGTTGCTGGGGTTTTGTGGTTGGGACGGTTTTTGTCTTTACGTGTATTGGTTAACTAGTTAACTTAGTAGGTGTTTAACTTCTTCGTGAGAAGAAGTTAAACGTTAACTAGTTAACTTGGTAGGTGTTTAACTTCTTCTTACGAAGAAGTTAAACGTTAACTAGTTAACGTTGTGGGTTGTTGGTAGGTTGTTGGTTTTTTGTTAACTTGGTTTTGTGGTTTGGCCCGGCTCGCTGTCGCTCGCCGTGTCTGTGTCTGGGACATTGTTTGCTGTATATAGACAGAAAGTAATGGAGGTTACATACGTGGGTGTTCCTAGGCAAACCAGTGGTGGTCGTCCTTCTCTCGTGTCTTTGCAGAAGGCACAGCAGTCTTTGAATGAGCGTCAGGTGATGTTTGTTGCGTGGGAGGCTACGCCTGAGAAGTATCGGAATCCGCAGACTCGTGCCGAGCTTTGTGTCCAGTTGGGTGTCAGTGAGGTTACCGGCTGGCGGTGGGCGAAGGACCCGAAGGTTCAGCAGGCTGTTCGTTGGATGGTTTTGCATCATGCGGGCGATCCTGCCCGCATTTCAAATGTGATCAACTATATTTACGAGACGGTCCAGGACGAGCAGGGTACTGCTCGTCTGCGTTTGGAAGCGGCCCGAGAGTTCCTAAAGGCTGTTGGTGTGTATCATGCGTTTACCGGTAAGCCCGATTTGTTGACCACTAAGGATGTTTCGGAGATTGCGTTGGATGAGTTGTCGGATGATGAGATTTGGAATCTGTATAATGAGCGGGCTGGCAATAATGGTCTGGGTATTCAAGCTTCTACAGCGGCGTCAGTCGATTCTAGGGCCATCGGACCCTCTGGGGATGTTTCTGATGCCTCTGGGGACGACGTGGGGGCCTCTGACGACATCGTGGCCGACGGGGATGCTTGATGGTGACTGCGATCAAAAGGGTGAAGTCAGCATCTAGGGGTTTGACAGATGAGAAACTGGATCAGGAACTGTTGTGGAGGTCTTGGTTTCCTGAGTCTCTACAGTTTGATGCCCGGGATGTGATCCCGGATGATGAGGTGGATGCTTTGATGGTGGCGTTCACCAAGTTTTGTGCTGAGGCGATCGTTATCAAGGTTCCTGGGAAACGGATTCCGTTTATTCTTCGGGAAGCACAGTTGGATACTGTGCGTTCTTGGTTCAAGTATCGTTACACGGTCACTTTAAAGGCCCGTCAGGTGGGGTTTTCTACCCTTTCTGCGGCTTTTTGTTTGTGGACGGCGATTGGTGCGCCTGATCGGCAGATTTATATGTTGTCGAAGAAGGAAGATACGTCTGTTGCGTTGTTGAATAAAACGAAGTTTGCTTGGAAGTCGATGCCTGCGTGGGTTCGTGAGCGTGCCCCGAGTGTGATTGACAAAACGTTGTTGAAGATGACGTTTGAGAATGATTCGTTCATTGTTTCGGGTCCTACTGCGTCGGACCCTATTCGTGGTGAAACGGCTTTTTTGGTGATTTGTGATGAGTGGGCGTCTTTTCCTTCCCAGGAGGAGGCTTGGGCTTCGGTTGAGCCTGCTACTGACATCGGTGGTCGGATTGTTGGCCTTAGCACGGCGAAGGGTGAGGGGGATTTCTTTCATCGTTTGTTTGTTGGGGCTGAGACGAGTTCGAACTCGTTTAAAAGCATTTTTCATCCTTGGTGGGCTGTCCCTGAGCGTGATGAAGCCTGGTATGAGAATAAGAAACAGAATATGGAGCCGTGGATGCTGTTCCAGGAGTATCCTTCGACCCCGGAGGAAGCGTTTATCGGGTCAGGTAACCCGTTTTTCAATCTGGAAACGATCCGGGATATGCGAGCCAAGGAATCTCTTGGCTCGTGGATGATTGAGGCTACAGCTACAGGTAACCGGTTCAAGGTTGACCCTGGCGGCGATTTCGAAGTGTATTCTGAGCCTGAGCGTTTCGCCTCGTATGTTGTCGGAGCGGATATTGCTCAGGGGTTGGATCATGGTGACTGGTCGGTGGCGTTTGTGATGGATGCTGAGACTGGCAAGATTTGTGGGGTGTATCGGGGGAAGTGTGAGCCGGACTATTTCGCAACCATCATTGCCGGTATCGGCTATAAGTATAACTATGCTTTGGTTGCACCCGAGGTGAACAATCATGGCCGTACCACTGTAGATCATTTGCGGCGTAGGGGTTACAGCCGCATTTATCGTCGGCGAACTCAGATGAAGCGGCAGATTTCTCCAACGGAGACGATCGGCTGGTTGACGACTCACGGCAACAAGGCTGATATTCTCCAGGAGTTGTCGATTTGGACTCGGACCCATAATGTTCCTCATGCTCCGACTATTGCGGAGTTGAAAACGTTTGTTCGTGAGCAGCGTGGTGATCGTATCAGGTTGCATGGTTCACCGCATGATGACTGCGTAATGGCTTTAGCCATTACGGTTGAGGCCCGCCGGTATGCGATCGAAAACCAGGTTGGTCGTGTTAGTGAGGATACGGTTCCTGGGTCGATCGCTTGGTGGGCTGCCGAGTTGGACAAGAAACGCAAAAGCGTTCGCCGTCGTGCCACCCCGGTTTTTTGATGCCATTCTGATGGGATTCTATTAGAATGGTGGGACGATCTTTGCTTTCTTTAGGGAGACTTGCTATATGAACTGCACGGAATGTGGTCTAGACAAGGCACCGGACGCTTTCAATAGCGGGTGCAATGCGCCGACTGTATGTTTCAAATGTCGGGTTTCCTCAGTGAATCTGGGGTTCAACGGCTATCAAGACTTTTTTCACGACGACACGATTAAAGCTTTTCAAACAAAGCAGATCGCTGATGGTCGGGCGAACGGTCTTGACCCGCAACTTAAAACGAATCATGGTGCCGGTCTTGTCGGGTCCCAGATGACCAAACTTGAAGAACACCATAAAAATCGACCTACTAAGAAAGCGATCTGATGCCAAGCAACTACGATTCTCAGGTTGCTGGCGGGCTTTTTGATGATACTACCCGGAAGGGTAGGAAAACGAAGAACGACAAGTTTAAGGCGAAGATCGCTACGATCGAGGCAACGAAGAAGTTGCGGAGCGATAACAAGTGGGATAAGAAATGGTCGGACTTCCTACAGATTTACTCTAACCAGTATCCTTGGCCCGAGTTGAACGACTATACGGATGTTGTTGTACCGAACATGGCGTTCTCCACTGTGAACGTTATTGTTCCTTCGGTGTCTGTGACTTCTCCTAAGATTACGGTGACAGCGAGGCGTGCCCAGGATCAGGAGACTGCTGCTGTTGCTGAGGCTGTTGTAAATCACCAGTGGAAAGAGTTTGATGTTCAAGATCAGATTCGTGAGGCGATCAAAGATTTTGTGATTTTGGGTCACGGCTGGATGAAGGTTGTTTGGGATTTCGAAACGGAAACCCAAAAGCTTAGCCCCGAGGAATGGCAGAATCAGGTTCGTGATGCGCTGATGCAAAGGCAGCAGGGCATTGATGGTTCTACGTTGTCTGAGAGCGAGTTCCCTTCCGTCGAGGAAGTTGTCCGCTCTGTTCCGAAGGAAGCGGAGGCAACGGTTCGGGACGCCCCGAAGGCGTCCCGTATTTCACCATTCGATATGTTTGTTGATCCGGATGCTTCCAGGTTGGAAGATGCCAGGTGGATTGCACAACGTTCGTTTGTTCCTATTGATGTAGCTCGTGATAACGAGGATTGGGATGCTGGTGTTCGGCGCAAGTTGAAGGCTACTGTTCTTTCTGATGCTCGTGAGGGTGTCGATGTTATGTCTGGTGGCGGGGCCGATCAGAAGTCGAAGGAAGCCGGATTTGTTGTTGTTTACGAGTTTTATGATCTCGTAAGCAAGGATGTTTGTACTTTGGCTGACGGTGCGGAAGATTATTTGTCTGATCCGGAACGGTCGCCGTTCCCGGAGATTCATCCTTTCGTGTTCATCCCGAACTATGAGGTTCCGGAACGTTTCTATCCGATCGGTGATATCGAAACGGTTTACGGGTTGCAGCTAGAGTTGGCTTTGACACGAACACAGATGATCAACGATCGTAAGATTGGTCGGCGGATCAATCTGGTGCGTCCGGCTGCTATCGGTGAAGATGGTATGGATGCTTTGGAATCTGGTGATGATCAGGTTCTTTTGGAAGTTTTGGAAGATCGTCCGTTTGCGGACATCTTCCAGACTATCAAACCGATCGGGTTGGATGCGAACTGGTACAACCAGTCCGAAATGATTATCGGTGACATCAACACGATTACCGGTATTTCGGAGTATGCTCGTGGTACACCGACAGAGATTCGACGTACAGCTACCGAAGCTGGTTTGATCCAGGATGCTGCGAACGCCCGTTCGGCCGATAAGTTGTATAAGGTTGAGCAGGGGATGTCTCGGGTTGCTGGTCGGATGATCCGTTTGTCTCAGGTGTTTATGGAAACTGAGGATGTTGCCCGAGTTGTTTCTGACGACCAGGTGGTATCTTGGGTTCCGTATAGTGCCGCACAGCTACAGGGCGAGTTTGTTTTCGATGTTGAGGCTGGTTCTACACAGCCGCAGAACGAGACGTTCCGACGGCAGTCTGCTCTACAGTTGATGGATACGATGGCCCCGTTTATCGGTTCCGGGATGATCAACGATCAGAAGCTGGTTGAGCATCTGTTGCGTAACGGGTTCGGTATCAAAAATGCGGAAGATTTCTTGAATGTCCTGCCAGCAGCGCCTGGTGGGGAAGATTTGGGTGCGCCGCCCGGTCAAGCGTTGACAGGTGGCCCGCCCTTGGTGTAGTATGGGTTTTACCCCTGCTGACGGAACGCAGACAGAAGCCTTCGAAGCTTTTAGGCCAGGTTCGACTCCTGGGAGGGGTACCAAGCATTCTAATAGAATGTTTCACGTAGGAACAGCACAAGTTTCCTAAACTAAGTGTTCAGGGTTCGAATCCTTGGTGAAACACGATGGCCCTCTAGGTCAGGTCACACATGGCCCTCTAGCCCAATGGCAGGAGGCGACACCCTCAAAAAGTGTACAGTCTGGGTTCGAGTCCCAGGGGGGCTACTAGGGAGATACCGGCGGCTGGGCTGCCAACAGGCTTTGACCCTGTGGTGTCTTGCGGTTCGATTCCGGTTTCCCTTTCCAACGATACTCCCTAGCATAATGGTAGTGCGCTCGGCTCTGACCCGGTGTGTCCAAGTTCGATTCTTGGGGGAGTTACCAATAACAGTTCGTTGCGGGCGCTATGGTTAGTCCACTAGGCTCATACCCTGAGTGTGCAGAGTTCAATCCTCTGGCCCGCCACCAACGTATCCCAGGGGTAGGGAAACCTGATCAGTTTCCTCGTCCTCTCCCGGTTGATTACGATATCGGTGAAGCACCTGGGGTGATTTTCGTGGAAGGTACCGCTAAATGGTTGGCGACCAGGTTTGAACCCTGGGGCGGGGTAACACCTGGGGGTTCGATTCCTCTACCTTCTTCCATCGCATGGAAAGCTAACCCGATAGGTTCGGGAGCAGTTTGCTAAACTGTATGGGACGGTTAAACGTCTTGGGGATCGTGCCCTCAGTTTTCCGCTCATGCCCGAGTAGCCGAACGGGATAGGCAGCAGTCTTAGAAACTGTAATCTGTGGGTTCGACTCCCACCTTGGGTACCATGCCGTTTAAGCCAACTGGTTGTAGGCGACACCCTGATAAGGTGTTTCAGATAGGTTCGATCCCTGTAAGCGGTACTAGGTTTTATAAACCACGAGTCGGGACTGGTGTCCCTAGCAGGTTTACATCCTGTCACTGGCATGTTCGATCCGTGCCTCGTGGACCACGGGGATGTAGCTCCAATGGTAGAGCAACTGCTTTGCAAGTAGACGGCTGCCGGTTCGAATCCGGCCTTCTCCACCAGGTACCTATGGTGTTTAACGGTCAAGCATAACTGGCTTCCACCCAGCAGGTCACGGTTCGAATCCGTGTAGGTACTCCATCGCAATACAACTGGATGTGGGGCAGTAGGCCAGCCCGCCTGATTTGGAATCAGGAGCATCGGAGGTTCGAATCCTTCCATCCAGACGCTAGCCACCATATCTAACGCAAGGTTCCCTAGGCTGACTGCGGTAGGGGAAGTAGAATGATGTGGGAGACCGTGGTTTGAGGGTCGAAAGAACAAGGTGTTCACGCTGGCTGTAAACCAGCCGCTTCGGCATGGGTGGTTCGATTCCATCTCGGCCCACCACAAAACAATCGCAACCCATGTTGTGAAACGCAGGCTTCCAGCTTGAAGTCGCCAAACACCTTTTAGGGTTTGACGCAAACTAGTATACTAAAAAAGGATACACAGAAATGGCAACAACTGCTTCAACTGCGCCGGTCGGACGGACCCGGCTCACAGCCCTTACAGGGGCTGCTAACACTCTGTCGTCTCGGACAGGCCCGTTCTCTGCTGTAACAGTGTCTCATGGCTCTGCTACAACGTTGACGCTTCCCGAGTCAACTACTGTTGATTGGCCCTTGGGTACAGTCTTTTTCGTTATCCAGATCGGTGCTGGTGCGGTCACTTCCGCTAAGACTGGTTCGGATACGATTGTTGGTACGGTCGCTACTGTCGCTGCTGGCGACATGGTGATTTTGACCAAGACTACTGCTACTGGTTGGCACGCAGCCTTGGCTACCTGAGTTCGGTTGGGGACTTCGGTCCCCAACCTTCATGGTTCTCTGGTGTATTCTGGAGGCACAGCAGTCTGAAAAGCTGTTGGACCGGGTTCGAACCCTGGGGGAACCACTGGAAACGAGCATGACGACTATGCAGTTGGCTGCAACCCTTCTGAATCGGGTTTGACTCCCGAGTTTCCATCCAGCCGTGTTAGTGTTATCGGTTAACATGCCAGCTTGTCACGCTGGAGTGACGGGTTCGATTCCCGTACATGGCGCTCATGGTCCTATCGTCCATCGGTTAAGATACCAGGTTTTCACCCTGGGGAACAGAGTTCAACTCTCTGTAGGACTTCCATCGCATTTTGGTCCCATCGTATATGGGTAGTATCGCAGCTTCTCAAGCTGCAGGACAGAGTTCGAATCTCTGTGGGACTACCAAACATGCCTCTCTCAGCTAACGGTAAGCGACTGGCCTTTTAAGCCGTGAGATGGGGGTTCGAATCCTCCGGGGGGCACTAGGAGCAGTTGTTCCAAATGTTGTGGACGAAGCCGAAGTGGCCCAGGCGCTTGGTTGTGACCCAAGTAGTTAGCGAGTTCGAGTCTCGTCGTTCACCCCATCGAATAAACAAACCGGCAGCCGTAGGACGGTAAGCAGCTTCCAAACCTGCGAAACAGGGATCGTTACCTTGTGTCGGTGCTGTCAACGATCCTGCGGTTTTTTCATAAACCTTCTTCACAGGTGTTAAGGTAGCATGGGCGACTCTTAATCGTACCGGTCAGGGTTCGAATCCCTGGTGAAGAACCATTCCGATCTATCAATCTTGGCGATAGAACCTGACTGTTAATCAGGAGAGCGGGGTTCGAAACCCTGGGTCGGAGCCATGCCAGCGGGACCCGGATGGTCGGGTGCTTGCCTTGTAAGCAAGTTGCAGCGGGTTCGAATCCTGTCACTGGCTCCATCTGCAATCAGTCAAAATGCGGCCTTTCGGGGCTGCATTTTGCGTTCTTGGGACGATCTTTGCTTTACTTAGGGAATAATCCACGAGAAATCCCTTTACGGAGATAGAAATGCCCGAAGATGCTCTAGGAGAGCTATTCGATACAGTCGTTGAAGAAATGTCTGATGTGAGCGATCCGGTTGTAGAAACAACCGAACCGGTTATTGACGATGTTGCTGATAATGCTGATATCGTTGAGGCTGACCAGGCAGACACTCCCGTTGTGGAACCTGCCGATGTTACAGAAGGCACCGAGGAAGCCGACACCCAAGAAGGATCGGCCGAGCCGTTTGACTGGAAGCAGTATGCTGACCAGTTGATTCCGGTACGTCAAGATGGGGTTGACCGTATGGTTACCCTTGAGGAAGCACGTAACGGTTTCATGCGTCAAGATGATTACACTCGTAAAACCCAAGAGGTTGCGGGTCTAAAGTCTGAGGCGCAATGGGCGCAGGAAGTTCAAGAGGCTTTCAAGCTGGACCCACAGGGTACGTTGGCGGCGTTTGCTAAGGCGTACAATGTTGATCCGGCTGCGAAGGTTTCTGATCAGACTGATGCGTTGAATGATTTGGATGATGATGTTCGTCCTTGGGCGGAACAAACTGTACAGACCCGTCGAGAGCTAGAAGTAGCTCAACGGCAGTTGCAGGAGATTCAAAATCGAGGGATTTTGGAGGATATTCGCCAGGAGGTGCGTGGTCTGCAGGAGCGTTTTGGGGACGACTTTGAACCCGAAAACACTTTGAGGATGGCTGCCAGGAAGAACATTTCGTTGGAGGATGCCCACTGGTTTTTGTCGGCTCAAAGGTTGTCTCAGAAAGATGAGACTTCTGGTAAGGTTGATACCCAGGTTGCGGAGGTGGTCGCCGAGCAGGATGCTGCTACGGCTGCTGATGTGAAGGCGGCGAAAGCTAAGGCTTCGTCTACTCAAACCCGATCGTTTAAGGCTTCTGAGATTCCTGCCGATAACTTCACTGACATCGGTGAACTCGCAGCCATTGTGATGGCTGAAATGGGTTCCTAAACTTTTAAAGGATTTGATATGAGTTTTGACAACATTGTGGGTACTACTTTGGAACGGTATTTCAGTTCCGGTAAGGCCACAGACAACATTTTCTCCAGGACTGCGGTTTTGGACTTCATCAAGCGTCGTGCGACGATTCAGTCTCAGGGTGGGCGTAACGCCAACATTCCTGTGATGGGTGCGAAGAACACGACTTTCCAGAACTACTCTGGCTACGACACTTTGCAGCCTTCTGTCGATGACATCATTGACACCGCTGTTTACGAGTGGAAGCAGTCAGCGATTTATGTTCCTATCAGCGGCCTGGAGGAAGCCAAGAACAGCGGCGACAAGCAGGTTGTCAACCTGTTGAAGGCCAAGACTTCCAACGCCGAGATGACTACAGCCGATGTGTACGAGGAAATGTTGTTCCTCGCTGATGGTGCCGGTACTGGTACTGCTCCGACTGGCTATACTGCCAACGCTAAGGAGTGGGCCGGGTTGGCTAGTTTGGTTGGCACAACCAACACTGTTGGTGGTATCTCCGGTACAACTGACGACTGGTGGCAGTCGCACGTTGATACTACTTCCGAGGCGTTGACTTTGGCTACTTTGTCTCAAGGGTACAATACGGTTTCGTATGGTTCCGACAAGTGCGATTTTGAGGTGACAACACAGACTTTGTATGAGAAGTATGAGTCGTTGTTGCAGGCGAATCAGCGGTTCACGGATGCGAACACAGCTAAAGCTGGGTTCGACAACCTGATGCACAAGAGCGGTGTTGTGGCTTGGTCAGATTTCTGCCCGGCTCTCCACTGGTTCTTCTTGAACAGCCGTCATATCAACTTGACTGTTCTTGATGGTAAGTGGATGAAGTTCAACGGCTTCATTCAGCCTTACGACAAGGATGCCAAGTACGGTATGATTTTGAACTACGGTACGTTCACTACGGATGGCCGTCGTTACCTTGGTAAGTTGACGGGGCAAACTGGCTGATCCCAGCTTTTCCTGGATTTGATTAGTGGCCGGGCACCGTAAGGGTGCCCGGCCATTCGTCTTTACAGGATTCTATTGGCATTCTATTAGAATGAGAGTTTTCTGTGTGGTATAAGATTTACGCTAAGTTTGTGGTGGCTTCGATTGCCGCTTTGGGTGTGGCCGGGTCCCTTCTGGTGGACGGTCGTTTGACTGCTGCGGAAGCTGTTGCTGTGGTTTTGGCTGGGCTGGGCGCTCTAGGTGTTAGGAAGGCTAGCAATGCCTGATAATCTGTCTAGTGACATTGAGATTGTTTCGGCAGCTGTCTACCATAATCAGGACGCTGGGAAGGTGCCTTACGGTTCTATCTTTCCTGATGTAGTGGGTGCGGAGGCTGCTGATGGGTATAGTATTGAATCGCTACAACCTGATGCTGTTCGGGCTGTTGATTGGCGTGGACTTGATGAGAGTGATGCTGTCGTTGTGGCTGCGGAACCCAAAAAGCGTGGTCGTCCGGCGGGATCAAAAAACAAGGTGAAGGTGACATCTGATGGCTAAAGTATCCACGTTTGGTGCGATCACCACTTTTGGTGGTGACGAACTAGTCTATTTGGTTGATGATCCAGCCGGTACACCGGTTGACGCCAAGTCAACTGTTGACAGTTTGACAACCCATTTCCAGGCTGGTGTGAACAAGGTACCTACTGGTGGTACGACCAGTCAAGTCTTGTCCAAGGTTGATGGAACTAACTACAATGTGACTTGGACTACCCCGAGTGCGGGTGGAGGTGGCGGTATCCAGGAGTCTCTGGGCTTTATGTCTGAGGATGCTGGCACTTTCTCAGGGTTTTGTTCTGTTCATGGTACCATTAGTTCTGGTGCTGATGGTGGTGTAGTATTGCAGGCGTTGATTGATCATTGCTCCAACTATGTTGGTGGTACGGGTCATCGTGGTGGGCGTATCCATTTGGGTGTGGATGAGGTTTTGGTTACTGCCCCTGTTGTGGGACGTGCTGTTGATGTGGGTGGTACAACTAGTTCTACGACTGTTTGGCCGCTGCATTTGACCGGCAACGGCGTTCTACCTCGACCTTCTGCGATTTCTGGTGAAATCGGGGGAACTATCATTCGTTGGAATAGCGGTTCGGTACCGACCGGTACCTATCAGGCTGTTTTGGATTTGTCTGATGATTGTCACGGCTGGATGATTGACGATATGGCGATTGATGGTGGCACGGTCGCTCCGAAATGTGCGGTGTCGGCGGGTCGCCGGGTTGTTTGGACCCGCTGCCAGTTCCGTCACCCCCTACAAGCCGGGTTTGTGGCGATCGGCACACCTTCTGCCGCCGTTACCGTGGGGGCTGGACTGTTGGTCACAAACGGATCGGACGCTTCGTCCGACCGATATGTGCAGCAGCGTGTCATTAACTGTGATTTTATCGGTTCTTCTGGTGGGATTGGGCTGATCATTTTAGACATGGATTCTGGTTCGTCTTGCACCGATGGGCGGATCGAGGATGTGCAGATGAATGGCTGCAATGATGGTGGCGTTTATATTGGTGAGGGCGGCTGGGGTTTGCGTGGCGGTCACTTGACTATGAACGCTACTGGCGGGAACCGTGATTGGGGTCTATATATGGACGCCGGGTTTCTGCATGTTGCCGGTCTATACGTTGATGTTGTCCCCTTGGGGGCCAACATCTATGTTGGTAACAACAACTTTACGATCACCGGATGTTTTATGATTGCGAACAACAAGGGAACAAACAACACGTATCCGTTTATTGATCTCAACGGTTCGTCTGGTTCCGTTGTCGGCAACACTTGGGGTGGATTGTCGAACACGGTCAACTATTTTGTTGACCGGTCAAACGTGAACTCTGTGATCGTTGGTAACTCGGGTCCTTCTGGTTCAATCGGTACCAGTGTTATCAACGGTGCTACAACTAACACAGATTTCAATCTGAGTTACTGATACGATAGGGGACAGATAATGGCTAACGGTATTTCGTCATACATGGCGACAGCCTGGTTGGATGCTTTCGGGAACGCTACGGCGTTCTCCGTGACAACCGTGTATATGCAGTTGCATACTGCTGCGCCGGGTGCTGCTGGGACAACTTCGATCGCTACCGAAACGACCCGTAAGACGGTGTCGATGGGTGCTGCGGCGGCTGGTGCAATCAGTAATGATGCTCAGGTCCAGTGGACAAGTATTTCTGGTTCTCAGGATGCCACGGATTATACTTTGTGGGATGCGTCTACGGCCGGAAACTTTTTGGGTTCCGGTTCTATCACAGCGTCAGCCTATACGGCTGGCGATACGTTGACTTTCGCTATTGGTGATATTGATATCAGTCTAACTATTGCTAGCTGAGGTAGCCTGTTATGGCTGTTCCTGTACTAGAAACAGGTTGGACGACACACAGCAGCGTCAGCGACGATGCTACCGTTTCGCTCGGTAAGCCGACCGGTTTGGTTGCGGGCGATACGATTCTAGTCATCGCTGCTAGTGAGCAGTCGAACAACAACTATATGGCGGAGATTACGTCTCCGGATGTGTATCAGCGGATCGACAGTCCGAATAACCGTCAAGATGTTCAACTTGGCATCTATTTGCGTGAGGCGACCGGAACCGAGACATGGCCGCTGGTATTTGAGTGCAGCAACCTCGATTTCTACACGAACGTTGCGGTCTGTATCCGTATCACGGGAGCCTGCACGACCGCCCCACACCGTGTCGGTTCGTGGGTCGGTGTTGGTTCGACCGGTACAGGTTTGACGATTCCTGAGGTGACCACGGCGGTTAATGACTGTCTCGGGGTTTGGGTCGGCGCTACTGACGGTTCTGATGTTTCACCGTTTTCGGTCACGTCGGGAACTGGATGGTCCCGTACCGGCGGTCTTGAGAACCCGACGAACGATAGCAACGGGATCGGTCTGGACTTCGGTGAGAAGGACCACTCAACGGCCGGTGTGTCGGCCGATATTGTTCTCGATATGTCGGGGTCTGGTACGGATGGCCGTATCGGTATTCAGTTGATGTTTGCTCCGGACACGGAGTTTACTGATCCTGTTCATGGTGATCCGACCGAAGTTATCTCGTTTTTGGATGAGACGCCGGGGGCTTCATCGCAGGCAACTGGCTCGGGTACATATGTGGCTGGTGAAGCCTATGTTGCGGTTGTTACCAGTTATTTGTCGTCGGGGTCTGTTGCGACTACGTTGACAGGTTGGTCGAATACGTGGACTGATGTGTCGGATACGCTCGGTATGACTCAGAGCTTGTGGAGTACGGCGACTGATCGTCGTGTGCAGGTGTTTGAGATTCAGGGCCAGTGTGTTGGTTCGGGTTCGGGTGCGTTGACGGTTGCGTATACGACGCAACCTAGTCATGTGAGTGTTCAGGTGATTCGTATTCCGAACGGTGCCGACATCGTTGCGATGTCGGATGGTACTGGTACTCTTGGCACTACTACGGACCTTCCGTATGGGCCTACGTTTCATGCGGGTATCATCGGGATGGCTGATCCTGGTTCCAGGCTGATCGGTGTTCACGCTGGTAATGCTAACCGGGCCTCGACTATCGCTGTGGCTGACCCGGCATCGCAGCACACCGTGGCGAGCGTCGGGAAAGCCGGTTGCGGGTCATCGTCGGGAACAATCCTGGGGTGGTCTACTTCGCCGACCGGGTATGCTGTTGTTTCGTGGACTGACGTGTCGGGTGCTTTTGAGCCGACGTTGGCGATCACGAACAATACTGGTGGGTCGGCGTCAGCATATAACCTGGCGATTGAGGTTGGCGTTCTACCGTCGTCAGCAGAGGTTACTGGTACGATCAACTCTGCTTGGGGTGGCTGGTCTGCCACCTCTAGCGGGCTGCATGAAGTACCCGCTACCGTTAATACGGCTTGGGGCGGTTGGACTGCGACAGCGGTCGGCGATCACGAGATTCCTGCTACCGTCAACACGGTGTGGGGTGGATTGACGGCTACAGCTAGCGGTCTAGTTGATCATCCGGCTACGGTCAACTCTGGTTGGTCTGGTTGGACAGCTACAGCTAGCGGTCTAGTTGATCATCTGGCTACGGTCAACTCTGGTTGGTCTGGTTGGACAGCTACCTCAACCGGGTTGCATGAGGTCCCAGCGACTATCAGCAGCAGTTGGGGTGGGTGGTCTGCGAGTTCAACTGGGCTGGTTGATCATCTGGCTACAATCAGTACGGTTTGGGGGGGTTGGGTAGCTGCTGCTAGCGGTACAGTTAGCATTGTTGCCACGATCAGCACCGACTGGTCTGGTTGGACAGCTACCGGTACGGCAAGTGTTGATCACCCAGCCACCATTCTAACAGAATGGGGTGGCTGGGTTGGGACCGCTGTTGGGTCGGTTTCGCTGCCCGGTGTTATTCTCACCGACTGGGGAAGCTGGGTTGGCGTAGCGTTTGCCAGGCAGCTAAAGACTCAGCCGGGCGGGGTTCGTTTGTTGATTGTGGGTCCCCCACCTGTCAGGCGTGCCCTGTTTAGTGTTAAGACACAGTTGGATGATATGCGTTCACGCATTGAAGCTTTGGAGCCGTGATGGAAGGTTATGTGCCTACCGAGAGGGAACTGATGGCTTTGACGGTTGGTTGGTCGAACGTCGATGTCAGGGACATTCGACGGGCGTTCTTGTCGTTTCAAACAGAATATGAAGATTTGCTAGCTCGGCTAGTAGCTTTGGAGCCGTAAATGGATTTGCAAGAAATGATTACCTTTGTTCGGCTTCACGCTGACACTGACGAACAGGACGCTCCTGACGCCAGTTTGACTGTGTATGCTCGGGCAGCCTATAACGATATTCGGAGGCGGGTACCGGAGTGGCGGGAACGTCACGGTTCCGATACTTTGACGGTGGTGGCTGGTACCGACCAGTACGCTTTGAACGGTGCCTCGTTTGCGTCGAAGAATATCGAGTATGTGACTGGTGTTTCTGGTCCGACCAGCACGTTGGTATATATCCCATTCGAGCAGTATGTGTTGTCGTTGGATGGCAACACAACAGATTATTCGACTCAGGAAGCTGATTCGTTTAGTTTGAAGAACGGTGTAATCTATTTGTTCCCCGCCCCCACAACTACAGCGGTGACATATACGGTGTATGGTTATACGACGTTTACGGATTGGCCTACGGCTGGTGGGGACCCGGATTTGCCTCGTGAGTTTGACGAGGCGATCTGCTGGTACATGTTGGCTAAATACTATACTGCTCAAGAGGATTTGGAGTTGGCCCAACTTTTTGAGAACACGTATGAGATTTCGGTTGGACGCTATATTTTGTCTGCGATGCGAACCGGTAAGCCGACCAGGGTTTTGGGTGGTGGGCGGCGGCGTTCGTTGAGTTATGGTGCTTGGGTGCGTAGGAATACTGAGGGTTCTTGATGGCGTTGTCTCGTGAGGTAATCTATTTGGGGGATTTTCGTGGCGGGTTGAACTTGACGACCCAGCTACAAACTCTGAAACTTAACGAGTCCCCTGATGCTTTGAACGTCGATTTTGGGCAGCGTGGCGGGTTTGTGTTGCGTGGCGGGTTCCATACCCAGGTTGCGGCTGCGGTTGCTTCTGGTGCCAAGTTTTTGGGTGCCATCTATTTTGCTGCTGATGCTGTTTTGTTGTATGATACGACTGGGCTGATGCACTCGTGGGATGGTTCGACGTTGACTTCGACTGCAAAGGATTTGTCGGATGCTGCGACAAATCGGATGCGTATGGCTTCGTTTGATTCGGATGCGTATGTGGCGAACGGTCGGTTGGCTGGTGCGATCATCATGCAAAAGTGGGATGGCACCACTTTGACGACTTTGGCGAACACGTTTAACGACACCTATACTGCACCTGATGCCGGTGACATGCCGTTGGCCCGGCATGTTGCTCGGCATGCCGGGCATATGTGGGTTGCTGATACGGTGGAGTCGGCGGTGCGTTACCCCCACCGTGTCAGGTTCTCCCATTTGCAGAACCCTGAGGATTGGGCTACGGCCGACTATTTTGATATTGCACCATCGGATGATGGTGATCCGATTACGGCGCTGGTTCCTTTTAGGGAGACTTTGTTGGTTTTCAAGCGTTCCGGTGCGTACATTGTTTACGGTACCGACAAGGATTCGTTTTATTTGGAGCCGTTGTCTAATGGGTCTGGTGTTGATTCGTCGGATGGTGTTGCGTTTAATGCTGGGGTTTGCTACTGGTTTGCTACTGACGGGATGCTGATGGCGTTCAATGGGCGTCAGACTGCTCCGGTGATGGACAAGCTGCGGTGGTGGTCTGACCTGGGTAAGATCAAGCATGGTGGCGATCATCGTCTCATGTGGGCTGATGGCCGTCTGTGGATGTCGTTGGAGGCTGGTTCGGGCGAGAGCGTCAACTATTTCTTGTTTGTTTGGGACCCTGCGGTTGGGGCTTTGACCAGGTATGATCCGGTTGTGACAGAAATGTTTAACTGGGTTCGAGTCGATCAAGATGCTGATCCGCTGTTCCTGTTTGAGTCCGATACGAACCTGTACAGGTTTGACCGATCGTATTCTACTGATCGGATTGTTGCTAGCGGTACTGTTGATGGTGTTGATGATGTTGCGTTGACTGGTGAGGATGCTGCCTCGATCACGTCGGCTGCTGGTGCTGATGAGACTTCGAATGTTCGGATTGACGGCTATTATCGTACTGCGTGGATTACGGCTGGTGAGACTTCTTCTCGGAAGCGGTTTAAGCGACCTCGTGTTACTGCGGCCGCTGAGGGCGATGTCAATATCACTGTTGATGTGTTCTTCGATTTTAATGAGGCCGGTGCGAAGCGTTCTTCGGATGTTTTTGTTGACGCCAAGGACGACGAGTTGTGGGGTACAATGGTGTGGGGTACTGGCCGGTGGGGTGACGGTCAGACCGACACATACGAGTTCGCAAAGCTTCCGTCTGCCGGTACGGGGCATGCTGTCCAGTTCAAGTTTTCTTCTGCCGATAACGCTGGTCGTTGGTGGGTTGACTCTATCGCTTTGCCGTTCCGGCGTAAGCGTGTTAAGTGAGGTATAATGGCTACTGTTTCTGTTCCCAATACGTTGGCTAACGGTACAACAGCTTCGGCTGTTGAGGTACAAGGTGACTTTGATGCGCTGGTTGCGTTTATCAACGCATCTACTGTTCATGTTGATGGTTCTAAGTCGATGACGGGCAGTTTGGATGTTGGCGCTAACCGTGTCACGAACGTTTCGGCTCCGACTGCTGCGTCGGATGCTGCTAACAAAGCATATGTGGATGCTGCTACCAACTCAGCATTTTTTACTCGATCTACGGACATCGCTTTGAGTGCCTCTGATACGTCGGATGTGACTTTTGAAACCGAGTCGGGTGATACCGACACTTGGTGGCCTGGTAGCGGGTTTACGTTCACTTGTTTGACTTCGGGGCAGTATGCGGTCAGTCTCCATCTCACAGTATCTTCAGGGACTGCCTCTGCGAGCCTCATCAGTATTTCTGGTTCGACTGTCTCACTCGTCATGGGTACCGCTGTGGGTTCCGTTACCGGCGGCGAAGTATTTTATTTCAAGACCGGAGATTCTTTCAAGGTGAGGGTTTCGAAGATCACAACGTTGCCATCAGCCACCGTTGATGAAGTTATTTTGGGAATCACGAAACTGGGGGCGGGCTGATGGCTTTTAACACACCAACATACGATTACGGTTTGGCAACCAACAAACTGTCCACTAACAAGGGGTTGGCTGATCAGGCTCAAACGTTTGGGCGTTTCCTCTCCCAAGAGAGGCATCGCCGTGGACTGGCGGACACTAACAGGACGTTCCAGGATCGTTTCCCGAGGGTTGGGCAGGGTTTCCAAAATCGTGGACTGTATCATTCTGGGTTGCGTCGTGAGGGGCAACGTAAGGAAGCTGAGTCGTTTCAGCGTGGTGTTGGGCAGCAGAACTTTGAGTTCGGTGTTGGTGAGGCGGCTGCCGAGCAGGCTCAAACGTTTCGGGATGCACAGTATCAGCAGGCGTTGTTGGATTTGTTTGATCAGATGCAGAGGGCACGAGCGGGTCAGGACCCGTTTGCTAGTTTGAATGGGGTTATTCGATGAGTGTTTTTAATACGCCGGATCGTACACCGGTACCACCGAAGCGTGCTAACACTATTCCCGACCGGCAGCCGGGCCAGCCAGCACCGTCGGTGGGTCCGTATGTGCCTGCAACAACGACTCCGTATGCGTCTCGTACGAGTAATCTTGCTGATCGTCAGTTTGATGGGTGGGATCAAGATTATTTGGCTGCGATTGCCGAGTTGGAGAGGGAGTTGGCTGCCGGTACGGATCAGCCACTTTCTCCGTGGGATATGTTGCAAGCTACTTTGACGGCTGCCGGTAGGCAGCCGGTGAGCGGTCCCTCGGGTGGTGGCTCACGAGGTGGCGGCGGTTCTCTGGGTCCTAGCGCTGACACTAGTGCGGCGTACCGGGCGTATTTGGCTTCTGTCCAGGGGCAGGATATCGGTGGGCGGTTTGATGAGTTGCGTGGCCGGTTGGGGTCACAGTTTTCTGATGATCCGGTGAACGCCCGTTACGACCGTTTCTCGGGTTCTATCCAGGACGCTTCTGCGGCCGGTAGTGAGCGTGTGGCCGGTATCGGTGCAGAGTCGGCCGCCCGGGCCGCACAGGGCCGTACAGCGACCTCTGAGGCGTTTTCTGATGGGGACAGTCGGCTGCGGGCTCTCCAGCAACAGTTTTCGGCCGGTTCCCAGGGGAACGCAGCCGGTTTGAACAACATTTTGAACAGTTTTGATGCTGGTTCGGTCCAGGCTCAGCAGGCACCTATCAACAATCTGTTTGCGGCTGCCAGGGCGGCACAGTTGGGTGCCGCTACCAGTTTTGATGCGGCGGGTGCGGATCGTGAGGCTTTGTCTGGTGCGTTGGTTGGCGATGTACAGACTGGTATTTCTCAGGGTGAGCAGGCTTTGATGGCCCGGATTGCGGCTCAGCGGGATGCTGGTTTGCAGCAGAATGATGCTTCTCGGGCACAGTTGGATGCCGAGTTGTTTATGCAGCAGCAGCAAGCGGAGCAGGCGAGGTTGGATCAGGAGAATCAGATCAGGTTGCAGATGGCCCAGCTTGGCATCGGCGTTTAAGGAGTTGTAATGTCCGAAGAACTTAGTGCAGAACTTATCAATCTTATTATGGCCGGTAACGAGTTCGGCTCAGGTGACGACTTTCTTGCCGCTGACAACAACACGTTTCAGCGGGCGGATCAACGATTCAACTTCTTCAACGACCTTCTCAAGACATCTGGGTTGACTATTGACGATTTGCTAGGGATCGTTGCACCGGCACATCCGGGGGATGCGCCTGTGGGGTCTTTTGGTACGAACGATCTGCGGTCGGTTTATGCTGGTAACCCGTTGTTGTCTGCGGCGATGGACAAGATTGATCGGGGTTTGGGGCCGATTATGGCTGCCGATTGGATCAAGTCGCAGGTTGAAGAGTTCCCGGAACAAGCCGAGTTTCTACCCGAAAGCGATGGGTCGGAAGGAGTGTTCAAGGGGTTGGGCGGTCAGGGCGCATACGATACTTCAAGTGTTGCCGCCCTTCTGTCTGATTACGCTACCAAGAACGTGCAGATCGCCAGGGATAACACGGCGTACCAACAGGAGTTGGACACGTACGAGCAGAAGGTTCAAGAGTTCAACAGTTACGGTACGCCAGGTAACGAGTTTGAGGCTGGCGGCTCACGATCTGTAGATGACATTTTGGGACGCTTCGAAGGCTTGGATTTCCCGACCAGGGCGGCAGGTCCGGAGCGGTTGCCTGAGCGGGCACCCAACCGGTTCCTTGGGTCGCAACCCGATTTCGCTACGCCTTCGACACGTTATACGGATAATGATGGTGTTAGTCGTTTGACTCAGGAATCGTTGGATCGTCAGCGGGGTAACTCGAACGTCACAGATTTCCTTGTTGGACGGTTTGATCCTAATGGGCCTTCTCGGCGGCGGTCGGAGAATCCGGAATACAATCAGCCTCGGCCGGGTGTGGCTGGGGTTGGTGAGTTTGAACCTGATCAGGGGCGTTTCCGGGCTGAGCGGGAGGGGTATGAGCAGCGTCTACAGGGTTTGGCTTCGGAGTTGGTTAAGAAACGGAAGGCGACTGCGACTTCTTCTCAGGAGCAGGAGGATCAGCGAGCCAGGTTCATGGCCGAGTTCGCCGTCATTTTTGGTCAAGCTCCACCGACCAGTTGAGCATTCTAATAGAATGGTTGAAGTAGATGTCTCTGATTGATGAGATTCGGGCGATCGCCGCCCAGAAAGATACGTTTAACCCTGATTTGGTGGGCGCTACCCGTCTGCCTACTTTTGGGTCACAAGTTGAACTGCCGTCACGACCCTCTGGGTCTGGCGGCGTTTTGCGTCCCCCTACACCTACGGCCCGTCCGGGTGGTTCGGATGTTTTGGCTGAGACGATGGCTGAGATTCGGGCTAGCCGTGAGAACGCCGGTACTCTCGATGGTGGGGATGGTGGGGATGGTTCGTTGGCTGGTCGAGCGTTCTCTAAGCTGATCGACACCGTGGACCTTACTAGGCGATATCCGGCTGCGCTACTGAAAGAGACGTTGGATGTTGTTGGCGAGCCTCTCGCTAAAGGTATCGAGGATGTGTTGGCCCCGGTCGGTTTGGCTTCCCGAACAGATTTCGATGACCCCGACTACAAGAACCCGTACGACGGAGATTTCAGTTGGGCTGACATCAAAAAGAATGTTGATGAGCATAAGGGGTTTGGTGAGATTGTCCAGGCCGCTACAGAGGCTGACGGTACGGATCGGCCGTTGTGGATGCGTCAGGTTGCCGGTATCGCTGGGGACCTCGCTGTTGACCCGTTGCTGTATACCAGGTTTGGTACGGTAGCTAAGGGTGGCGCTAAGCTGGGTACTGTTGATGCTGCGTTGAAGTCTGGGGAACGACTTGGGTTGGCTAAGGCTATCGGTCGAGAGGCAACACAGAATCAGGCGGTGAAGTTGCCTGCTCAGGCTGCTGCCGACCAGTTGGCTACCAGGGCGCTAATCGGCAAAGCCGGAACGCATGGACGTTCCGCTTTCACTCGCAAATCACTTGCCGAGATGGGTGTGACAGATAACCTGTTGGGCGAGTTGGGTGTCCAGTCACGTCTAGGGTATTCGTTCGGTGGCAAAACATACAGGGTCGCTATTGCTGGTAGCCGCCGGTTGGCGGAACTATCCGAGTCAGGCAAGGGGGCTTTCAAGCATTGGTTGTCTAAGACGGATAGGGCCGGTAAGTTTAGGGCACGGATGGCCGCTGACGATGCTACGTTCGGGGCGTTGGAAGCTGCTGCCAAGGAAGCTATCATCTTGGGTTCGAGTACGGCCCCTGAGGCAGCGGTAGCTTTGTCTAACGTGCATTTGGCTAAGATGGGTTCACACTTTTGGGCCGATAATGCGGCCAAGCGATCAACTACTTCGATGCGTTGGCTGGGAAAAAAGAACCGAAAATATGACAGCGGTGAGATCATTGACCTCGTTGAGCGATCAAGGCTGGACCCTTCGGTGCTAGATGGTAGTGTGGCTGGTCGTCGTGCAGCCCAGGTGAACGCCTGGTTTGATTCAGCGGGTGCATCTCTCAAGGATGCTGGTATTGATTTTAATCTTAGGTCCGGATATATCAATCATGTTCCGACGAAGGCTGCGCTAGAGTTGTTCCAGGCTGGTGAGGAACGTTTGTCCGGTATCGTCAAGTTGGTGAACGCACCCGATCAGGCGTTCGTGAAGGCACGAACATTGGAGGCGGGTGACGATTTTTTTGGGACCATTCTAACAGAATCAGATTTGACGATCAAACGGCTGAATGAGATTTCGATGGAGGCCGTCAACATCAAAGTGTTGGAAGATGACCTTCCCGGTTTGCTCGGATCGTACATGAAGGCCGGTCAGCTACAGTTGTTGAAGGACGGTATTGCGAACAAGAACATTGCTGACAATGTTCTTGGTTCGGCCCCGTTCAAGGTGGACAAGGCTTCGTTGGAGGCTGCTGAGCTAGCGAACCTGGTTGCGTCTGCCAACCTTCGGAAGAAGGCGTTGAAGAAGGCTGCTAAGGACGCTCGGGGTGGCCGTGATGCTGCCAGGACGATGTTGCGTGAGATTGATGTTACTATCAAGGAGTCGGCTGAGAAGATTGCTCAACTGGAATCTTCTGTGAATGTTCTCCAGGGCCAGTTGGGGGCTTATGAGAGTGCGCTATCTCTGTTTAGGGCTATGAAGTCCTCTAAGGGTAAGGGTGCTAAGCGTACGGCTTCTATCAAGATCAAGCAACTTGAGGCTGACATTGTTGCAGCCCAGGAGAAGATCAGTTTCACCAACGGGAAGTTGGAGCGGGCACGTAAGGTTGAGTCGAAGGCTGATTGGGCGGCGGCTCGTGAGGAAGCTGAGAAGGCTCACACGATCTTTCAGCAAAATCTGGATGAGGCTCAGAAGGCTCGTGACGCTATGGACGAGATGTTTCCGGTCCCTGGTACGAAAGAGACTGTTTCTACTCTGGCTCAAGCGGAGAAGGGTGTTCGTGAAACCAGGGCACAGTTCCTAAGCAAGTTCGAGGCCCATACCGATGCCGCTAACGCCCATGTCTGGTTGATGATGGACACCGAGACAGCCCGAACACGGCTGATGAACGCCAACGACCTGTACCGCAAGGGCGCTAAGTTCGCTGACGGAGCGAAGGTTGGCAAGAAAGGCGACCTGGCTGGTAAGCAGGAGGCTAACGATTTGTTGTCCGAACAGATGGATGTCATGTTGAAAGCCTATAAGGATTTGGGTGAGGATAAAAGTTTTGATCTGATCCGTAATATGGAGGCTCAGGCTTTGTCGTATGATGCCGCTACTTTCAACATGAAAGTTTCGGCCCAAGAGGTTGGTGACGGTATTGTTCGTTCGTTGACTGATCCGAAGTTTGCCGAACATATGATGCGTGTGACCGATGACGGTTACCGGATGATTGACGACACTTTGCAGGCACCTGACTGGTATGCTGACGCTTTGAAACGTCAGATTGATTTGACTGACCCAGCGCAGGCTAAGGAGTTGGCTAAGGTTATCCGAGGGTACGATCAAGCGTTGAACTTGTGGAAGTCGTATGCTACGGCCAGTCCGGGGTTTGTGGCTCGTAACCTTTATTCCGGTATGTTCGGTATGTATCTTGATAATGTTACGGTTCGGAACTTCTCAAAGTTCCAACGATATCTGAAAGAGTATGAGGGTTGGCTGACATCAGAGTCCAGGGGGCATCTGGGTGGTGTGCAGGCCGCTAACAAGTGGGCGAAGAAGCACGGGTTTGAGGATGACATTCCGAACCTCCAGGGGGCGTTGGAGGCTGCGGCTGGTTCTGGTTGGGGTTTGCAAGCTCAGGAAGTTACACAAAACTTGGCTGGTGGTAAGTTTAACGCCAACCCGTTCTCAACAGACTTTTTGCCTACGAAGTGGATTCGTGAACGATCCGGTAACGCTGAGGCCAGGATGCGTGGTGGGCACGCCTATGACGTTATGGTTAAGGGCGGCGACAAGGTTACAGCTTTGGAGCATATCGAAAGGTTCCACTTCAACTATCGAGACATCTCGGGGTTTGATCGTGGAGCTAAGAGGGTTAGCCCGTTCTGGATGTTTTACTCTCGGAACATGGCTCTACAGGCGTCTGTTTGGTCGCATTCACCTGGCAAGTTGAACCGATCATATTTCAACATCAAACGAAACTTGGAGTTGGGTTCCGAAGATGACCAGGTAACACCTGGCTACTTTGAGGAAATGGGTGCCATTAAGACACCTTGGGGTGAGCGTGATGGCGGCACCGTCTATTTCACACCTGACTTGCCGTCTCTGCGGTTCCGGCAGGATTTGGCTGCGATTACCGGTACTGGTCCGGACGGGTTTGATCCGCTGCGTATGCTTTCGGATACGTCACCTGCGATCAAGGTGCCGGTGGAGTTGGCGACAAACAAAAAGTTGTTTACCGATGTTCCGTTCAAGAACAGGTTGTACGATTACGATTCGGATGGTGAGGCGTATGCCCGTCAGGCACCTCGACCGTATCAGCTTCCGGTTCTAAAGAACCTGTTG
>Ga0255047_10000851_pt1 | contig 24215 bp, 17 predicted proteins | sample JV7_2_1_MG_FD_183640 | JGI IMG/M metagenome (GOLD analysis project Ga0255047, IMG submission 183640) | Seawater microbial communities from Jervis Inlet, British Columbia, Canada - JV7_2_1 | ecosystem: Environmental > Aquatic > Marine > Inlet | place: Canada: British Columbia | collected 2016-10-06 | reverse complement strand
ACTGGTGGCCGTTGTCGGTGGTCGCTTCTACCGGATGGAACCCAATAGTCCTGGTGGCACAACGTTTACCATTTCCCCCTTGTCCAGGGACAAGGATCTCCTGGAGGGAGAGGCAAACTGGCCCGGAACAATCGGCACAGATTTCTGGGACTTTAACCCCAAGCCCATGCAGGCTTACTTTCAACAGGTTGAGGAGTCTCTTGTTGTCCAGAACAATCACGATGTGGTAAGGATCTACGACAACACGACGATACGGCGTGCTGTCAGTGGCGAGATGCCAACTGGTGGACCGATGGCATTCGGGCAAGGTCGCCTCTTTGTTGCCAATGGCAAAAGGATCTATGCTGGCGATATCTCGGGTGGCCCCACCTCTGCCCTTGAGTTCACCGAGACCGACTACTTTGCCGGAGGTGGTTATTTCGTGGTTCCCGACAACGTAGAGGGGATGCGGTTCATAACCGTGGGTGACACAGGCACAGGACAAGGCGAGCTGGTGATTGCCTCTCGTGGTTCAAGCCACACCCTTGACGTGGCCAAGCCACGCTCCACCTGGCAGGACATTGATATCCAAAAGGCACTCACCTTAAACTCAGGGGCTGTCTCCCATAAGGGAATGACCTCGGTCAATGAGGATATCTGGTTGCGTGCCGAGGACGGAGAGCGATCCATTAAGCTGGCCATTTCGGAGCAAAAGATCTGGTCGCGGACTCCCTCTTCCACTGAAATCAGGCGTATCCTTGATTTCGATGATGCAAAGTGGGTCAGTTATACCGCATCTACCCTGTTTGATAACCGATTGATCTGGACCGTAGGGCATAGGGGCACAAAGGAAGGCACTGGGTTCGCCGTGTTGGACTTCGATCCTATCTCTGCTCTTGGCCAGCAGCCCCGGCCTGCTTACGACGGGCTCTGGCACCTCAATGGGGTTGAACCAATTGACATTGTGACCGGGGACTTTGGGTCTGGTGAGCGGTGTATCTTCATCGGCAAGGAGACCGCTACGGGTGAGACCCACCTTTGGGAAATCACCAGGAGTGGCAGCGACGATGATGGCACAGACATCCCTGCTCTCATGGAATCACGTGCCTTTGGGTTCGGTGATCCCTTTGCCCACAACCAGATCGACCGGGCCGATGTGTTCATATCGGACATGAAGGGCAATGTGTCCTTTGATCTCGATGTTCGGCCTGACTGTGAGGAAACGTGGTTCGGGTGGGACACCAAGAGCAGGCTCCATGACAATACAGTGGATGATGCTGACGTGGCAGCGGCCTCAACTGTGCCACCCGAGATGCCCAAGTCTGGGTGCTCCCGGCTCACTTTTGGCACTATCCCTGAGGGCGACCGGGACGAGACGGTCTACCCTGACCTGGGGGTCAAGGACAGGGGCACTACCTTTCAGGTGAGGATGCGGTGGTCAGGTCACCTCAAGGTGGCACGACTGTGGCTTCATGCCAGGGATATCATTGAGCAACCAACTGCCGATGTTGACTAATCTTTTCTGAACCATAGGAACAATTACCATGTCCGTCTTAACAATCACAGCAGGCACCTTGCCCCAGAATTTCGCGGTAGTCACATGGCAGGAGGTGCTCGATGCCTTCGCTGACTACATGACGGTGGATTTTACTGAGACCGTTAAGACATATGTGATCGGGCCAAATACCCCTGATCCTGCTGACCAAGACAAGATCTGGTTCGAGGTGGATGGAGCTGGTGCCCCGGTCAACGTCAATGTCTGGAATGCCAGTGCCATACCCGCAGCCTGGGAGTCATTCATCAACCCTGCGTCCTATGCCAAGGGTTCCCTCATCGGGTTTGATGCTTTAGGCAACCAGATAGAGATACCCGTTGGAGCAGACGGTCAATATGTAGGCACGGATGGCACAGATTTCTTGTGGAAAACCTTTGATCCCTTGTTCAGTAATACCGCAGGCAGGCTGGTGTTCTTTAGTGCCGGTAGTCCGGGATACTTTAACCCAGGAACCAATCCAATTCCTGGGGTTACTGGTCATCAGGTTGACTTCGGCACGTTTGACCAGCCAACCGGGTTGTATCAACTTCTACTTATTCCTCAGATGGGCAAGGGTCATTCGGCGCATACAAGCACTTTGTCCTTTACGATGGGAGGCGTGGAACTCAGGAGCCTTAACTTTGCTTCTTTCAATGGTGATGGCGACAGTTCCTTTAGTTACACACATGCTTTTGAGAACAACCTAACGAACCTTGAGCCCCTCTCCCTGAAGACTACGGGTGAGACCCGTCTCCTTGCAGCTCAACTAATGATCTTCCAGAAATGAGCTATCTCACACTAGGTAAAGCACGTATCCGAGTGGCACGGTTCGCTGAGAATGGGCTGTCTCCAACTGATTCCAGAGTGGTTGACCGCATCAACGAGGCAACTGAAAGACTGACGGATTCAGGGAAGTTCTATCCAACGGTGGCACAATACGATTTCAATATCTACCAGAAGATGCTCACCTTGCCTGAGGAAATCGAGACTGTCCTGGCTGTTCGTCTCGATGGTTACAATGCGATGATCCGAAACAAGTGGTTCGAGTTCAGATCCACGGGTCCCGGCAAGTGGGATGCGGATGACAACGCATACACGGGGGTACTTCTTCACCGTAACGACAGTGGCACCTTCTATGATCTACCGGATAACCTGAGGGTGGGGGTCAAGAGCTCCATGAGTACGGATGCCGGGGAGATCCATGTCTTTGGTTGGGATGCGGATGACAATAGGGTGCGCTCTGTTGACGGTAATGATACCATCGATGGGGTTAAGATCACCCTCAGTGGGACTGCCCTTGCTTTGAGCACCACTGTTTTCTCTAGAATTGAGCGCATAATCAAACCCCTGACCGATGGAGACATTTACCTTTACGGACACTACGAGACAGGAAGCAACGTTCTCCTTAGCGTCTACCGTCCTGACGTGCAACATCCTCTATTTCGACGTTACCTCTTGCCTCAGGCTGAAGACGCAACGGTTCAATGTATCTGCGTGCTCGCCAAACGCCGGTTCCTCCCAGCAGTTTCAGACACCGATGTCTTGCTCATTCAGAATATTAACGCCCTCCGACTCATGATGATATGTATCCGTAAGGAGGATACAGGTGAGCCAGATGCCGATACCTACGAAACAAAGGCCATTGAGCTGCTTCGCAGACAGACCCGAGAATACATTGGGGATGCCACACGTGAGAATCTTGATGTTCAGATCGATTCATACATGGCAGGGGACATACCACAGGTTTAATCATGGGATCATTCTTCGATAAGATTTTTGGGACCAAGCCTGAGGTCGCGCCGTTCATTAAGACCGACCTTCAGGAAGAACAGACCAGGGCGGTCGAAGCCAATCGAGCTAACCTTGAGGTTATCGGGGAGCTGGCTGACGAGACTGCGGCACGTTCAGGTCAAGCAACCAGGACAGGCATTGAGTCAGTTACTCCAGGTGGCACAGCCAACATCGACAAGGCAACCGAACAGGTCGGGTCGTTCCTCAAGGGAGAGATTCCTGATGACGTGGCTGATGAGATCATTAGGCGCACGGCGGAGCTATCCACTCAACGTGGGGTTACCCCTCGTAGTGGCATAGGTAACAACTTTACATCGCGTGAGCTTGGGCTCACCTCTCTCAATCTGGTAAACCAGGGTATCTCCATGGCTGAGTCATGGATGAAGACAGCCCAGGGTGGTTTCCAATCCCTGAACTTTGGGTCCATGTTCATCAGTCCTACGGCACAGGCTGAGTTTACTCTTCAGCAACGTGAGGCCGAGCGGTCCCTCAAACAAGCTGGTTACAATCTTGATGCCGCAGGTCATCCAGTGTGGGCTGGCATACACCAAGGTGTCTTAACCGCAGTGGGTGCTTATTTCGGTGGTGCCAAGGGGGCACAGGCTGGCTTCGCCGCAGGGCAAGGGGCAGTTGACCGATCAGAGAAGGCCAAGGGTGGCTTGGTTGGTGGTGTTCAGTATAGTGGGTCACCTGGAGGATATCAGTCTGCTACCAGTTCAGCAGGGACAGGGTCGTTTGATTGGAACGCTGCTATGTCTCAGATAGGGGGATTTTAATATGGCTAATCTACCATCAAGTATTCTACCAGAGATCACCCCGCATCCTGACTACGGTGCCAGTCTAGCACGTGGCTTTGCCATGGGTAATGCCCGTCGTGCTGCCAACCAGAGGGACCGGCAGCTTGACCAGGCACAACAGGGTGAAGACAGCCGCACCATGGCTGCCAGGGCTACCATGATACGTGCTGCACAGGCTCAGGCTGAGGCCAATAGGAAACAGCTTCAGGCCGAGAATATTGCCAAGGGGGATTATAAGGCAGCCACGGCTACCATGACCGTGGCCGAGAAGGGTCAGTTTTTTGACAACAGAATCAAGGAGAACAAGGCTCGGGTTGCCGAGTGGGAAAAGGTCTTCATGATCAGTTCAGAAGAAGAGATCGATAAGGCTGGGCTGGGAGTTGTTGGAGAAGCCAACGTTGCCTATGATGCCTATGCTTCCCTCAACCCATTGTCTAAAGACTATGAAGCTAAAGCTGCTGCCGTAGAAGCAAGGTTTGGCGAAGCCTTGGCCCGAATTCCCTTGGCTAGACAACAGGTAGACCGACTTGTTGAACAGCAATCAAAGGCCCATAAATTCAGGTGGCCCAATACTGGCAGTCAGGCAAGTGGTTTACCCACTGCCAAGCAGGCGTTGTTGGCCAATGAGGGGAAACGTGAGAACATTGATTCCCTTCACATCCTGTTCAACCAGGGTAGTGTCAATGATGCCATGGCTGCCCTGTCTCAAGAGGGTGGTGGCATGCGACCCGAGCTCGTGTCTATCATTGTTCGTGCCATTGGAGAGGACGGGGCACAGAAGCTACGTGAAGCCGAGGGTACGGAAGACATCAGCATCGTTATGGCTGAGTTCAAGTCTGAGTTCTCCAAGTTTGCTTTCGAGCAGATCGAACAGATCAACAAGACGAACAATGACTTGGTCAAACAGTTCTCTGAGCTTGAGGCTTTCCACCGTGGTGGCTTGTCTCCCAATCTTTGGGGCAGTGATCCCAACAATGTACCTGGAGATGACCTTGAAGAATCTACTCGTACTCCTTCAGTAGACACCCCACCTGTGTCGGGGTTACGTAGTCGTGCCTCCCCTCAAAGGGATAGAATTTCTCTTATTTCTGATGATCGTTTCGGGCTCCCTCTTTACCGGTGAACGAGCAACAAAAGGAATTCAAGCAGTGGCTTGATTGGCTCCCTGACCAGAGTTGGTGGAGGGACATGGACCCGGTCGATAAGTCCAGGATGATGGCCAATGCCTATGTTAACTCATACATCCCCAACTCTGTGGATGACCGTGCCACCTGGGAGTATCGTGGCACCGTTGGCAAGCCTCTCAATGGACCCGGCACCATCACTGAGGCCCAGTACAACCAGGTCTCTGAGTTCCTGGAGAACTTAGGTCCCCGATTTCCTGATACATTTGGTATCAAGGCAGGTGAATACACCACCAAAAAACTCGACTTCCTCATGGATGGAGGGCGTGCCAACAGGGAGGAACGGGTGGTTGAGACAACTCGTTTCCTTCAGGACCCGGCCTCTGAGATGCAGATCAAGGAGGTCAAGGACCTGGACTTTGGGAGCCTGACCTGGACGGAGCTAGGGGACCCCAATGTAATCACTGCTATCCGTGAGTTTGCTCCTGAAAGGACAGCCGACTTCATCATGGCACAACGTCAAGCCGTGCTCGACAAGGGCATATGGTCACGAGGTGGTGCCCCCAAGGTAGAGGAGTTGGAGTTGGATGAGAATGGATTTGCTGATCTCAAGGTGAGGGCTGCTGCCATTGGAGACCCAGCTTCGATAGGTCTCGGTCCCACGGGTCCCTTCGATGTTGCGATAAGCGATGAGTTTAGGAGTGTTGCTGGTCCCAAGGCTACCATGTTCAAGAACGCAGCCATTGGTCACCTTCGTGACTGGTTGGCCGAAGGAATCCAGAGTTTCTTTGACGATAGCACACATGAGGAACGGCAAGCCAAACTAGTCGGGATCATGGATAAATTGGGCCAGACCTACCTGACTGACGACGAGACCGAGATGGTCCGGTCGGCCTACGTCACGTGGCCTGCTGAACTGGCTGGCTATCTGGCACCGGGGGTTGGTGCGGCCAAGGCTCCAGGTCTGGCACTGTCAGCACTCAAGGCTATCCCTCGCCTAAAGAATGCCGGGTCAATCAATCGGGTCATCCGCACTGCTGATCGGTTCAATGAATTTACGGACACTGCCAAGACGGTGAGCCGAGTGAAGACCTTTGGCAAACAGGTGATAGGCACCATCCCGTCTGTCATTTCCGACAGTGCTCTTGGCTGGATCTCTGCTGAAGACTACCCTGCCATTGGACGTGAGATTCCGACCATCAATGCGTGGCTTCGGGCTCATGGCATAGACCCTGAGACTCCTCTTTACTCAGCAGCGGAAGCCGGTGCTGTCTCGGGTGTCGTCCAATCCTTGTTCGCTGCGGTCAAGCCCTTCATCGGTGCCATCAATGACACCAGTGCCCGTGGTGCTTTCAGGAAAAACAAGGTACTGGGTGAAGCCGCCGCTGCCGTCAAGGAAGCGAGTAAAAAGGGGGGCAGGGAGATCACAGATGCCGAGGCAGCCAAGTTGGCACGTGAGATCCCTCGGCACAATACCTCTGCTGAAGTGGGCGAAGCAATCGAGCGATTCAAGGAGTCAGCCAAGGCTGCCCATGCGGCAGAGGAAGCTGTGCCAAAGGTTAATGTTGATGTCCCTGTTGTCCGACGTGGCAAGGGTACAACCACTGAAGCACGTGAACTCGTGACCGATGCGGAACGTGCAATTTTAGATAAGCGTGATGCCGCTCAGGCCACACGTGCTGCTTCTTCTCGGGCAGGTGGTGCTGGTGTGTCCACAAAGTCTCCTCCTCAGCCGGTACCACCTGTCCCTGAACCTCCCAAGCCCAAGGTGGATGTTGAGATACCTGAAGGTATCAACTCAGCCGAGCGATACGCTGGCCTTGGTCGTGGGCATGAGCACCTTGACAAGCAGCTTGCCGCCATGGAGCTGCGCAAAGAGATGACTCCCTTGTCACGTGTGTTCCTCCGGGAGCTGATGCGTGACGTAGATGATGACTTCCTTCGCGCCTTCACCATCGACAACACCACTCGTGACGAGATGGGGATTATGTTCTCGGGCTTTGCCAGACATGGCAACGCCAACGACCTGACCCGTGGCACGGTAACTGATCGACAGGCTCTGTTCGATGGCAAGGGTGCGCCGACCAAGAACATAGGGCAGGCCAGTAACCCTCGCATACCAGGTTCCAACATTCCTATTATCCGGGGACCATCCGTTGTCCTCGACCCAGCCAGCAGGAAAAGCATAGCACCCACTGCCAAGGCTGGCTTTGAGATAGCTCAGTTGAATGCCAAGGACCTGTCCTATGTGACATGGCACGAGGTGGGGCACATAGCCCAGAACTTCCTACTCAGGGGGGATGAACGCGCTGCCTTTAAGCAGTTTGCTCAAGAGATATTTGTTGACGACAAGGCTTGGAAGAGGGTGGCGGGGTTCATAAGCAAAGCTCACAAGGCTGGTGGCAAGGGAACTCTCAACCCCAGTAGGATTCCCAAGATACGTGGCAATGAACGCGAACTCTTTGCCGAACTCTTTGCCCTTCATACCACAGGTAAGGCCATTGACTATCCGTCACTGAAGAACCTGTTTGTCGCCAGCTCCAAGCGTCTGAGAAATTCAGTTCGTTCCATTCTTGGCAGGGCTGATGCGGATATTCTTGATGCACCCCTTCAGATTGGTGACTCGGTGACGACAGTAGGTCGTATGTTCGAGGACGTATTGACCCCGAGGAAACCAGGATACTTTGAGGACCTTGAGAATCTCTATGGTCCCAAGCTGGGCAGACAGAAGGCCAAGCTCCTGCGCACTGAGCTGCGGAAGTACCCGATCAATGAGGATACGGCAGCCTACCTCAACAATAGGTGGAGAGCCAGAGGTAAGGATAACCTACGCATTACTGTTCTTGGAGATGACCCAAAGTCCTCTTCCCTCGAGATCAGGGATGCGGATACTGACATGGAGCTTGCCATCAATCAAGATGGCACGTCTGAGTTCAGTGACCTGATAACTCAAGAGACCATTGGGCTGGACGAGGTCAACCGCAGGATAGGGGCACTCGATCTTGGGCAAGATGTAGGCAAGGACCTCGAGACCGCTGCCGCCAAGGCAGGGGTAATACCCAAGAAACCTGTGCCTACCTTCCGTCCACCTGAAGGGGCACCACCCAAGAAACCAGTGCCAGCCAGCCAGAAGACGGGCACACTCACGCCTCCAGAATCCACGAGGAAGCCTCCGGCCCCCAAACCTGAGCCAACACCCACCCCTTCACCCCTTAAGGCAGCCTTGGCCTTCTCACCACCCCCAGGTGCCAAGCCTAAGCGTCCTGTACCCAAGGCACAACAGGCTCCACCTCAAACCACTGAGCCAGGGCTTGGTGCCTTCAGGGCACCACCCAAGAAGCTCAAGGGCAATAGGCCCACCACTCCAGTGGACTCCTCCCCTTCTACCCAGAGGGTGGAGGTAGTAGGTGATGGCATTACCCTCCAGATTGGGGAGACTGTTATGCTCAAGAATGGTGATGAGGCAGTGGTGGCCTACATCCCAAGCCGCCAGCCCCTCCCAGCCAAGGGCAGACAGGCAGACATTGGACCCATCTATATCCATGGGAAGTTTGGACCCGAGCGTATCAGTTCGGACAAGATCGAATCGGTCCTTGGCTACTCAACCAAGCCCAAGCCCAAGACCTTTGGTGATCCCAACATGGAGTATGCCACTGAAGGGGTGACCCTCAAGCAGTGGACCGTGGGTAACAGGTCGGAGATCAGGCTCGACCCATGGCAGGTAACCCTACTCAACCAGATTGAGGCAGGCTATCAGGCACGCCTTGTCACCGCATCCAAAGCATTTGAAGGCAAGAAGAACGTGTTGCGCCGGGGTGTGAAGGCCGTGCGTGACTTCCCTCAAGAGGCATTCAATGTCATGAAGCTCTTTGAGATGAACGAGCTCCACGAGAGGATGCTTGCCGATGTGATAGGTCAGCCTGCGGTGATGCGGTCCCCCGAACATTTCTCTCGCCGGGTCCTCGACGCCCTCTCCACCACCAGTGGCACCATCACCACCAATGCACGGGCCAAGCTGTTCGTGAACATGCTCAACGATACGCTTGAGAAGTTCCCACCTGTCCAGGCCAAGAGGATCTATCGTAAACTCTTTGATGATATCAGTGAAGCACGGCCCGCTGGCATGGAGATGCCCGGTAACTCTGAGCTGTACCTCAAGCGTGCCATCCTGGCTATCAAGGGAGAGAAAGGCGACCTGGCACGAGCGACCCTCGCTGAGTCCCAGACCATTGGTGATTACTTTGCCGATGCAGTCGATGACTTCGGATACGTTGGTGTACAGGAAGGACTACCCGAGCGTGGTATACCTGACATAGAACTCTGGGACGTGTTGACCAGGGAGTACGAGACAATGGGCCTGGTTGAAGGGTCAACCGTATCCCGTGAGACCATTGAACGGCTTGGCCTTGAGCTCCCGAGCAATCAGTTGCCTGATGCGGGACCACGTTCACTGGATCATGGTGGCATGGACCCCATGGCCGAGGACCTGGCTGATGACATAGGTGATGAGTTCGTGGACAATGCCAGCTCATACCTGGCTGCTCTCCTGGTGCGTGATGGTTACCGTGGCACAGTGGCACGAGCCCTCACACCCGTGGCACACCTTGGCATGGATGAAGAGGTCAACCGGGCACTCATTGAAGTGTTGTCCAAGGACCTCGACATCCCGGTGAGTGCCATTCGTAACCAACAGCAGATCCTTGAGCGTGCCCAGTCCACCTTGAATCGATGGATGGGTGAAGGTAAGATCCCCATAGGTGAGATACCATCGAGCTTCTCTCGGCCAGCGGATATAAACTCTGCTCTCAACACATCACATGAACCCGTGGGCCTAAGCCCTGTACGTGTGGCAAAGAGAGAGGATGCAAGGCGTGCCATCGCTGGCAACCCACGTGATCAAGTGAACCTTGAGCCCATTGGGCGAGGGGTAGTCAAGACCGGGGACCTTATCTACATTGGCAATGAGCCATGGGTGGTCATTGAGAACACACCCAACCGCATCGCCATCTCGAACGACAAGCTCGGGAAGGTATTCGTGACACCGGATGATCTTGAGGGTGGCTTTATCTTCAAGGACAGGGACATCCCGGTTAAGCCCATGCGTATCGATCTGCCCGACATGGACATCGATATCTCCAGGCTCACTGATCCCAACGTGGCTATCCAAGGGCTCAACCCTGCCGAGAAGATGATCACCTTGGCTGCCAAGTATGCCATGATCTATGGCACAAAGGGAGGCCAGTTATTCAAGAAGGCAATGGATGCCACAGGTCAGAGCAAACCAGGCAAGGAGGTGTGGTCCTTTATCTCCGGGCTGGCCAATACTCCCCGTGCTTCCCTCAAGCACGAGTCTATCAAGGGCTACGTCACTGCCAGGTCAGCCGACTGGTTCTTGAGTGCCGGGTTCTTGCCAAGGGATATCCATTTGCGCAACGTGGCACGGGCAAGCCAACTCAAGTACGAAGAGTGGTGGGCACGACGCCTGGTTCAACGCTATGCCAAGGTGACCGATGAGTTCCTTCGGGAAACCAAGGCCGATGATTTATCCGAGGAGCTGATCAGTAAGTTCAATGATTACCTTAAGGCACCAAGCTTGACGACCCTAAGGGGGTTACCCAAAAATTTTCGCCCGGTTCTTTCAAACATGAGGCGGCACCAAACCCGTATCTCACGTGCGCTTATCACGTCGGGGGCCATTGATCCCAACTCTCCCATTGCCATGATCGTGGGGAAGAACGATGCCACCTACTTGCACCGTTCGTATGCCATGTTCGAGGACGAAAGCTACCGTCAACGGATGTTGACCAAGCTCAAGGCTACCAATGGTAACGATGCTGTCTTCCGTAACGTCAGGGGTTGGGCAACTGAAAAATACGTGGCAGCAGGACTCAACCCGGATGATTATGCCGAGGAGATTGCGGCTTATCCAGGCCAGATCCTCCACATGAGAGAGGGTGAGTACATTGGTGGTAACGCCGGGTTCGGTAAGACCATGGCGAATGCGGCACAGACAGGGCAGAACAAGATCAGGCTGCCTGCTGAAATCTTCTTTCACAAGGGGGACGTAGCTGAACCCATACGCAGGCTAATGGGTGAGTATGGGGCAGACCGGGGGGTGGAGATTGCCTATCTCAACTCGGTTATCAAGTCATCCAAGTGGATGAACAACCACTTGTTCCTAACCCAGATCAGGGAGATGGGGTTAGCCAAGGGCATGTTCAGAACCATTGACCCCAACTCAATCAAGAACAAGAAGGGACAGGCCGCAGGAGTGGGGCACACTGGCGAAGCCTTTCGTGACCCAATAACCGGCAAAGCATGGGACCACCAGGTCATCAAGCCAGGAGAATTTGGATACAAGCAGCTTGAGAACCTCGTCACCACTGAGCAAATAGCCAAGCAGCTAAGGCGTATGCTTGGGGTGGCCCAACGGGGAGGAGAACACAAGGTATGGGAGAAAGTGGTGGACACGGGTATCATAGCAAACTCATGGGCCAAGCTCAATGCTACTGTGTTCAACATGATGACTCACGTGAGGAACTTCCTCGGTAACACAGAGTTCATGGTGAACAACGGGTATCTCGCTGATTTCATAGCCCACCCTGGGGTCACGGCAGGGCGGGGGGCTGATGCGGCCCAATTGGTGGCACGCAACGTGGCAGGCGAGGGGAGCTGGGCGTCATCCAAGGCCATGCAACTGGGGCGCATGAGCGATGAGCAGTGGGAGCGCAAGATGGAGCATCTGATACGAGTGGGTATCATAGGTGAGGGCACCTTTACCGGTGAGGTCCGTGCTCTTTACAAGGACTTCTCTCAAGGTGGTGTCTACGAGAGTCATGGCAGCCTATATGAAAAATTCCTTAGTGTCTTTGAGCGTGCCGGAGAAAAATCAAGGAAGCTGGCGCGTACCAACAAGGCACATAGCCTGGTCCATCGGGTCGGGAGTAAGGGAGCCAAGGTCTTTGAAGCCTACCAGGCAGGTGATGACTTCTGGCGTATCATGGCATACGAGTTGGAGAGCAACAAGCTGGCCAATGCCCTGCTTGGCACAGCCAATGGCAAAGGTGGCACATGGACAGCCGATGCCGTCAGACGAGAGGCAGCTCAGCGTGTCCGAGACACCATGCCTACCTATTCTGAGGTGCCCCGGTTTATCCAGGGCCTACGCCTCAGCCCGGTCAATGCACCATTCGTTTCTTTCTGGTGGGAATCATTCCGTACCCGCATCAACGGATTCAAGTATGCCTTCCGTGACATGGCATCAGACAATGCGGCCATGCAAAAACTGGGAGCACAGCGGATGATGGGCCTGATGGCAGTGCCTACCAGTTACCTGGTGTTGGAGAAGGCCAGTCAGTCCATCGATGAGGTGTTGAGTGACCCGAGCAAGAACGAGAGCGTTCGCTACGCTGCTCCACCATGGAACCGGCACGGCAATATCGTGGGTGCCAACAACAAGCTGATGGATAAGATCTTTGGGAAGCGTCCATCCAATGTGGTACGCTATGCCGACATGTCTTACCTCTTTCCAATCGAATACCTGATGGACCCGTTGCGCACTGTGATACGTGGTGATCCCGGTGGAGAGAACAGGTTGCTTGCCGCTGCCTACTCATTCTTTGAGCCCATCCTTGGCACCGAACTATTTGTCCAGAAGATAATTGAGGTTGGGCAGAACAAGGGCAATCGATTCAGGGGAGAGGGACGCCCCGCCTTGGACTCAGTCAAAGCCACGGTGACCCACCTGTTAACACCCATGGTCCCTGGCACGGTCAAGTCAGCCGGTCGAATAGCCCAAGGGGTTGTGGATAGCAACAAGGAGGATTCCCTCTATGGCTTGAGACGTAATCCTTTGGTGGAGCTGGTTGCCGTAGGCACTGGGGTAAGGATGGTCGAGTTGAACTTGGATACCTCTCATGGTAACGAGTGGATCGATGCCCGTATGGCCGTGAAGGATGGCAGGAGACAGTTCAATCGCAACGCCATCTACACCCGGACCACCATTGACGACGATGAGGTGATCAGGTGGTACGAGAAGATGGTACAGGCTGAACACAAGGGGTGGGCTCGTGCCCATGTGGCAGCCCAGAACTTTGCCAACCTGGACCAGCCAAGGACTGTTGCTATGAGAGAAATGAGGCGAGCAGGATGGCCAGCCAATGAGGTACGGTCTCTCCTTACTCAGTCACCCAAATTCAAGGCTACGACCATAGCCAATAGGGACTTCAAGGCGATGCGTGACAATGGACAACGTGGTCTCAACGAGACAGCCATTAGACAACGTGCTCTTGCCATTGCCAATGAGTATGAGTCCTTGCCTGTTGACCTGGTTGCCGAGCAGATACGAGCACGCCACCTATCCGACTAAGACAGGCTCAATGTTTCGACCCTGATCTTGTAGTCCTTTGGGTTCCTTAGGATCTTTCGGGTTATATACTGAGAGATACCATGCTTGGCTGTGATCTCAGCGTGTGTCATCTCCCGGTCATGCCAGTCCTCCCATACAACACGTGCTACCTTGGGTGGTACAATCACACGCCCACCCTTGGGCGTAGTACTCTTTACTTTACGCAGCACGGGCTCGTCTTCACGCATGGCGTTAATGTTAAACCTTAGCAACCTGATGACTGCCCCATCCTTGGACTGGTGAAAGAGCACCGCTTCCTTACGGATGAGCATCTCGAAGTCACCCCGGTCCTTGAAGGTGGGCTCATAGTATAGGTGGTGGATAGTCTTGGTGAAGAATGCCTGGGGTAGCACCTCGGAAGCTGATGCCACATCCCATGCCGTGTGCATGGAGGTCACCGCTGTCTGCGAGAAGTGAGACAGGAGCATGGGATACACGGCCACCCCGCTCATGTGGTCGGGGGTGTTCATAGCCTTGGGATCATCACGTGGCACCTTGACGTAATCACCCATGAACCAGCGGTCATTGGCACGTGCGATCTCAAGCTGTGCCTCCAGGATCTCGAGCCAGTTGGGCACCAGGGGCACCGCATCAGCCTCGAGCCAGAGGAAGTGGGTTTGAAAGGCACCGATCCAATCCTGAGGTGGCTTCTTCCTCCGCATCGAGAGGACCCGAGCCGTCCGCCCGAACTGCTGGTTGTGGGGGATAGGCCATGCCATATGTGGCACGTCATCAGGGAACTCAACGTGATCCACTGCCACGAAGATGGTCTCTGCCTGTATCTTGAGGGCCTCGACTTCGTCCTTTTGTATACCAGATACCGAGAGCAAGAGACGGTGGGTCCTCTGTTGTTTCATCTCACTCATCCAAGTGAGCACATTGGTAGCCAGATGCAGGTCCTTGGGACACACGGGGAGCACCACGAGAATCTTTTCCATGATTAAGGGCTACGCCCTTCCACCTGAATGGCAAGAAAAAGTTTGACAACCTAAGCCAGTTGGGTTCAAGTGACACCATGCACCTTACATCAGCACAACAACGTATCCTCAAGGAGTTAAGATATAAGCCTCATATTTACAGGGGCAAGCAGCTCCCTCCACTCATGACCCTCAAGTCACGGGGTCTTGTCCAAATAAGGTCCGAGGTAATGCCACCCCCTGCCCATGGGAAGATTCCTTATCTCCTCCTTCACGCATCGACCACTGAATTAGGAAGGCTCTCGAAGAGATGACACCTGACCAACTAGCCCGACATAAGGCACGCATCGATGGCATGTCACGGTTAGATATGGCACGCCTTTACAATTACTACGGTCGAGATGCCCTATCGGAGCACCCTTACTTCCAGGATGGCACCCCCCTCTCAATATATTTCGCTGATCGATTTGAAAGACTCGGTCGGTTCAACCCAGATATATCCAAAGACATAGATAGGCAACACCATGACCCCGATACAAAGAGAATCAATGCTCGCCTTGTTTAAGAAGGAGCAAGCCAACACGGAGGCACACCTCTTGTTGATGCGAGCACAAATCAACCGGACCCTGCGCAAGGTACGACTAGGCGAAGCGGTCCAACCTGACATAGTGGAATCCTCAGTGGCATGCGTGATACGTATTGCCCACTACTGGGCACACTATGCCACCATCCAGATTGAAACCCATGAACAAGAAGAAGAACTACCCAACCTCAACTACAACCCCACCCCAGGTGAGACAATACCTACAGCTACTGGGCCAGAAGGGAGGTCGGGCGACATCGGAAGCGAAGAGGCTGGCATCCCGGAGGAACGGACGGAAGGGAGGCAGGCCACAGCATGACCGAGAACCTGAAGCCACCGTCTGATGAGTTGATCCTATTGACCCGGCGCATAGCCAAGACACGTAGCGTATTCTTTGCACGCCACGGGATACTACCTGATTGGGTGCGCCTACCCATAGGTGACCTTGATCTCTTACCCGAGGGCTCCAGTGTCCAGAAGATGCAGGTCATAGAGGGCACGGATGATATCGAGGTAGGACTCAGTGCCATCGAGGAATTTGAGAGCACAAGCGGAGGTGAAGGTAGCTTCAGCACCGTTTGAGCCTGCCGAAGTAAACATACAACACGCACACACATGAGAAACGAAAAACAAATAGTCGAATTACTCCAAGGCCAAGGTTACATCACCACACAAGGGGCAATGGAGATCAATGGGAACACCCATAACACGAGCCTTGTCAAGACACTCAAGGCACACAACGTACGCTATATCCTCTTGCCTTGTTCGCACGATGGAGGACGTAACCGTTATATGTGGTTCAAGGAGGACGTGGTCAACGTACCCCACCACGTATGCAAGAGGCACGCCAAGGCCCGCAACGGGGACGAACAAGAGGACGGGGACCAAGAGCTCGTTGCCCTTCGGTTATCAATGCGTGCCCTTGAGACACGTGTTGATGCCCTTGAGGAACTGAAAAACCTTACCGTCACCCTCCCTTAACACACCCATAGAAGGCCCCAAGGTCCACGCCTTGGGGCCTTTCTGTATCCAGGGTTACCGACCACCACGCCGACGCCTTAAGGCACGCTCACCTTGGATGATAAGGCCAGGGATTTGCTCGGCTATGTGATCCACCATAGGACCTGCGTTCCAATGATGATTGCGGATAAACCCAGGAGGGAAGTCAATGCGTGCAATGTCAGGCCCCATATCAGGTGGCGGCCCGATGTTACAGAACACGAGCTCTTGTCCCAACAGGAGCATACGGTCATGCCATTTGGTCACGAATGTGTTGTCATATCCGATTTGTCCATCGGTGATGATGAATAGGATACGCCTTGACTCCTTCCGTTTCCTCAGTGCCATGATGCCATCGAATAGGTTGGTCAATATAGGGGTGCCACCCAACGGTGCCGCACCCATATGAAGGGCACCCGGTGATGTCTTCATGTTCCATGGTTCCTCGAATTCTTTGACGATGATGGGACCGTAGGTCTGGACTCCGCATCGACCATCGGTGCTCATCACACTGATGCGAAACTTGATGCCGTTCCTCCTGAAGGCATGCCCCAAGGCAATCGCCAGGGAGTCTTGGATCTCACGCCTTGCGCCACCCTTCATCGAGGATGATCCATCCAAGGCAAGGTTGACTGCTATGGTCGGCGCCCTTCCCCTATGTTTACGTTCAAACACGTCCACGATGGGAGCCCCGGCCACAAAGGCGGGTAACCTATCGAGGTCGAGGTCGATGCCATCCTCAAGGCCACCACGCCTTCGGCTCATGGCGTCGGCTTGGAGGACACGCCTTAACTTGGGGGCGAAACCAGTGGGGTTGTGAAGATCCTTGGCTCCAGCCCAACGCGCCCCTACTCCAGGAGGTAGGTGCTTGGCTGTCTTGGCCTCTTCAGCACACTGATGCTCGTACCTTGCCCCATCTCTTTGGTTTGGGAACATGATTCCGTTCTTGTATTGGCTCGTGTTGTCCGTTTGCGGCACCGAATCCTTCATGGCCTTGTCGATCTCATCACCTATCTTGGCCAACTCACGATCGATGTCCTTGGAAGGTGAGTGACTCACGCCACCCCCACTGCCACCATTGGCACCACTCTCATGGCTCTCGCCTTGACCTGTGCCACTTGTGCCATCGGTGGCATCGTCACCATCACCCTCGCCTTGTCCATCGGAACCAATGGATGAATCCTCACCTTCACCCCGTTCACCCTTACCTTGGCCTTCACCCTCTTGGCTGTCATCCAGGTCACCAAGGTCACCACTTCCACTGCCCTCACCTTGGCCTCCTTCCCCTTCGCCCTCACCTTGAGGTTGCTCTCCGCTCTCGCCTTCGCCTTGTTCACTCTTGTCTTCACCCTGTTGGTCCTGTTGTGACCCCTTCAACAAGGCATACAGGTCCTTCACCATGGTTTGCATGGTCACGTATGCATCCTCCTTGGACAGGTCGATGGACTTGATGACCACGGGGTAGGCTATTGCGTACGCCTTGTCTACCACGGCCTTGACTTCAGGTGTGAAGTGACCGGGCAAATCATAACCCTCAAGGCGAGCATGCAACCCATTGACAATGCCCATTGTCCCTTCGGCAATGAACTTCTCGGGGTCATCAATGTGATCCCCCAAGGTGACCGCATAGGTGGCACCGAGATTTTCCTTGGTGCCAGGCCACTCCTTAATGGCACGCCTGTTGATGCGAGCATCCTCGGTCACGTTGAACAGGGTATGAATGGCACGCGCCTTGTCCCCCTTACCTTGGCCTTCCATGTTCTCCATCCATTTCCGATGGCGATCCATGGCTGTCCACAACACGTGACCACACTCGTGATCAATGTATCCGTTGAGTTGCCGCCACTCCGACTTGGTGATCTCAAAGGGTGGCGTGGGCAACGTGATCCTATGCCCATCGGTTGATGCGGTCTCAGCATGAGCACTGAAGACTACAGGTACCCCATTGCGTGAGATGCCATCACTGACCGCCTCCAACACCTGAAGTGCCTGTCTTGCGTTAACCGTGGCTCTGATTTGTTCACTATGGCTTAACACTTGTGTCATGATGATACCCCTTTCCAAAACGCTGTCGTTGCCACTTCAGGTGCCTTGTCAGGGTCGAATTGTGCTCCTTCAGTGCTCAGTATCCCATGCCTTTGGAGGATCTCCTCGGCAATGGCTTGCTCCCCAATGGTCATGCCTTCAACCAGGGTAACCCGTGCCGCCAACCACAACGGTAACTCTTCGGCCTTCCCCCAACCAGTGGTTGCCATGTGGGCAATGCGTATGCTTTGCCTCAACGATGGCGGCATAGTGATCTTGTTGTCGTTAAGGTGTGCCTTACGCAGGTCCTTCATAGCCTTGGCCAACGCAGTCGCCTTGACCTTATCAAGGCCCGCCTTACGTAGCATGGCCGACTCTTCCACCACCTTGGGATAGTCAACGGTCACCCGTGACATACGTGTTGTGATGGCACCACTAATGGGTGCTGTCCCCGAGTACACCCCGGTCTCATCACCCATTGAGTTACACGTGAGGACCACGCAGAACCCATCGGATGCCTTCACACGTGTGTTGGTATCAGGGATGTAGATTTCAGGTTGCCTGCCTTTGGTCAGGTCCATGGCTGGGTGAAAGGTCGCCGAGATCTCAGGTGGAGCGAAGTCAAACTCATCACCCAACACGATCACCCCGTGCCTCATAGCCAAGGGGAGCAACCCTTCGGTGAACACAGTGGCACCCGCCTTGGCATTCCATCGTCCAAGGAACGTCGAAGGCAACACGCCACCGTTGAAGTTGACCCTGAGGATGGCCCTCTTGGCACGCGCCGCCTCTTGAACACACGGGTATGTCTTACCGGAACCCGAAGGCCCAGTCACCCCGAGTGGAAGGCATGCCATGTAGTGCCACTCAATGATATCACTGACTCCAGTGCGCCTGTAATAGGGGTCTACCTCTGGTACCTCGAAGTCCACCCTAACACCCGCATCCACGAGTACCTTGGATGCCTGGTCTACCGCATCATCCATTTGACCTGATGCCACGACTTTCTCTTGTGCCTTAAGGCGTGCCTCTTCGGCCTCTTGTTCCCGCTGTTTCATCTGGTCCTCTTGCCTGATGCGTTCCTTCACGCTCTCGGGTACCACGCCTTCATTGAGGTAACTCAAGAGCTCCTCATTGCGTGCGTATGATACCCATTTGCCACTGGCACCATGTTTGCGTGCCGCTGTCCTTAAGGACTCACGTAACTCCTTGCCCGTGAGTGCCTGTGTTGCTGTTGCTTTGTTTTCCATTGTGTGTGTTGTTTACGTGTTTCTATTGTGCATTGTGTTGGTAACCCAATCGCCTTGGGATAGTCAACGGTTATCTTTCGCTTGCCTTGGGTCACCCCAAGATTTAACGATGTCCTTCACCAAGGCGTCGTGATGCTCCAACTCATGCTCCATTGCGATGAGTGAAGGCCCGTATTGCATGTGTTGCTTCATGCTCAAGAGCATCTCTCGGTGCCCTTGGCATGCCTTGAGTACGCCTTCTACGATGCGTGCCTTGACGACCCAACCCCTATTCTTTTGTGCCTTGGCCAGCACGTGTTTATCGAACCATTGCTCCGCCGTCTCCAATGGTTTCTCAACGCATGCCATGGCTGGGTCCTCTTTGCCTACCCAAGCTGACTCAAGGTGTGCCTCAAGGGTTTCAAGGCGTGCCTCAAGGTGCGTAAGCCACTGTGTGTTAGTGGTGACCCTTGCCTTTAGTTGTGCTATTTCTACTGTGTGTTCCATTACGTGTGTTCCTATGGTTTACGGTTACGTGTTGACGCAAAAAGGCCCAGGGTTTGCTGTCCCCTGGGTCTCTAAGGCGTATGGGTTACGCCGCCACCTTGGCGACCTTACTCCAGTCTTTCTTGGCCTTCTTCGCTTTCGGTGCGCTCGCCTTGGCTTTACGTGCGACCGCCTTGCTGACAAGGACAACGCCGAGTTGCTTGGCCACGCGTTGGTAACACGCGGCCTTCCGTAGATCCGCGAGTCGTTTCGTGGCGTACTCCTTGTCCTTGCCATCGGCAATGTCCTTGAGGCCAGCCACCAACACGCCCTTGAGCGCCTTGGTTCCCGTGACCGTGCGCCCCTTGGTGAGCTTGAGCCAACGTCGTTTCCCTACCATCCGCTCCACCGAGGTCCTCAGGAACGGGAGCGCATACGCCTTGCTTGCCGGGCGTGCCTTGGGTTCCACGGGGACCTTGGGTTCCACCATCTCCAACTTCACCTGTGTTCCTTGTGCGCAAAGTTGCGCTATGGACTTGGCGATCTCTGCGAATATCCGTCGTTCTTGTGCGTTCATGTGCTTGAGCATTATGCGGGAGCGACCGAGCGACCGGAACCGACTGGCCCCTGTCACCGCTTGGATTTGCTCCGCCACCATTATACCACGGCTGTCCAATACAGAGCCACCCCCTATGGGTGGATACCATTGGCATTTTGGATACACCCAACTCGGTCGTGGGTTTTGTGCCATTTGTGCCACGACCAGTGGAGACGGTGGCTCTCACGTGGGGGTCATGCCATCGCTCAGGGGGTCAACGCGTTGCTTCAGGCGACCCCCCCGGCCCCCCACGGGCACCCCCTCATGCGGCAGCACGCACTATATACCCCATACCTCCTAAAATCTTGCAGGCCAACAGGAACCATGGGTCCCAAGGTAACTATTGGTAACCCATTCCGCCCTCCGCTACTTGGCTACGGGCGGCAAACGAGGCTGCCGTCAGCCGAGGTGGTATACTACATGGCACATCAGTGGCATTCAGGTCGTCGCTTCCTTGAAACCCGTTTCAAGGGTCTCCTCAGTTCATGCCACTTTGTGCCATTAGGTGGGATACGACCTTGTCCACCAAGGTGGAAAGTCTACGTTCCGGGCTCCTTTCGCGTAAGGCCGTCTCTAAAATTATCGGAAGAATTTCAGAGACCTCTGTGAACAATACTCTTGGAGTATTCTTCCCAGAGACGCTACAGTCCGCCACAATCCCTGGTTTTCTCTGGTACCTATAGGTGGCCGCTAAAGGAAGGAGTATGAGGGAACCATTTAGTGACCCTGTCAAGCCTTTTGTTCCAGGGGTATCGTAAGGGATTGACCAAAGGGAGGTTCTAAGAGAAGATAATTACATGGCTAAGGAGCAAAAGGAACCAGTGAAGGCTCGAAAGAGGAACTATCGGGGTCCAAGTGAGGTGGGTAGGCCCATGGCAGTGGGGTATTTTCCAGCTACTAAGTTGAACCTTAAGTACAATGAGAAGCTATGGATTAAGGCCAGGACCATGTTCTTTAAGCACCTCATGTTGCAGAAGGATATCGCATCAGCCTTGAGGATGAACTATGATAGCCTCAGGAACAGGGCGACTAAGGAGCATTGGGCCTATTGGAAGACTCAGGATACTTTACCTGAGGAGTTCTTTACGGTTAAGGAGGAGATAATCACGTTACATAGGGCTGCTCAAGAGGCCAACGTCTGGAAGCGGAGGAAGAGGATGGACATTAGGCGTAAAGAGGTCATAGAGACAGCGGGTAAGGCTATTATGACAAGGGAACAGAGGGCAAAGGAACAGTTAGACTCCGCTACAGAGTTAGGGGAGAGCCTAAAGGGGCACTTACAGGCGGCGATTAATGGGTTGGATGCGGTAAAAGAGGGCGAAGCCCTCAACCCAAGGCTCATACGTAGCGTAAAGGACCTGGTTTCCGCCCATGGTAAGCTCTGTGACACCCTCATGAAGCTTGAGAAGACCAATTTGCCCCATATGGGGGGTATTCCGCTGGATCCGGGGTGGAATGGGCTCCTTTCAGCCGTCAGGCTCAAGGATGAACAGAAGGTTCTTCAGGCTCAGGCGGTTCGAGAGGCTATTCCAGCGGAATTGGTGGAAGAGACTACAGAAAGACAAGATCCTTTTCCTGTTCCTTTTGGTACCCCGCGTCCTTCCGCTCCTTTTGTAGCTTCTGGGACCGGTTGATCCATTTGTCCACGTATTCCTGTAGCTTGGATGCGGCGATCACGGCATCGCCGTGCTTCTTGTAGTGAAACCCGTAGATCGGCAGGGGTTCCTTGCGTTCCAGGCGTGCCCCAGCGCGTTCATCCCCTCCTGGGCCACTCACCCAGAGGTACCAGACTATCGGGTCCCCTTTCCCTATCACGAAGATCTTCATGTGTCGTTCAGGAGCTCAGAGAGCAGGCTGCTGCGTGTGAGATCGACCATAATCCAGGATTTACTTCAGGGCACAACCGACAGAAGGCTTGCCATTTGTCTTCCTGTTGACGGTTCAGTTGCCTCATTCCCTCCTGGCTGTCGATTTGGCGCACATTGATCAGTTCCGTAACCTCGCTCTCCATGTGGAGGATTATCTTGGAGAGAGTCTTTTGGGAGGGTGACTCCTTGTAGATCTGGGCTAGAGCTTTTGCCTTCATTTCCATCCAATCAGGTAGATCACTGTGGCCATGATTCCCAAGACCACTACGACCAGGATGCTGTCGTAGAGACAGCCCTCCTTGGTGAAGTCATCGAAGTCCGGGTGTCCCGGTCGGTTCATGGCCTGATCTTTTTGCGTCTTTCGACTGATCCAAACTTATGGCCTTTGAGCTTCTTGGCTTTGGCCTTGGTCTCTGGGGTGACCTTTCTTTTTGAGGGGGTCAGCTTCGAGGTGTATCTCCGGGCCTTGATCCCCTCACTTCTCAACATATCCCCTGAGCGACGGAGGACGGAATTGGTGGACCTCCCTGTGCTACTCTTTGGGGTAGAGGGTCCACCGGTAACATCAAACTCCCCTGAATACTCCTTTGATGGTTTATGTTGGACTGCCGGGTGTTTAGCCATGGCCTCATCTTTTAGACTGGACTCATTGTCGTCAATCGGAAAGATTGGCATACTATGACTCAGGTTGACGAAGTGGTTCTTCAAGGTGTTCATGAATTAACCCAGAAAACCAGTGCCGGGGAGGACACGGATTGGGTTATGATTATCGAGGACTTGAATGGGATACCGTCCATCAAAATTATCTCTCGGCCCAATCTCCTGGCGGATTACACCGAGACCGTGGATCTGACGGCATCTCTCTTCCTCAAGGCCGACAAGACCAATGTCCTTGAGCTCGACAATACGGTCTCCTTTACCCCCACGGCTGATTACCATCCTGCCACCAAACTCTGGACGGAGACCGAGATAGCCGCAGCCGTTGTGGCTGCCGGGGCCGGGGATGTGGCGGGGCCGGTCAGTTCCGTGGATGACCGGGTGGCTGCTTTCGATGGCATCACCGGTAAGGTCATCAAGGACGGTGGGCTCAGTGTGGCCCAAATCCTGGCCCGTGGTAATCATACGGGACTGATCGATCTGGCTTCAGATGTCACTGGGGACCTTCCTCCTTCCCATTTGGCCAATGGGCTCAATGCTGACGATACCACTTTTTGGCGTGGAGATGGCCAGTGGATCACTCCCTCTAGCCTTGGAGATATCGTTGGCCCAGGGTCTTCTCTTGATGCCTACCTGGTGGAGTTCGATGGGAGCACAGGTAAGCTGGTCAGGCAGTCAGCCAATACGGTTGCTCAGGTTCTTGCCTTTGCCAATCACACTGGGACTCTGGACCTGGCCACTCAGGTATCTGGAAACCTCGATAAGGATAACCTGGACAGTGGCACCAATGCCAACAATACCACTTACTGGCGTGGGGATAATACCTGGCAGACTCCTGCTGCCACGGGTGACGTGGTGGGTCCTGGCACCAATGCTGATGACCGCATCGCCGTCTTCCTTGGGGTGAACAGCTTGACCATTGAAGACGGTGGGTTCACCATCGCCAATGTCTTGTCCCGTGCCAATCATACCGGACAGGACGACTTGGCCACTGACGTAACGGGCAACCTTCCCCCCAATAACCTGGACAGTGGCACCAATGCCAGTGCTACGACTTTCTGGAGAGGGGATGGCCAATGGATTACTCCAGCCGCAGGTGGTGATGTTGTGGGGCCAGCCAATGCGGTGGACGCGAATATCGCGGTCTTTGACCTGACGACCGGCAAGCTCCTTAAGGATGGCGGCCAGACCATAGCTGAGCTAGTCGGTCGTCAGGTCAAA
>Ga0255047_10000849_pt1 | contig 24229 bp, 35 predicted proteins | sample JV7_2_1_MG_FD_183640 | JGI IMG/M metagenome (GOLD analysis project Ga0255047, IMG submission 183640) | Seawater microbial communities from Jervis Inlet, British Columbia, Canada - JV7_2_1 | ecosystem: Environmental > Aquatic > Marine > Inlet | place: Canada: British Columbia | collected 2016-10-06 | reverse complement strand
GGTGCTGCACGCACGGCATGTCGAACGGCGCGGCTTTCTACGCCGAGAAGCTTCGCAAGTCCGGGCAGGAACCAACACCGCTACCGGACGGAACTGATACCGACAGCTCCACGCGCTCATCGGACGCGACCGTCGCGGCGTACTTCAAGATCGTTGACGAGTACCCGTCCCCGCAAGCCGGGTGGTTCCATCTGACCAATCTCGCGCCGGACAAGTTCAACGAGCGGGTAGCTGCCGCACTGGGGTCGCTCACGGAGGACGAGATAGCCGCCGCAGCGCCCGGTGGGTATGTCCGGGCAGGGGTCCAGGAACTAGCCAACACGGCACAGGCGACCGGCACGCGAGCGGGAAAGGGCATGCTATGAAGACACGACCCCTTAACCCGGCTGTCGATATCGCGCCGGGCTGGCGATACCGGACGGACGCGTTGCAGTTTATCGTCGAGCGTCCTATCAAGCATGGCGACAAGCCGAGGAAAGAAGACGCGCGCGACTGGCGCCCGGTAGGTTATTTCTCGACGTTCGATTCGATGATCCGCTTCCTGGCCAGCCGCATGACCGTCGCGCGGGGTGACTGTCTCGACCAATTCAACGCGATGGCGGCATATCTCGACGCGTGCGAGGGCCATATCAAGGCCATGTGCGAGCGTGTTGGCCCGGACGTGCGGCTAACGCCTGGGACCGTAGGCAAAGCCACAGAAAAAGAGCCCCAAAACTAGGGGCTCCAAGGCGGTTCATGCTATACTTAGCGCGTTGTTTCTCATCGTGAATTTTGTCTAAGCGGTCTCCCAGCCGTGCGCCTTGGCCAGCGCGACCAGCGCGGTCACGCAAGCGAGCATATGCGCGGCATGTTCGGGCGCATGGTGGCTTTGTTTCCAGTGCGCCCGCGCTTCTTTCACGGTAAACCAGCGGCACCCGGCCTTGATGCGTGGTCCGTCTGAGTGGCGGACAGCGTGGACTGCCCATTGGTCGCAGCCGTTTATTTCAAGGATACCACGCGCGCTTGCGAGTTCGGCGCCTTGGAGGCTGGCGCCTGCGAGGTTGGCGCCTTGGAGGCTGGCGCCTTGGAGTTTGGCGCCTTGGAGGCTGGCGCCGTAGAGGTTGGCGTGGTGGAGGCTGGCACCGTCGAGGCTGGCGCCTTGGAGGCTGGCACCGTCGAGGCTGGCGCCTTGGAGTCTGGCGCCGTCGAGGCTGGCGCCTGCGAGGTCGGCGCGGTAGAGGCTGGCGCCTTGGAGGCTGGCGCCTTGGAGGTTGGCGCCTGCGAGGCTGGCGCCTGCGAGGTCGGCGCGGTAGAGGTTGGCGCCTTGGAGGCTGGCGCCTTGGAGGCTGGCGCCTGCGAGGTTGGCGCCTTGGAGGCTGGCGCCTGCGAGGCTGGCGCCTTCTTTCACAGCCTTTTCCATTTCTGCCTTATTCATATCAAAACTCCATGTTTATGGCTTGCCCGCGCGCTTCATTCTCGACATGCCGCAAGTCGAGCAGCACAACATCCCGCCACGCGACACGATGCGCCACGCGGCCGTCATGCGACACGCCGGAGACATAGCCGGGCTTGCCCACTGGCCGTATCCATTCGGTGCGCCGGTATATTGTGGGATGCCCGATTAGTTTGAAATGGGTCGTTGTCATGGTCCTAGGTCCTTTCTAGTTGAGTATCGCGACCAGAACATGCGCCAGGAAATAGACGGCGCACGCTCCAAGCCACAGGTACGCGGCGCGGTCGAGCGTCACGACGTAGCTTTCGGGGTCAGCACGACCAGCAAGCCGCTCATGTCTGGCGCGCTGCCTACGGCCATGTCGTTGTAGAGGTCCCAGCCGAATTTCGCTGCCAGCGCGCGGGCGGCTTCTATATGGTTATCGTCGGAGTTTAGGGAATGATCCCACTCGACGGTCTTACTGCCTGCCCACGCGGTCGCCTCGACGCGCTCGCCGCGCGTGTCGGTCGGGCCGAGGTACTTCGTTTGAATGGCCTGCCGCTTGTGGTTGGGGTTAATGACTAGCATCGTTCTAGGTCCTTTCGAGTATCACGGCGCGGGATTGCACCTTATTTCTGGTCCTCTTCAATTGATTGCCTGATGCCGGGGAGGTTGTATATGTTCTCTGGGTCATGGTCTTGCTGGTCACTTTCGAGCCGTGGCGCGGTGAAATTCTCCCACGCATAGTCCAGAATGTCGTTATTCAGACACTCGCTTGTGGCTTCATATACGCCAGGGATCGCGAGAACTTCTCTTGCGGACATGGTGTCAAGTATATCGGCTAGGGCACGATCAAATTCGACGTTCGTGATTTTGTTAAAATCGGTCATGGTCTAGGTCCTTTCTAGGTGGTTGTCATACCTTCGCGCTTGCGCGCTCGGGGCGTCCATTGGACGCATGCTAGGTCGCGCCTTACGACGCGACCAGACATGATCAATCGACGCTATCGCCGAACGTGTCGTAATTGGGGTCCTGGAATACCTCGGGGCGATAGCCCTTGACCTTATCGTCGTGGCATCGCTCGCAAGCGAACGTCACGAATATACCGCGCGCATCAACGATTTCGTACCAATCGAAACCGGACCCGCAATTACAAGGCCTGTTACGCGCTGCGACGCGCGTGCAGTCTCGGCTGTGGTCACGTTTGGCCATGTTCTTGAACTCCCCGTTATACGCTCGATTGCGGTTGATATCCGTGCGGGATTGCTTGCCGGTACCGCCGCACCCAAAGCATTTCCCGGTCTTGCCGGTATAAACGCCATTCACGACAGCGCCACCAAATTGATACTGTCCCGACCCATTGCACTTGCAGCAAGTGCCGGGCTTCGTGTTGGGCATTGCAAAGGGAATATATTCCATGGCCCTAGCTCCACATATCTTCGTCGAACCGCGCACTCTCGAACTCGCGCGCGCATTCATGCCCACACTCTTGTTCGCAGTGCATGCTCTTGTTCAAGGGGTAGTAGAATGCGGTCGCGCCCTTGGGGATATCAACACCGCACGTGTCGCACTTGGAATGGTAGCGCGTGGTTATCCACTTGGGGTCTTGGCTGTAACGCTTCATGGTCTAGGTCCTTTCTAGGTGAACAACAGGGAAACGTGGGCAAGCAAGGCGCCCGCGCCATAAGACAGCGCGGGACCTGCTAGGGCGATCGCAATCAGTCTAGACATGATTGACAGTCCAGATAGTGCCAAGGGCCAGTTTCGCGGCGCGTATGTCGCGCTGGAACGACTGTGTGATTTCCGGGTCCATTTGCTGGGTCTCGGCGTTGTCGGCACCACGTCCTGCCACTAGCAGGGTGTATACAAGGTACAGCTCGACACGATCGGCCGCCCCGGCAAACTCATGCCGGAAGTCTTCAAAGTCTCCGAGAAAAATGGTCATGGTCAGGTCCTTTCAAGGTGAATAGCGATAACGTCATGCAGAGCGAATGTCTTCGCGAACCGAATTGATATCGCCGACAGCATGTCGAACCTTGGCGATAGCGCCTAATTCGTTTCGCGCGCCTTGTGCGGCCTCAAGAATGTCGTCATCCGACCAACACTCAATAACAATATCCCAACCGCCCGCATCGTAATGCTGCGCAGCATAGGCGCGCACGGCCGCGATCTTCTCAACGTCACTCGCAACGGGCTTGGCTTTCTTGAGACCAAGCGGCTCGGGGCTGAATAAAACAACGTCGGCGGAAACCGTTGGACCATCCGGGTCAGAACGAGACACAAGGGAGGTGACGCGCAGCGTGGTGGCATAGTATTGGCCACGCGTTCCCCGCTCGTGCGCGTTCTCAATCAATTCACAAGAAACAACGTCGTGGATGGTGCTGGAAAACATCATGGTCGTGGTCCTTTCAAAAACACGGATTAGCCCGTGCCCATACGTATATAGATCAATTCATAGCGTGTCAAGCTTGACACAAACATATATTCCCTGCGCGTCACAGGCCACGACTTGCAAGGCATGCACAAGCGCATGCTATCCTGGACACGTCACGAACTCACGAGGCATGAAACCATGGCAAGGCCACGACTAGGCGCAGACGGGCTTAATCCGAAACAACGTCGATTTGTCGGCTTGCTTGCCAAGGGTATGACAAAGAGTGACGCGTACCTGATCGCGTACGGGCGGCAAGGCAAGTCACAGAACAGTGTCTATGACTGCGCGTCGCGTCTCGCAAAGCAGCCTAGCGTCGTGTCTAGGTACCGCGAATTGCTAGAGGTCGCGGACATAGCGGACATCGATAGCGTGAACGACGCGATGGCGGACCTGTTGAGCGACATAGAGCTTGCCCGGGAGCGTGGGCACATGAGCGCGCTGGCGAGCTTGACGGACAAGCGGCTTAGGTGCCACGGGATGCTGTCGGATCGGCTTGTGTTGACCGCTGAACAACGAGCCTCGGATCATGACCTGATCGAGGCCCTCGCGAAAGGTGACGAGACGATACGGGACACGTTGCGGTTGAGCATCGCGAACAAGGATGGCTTCGAGACCTGATAAGTGTTTGATATCATTGACAAGTGCTTGTCGCATAATATCTATTATGGGAAATGGCGCGCGAAATCGAAGGGCCGGGGGTCCCCCTCGCGGCGCGCGCTATAGCGCTATACCCTCTCTTTTCCCTCAGCCCACGACCCCCCTCCCCCGCCATGCCCCATGTACGAGCCTGCGAGCCCCGAGCATGTGAAGCCTGCGCTGGCGACACGCGCCTTGAAGTGTCCCCTCCTCGTGTGCTAGACATGCTCTTGGAAAGTCGCCCCGCTAACCCGAACTGGCACCTGATGGTGTACGTGCCGCGGGCCACCGTGGCTAGGACGCGGGGCGCATTCCCCTCCCTGTGGGAGGTTCGGAAACCCCGTCCCCCGCCCACACGACTATGGGCCTCTTGGCCCCCCTGAGCACGCGGTAGCGTGCGACGGTGCAGCCCCGGTCCGCACTGGGGCTTTTTTCTTACACTACGCTACACTATTGACACGTTTTCATGTCTCGGTTATTCATGATTTCATGATGTTACCCCCTAGCATCCTGGACGCGTCCGCTGCATGCCATGTCCTTCTGGCTTGTCGCGGGCGCGTCTTTTGTTTCAGTCATGTCTAGGTCTCCCAAGCAGGGTGGCGCGGTTGGCCATGGATTCGACCCGTATGCGCGTGCTCTCAAGAACGCGGTTTTGGGAGCCCGTGCTGAGGACGGGATACGGCTCTCCAAGGGCCGCCTAGGGCTTCGGCGGATGTTTGAGGCGCTTCTTACGCCGGACATTGGGGTTTGGATGTATTTGGGTGACAAGCGCGGGAGTCCTGACAACTGGCGGCGTATTGATGGCTGGCGCGAGTTGGTCGTGGGTCTCAAGCGACGGATGGAGGCGGATGACCTGCCACGGAGCGCGCTGGCTTTTATCCATTCGATGGGCAAGAGCGCGCTTAGTCAGTTGCGGAATGGCCGTGGGCCGCGCCGGCTGGTTTTCTCCTGGAAGCAGGTCAGGACCTTGCGCGCGTGCTTGCGGGACGAGGCGGTTGTGGACACGGACGCTGACAAGCGTGCTCGCAAGCGTCGGCGCAAGGCCAGGGGTATTCTGGCCAATGCCCGCCGTGCGGCGGAGACAGCGGGATACGATGAGGATGAGAAAAAATGGCGTTGAAGCGCCGCATGATCCTTGCCTTGACGGTTTCTGACGGGAAGCTGGTTCGTTCCAAGCATTTCCGTGCTGACCGGACGTATTCTCTGGATTTCGTTGATCTGGAGGGCGCTGACGAGCTTGTTGTCTTGGACATCACGCCGGAGCCTGACGCGACATCGACGACGCGGTTTATCGAGGTTGTCGAGCGTCTATCGGGTGATTTGTTCCTGCCGCTGGCTGTTGGTGGTCATGTCAGGACGTGGGATTATGCGCGGGAGCTGATGAATGCTGGCGCTGATAAGATTGTCGTTGGGCATCATGCCTTGAATGACGTGATGTTCATCGAGCGGCTTGTAGGCAAGCTGGGCTCGTCGTCGGTTGTCGCGGGTGTCGAGGCGCACCCCCCTGAGCGGCGGCCGCCGAACTATGACGGTCTTTCGTTCTCGATGTGCGGCGAGATTCTGTCCCAGACGTTTTCACGGGACGGGTCTCTCCAGGGCTATGACGTGGACTTTATCCGCGAGCTGGCGGCGCTGTTTAACAAGCCCATCATCGCCATGTCGGGCTGCGGGGTACCGGGACACATGATAGATGCGTTTAACGCTGGCGCGTCCGCGTGCGCGACGTCGAATATCTTCCATTTCACGCGGAAACACGTCGCGATGTTCAAGCGCAAGATCGCGGAAGCCGGGATTCCTATGAGGCCGATGGTCGAAGACCATTTCGGTCCTCCCCGAGCATGCCGCTAGGTATGCGACGGTCAACATGAAAGGACTATGACGATGGACCCTGGCGAGACGTACCCTCTGTTCCCTGGACACAAGACCGAGGCGCCGGAGACATCTGTTGTGGCTGCGGAGGCGATTGCCCCAAAGGCGGAAACGCTTCGCCGTTTGGTGCTCGACTATTACCGCGCGGGCCACACTAGGACCGCCGATGAGATTTCGTCCGTGCTTGGTTTTTCAGTGCTGTCGATTCGCCCACGTGTCTCGGAGTTGCACGCCGCTGGGTATATCGAGGACACGGGCGTGCGCCGCAGAAACAAAAGCGGCCGTCAGGCGGCGGTTTGGAGAGCTGTACAATGATCTGCAAGACATGTCTCATGCCGGACACGCGCCCGCGCGTCGTGTTCACGGACGGTCGCTGCAATGCGTGCCTGGAGGCTGACGCGAGGAAGAATATTGACTGGGTCGTGCGCGAGCGCGAGTTCAAGAACCTGATCGCGGGGTTTGTTGGCAGCGCGCCTTATGACTGTGTCGTGCCGTTTTCTGGCGGCAAGGATTCCGCGATGATCGCATGGAGGCTGAAACATGATTTCGGGCTTAACCCGCTTCTGGTCTGCTATGGTCAGATGCTATGGACTGATGTGGGCCGTCATAATCTCGATGCTGTTTGTAATAGCGGTTTCGATATTCATTACCATCGTGTGGATCAGCGTGTCAGTCGCGCTCTTGCTAGACGATTTACGATCGAGCGTGGGCACCCCAAGCAGCACTATGATGCAGGGGTCAACAGTGTCCCGCTACAAGTTGCCAAGGCATACGGGATCAAGACAGTCTTCTACGCCGAGCACGGTGAGTCCTTCTACGGCGGGCTCGTGCTGGATGACGAGTCGCGCCGTACCCGGAACCTGGATGAAGTGCTTGAAAATCAGGTTGGGGACCATCCGCTGAACTGGGCGGACGACGACATCTCGGAACGAGACTTGGCGCCGTATATTTATCCGGGAGACGCAGGCGAAATAAAAGCATACTACTGGTCGTATTTCTTCGACTGGGATATCTACCGCAATGCCAAGGACGCGCGCAAGCAGATGGGCTTCCAACAGGAGCGCGGCCGGGTGGCGGATTACCCCCGGCTTGTTGACTGGCAAAACCACTGGGGCGTCCGCTGGTGGGGCAAGTCCAATGGATCATTCGAGGGCTTCGACTCGATCGATGACATGATCGACGGCCTGGACTTCTATCTCATGTGGGTCAAGTTTGGTTTTGGCCGCGCCACGCGGATGGCTAGTCGGCTAATACAAGGCGGGCACATGACTAGGGACCAAGGCATGAAGCTCGCGCTGGAATACGACCATGAGCTCCCGGCGCAATTCATTCACAAGGTTCTTGAATATCTCGACATGACGCGTGGCCAGCTTGACCAGGTGATAGACGCGCATTGGAACGAGGACGCACATGACAGGAAGGGTTGGGCCGAATGACGACGCATGTTTGTGACTTGTGCGGCACGGCGGACAGCGCGCCTATCCCCGTGTCGGGCGACTACAAGCCGGACGGTCTCCCGCATATCTGCGGTGGGTGCGGTTTCGTGTACGCCAAGGAGCGCCGCTCAGTCGAGGCGATCGCGGCGGACTGGGACCGGATTTGGGGCGAAGGCTACACGTCGAAGTGGCCCGCCGTGCAGGCGAGGCTGTTCTTCGTGGCGGAATGGTTCGATCAGAAATATGGCTGGGACAAGAAGCGCGTCTTGGACGTCGGCGCGGGCGAGGGGGACTTTCTCAAGATGATCCGGTCGCGTGGCGCCGTGGTGTCCGCGGTCGAGCCGGCCCAGGAGAACGTCAAGAAGCTGATCATGGCCGGGATACCAAGCCACAAGGGACCGATCGAGACGTTTGTCCCGAGCGAGGTTGACGTGGTCACGATCCTCTGGACCCTGGAGAACTGCGGCGACTGCATCGGCATGCTCGAACGTGCGCGCGACTGCCTTACGCCGGACGGCAGGATCGTCGTCGCGACCGGGTCGCGCCTGATGGTGCCATTCAAGAAGCCCCTGTCGGCATACCTCGGGAAGCAGAAGGCCGACCTTCATTCGTTCCGCTTCTCATTGAATACCTTGAAGGCAGCCCTGCGCCTCGCCGGGTTCGAGCCGGAAGACGCGAACTACTGGGGCGACTCGGACTGGCTGGTCGTGACAGCCGCCAGGAGCGAGCAATACAGGACCGTCCAGGCCCCGTTCGACGACCCCGGACAAGTCGCGGAGTTCTTCCGCAAATGGCAGGAGTGTTTCCCGTGATGTGTGAAACTTCGAGCATGCGGAGCGTGCGATGATTATAGGCGAGCGCGAGATAGGCAACGGGAACCCGACCTACATCATCGCGGAAGCCGGGACGAATCACTTCGGCGACGTGGAGCGTGCCAAGGAACTCGTCACGGTCGCGGCTGAGTGTGGCGCGGACGCGATCAAGTTTCAGGCGTTCGTCAAGGACGCGCCGCTGTTCTGCCCCGTCGAAGGCGACGATGAGCGCATGCCGTACTGGAACGACACGGTGCTGGGCTATGACGGGTGGCTGGGAGTCTCGCGACGCGCCCATGACGCGGGAATCCACTTCATCCTGTCGGTCTTCCAGGACGAGGCCATGCGGTTGCTCAAGCTGTGCGACGCAGCCAAGGTCGCGTCACGCGCCGCGATGACGTTCCCATACGACGAGACCGACTTGCCGCTGATTGTCTCGAATGGGATGATGGAGCGCGGGGACTGGATAAAGATCGGGCCACTGATCAAGGGCCGCGAATGTCAGTTTTTGAGTTGCGTTGCAAAATATCCCGCGCCCTTGTCAGAGGCTTTGACGAGCGACTATAGGCACCGCATAACCCAGATGGGCCTGTCCGATCACTCCGGCACGATCTGGCCGTCACTCTACGCGATCAGCCACGGATGCCCGATGGTCGAGGTTCATTTTCGGGACGCTCGTGGCAAAAAAAGCCGGGACCACGCTGTCGAAATATTGCCGGACCAATTAAAGGTGATTTGTGACTACCGCGACGCGGTCCAGGAGATGACTTCATGATCATCAACACGATCGTACAGGCCCGCATGGGCTCGACACGCTTTCCCGGTAAGGTCATGGCGGAGGTCGCGGGCAAGCCGCTAATCGGTATCCTGTTGGACAGGATCGTCGGCGCGAGCGTGGACAAGACCGTGGTCGCGATTCCAGCCACCGAGGAAAATGATGATCTTCTCCATTATTTGACATCGCGTCAGGACGTAGAAATCGTTACGGGCCTGGAAAAGGACGTTGTGGCGCGGTTCGATTGGGCCATTCACTGCTATCCCTGCGACGCCTTCGTGCGCGTGTGCGCGGATTCGCCGTTCATAACCGCGATGATGATCGACCAGATTGTCGAGCGGCTGGAAAGGGGTGTGCGGTACGCGCCTCCCGCGGTCTCGACACCGGGCTTCCAGGCCGAGGGCGTGTGGACTGACGAGTTCCTGCGCTGCCTGCCATTCATGAACGAGTACGACCGTGAACACGTCACGTCGTTCTGGAAGAAAGACTCGTGGACAGTGGACACGCCGGAAGACCTGGAGCGGCTACGCCCGCAACTGGAGGCAGAATGTCAAACGTAATTTTACAAGATGTTCATGGTTCTCCGGGCGCCGCGGACGTCCTATGGAGAATACTGAAAGAGCGGTCGGACGAGTCCGAGGCCCACACGAACATCAGCCACAAGGAATTGCCGAGCCGGAGGCGACATGATGCTTTCGTTGAGGACCATCCTTTCGCGCGGTGGTTCCTGATCTTGGATACGGAAGCAGCTTGCACGGTCGGCCAGTTGCGTGTCACGGAACGGAACGAGATTGGCATCAGCATTCTGAAAAAATACCGCCGCAAGGGCTATGCGTCGAAAGCCCTGAGAGTCCTGATGGTGACTTTCAAACCGCTCCCGTACAAGCCGTCCGAGCGCCGTGCGGGCTGGGTCGCCAATATCAATCCGAACAATCCCGCCTCGATAGCCCTGTTCAAGAAATTCGGCTTCCACCATATTCAGAACACCTATCTACGCGAGGCAGGCGATGAGAGTTGAATTTGGCAAGCCCCTGATAGGCAGAGATGACCGCGACATGGTCGTCGCCGCGCTCGCGCAGCGCACCCTGACCAACGGGCCGCGCGTGACCGAGTTCGAGGCCGCGTTTTCCGAATACACTCAGGGCGGCATGGCGACCGCCGTTACGTCGTGCATGGCCGCGCTCCATATCGCGTGCTTGATGCTGGTCAAACCCGGCGACGAGGTCATTGTCCCGGCCCTGACGCACCCCGCCACGGCGCTTGCTGTCAGCCTCGTGGGCGCGGACCCGATATTCGTGGACGTGGACCCGGCGACCGGGAACATCGATCCGGAGGAAATCAAGAAGGCCCTGACGAGACGCACGGCCGCGATCATGCCGGTCCACTATCTCGGGCGACTGTGCGACATGGCCCGGATCAACCAGATCGCACGCGAGCACAGCCTGTCCGTGATCGAGGACTGCGCCCTTGCCCTAGGGGCACGCCACAGGAGCCGTCACGCGGGCTTGTGGGGCGACGTAGGCACCTTCTCGTTCTACCCCGTGAAGCACATGACCACGGGCGAGGGCGGAATGCTCCTGACCAAGCACCCAGGGCTTGCGGAGCGCGCCAAGCGGCTGCGTGCCTTCGGCAAGGATGAGGCGGGGAATTTCGTCGATATCGGCATGAACTACCGAATGTCGGAAATGCAGGCGGCGCTGGGGCTGGCTCAACTCAAGAAGCAATCCTTGTGGCTTGACCGCCGCGAAAGCAATCACGCGATCCTGCGCCACCATCTGCGGGACTTTGGCCGGATCGAGTCCATGCCGGGCGCTGCCTATGCCATGTCGGTATTCGCGCCGGAGGGCATGTCGCGGGACACGATCCGGGACACGATGCACGCCCGGTGGGTCGAAACGAGCGTGTATTACAATCCGATCCCGCCACTGACGCCGTACTACATGGACCTGGGTTACGCCGCTGGCGATTTCCCGATCGCGGAGAAAATCTCGCGTGAGACAATCTGCCTGTCGTGCGGCCCGCACCTGTCGCGTCAACAGCTTGCGTTCCAGATTGAGCAATTTAAGATCGCCTGTGACGTGGCGGAACCAGTGAGGCAGGCGACATGAATATCGTGATTATCGGCGGGGCGGGCTTTATCGGGCATCACATGGCGCTCGGCATGGTCGCCAAGAACAACGTGACCGTGATCGACTCGCTGTCGGTGAACAACTACTACAGCCTGCGCGCTGATCGCACGTCGCCGGCCGATTCCGTGCTGATCACGGAGCACAGGCTTAACTTGCTGAATGTCGTGGAAATCCCGGTGATCCGGATCGACGCGGCCGATTACAACCAGTTGAGCCCCGCGCTTCTCGCGCTGGAGCCGGACGTGATCATCCACTTGGCCGCGGTCGCGCACGTCGATCGGTCCAACAAGGACCCCAAGCGGACTTTCGACAACAGCCTGATCACCCTCCAAAACACGCTCGACGTGGCACGTAACCTGCCCAAGCCACCGCATGTCGTGTGGTTTTCCTCAAGCACTGCGTACGGCAACACGGAAGGGCGCACGGTCATGGAGACCACGCCGCTCAATCCGATCGGGATATACGCGCGCATGAAGGCGGCTGGCGAGCAGATGGTGGCGGGGTATCGGGACACGTTCGGGATCGACACCACGATCGTGCGCCCGTCCGCGCTGTACGGCCCGCGCTGCATATCGGGGCGGGTGACACAGAAGTTCATGGAACAGGCGTTCGCCGGCCAGTCAATCAGCATATTCGGCGACGGCTCGATCCTGTCGGACTTCACCTACATCGATGATCTGGTGGCTGGCACAAGGTCGATCATAAATAAACGCCAAACTTCCGCCGGAGAGACATTCAACATCACGGGCGGGCATGGCCGCTCGTTGCAGGAGTTGGCGGACATCGTCGTCGAGAAGACCGGCGCGGAGGTTTTATATCTCCCGGATGATCCGGAAAAGCCGCGTAGGGGCACGCTAAGTGTCCAAAAAGCCGAGAACCTGCTCGGCTGGACGCCAAAGTTCACGTTAGAGACCGGGATGATGCAATATATGGGCTGGTACCAGACTTTCCTGGACCGGAATAGCCGCGATGTTGCATGAAATTAGCCGAAGACCGCGCCTTAGCGGAACTGGAACGCCGAACTAGAGAGAGGAAACTCTTTCTCGAATACGGGAAGCCCTACGACCACGATAAGCCGTGGGGCCATCCGAATATCGGGGCGTATCACTGGCAAATAGACTTCCACAACGCCGGGGCTGAAAACCCCGAGCGCATGTTGATGGCCGCGAACAGGGTGGGGAAAACTCGAAGCGCGGGCGCGGAAATGGCCTGCCACCTGACCGGCTTCTATCCGAAATGGTGGAAGGGCCGCAAATGGGACCGCGCGACACGCGGCTGGTGCGGGTCCGAGTCCAGCGAGGCATCACGCGATCTTGTCCAGTTCGAGCTATTGGGCAAGGAAGGCGAGCACGGAACCGGCTGGATACCCAAGGAAAGTTTGATCGAGGTTAAATACCGCCAAGCCGGCGTGACCGAGGTCGTGGACACGATCAAGGTCAAGCACAAGGCCGGTGGCGTGTCGATGTGTTCGATGAAAACCTACGAACAGGGCCGCAAGAAGTGGCAGGGCGCCAAGCTGGACTGGGTTTGGCTCGATGAAGAACCGCCGATGGACATCTACACGGAGGCTCTGACACGCACCGCCGATTCCAAGGGCATGATCGTCCTCACGTTCACCCCATTGCTAGGTCCGGATGATGTTGTTCTCCACTTTATCAACGCCGAAGCGGGTCGCGGGATTTACTCGACGAATGTGGGATGGGACGACGCGCCGCACCTGGACCCGGACGAGAAAGAGCGGCTCAAGCTGTCTTTCCCGCCGCATGAACGAGAAACCAGGGTATCCGGGACGCCAATGCTGGGCTCCGGTGGCGTCTTTCCGATCGCCGACGACGCGATATCTATCCCGCCATTCGAGATACCGCCACACTTCGCCCGAATTAACGGTGTTGATTTTGGGATCGACCACCCTGCCGCGGGCGCCTTCCTTGCTCACGATCGTGACGCGGATACCATCTACGTCTACGACTGCTATCGCGCTCCCGGTGAAACTCCGGTTTACCACGCACAGGCCATGCGGAAGCACGGCGATTGGATACCGACCGCGTGGCCGCATGACGGCCTGAATCGAGACAAGGGGTCCGGCGTGGCCCTGAAAGACCAATATCGCAGTCACGGCCTGCGGATGCTCAAGGAACATGCCCACTATCCCGACGAGCGCGGCAACCACCGCGAGCCGGGTGTAATCGAAATATTCGAATACATGCGAACGGGCAAATTCAAGGTTTTCAACACATTAACCCAGTGGTTCGAGGAAAAGCGCCTCTACCACAGGAAAGATGGCGTCATTGTGGCGCAACGTGACGACATCATGTCCGCGATGCGATACGCGTTCATGATGCGGCGCTACGGCATTGTCCGCCCGCCCGCCAAGCCCAAGCGTAAAGGACCAAGGAAACCGATCGTCGGAGGCCAGTCATGGAAACGAGCGAGCTAGAGATAGCGGAGCGGATTGCCCGCAATTTACCCGGCGACAAGCTGGACATGGCCAGTGTCGAGGACAAGAAAATCGGCATGATCTACATCGCGACCAAGGTGGACCTGGATGGCTGCCCGCACGGCTTATGGGCGTGCAACGGCACGGCGCGGACGATCCACTTCAAGAAGGACACGAATCTGGGGACGGTGCGGCAGGTCTTGGTCAACGACGCAGCCGCGTTTACCGAGGAAATGCAGGCCAAGGGGGTCTTTTCCAATGCCTGACAAGCCAAGGCTTTCATCGAACGACTGGGACGCGATCGGCGCCTGGATCAAGGAGGAACTGACGCGTCGCCGGGAAAATCGCCGCGATCGCGAAGCCATGTGGAAGGACATCGATCGCCAAATCTCCATGATGCCCCGTGCGCGAGACATGGCGATGGGCGAGGAACTGGACTGGTATCCCAATATCGAGCTTCCATTGCAGGCCCAAGCCCTGGAAGTGATCGCGGCCGATGCCCGGCGCTTGAAGTTCCCGCGCTCGACGGAATGGTACGCCGTACATTCGGACGTGTCGGATTCCTATCGGGATCGCTGGAACCGGCGCCGTGAAAACGTGCCGCTGATCGGCGACGCGGCTACGCCGATCAAACTAGACCAGGAAACGTCCGACGTGTTGGTTCACGCGACGATCGACCACTTCCATAAAAGCTATGATTTCCGCCAATCGATCGAACTATTCGACTCCGAAATGATCCGCTATGGCACGGGCGTGGTCCGTATTCTCCCGGTCAAGCTGGCGGAGTTCCGTCATGATCCGCGTGGCGTGATCGCGCAGAACACGATGGGGCCGGCTGTCCTGCCCATGTCTCTCAAGCACGTCTATCTCGACGATTCGCCTGGATCGGTCATGCACCAGGGCGTGGCGCTTGTCCCGTCCGTGATCATGCCTCGCTGGCAGGACCTGGAGGCATTGAAGCGCGCGGCCCGGAAGGGTGGGTCAAAGCGGGGCTGGATCATGTCCCAGGTCAACAAGCTGGAGATTCGCAACGACGATATGAACCGGCGTGGTCAGGTCGAGGTTATCGAGTTTGAGGGCGACGTTGTCGTGCCCAAGTCTCGCTCGTCGATCTTCCTGCCCAATGTCACGATTACCGTCGCGGTCCATCAAGGCGATGCCCGCGCGATCCGGTTCGAGAAAAACAACGCGTCATTCAGGTCCTACGTCGTGGGTCACTACATGCGCGACGATGTGTCCAGCTCCTACGGGTCCTCGCCTCTGATGAAGGGGCAGCCGATCCAGGAAGCCGCGACCGCCGCCGCGAACGACCTTATGGCTGTGGCAGCCTTGAATGCCCGCCCGCCGATCGCCTATGACCGCCACGACGCGGAACTGGCGGCGATGGGTGGCCCGGAGATATTCCCCGGCGCACGCTGGCCCACGGACGCGCCCAACGCGATCGAGCCGCAGGACGTGGGCGACCCGTCCGCGCTGTTCAACATCTATGTGGGCTTGCTCAAGCAGTACGAGGACGTGACTGGCGTGAACGACCCGCGTCGTGGCGGACAGGTCAAGTCCCACACGGGCACGGGCGCGCACGAGCTGGAAGCGTCACGGGGTATCGCGAGGACGGATGATTTCGTTACGGGAGTGGAACAAGGCCCGCTGACGACGATCCTGTATCACGAGTGGGAAATCATCAAGAAGGTCATGAAGACCCCGCGCGAGATTAACGTGGATGCTGGCGGGATTGAGGGCTACGCCCGCGTCGCCGCGGCGGACCTACCTGATCTTGTGACGTTCAAGGTCCACGGATCGGCCGGCGTGCTCGACGAGCGCGAGCGGGTCCAGAATTTCTTTGGCGCGATCCAATTCGCGCTCCAGATCGTGGAACAAGCGCGTGCGCTGGAGCAACCGATACCAGTTAACTGGATGGAAGTGATCAACCACGCTTTCGTCCTCTCGGGAGAACAGAATGCCCAACGATTCTTTGGCGAGGCAGCCGCACCTCAAGGCGTTGAGGGACAACCTGCGAGCCAGCCCGGAGTTCCGGGAACTGCTCTCGGCGATAACCCGGACGCACTTGCGGCCCTGGCAGCCCAGGGCGGCGGAACAGCGTGATCCGGAGTCCGTGGGGCTTCGATATGCCTACGAGTCCGGCAAAGTTGCCGGTGAAAAATCCATCGTGGTACAGCTAATAGGAGATGATGAACATGCCGGGTAAGCAGAATGCGTCCAATCCAGCCCCAACGGGCACGGCTGAGGGCGGCACTGGGGAATCGGCGCTAGACCAGCTTCTTGATCAATTCGAGAACGCTGGTGAAGGCACTACCGAGGCAGTTGCCCCGAAGGCCGACACCGCTGCGTTACGAGCATTGAAGCCGGTCGTTGATTTTGCCGAACAGGCTATGGCGAAGGAACAGGCGAGTTCCGTCCAGAAAGACCTGGATAGTGCCGTCGAGTTCGTTGGTCAGGCGGAAGAACTCAAGGGTATCAAGAGCGACGTTGCGATTGGCATGCTTGAGGCTTACGGCCGGAACGATCCGGGATTTGTGAAAGCGTTCGCGGAACGCGGGGAAAATCCGGCAGCCTGGAGTACGGCGCTCGAATCAGGGCGTGAGTGGGTGAAAGATACGCTGGTGGAATATCGCAACGGCGGCGGCGACACGGTTAGGGACGACATCGAGGCGGCGACAGCGGCAGTGCAAGGAACCGTAACCCAAGCGGACGATAAGACTGGCCCGAACGCTGTTGAAATGTCGCAGATGAGCGACGTGGAGTGGGAAAACTTCATGGAGCAGCAAATGGTCAAGTCCGCTTAACACACAGGCGATGACATGGCACTCACCACCACAACGGAAATTGCCGGTCCAGTAAACGTCGTGTTTCAGGTCAACCTGCTTCGCAACGCGAAGGCTCTGGCGCCCTATTACCTTGGGACTGAGCCCGCGGAGATTTCGGAGCATTCTGGCACGTTCACGGCGAAGTGGCGTCGGATTGAAAACCTGACTCCCGTAACGACCGCACTGACCGAGCTATCTGGCAGCATTTCCTTCCCGACAAGGCAGGGCGTGCAGCCTTCGGTGACTGACCTGACCGCGACTGTCGCGAAATACGGCAATTACATCCTCTTGAACGAAGAGGTTGATCTGATCAACTTCAACGGTCAGGCGGCGAAATTGTCCGAAATTCTCGGCATGAACGCAGGCCAGTCTCTTAACCGTCTTCAACGAGATATCGCGGAAGACAACTTCACCGCCGTGCTTGCGGGCGCGGCCACTACGGCGACCGATATTGGCGGGACCGTGGCCCTTGCGGGTCTTGGCCTTTCCGAGATCGCGACGACCGTAAACCAGCTCAACCGACAAAATGCGATGCTGTTCCTCCCGAAGACGGAAGGCTCGCGGAACATCGGCACCACGCCGATCAGGTCCGCGTACTGGGGCTTCTGTCATGTGGATACCGAGGAAGACATCCGCACTTTGACCGGTTTTGTTCCCGTGGAGCAATACTCCAGCCAGACAGCCGTCGAGCGCGGCGAGTTTGGGTCCGTTGGCGGCGTCCGTTGGATTGCCACCACGGAAGCGAGCATCGACACGGGATCGGGCGACACCACGACCGGATCGGCCACGGTGGACGTGCGCGGCACGACAAACCGTTCCGATGTCTACAACACGGTGATTTACGGCAAGGAAGCCGTGGGTTCCGTGGGTCTTGGTACGCGTCACGTCAAAGAGTCGTATGTGGTCGGCGATCGCCTTCCGGGCGTTCAGATGATCAGCCACGGTAAGGGCTCGGCGGGTTCCGCTGATCCTCTTAACGAGGTCACGACCATGGGCTGGAAATCGTGGCACGCCGGTGTTGTCCTCAACTCGAACTGGGGCCGTTGCATCCGCCACGCCGCCTCTGTTCTGAGCGCATAGGGGGTAATCATGGCTATTACCACAACGGCAGGCGCACAAGTCCGCCCGATCAACTCCGTGGACGGCGTCGAGGCTATGACGCAATCGACGGCGACCGCACAACAGACCATTTCCACCACGCACCAAGTCACGACGCTTGGCGCGGGGACGGCGACTGGCTCGTTACTCAGGAACCAGTATCTACTGGCGACTGGCGACGGGCACGAGCTGATGGAAAAGGTCGTGCAGATGGGCGCGACTGGCGAGGCCACGCTTCAATTCTCCGGCACCGCGACGGGTGCCCACGTTTTCCAAGCCGATACGGATTTCGTGGTGCTCAAGCAGGTTGCCGGGACTTGGTTCGTGACTCTCTCCCAAGGTGCGACCCTCGCAACCGCGACTTGATGAATGTCGGTCGCAATTACAGGTGGCCCGGTCCCCACACGGGGGCCGGGCTATCACTCGACCGAGACACTGACGGCAGCGACGACCGCGCAGGCTATTTGCCTGGACGTAAGCGCGAACATTCTGGGAGCGGGTCCGACTGGATTCGGGGTTACAGTTTATTCATTAGAGGACGGCATAGAAGGCCAGCAGAAAGTCATATTCGTTACCGCGACGGGGGAAGCATCATTGAGTTTGACCGGAACCGCCACCGGCCAGATTGTCTTCACCCAGGCGGATGACCTAGTGAAATTGGAGTTTGTGGGATCAAAATGGCGAATGATTCAGAACAGCGGCGCGACGATAGCGACGGCCACCTAGACCGTCCCGACCTTACCAAAGCCACCAAAGCCAAGCTGATCGAGTACGCCCACGCGCTGGAAGACGCTGGCGAGGAAATCGGCAAGCAGGCGGAAGCCTACCGGCAGGAAGCATTAGCCGCTCACGCGGCCCGCAGGCCCCGCGAGAAGCTAGTCCAGCAAGAGGACGGCACGGTACGCCGGTATCTCGACCACGCGCCCAAGACCGTCGCTCTGTGCGGCATGGGGCCTTCCGTGGCGGACCTGTTCAACAAGGTCCTGACCCAGGAAGCGTCGCCGGACTTCGCCGATGAAATCTGGGCGATCAACATGGCGGCGAACCTGATCTGGCACGATGTCGTGTTCTGGATGGACGATCTTCACGACCAAGAGACATTCAAGCCCGGCCTATTCACGTTGCTGCGGCGCCGTGGCAAGCCGGTGATCACGTCCAAGGCTTACCCGGACGTTATCCCCCTGTCCTATGACTACCCGATCGACGAGGTCTCGAAAATCTCGCAGCCGGTTCTTGGCAAGCCGTATCTCAACAACGGCGTGGCCCAGGCGATCGCCTACGCGATGCATATTGGGGTCAAGAAGCTGAAACTGTTCGGCTGCGACTTCACCTATCCAAACCGGGAGTACGCCGAGTCCGGGCGGGCTTGCACGGAAGCGTGGGTCACGATGGCATCGCTGTCGGGCATGGAGGTCGAATTGAGCCACGGCACGAGCCTTGTGGACTCGATCAAGGACGGCGGCGTGTACGGCTACAAGGAGCAGCCCGTTGTCAAGCTCCAGGACGGCGACACGTTCCAGTACGTGACCCCGGAGGAAGCGGAGAAGTTCAAGAAAGAAGGGCCATCGACACCGCCCGGCTTCCCGATGCCACCGATCAACACCGATTCGTACAATCCCGAAGATTCAAGCGGACAAGGACAAGCAAATGGCAAACTTCACGGACAGTTTCCCGGAGTCGGGAGTACAAGGCCCGACACTACCGGGGCAAATGCCGATAGCGGTCACGCCTCTAACGTCGCTACGCCGCCGCCAGCTCGTTGATCTGGCCGACGCCTATGAAATCCCGATCGACCGGGATGCACCCAAGCCCCATATCCTCCCCGCGCTGATCAATGCCCAGCAAGCGGGGGTCCTGGATAAGGAGCCTATCAATCGTGGTGCGTTCCGCCGTGCCCAGCGCAACAGCGATCAGGAGCCACTTCCTCCGTTGCCGGAAGAACTCGAAGCCATCCCGACGCCGGGAGAGCTGGCAAAAGCTCAACGGCAGGAACAAGCCGCGCAGAATCCGCTGATCGCGTTGCGAAAGCTGTGCTCGAAGCGGGGCGTCAAGGTTGCTGGCGGCGCGACCATCGATGATATGCTGAAAATACTAGCGGAGACGACAGGTGAAAGCAGCGACAGCGCAGCCGACAGCGAAGCTGGAAGTTCGGGTCAAACGGAAGGGCGACACGAAATTCCGGCACCATGAGACGGTGAAACTTCGCGATTCGGCAGCCAAGCTACTCGCGAAATTGGCGATGAAGGACAAGTAAATGGGCACGACCTACACGACCGAGGGCGAGGAACTTGTTGTCGATCTAATCGACCATTCCACGTCCGTGACGGGTTGGTATATCTCTTGGGGGTCAGGCACGGTCACGGATGGCAAGTCGTCAACAGGCCTAGAAAATGAAGCGACCGAGGTTCGTGTGACGGCCACCACGGAAGATCAGTCCACCACGCAAACCAATAGGTGGATCGGTATTCACACTTGTGGCGCCGCGACCAAGACGATCAGCGAGGCGGGTCTTCATACCGCGGCGACGGACGGGTCCATGCCGATTATTGGCACGTTCACGGGGATCGGGCTGGCCACGGATGATCAGATTCAATTCACGATCACGCTCGAACAGACCTAGACCATGTCGATCACGACGAACGCCGCAATCGAATTTTTCGGGACGGCGACGGATTTATCAAATTCCGTGGCAGCCGTTACGGACGGCGCGTTTTCCAACGGCACGACTGACCTAGACGCATTCACTAACGACGACGACGCGAATTACGCCGCCGCCGTCCTGCGCTGCCAATACGCTACGGGGACGGTTGGGTCCGCGCCGTATGTGAACTTATACGGTCGCCTGATGAATGTTGACGGGACGGACGACGAGGCTGTCCCTGACGCGAGCTATCAGGAAAAACCATTCGGGACCTTCCACATTGATCCGAATTGGGGAACCGGGACAGACACCGTCAAGTCGATCGAAATTCCGCTGCCCAACGTCTACACCAGTCAGGTTTACAATTTCTATGTCGAGAACCAGACCGGCGTTGACTTCGCGACCGGCTGGGCATTGACCGTCACGCCCAAGGCTCTCGGGCCACACGCATAAGGGCCTTTTATGGCCCAAATCCTTATCCCAAGGCGCCCGGACTGGCTTTCTCTTCCGAAGGGGCCGGTCACGCTTGACCGCACGAAACGGCATGTCGAGCACCTTACCGCGTGTTGGCCATTGTTTGGCTCAAACCATCTTTTTGACATTAGCGGGTACGGCCACCACAACACGATTGTCGGGTCTACGGACGACCAGAGGATGGCCCCGTCCGTTTTCGGTGCCAACGTGTGGGAGTTTGGCGCCAATTCCGGGGATCATCTGAGTAATGGCTTCATTCTGGACGCGGCGTCGGACTGGACAGTGGCGTTCTGGTACCGGCTGGATGATTATTCGCCGGACGCATACCCAGCGCCGTTTAAATTTCAGACCACGAATAACGGCGGCGAGCCGATCCGCGCGATGTTTACAACGGCCGTCGCGGGGCTCGAACCATTCGCCTTTGGCTCTCGTGGCTCCAGCAACATGCCGGAAATGCAATCGGACGGGGCTTGGCAGGACAGCGATTTAGGTCAAACCCATCATATCGCAATCAGCTTCAACGGCGGCGCGCGCGGCACCGTTGGGAATTACACCTTCTATCGCGACGGCATCCTCGAAAGTCATTCAGCGGCAAATGCCTTTGGAAGTCAGACGAATAGCACGGTAATCGGTTCGTCGGAAGGCGCCAACAACCCATTCGACGGCCAAATTTTTGACATGCGGGTTTATGACCACTGTCTGACAGCGGGGGATATCAGGCGCGTTGTAGATGTTGGGACGCGATGGGAAATCTATCGGCCCATTCCCCGGCAAACAATTATCATCCCGGATGTGTCCGGCGCGACACTTCAAGCACTGTCGGCTACCGCAATCGGCGTGCCTGACATCGCGACGGCGCTATCCGCGTTCCGTGACCTGAGCGCGACCGCCGCAGGTTCCGCAACAATCGCGATCAATCGCCCATTCACGCAACAGGACATGGACGCGACCGCGACCGGGTCGCCGAGCCTATCCGCGCGTTTAAAGGCATTCCGCACGCTTGCGGCGACCGCCGTGGGCAGTGCGACGCTAATCGCGGACAAGATCAGTGCCACGATACAGGCTCTCGCGGCTACCGCGGTCGGCGTGGCTAGTATTGCGACTGAGTCCAGTTTCTTCCGCACGCTCGCGGCCACGGCTACGGGCAGCGCGACGATCAACACGATGCTGACGGCATTCCGGGCTCTCGTAGCGACCGCCACGGGCGTTGCGGGCATGACCGCTACCAAACTGACGGCGGTTGTCCAACAAGCCCTAGCGGCCACTGCGATCGGCGTGGCGAGCATATCCACGCGCTTGAAGGCGTTCCGGACATTGGCGGCTACAGCCACGGGCGTCGCCGGACTTGGTAGAAAAGCCACGTTTTTCGTACTCTTGTCAGTGACCGCCGTGTGTATTCCGGGGATTGCGTCGGCCACGGGGGTCTTGAACCTCGTGACGATGGCGGCTGTCGCGGTCGGCGTCGCGTCGATCGTGGCGCTTTACAGGCAATTCTTCGCGCCGTTCACGGGCGGTGGCGGGCTTGGTTATTCGCACAGGCGCAAATGGGTCGGACCACGTAGAGGATGGGGTAGAAAATGACGTTATTGATTGCACGCTCGTGGGACTACGTGGTTCCGGATGGCACTGCGCTTGATACCTGGAACGCGGCGAACGGGTTCAATAATTCAAGCGTCGCCACCGTGGACGACGATGAGTTCCGGACGGGGGTCATGTGTTGCCACTTGGGCTCCGCTGGCCTGCTTAGTTATACGTCGCCAGCCGAGCAGGATACACTTTGCCCGCACCTTGGCTTCTACGTTGACAGCGCCCTGGCGGACAACGCGGTGCTGTTCAACTGCCGCCATAACACGGGGTCAGGCTTCACGACGCACATTATCATCGAACGTAATTCCCTGAATGGGATCGTGGTCAAGAACGGCGACGGCACGACCTTGGCAACATCGGCCAACAGCGTTCTGACCTTGCAGAACTGGAATTTCTTCGGGATCGAAGCCAAGGTCAATGACACGACCGGGTACGTGAATATGTATCTGAACGGCGCACAGATTATCAATCTCACAGGCGCCGACACGCAAAACGGCGGGTCCGCGTTCTTCAATGACTTCCAGATCGTGCGGGACGTGCGGCAGTGCAAGATCGATGATTTCTTCGTCTTCGACACGAATGGCTCGACCAACAACACGGTTCTGACCGTGGAGGCGCAGGTTGACGCCACGCTCCCCAACGCTAACGGCAGCGTCCGGCAATGGACCCCGCTCAACGGCGGCGACGATTATGTCGAGATTGACGACCCGGTAATCGACGACGACACGACCTATCTGGAGACCGGCACGGTGGGCAACCAATTCCTCGTGGGGATGGGCTCTCTGCCAACGACCCGCAAGACGGTTCTCGGGATGCAGGTCGGCGCGGCGGTCAAGCGCACGGCGGGCGGCTCAAGCCAGTTGAAGCTCCTGAACAACTCGAATGGGACACTGGGCACGGGCTCGGCACAGGTCATGACATCGGGCGTCTACACGGGCCTTTACGAGACCTACGAGACCGACCCAGACACGATGACGCAGTGGACCGTGTCGGGCTACAACGCGCATGAGGCGGGTGCCGAGCTTGCATAATGACGACCTTCAACCAAACCCTAGCAGCGACGGCGATCGGCGTTGCCGACATCCAGCTTTCGCTTGGGCGGTTGACGCAGCTTGTCTCTCTCGCGGTCACGCACGCCGACGAGGTGCGCGCAACACAGCTCACGTCACTTGGGCTGACATACGCGCCGGAAGTCCGCGTGACACAGGTCGTATCGCTCGCGGTCACGATCACGCGGGTCACGACGAACCAGTCGCTTGCCGCGACCGCGATCGGTGTGGCCAATATGTCACTTCTCCGCAACGTCGCGATGGCGGCGACCGCGGTCTGTGTCGCGATCATCAAGATGGGTGGGTCGCTGTATCAAATTGTCTGCCCGGCAACCGCGGTGGGCGTGGCGAATATCGTGACGCAGCGGCTTCTGTCGCACATCATTTGCCCGGCGATTGCCATTTGCATACCCGACATCGATCCGGACGGGCCACCGATCGACAACACGTTGACCGGCTTGGCGGGTATAGGCGCCCTTGGCAGGCCGCTTAGAAACTGGGCGCAGCGCACCCAAAGTTGGGGCAGGCGGCGATAGAGTGGGAAACTAAGGCATGGCGATCACATTCCTTGCGGCAATCAATGCCAGCCTGAAGCGCGTGCGTGTCATTCAAGGTG
>Ga0255047_10000848_pt1 | contig 24274 bp, 19 predicted proteins | sample JV7_2_1_MG_FD_183640 | JGI IMG/M metagenome (GOLD analysis project Ga0255047, IMG submission 183640) | Seawater microbial communities from Jervis Inlet, British Columbia, Canada - JV7_2_1 | ecosystem: Environmental > Aquatic > Marine > Inlet | place: Canada: British Columbia | collected 2016-10-06 | reverse complement strand
CTGCCGTCACCTGTTGCATGAGTTCCTCGATGAAGACCCTGTCGGTGTCCATCGGGAGGTACTCGCCGCGGTGGGCATCCCACGTTGCCTCGTCGATGACATCTCCGTCCGGTGTGACATGGAGACCTGCGAACTCGCCGATCTGGCGGTGGAACGCGATGTGAGGCAAGCTCAGCTCGAAGCCGACGCCGGTGTCGGCGATGTAGCGATTCCAGCGCTTCATGCCGCCCGCGCAGTCATCGACGTAGTCGTCCCTGAGTCTGGCGTTGAGGGCGTTGAGGGCAGGTACATCGATCAACCGGAACTCTCCATCGACGTGTTTCGTGACCGGGTATGCGGATTCGAGGAGCTCGTGGTCGTCCTCGATCGCTGTCTCGTGGTAACGCCCCTTCAGCCCCGAGTGGAACGAGTTTGCTGCGTTCGTGGACTCTTCCGCACCGAAGAGATCCAACGTGAGGGAGAAATGCAGGTTGAGCTTCCGCTGGATGAGCGGCAGGTCGATCACACCAAGTGCCCGCACCCGCTCGGCGTCGTGTGGATCCTCGATGCCTGCGTCGCGCATAGCCTCAGCGGTTGCCTTGACGATCCGTCCCACCCCGGTTGCCCCGACGAACATGTGATGTGCCTCTTCGGCCAGCATGAACCGGCATGTGCGAGATAGAGGGTCGAAGCCGGACTGGGCAAGCGCCTCGAGCTGCATCTTCCCGTCGCGATCGGTGAAGTACGTGAAAAGGAAGAACGACAGCCAGTCGGGCGTCTCCTCGTTGAAGGCTCCGAGCATACGGGGTCGGTCGGCGTCACCCGAACGGCGGCGCAACAGTTCCTCGGCCTCGTCGCGGCCGTCCCTTCCGAAGTATCGCTGGAGGAGGTAGACCATCGCCCACAGATGTCTGCCCTCTTCGACGTTCACCTGAAACAGATTCCTCATGTCGTAGAACGACGGCGCCGTGCGACCGAGGAAGCGCTGCTGTTCAACGGATGCCGGCTCGGTGTCACCCTGGATGACGATGAGGCGCCGCAACATCGCCCGGTACGCGCCAGGGATCTCCTGCCAGGCAGGCTCGCCCTTGTGTTCACCGAAGGGGATCGTGCGCCCTTCCTCGGCCGGAGCGAGGAGGATTCCCCACCGATACTCCGGCATCTTCACGAAGTCGAACTTCGCCCATCCGTCGCGCTCGACACTCACAGCGGTTCGAAGCCACACGTCGGCTTCCTGGAACGGGGTCTCATGGATGAACCCGCTCGGCCCCATGTCGACCCACCACTCGAGGTACTTGGGGTACCAACGTTCGAGCGCTCGCAGGAGCTTCTGATCGTCGGCCAGGCCGACGTTGTTTGGCATGAGCGTCGAGTAATCGACGATATCTGGGGTCAAGATCAGCTCTCCTTCAGGTTCGTTTTCGGTTGAAGTCAGGGCGAACGCCGGTGCCGTAGCGCTGGAGAGCGCCATCGGGTCCCGAAGCGTTCGGACGCGTGAATATCCAGTTCTGCCAGCCCGTGAGCCGGCCGAAGATCTTCGTTTCGGTTGTTTCGGGTCCGGGGAAGCGGAGGTTCGCCTCCATCCCTGTGAGGGCGTCTGGTGAGAACGATGCTCGTTCCTCGATGGCGATTCGCAGCTCATCGTCCCAATCGATGTCGTCGTATGCGAAGGTGACGAGTTCTGCATCGAGGGCTTCAAGGGCGTCGAGCTCCTTGCCGACGAGCGCCTCGGCCCGCTCCCTGGCATCCTCTCGTCCCCAAAAGCGGGTGGCGAGGCGCGTGAGGTGGTTGTCCATTGCGAGCGGCCCCAGGTTCATGGCGGTGAGACGGATCTTCGGCTCCGGAGCATCGGAACCATCGAAGGTCCCTTCGAGCATATAACACCGGTCGGCGGCGAGAGCGAGCTCAGAAAGGAAGCCGACGAAGCAGCTGCCGGGTTCGACCAGCGTGAACGTCGTCCGGGACGACTGGTCGAGGCGGCGCAACGTCCTCTTCAAGTAGAGAACGATCTCCCGTACCGACCAATGGTCGATGTGCTCGAGCAGGAAGGCGTCGTGTTCGGCCACGATCTCTGGGTCGCCCTCCGTCTTCAGCAACCATGTTCCGATTTCACGCTCGTTGGTTCGCAGGTACAAGGTCGCATCATCGAGAGAGCGAATCATCTCCAGCGGCCAGAACTCGGCACCGAGTGTGACCACATCGGATGCTTTCGCGGGTGGTTGGCGTGTCGGGCCCGAAACGACGAATGACGCCGTGCCGTGTTCGCGATCGAGTTCGATGCGGAGCGAGGGGTACACGATCGCGAATTCGGTGATATCTCGCTCGAGAGGAGTGAGCTCGATTCCAGGACCAACAGACGGCCTGTCGCTCGTTGCTGCCATCGCTGCCAGACGCTCATCAACTGCATCAGCGAACCGGGAGGTCGGAATCGCCTCATCGACGAGGCGCCATTCGACGGCTTTCTGACCCCTGATGCCCTCCTCGACTGTGGAAAACACATCGGCGAGGTCACGGCGCACGAATCGTTTGTCGACGAGCCGGGTGAGGCCGCCGGTGCCGGGAAGCACACCCAGGAGCGGCACCTCAGGAAGAGCAACAGACGCCGTTCCGTCGTCGACCAGGATGATGTGGTCGGTCGCGAGCGCCAGTTCGTATCCGCCGCCCACCGCGCTGCCGTTGATCGCGGCGAGATAGCGTTGGCCCGAGTTGTTGCTCGCATCCTCGACTCCATTGCGCGTCTCGTTCGTGAACTTGCAGAAGTTCACCTTGTCCGGGTGTGAGGAGCGGCCGAGCATCTTGATATTGGCTCCGGCGCAGAAGATCCTCTCCTTGAGCGATTCGATCACGACAACTCGTACCTCGGGGTGCTCGAATCGCAAGCGCTGCACAGCATCGTAGAGCTCGATGTCGACGCCGAGGTCGTAGGAGTTCATCTTCAGTTCCCACGGGCCGAGACCCCCGGTTTCGTCCACATCCATGCCAAGACGGGCTACCTCCCCGTCGATGGTCAACTGCCAATGCCGGTATTGGTCCGGATGCGTGCGGAAGTCGACGATCATGCTGGGATCGTAACAGGGGCCATATCCACAGCCGACAGACGGAAGGCTGGGAGATGCTCGGTCGCACCACGGGGAGCGCTGCTACGGTGGCCGCGGAACTCGAACACGCATGGAGAACGGAGGCCGCAATCGTGAACGACCACACCGTGGACATGGCGGCCGAGGAGCTGACCTTCGCCCCGACGTTCAACGTCGTCGTGCCGTTCATCGATCGGCACATCATCGACGGACGGGCAGATCGGGTTGCCATCCGGACGACCCGTGGCGAGGAGGTCTCCTACGGGGATCTGGCGGATGGCGTGAACAGGGCGGGGAACGCGCTGAGGGAGCTTGGCCTCACCCAAGGGGACCGGGTGCTCATGGTGGTCAAGGACGACCCTGTCTTCTGCTACCTGTTCTGGGGCGCCATCAAGGCCGGGTTCGTCCCCGTTCCACTCAACACGCTGCTGCGCGCCAAGGACTATGAGTTCGTCATCGGCGACTCCGAGGCGGTCGCCGTCATCTGGTCCCCTGAGTACGACGAAGAGGTGGTCCCTGCCCTCGTCGCTGCTAGCCCGGGCCCCGCCCATCGAATCCGTACCGAAGGGGAGGGTGCAACGGTTCGAACGCTGCTTGGGGGAGCGTCCCGCGACCTCGAGCCTGTCACAACGACCGCGCTCGATGACTGCTTCTGGCTGTACTCGTCCGGGTCTACGGGCAACCCGAAAGGTGCGATCCACCGACACCGCGACATGGTGGTCACCTCACAGAGATACGGCGTCGAGACTCTCGGGGCCACCGAAGACGACGTCTTCTTCTCCGCAGCCAAGCTGTTCTTCGCATACGGCCTGGGCAATAGCATGACCTTTCCCCTGTGGGTGGGCGGCACCTCGATCCTCTTCGACGGCCGACCCACTGCGGACACGACGTTCGATGTGATCACCCGGTACCGTCCAACTCTCTATTTCGGTGTGCCGACGCTCTACGCTGCTCAGCTGGCCGAATACGATGAACTCGTTCCGGATACCTCTTCGTTGCGGCTGTGTGTCTCAGCAGGTGAGGCACTGCCTCCGGATATCCTGCGCCGGTGGAAGGAGCGTACGGGGCTCGACATCCTCGATGGCATCGGCTCGACTGAGCTGCTCCATATCTTCATCTCCAATACGCCGGGAGACATTCGCCCAGGCGCCACGGGCAGGTCCGTCCCCGGATATGAGGCACGAATCGTCGACGAGGAAGGGAACGACGTCCCTGTCGGAGAGTCAGGGCGTCTCCTCGATCGAGGCCATTCTGCGGCCAGGGCGTACTGGAACAACCCTGAAAAGACGGCTGCGACGATGCATGGCGATGATTGGCTCGACACCGGAGACACCTATGTGCGCGATGAGGACGGGTACTTCTACTACCAGGGTCGAAGCGACGACATGATGAAGGTCGGTGGGATCTGGACGTCCCCGTTCGAGATCGAGGCGAAGCTCATGGAACATCCGCTCGTCCTCGAAGCGGCGATCATCGGCGACAAGGACGACGCAGGTCTGGTGAAGCCGTCTGCGGTCGTCGTCCTCACCGACGCATCTGCCGCAAGCGATGATCTGAAGACAGAGTTACAGGCCCTGTGCAGGGAGGGTCTTGCTCCGTACAAGTATCCTCGCTGGATCGAGTTCGTCGACGACCTGCCGAAAACGGCAACGGGAAAGATCCAACGCTTCAAGCTGAGGAGCTAGGGAAGTCGGCTCACGGTTCACGGCGTACGGTTCAGCATCACGAATTCCGTCAGCCGCGTGTTTCACGCTTCCACCGACCGAGAACTTCCTCTGACCGTGAACCGTAGACCGTAGACCTCCTCGGGTTTGCGCTACTCGACCTCGGCAATGCAAACTGCTCCAATGAACATCACGTTCTTCGACCGTGAAATCGAGACGCTCCCCACAGAGCGACTCCGCACACTTCAGGAGACCAAGCTTGTCGCCGTGGTGGCGGGAACGTACGGCAGCAACGAATTCGTCACGCAGAAGTTCGATGCTGTCGGAGCGACGCCAGGCGACGTTCGCACACTCGAAGATCTCGCCGGCTTGCCGTTCACCACAAAGGACGAGCTCATGGCGGCCCAGAGCGAAGGGCCATTCAGTACGAACTGCACATTCGACGAAGCCGCCTACACGAGGGTCCATCAGACCTCGGGAACCACAGGGCCCCCTCTGCGGGTCTTCGACACCGCCGAGAGCTGGGACTGGTGGGGGCGCTGCTGGGGGTTCGTGCTCGCCGGCGCCGGCCTCACGGCGCGGGACCGGCTCTTCGTACCGTTCTCGTTTGGCCCGTTCATCGGCTTCTGGGCGGCCCTCGGAGGAGCAGAGAGGGTCGGGGCCTTGATGATCCCCGGCGGCGGCCGCACATCGTCACAGCGACTCGGACTCATGGCCGAGATGGGAGTCTCCGCAATGACGTGCACGCCGACCTATGCGCTGCGGTTGGCTGAAGTTGCCAGGGAGGAAGGTTTCGACGTGTCAACGATTCCGATGCGAATCACCGTGCACGCAGGGGAACCTGGCGCCAGTGTGCCGGCGACAAAGGCCAGGATCGAAAAGGAGTGGGGTGCAACGTGCTACGACCACGCAGGAGCTTCGGAGGTAGGGGCCCATAGTTTCGAATGCCAGGCCCAACCCGGAGGGACGCATGCCATCGACAGCGAATTCATCGTCGAAGTGATCGACCCGGTCACTGGGCGAACGGTCTTGCCCGGTGATGAAGGTGAGCTGGTCATCACGAACCTGGGCCGAGTCGGATTCCCTGTGATCCGATACCGAACGGGTGACATCGTACGCTTCGACGATGTCCCGTGTCCGTGTGGCCGGACCTTCACCCGCTTTGCAGGAGGGGTCATTGGAAGGGCAGATGACATGGTTGCCATACGGGGCGTCAACATCTACCCCTCCGCCGTCGAGAACCTCCTACGGGGCATCGATACCCTTGATGAGTTCCGGGTCACGATCACGCGAGAGCGGGAGATGGCGGCGATCCTCATGGAGGTCGAATGTCACGTCGGAGCTGACGTCGAGGAGACTGTGCGTGCCGTGGCAAGAACCTTCGAGTCCTCGCTCGGGCTGCGCCCGGAGGTCGAGGCCGTGCCCAGGGGCAGCCTCCCGCGCTTCGAACTGAAGGCGCAGCGCTTCGCAATCAACCGTGAACCGTGAACCGTGAACCTCCTTCTGCATCGAGCGGAGGTAGTTGCTAGGGTGCCCCCCACTCCAGTCGGCTTCTGGTTGAAGGGAGCAGCGGCGGGACCGTGCGGTCGCGCCGAGGAAACGATCATCAGGACACCGGAGGCAAAGATCATGAAACGTTCTTGGCTCATGACAGTGGGCTTGATCCTGGCACTGGCGCTTGTAACCAGCGCATGCAGCAGTACGGACGAATCCACGGATACGACGGCCACACCAGGCGACACGACAACGACTGCCGCACCTGCGGACACGACAACGACTGCCGCACCTGCGGACACGACAACGACGGAGCCGGTAAACACTGAACCGATCAAGATTGGTCTTCTCACGTCGCTGACCGCGACCTTCGCACCCTGGGGCGTATCGGCTCGCGACGGTATGCGTCTTGCGGTGGAAGAGATCAACGCAGCCGGTGGCGTAGATGGCCGAATGATCGAACTACTCGAACGCGACGACCAATCGAATCCTGAGGAAGGCGCAAGCGGTCTCGAGCGGCTCATCGAAGACGGTGCTGTCGCAGTCGGCGGTGTGATCTCTAGTTCCGTTGGTTTGACAACGGCCCGCATCGCCGAAGAGTTGCAGGTTCCCCTGTTCCTCGTCAAGGCCGGCTCAGACGAGATCCTGACGACGGACAGCCGCCATACGTTCCGGACCTGCCTACCTGCCGCGCCCATGGTCGCGGGGCCCATTGCTCAGTATGCCCAGAGCGAAGGGATCACGAAGGTCGGCGCCATCGTTGCGGACTACGCCTGGGGGCAGGCTGTCAAGTCGGCCCTCGAGACATCGTTCGCGGGCGTTGAGGGAATCGAGCTCCAGATCGAGGTTGCTCCTGTTCCCGAACAGGACTTCGCTGCCTACCTCAGGCGGCTCGACGACTTCGGTTCTGAGATCATCGTTGCAACCGGTCATCCGCCGGGAGGCGTATCGATCACGAAGCAGTCAGACGACTTCGGCATGGAACTCGCGGTCACCGGTTCGTGGAACCCGTTGGGACTGATCGTCGGTGCGGTCGGGGCGCAAGCGACCGATAGATACGCTGACTTTGGCTGCGTCGACTACGACAGCGCCGAGTATCAGGAACTTGCTCGCAGATACCTCGCGTTCTCCGAGAACACGTTCATGGAGGACGACGCTGTTGCCGGATTCGGCATCGTGCACGCCGTCGCCGAGGCGGTCGGGGCGGTCGGCGACGACCCTGCGGCTGTGTCCGACTACCTGCATGCCAACGCATTCGACATTCCCGGATACTCATTCTCGTTGAGTTGGACAGAGTGGGGCGAGATCGCCGCCGCCCAGCCAACGTTCGTGGTGATCCGTGAGCAGGAGCCGCCCGAGGGTGTCAATCCTGGAGCCAACTGGTATCCAGAACTCCTCGTACTGTCGGATCCTCTCGAGCCATACGTCCCCTGATCAGTGGATGGCGGTTCTCGAGCTCGATGCCGTTCACAAGCACTTCGGTGGCCTCCCAGCCGTTGACGGGGTGACGTTGAGGGCCGACGATGGCGAGATTCTCGCCATCGTCGGCCCCAACGGAGCGGGGAAGAGCACTCTGCTCAAGTCGATCATCGGGCTGCTGAAGCCGACGAGTGGTGCGATCAGGTTCGAGAACATCGACATCACCAAGATGTCCACGCATCGGATTCGTCAATCCGGCGTTGCAATGGTGCTCCAAACTCCTCGGGTATTCCACTCCCTCACCGTGGAAGAGAACGTGATGGTTGGAGCCATGTTCTCCGAGAAGGAGGATCGCCTGCCTGAACCCGAAGCGTACGACGAAGCCGGTGCGATGCTCGACTTCGTGGGCCTCGCGGACAAGAGTAGATTCTCGATCGACCAGTTGAACCTGCATGAACAGCGATACGTCGACCTCGCCAGGGCGTTGGCGGGTCGGCCGCGACTCCTCCTGCTCGATGAAGTGATGGCGGGCTTGAACGACACGGAGACCCAGTCTTCGATCGAGATGGTCCGCACGGCCAGGGACCGCCTCGGTATCACGGTGATCTGGGTCGAGCATGTGATGAAGGCGGTGATGAGCCTTGCCGAGCGCGTGGCCGTGCTGAATCTTGGGAAGCTTCTCATCGAAGGCGACCCCGAGACGGTGATGCGTGACCCGGCTGTGATCGAGGCGTATCTGGGGACGGAGGCGCTGCGGGATGCTTGAAGTATCGAGCCTCTGCGCGGGGTACGACTCCAAGGACGTAGTGCTGGGTGTGTCGGTTGCCGTCGGCGAAGGCGAGGTTGTAGCCATCATCGGCTCCAATGGGGCGGGAAAGACGACCTTTCTGAGGGCCGTCTGTGGACTGCTTCCCGTGTCCGGGGGCGGAGTGGAGTATGAGGGTCGGTCGATCACCGACATGGCCGTGCACGAGGTCGCCCGCGTAGGCATCTCATTCGTGCCCGCAGAACGTCACCTCTTCCCTGAGATGAGTGTCGCCGAGAACCTCGCCCTCGGAGCGTTCCCCCGCCGACCAGATCCGAGCCAGCTGTCGCTGGTGTTCGAGCTGTTCCCAAGGCTCGAGGAGCGGCGTCGCCAGGCGGCAGGGACGATGAGTGGTGGTGAGCAGCAGATGCTCGCGGTCGGCCGTGCCCTGATGTCTCGTCCGCGTCTGCTCATCCTCGACGAGCCCACCACGGGCCTTGCGCCCAAGCTGGCCACTGAGGCCTACGAGTCGCTCGCCGCGCTGCGCACCCAGGGTATGACGATCCTTGTGGCCGAACAGCAGGTGCCGCTCGTCCTCGATCTCGCCGACCGCGCGTACGTATTGGAGAATGGTTCGATTCAGATGGAGGGCCAGGCTGCCGAGCTGAGGGACAATCCGACCGTTCAACGCGCCTATCTGGGGGTCGCGTGACTGCAGTTGTCCTCGACGGAATCGTGCTTGGTCTCCAGTTCGGTCTCCTGGGCGTGGGGCTCACCATTGTCTACGGAATGGGCGGTGTGCTCAACCTGGCGTACGGATCAATGGCCGTGGTAACGGCCACGGTAGTGTCGATCACCATGAGATCGGGCTGGCCCGCCGGCCCGGCCGTCCTGCTCGGCATCGTCACGGCGGCAGGGTTCGGGCTCCTGTTGAACCTCACCATCATGAAGCCTGTCTACCGACGTCGTGGCGAAGATCGGGTTCTACTCAGCCTGCTCCTCACCATTGGCGTTGCCTTCATCGTCGATGGATTCCTCGTCTGGCGTTACCCGATAGAGGCGCTGAGTCTCAGTGTTGGCGGAGACCCGGTTCTTATTCTCGGGGTGCCAATGCGCACCGGCAGCCTTTTGGCTTCAGCGATCACAATCCTCGCAGGCGGCGCCCTCATCCTCTTCTTCCGAGCAACCACAACGGGCAAAGCTGTGCGATCGGTCATCCAGGACGAGATTGGCGCCCGGCTGTGCGGGGTGAATCCGGCGGCTGTACGCAGGCTGATATTCACGCTGAGCGGCGCTCTTGTCGGCCTCGTCGCTGTCACCCAATCGATGACCAGTCCGGTGCCGATCAGCGCCGGATTCGAAATCACGATCCTGGCGCTACTCGTCACAGTGGTTGGAGGCTTGGGGAGTATCCGGGGCGCGTTCCTGGCAGGCCTCATCCTTGGCATGGTCAATGCGATGAGCTCGTTCTACATCGGCGCCTACGTCACGACGATCATCCTGCTCATCGCCGCAGCTCTCACGATCCTGCTTCGCCCGTCTGGGCTCTTCGGAGAACGTACATGACGACCGACGACATCAACATCGCTTCAGGGACCTCTGGCGTTCTGAGGGGAAGCGGGAGGGATCGGCGCGCGTCGTACCTGGCGGCATTTGGTGCGGTCGCCGTCACGGCGTTCGTATTGGCTCTTCTGCCGATCTGGATCGGTGACTCACGCACGCTGATGGGTGTTGCGGTCGCTGGATTGCTCTTCGCGTGTTACGCCATCGCGTTCAACCTGATCTTCGGATCCACAGAGCAGCTCTTCCTCGCCGTCGGAGCGCTCGCAGGGATCGGCGCGTACACATCGGCCATCGCGAGTGATCGGCTCGGGATCCCGTTCCCGCTCGCCATGATGCTCGCGACCGGTTTGGCGATGCTCATCGGTGGCGGATTCAGTTGGATCGCCGTCCGTCGGTCGCTCGGCATCATCTTCACGGGAATCGTGACGCTGACGTTCTCCCTGGCCTTCGACAACCTGCTCCTGGGTCAGCGAGGTCTTACTGGAGGAGAGACCGGGATCGTCGTCGATGCAGGATCGGACACCTTCCTCCGCCAACAGATTCCTCCGTACTACGTGTTTCTCGGTCTTGTGATCGTGTATCTCGTCGGGTACGTCCTGCTCCACCGATCGCACATCGGGTGGGCCTTCCGGACGCTTCGAGACGATGGGGTCGCTGCAGAGCTAGCCGGTGTCGATGTCGCCAGATACCGGATCTATGCCGGTGCGATCGGAGGCGGGATGCTCGGTTTCGCCGGGGCTTTGTGGGCTCATGTCGAAGGTTTCATCAGCCCCTCGACGTTCACGTTCGTCCACGTCGACGTGCCCGTGGTCGTGATGTTGGTGTTCGGGGGAATCGGGACGCTGATGGGTCCCGTGGTCGGGTCTGCCGTCTTCACGTTTCTCGGTGAGATTCTGGCATCGTTCAGCCAGATGAGGCTCATCGTCGAAGGCGCTCTGCTCATCGCGCTGTTTCTTCTCCTGCCCCACGGCGTCGTTCCCGTTCTGCGCTCAGGCGCCAGCGGCTTGTGGAGGAGACTCCGGCCATCGAGGTCGTAGACGGGACCGTGCTCTATGGGACCTTCACACAGAGCACGGGGACGGTGGAGTCATGGAGGATGTCGAGGGCATTGGACCCCAGGAACGCCTTTCCGGTTGCTGTCCGTTTGCGAATGCCGATCACGATCATCTCGGCGTTGTGGTCTGCGACTGCCCTGATGAGGTCCGTGGCCGGTTTGTCGCCCCTCACGTACTCGTGCACCTCGTGGTCGATCCCGGCTTCCGTCAACCGATCGGTCAGGTCCTCGAGTGTCTTGGCCATTGCGAGGTAGTCCTCTGCCTTGTCGTGCCGTCCGCCGATCTTCGAGTGGACGATGATCAGGCTCCCGTCTCGGAGTTCCGCCTCCTCCATGGCTCGGTCGATGGCGGCATTGCCTTCAGGGCTGTCGATGAACCCGACGACGATCTTCATACGCGCTCCGTTCTGTCTCGAGTCAACGTGCCACCCATGCCGCACGGTCTTTCAACCGATTCGAACAACTGGTGGCGCGTTCCACGTTCCGTCCAATGCAGCTTGTTTGGGCCAGTACATCCTAAGGGCGACGTGACGGGTCCGGGCCGTGGTGTCCAACCTACGCGGTCCGGTGGGCATCGACAGTGCCGGTTGACACGGCTGTGCCGTCGAATCGATCTTTGGAGCACCAGGTAGGCTCGGCTTTGGTTGTCGTGGACGTCGAGGATCAAGAGACATGACGGGTAAGCAGTACGCTGATCAGATCTGTGCATGGGCCCAGGTGTTGGTTGGATCTGTTCTCGAAAACCCATTCGGACCTGAGACGGCGGTGTTCAAGGTGGGGGGGAAGATCTTCGCTCTTGTTGCGCTGGACGCTGAGGAGTACGTGACTGTGAAGGTCGAACCTGATGAGGGGCTCGCGCTCCGGGCGCAGTACGGATTTGTTCGTGAGGGCTACTACATGAACAAACGTCACTGGATCACGATCGACCTAGGGCCGAACGTGCCAATGCCGGAGGTACGAGAACTCATCGAGAGCTCCCACGACCTGGTGGTAGCGACGCTCTCGAAGAAGCTGAGAACTGAGCTTGGCCTGGCCGCCACCTGATCACCGATCAGAGACGAAGAAGGCAACACGGGAGCCGCTGATTCCGTCATGAGCCAACTCACACCCCATGTCCTCGCTGGGTAGGCTCTCGTCCATTCAAGGAAGAGGATTGACGTGGATCCGAAGGAGTGCATCTTCTGCATGATCATCGATGGTCGTGCGGAGGCGACGTTTGTTCATCAGGACGAGGAAGTCGTGGTTTTTCTGACCATCGAGCCAGTCACACCTGGGCACGTGCTCGTCGCGTCTCGGACCCATGTTTCCTACCTTGCAGACCTCGACGACCGGCTGGGTGGGCACATGTTCAATGTCGCCCAACGGATGGCGACGGCCCTCCGCGCGAGCTCCCTTCGTTGTGAAGGCGTCAATCTGTTCTACGCCGACGGTGAGGCGGCGTTCCAGGAAGTCATTCACGCCCATCTTCACGTCTTTCCACGATACGAAGGGGATGGCTTCAGACTCGACGCTGAATGGGACAAGGCACCTACGCGAGCAGAGCTCGACGAGGCTGGAAAGCAGATCCGTTCGGCGCTGCGGAACCAATAGGCCATTTGTCGGCTGGATCCGAAGCCGCGACCACCTCATGGGCCGCGACTCGACCGACCTTGCCCGGAAGCTCCAGTTCGTGGCGCCCACCGTACGTGATCTCACTCAATATCAACTGCTACGCGCTTCGCTGACCAACATGTCCGTTCCCGTGGTCTTGTTGGCAGAACTCCGCTCTGGTCATCCGAAGACCGTTGTGGCACGATGGGAGTGAGCGAAGGGGGTGATGTTGTGTGTTATTCGCCCGAAGCCGACCTGATTGCGGGACTCGTGGTTGGAGCCTTCGGAGTGGACGCGTTGCGTCACGCCGATGATCGGGGCGAAATGGCACTCGCTGCCGTGCCGCTCGTCTTGGCTGCACACCAACTGATCGAAGCCGTTGCCTGGTTGGGGCCTCCAAGGGCGTGTGTCGGCCGAGGTCGGTGAAGTCGCGGTTTCTGCGTATCTCATTGTCGCCCTCGGTGTGGTTCCTGTCCTCGTTCCGTATGCGATGTTCCGATCCGAGCCCACGCGTCGACGTCGGATGTGGATGCTTCCGTTCGTATTGCTCGGAGTAGCTGTTTCGTTCGTTCTGCTTGGCGGGCTGACCATGAATCCGCATAGTGCTGCGATCGGGGGGCGCTATATCGCCTATGAGGTTTCGACTCCGGGCGGTGGTGTGACCGCGGGTCTCTACGGCGCCGCAGTCTGCGCGCCATTGTTGCTGTCGTCCCACCGACCTCTCGTGGTATTCGGTGTGGTCAACGTTGCTGCGCTGGCCCTTCTCGCGGGCTTGCTCTCGGCAGGGTTGATATCACTGTGGTGCATCTGGGCCGCGGTCTGGAGCATCGTGATTGCCCGGCACCTTCGAGAGTCATCGACTGCACCGTCCGCCCGCTCGGTGAGCGCTCTATCGGCAGGTTGAGCGGAGTGAGCCGATTGGTCGGAGGGGAACGCGCACCGATGACGATGAGGTGGTAACAGGATGTCCGACTGCTGCCGGGTCCTACGGACCCCGATGAGGGGGAGATTCCTCCCTATCCTGAGTGCATGACCTCCTCCCACCAGATTCGGCTCGTCACGGCTACATCGCTCTTCGACGGGCATGACGCCGCGATCAACATCATGCGGCGGATCCTCCAGGCATCCGGCGCAGAGGTGATCCATCTCGGACACGACCGCAGTGCCGCCGAGATCGCAGAAGCCGCGATCGAGGAGGATGCGCATGCAGCTGCAGTCACCTCCTACCAGGGCGGCCACATGGAGTTCTTCCGCTATCTTCGCCAACTCCTTGACGACGCGGGCGGCCATGACATACGCATCTTCGGAGGCGGGGGAGGAACGATCCTCCCCGAGGAGGGCGAAGAACTCAACGCAGCCGGTATCGCACGCATCTACTCGCCCGACGACGGCAGGAAGCTCGGTCTTCAGGGGATGATCGATGATCTGATGACGGCGGCCCGCCACGACCAGCCCCCTCTTGACGAGATGGTTGATCACATCCGCTCAGGCGAGGCCCGAGCGATCGCAAGAGCGATCACAATCGCTGAGAACGACGGCGCGGACCGCACGGCCCTCCTCGAAGCCGTCGGCGCGATACCCGTGAACGGCCACGTGCCGGTGGTCGGGTTCACCGGCACGGGAGGTTCAGGCAAGTCCTCGATCCTCGATGAACTCGTCCTACGCTTTCGTAGGGACTTCCCCGATCGCAAGATAGCGGTGATCTCCGTCGACCCGACGAAGCGCCGCTCGGGTGGCGCTCTGCTCGGCGACCGTATCCGCATGAACTCGGTCGAAGGCGATTCCGTCTACATGCGGTCCCTCGCGACACGTCAGGCGAACCTGTCGATGTCCCCGCACGTCGCATCCGCCGTCGACATCGTCAGCGTCGCAGGCTTCGACCTCGTCCTCCTCGAAACGTCTGGCATCGGCCAGTCAGATACGGAGATCGTCGATGCCTCCGACGTCGCCGTATATGTGATGACGCCCGAGTACGGCGCCGCGACGCAACTCGAGAAGATCGACATGCTGGACTTCGCAGACGTGATCGCCGTCAACAAGTCTGACCGCCGCGGCGCAGCCGACGCGTTGCGCGATGTCCGGAAGCAGGTCCGACGCAACCGCCGATCGTTCGAAACCACAGATGCAGATCTCGGGGTGGTGGCCACGATCGCGTCACGGTTCAATGATGACGGCACGCAGCAGCTGTACGAGTGGATCATGCGCATCGTCCATGACCGTTTCCCTCAGGCCCTTGGAACCGCTCACCACCGCGACGGTCGCACAGGCGGCGACCCGATCATCCCGGCAAGCCGCGTCCGGTACCTCTCCGAGATCGCAGATGCGATCCGTGTCTATGACGAGACCACCGAACAGGCCGCAGCCTCGGCAGGTGATCTTCAGGCTGTCACCCGTGCCGGCGCGCTTGCTCCCGATGCACCATTGAGCGACCTTGTCCAGCAGCTACGGTCGGACGTTCCCGAGAGCTTCCTTGCTGCTCTGGATTCGTGGGACGTCGAGGTTGATGTCCACGACGGCGGAGACGTCGCCTATGAGGTTCGAGGCGTCGAGATCGTCGTCGACAACGAGGTCGAGACCATGTCCGGAACCACCTTTCCGAAGATCATCCATCCCCACTTCGACGGATGGGCAGATCGTGTTCGCTGGCTCGCCCAGGAGAACCTCCCTGGACGTTTCCCTTACACGGCAGGCGTGTTCCCCTTCAAGCGTGAGCAGGAGGATCCAACGCGCATGTTCGCAGGCGAGGGCAGTCCGGAGCAAACAAACCACCGCTTTCACCTCCTCGCTTCGGGCATGCCGGCCGCACGCCTCTCAACAGCATTCGACTCGGTGACGCTCTACGGGCAGGATCCGAACCACCGCCCAGACATCTTCGGCAAGGTCGGGAACTCAGGGGTATCGGTTGCATCACTCGACGATGCCAAGAAGCTCTACTCGGGATTCGACCTTGTCGACCTCACGACATCAGTGTCGATGACGATCAACGGTCCTGCCCCGATGATGCTTGCCTTCTTCTTCAACACTGCGATCGACCAGGCCTGTGAGAGGTATATCCGTGAGAACGGCCTCCTCGATTCCGTCCAGTCCCTGATCGCGGCCAAGTTCTCTGACTCTGGAGTTGATCAACCCGCGTACAACGGTGACCTACCGCAGGGTCACGACGGCTCGGGTCTACTTCTCCTTGGCACGACTGGGCGAGACGTGCTCCCATCCGATGTGTACGACCGTATCAAGGCAGAGACGCTCGCAGCGGTCCGTGGCACGATCCAGGCAGACATCCTGAAGGAGGATCAGGCACAGAACACCTGCATCTTCTCGACTGAGTTTGCTCTCTCGATGCAGGGCGACATCCAGCAGTACTTCATCGACCACGAGATTCGGAACTTCTACTCCGTGTCCGTGTCCGGTTACCACATGGCCGAAGCCGGTGCGAACCCGATCAGCCAGCTTGCGTTCACGCTTGCCAACGGGTTCACGTTCGTTGAGTACTTCCGTTCGAGAGGTATGGACATCGACGACTTCGTTCCAAGCCTCAGCTTCTTCTTCTCGAACGGTGTCGATCCCGAGTACGCAGTCATCGGCCGCGTTGCGCGTCGCATCTGGGCAAAGGCGATGCGAGAGATGTACGGCGCATCCGAACGGTCCCAGAAGCTGAAGTATCACATCCAAACCTCCGGGCGATCCCTCCACGCGCAGGAGATCGAGTTCAACGACATCCGAACGACACTCCAAGCGCTCTATGCGATCTACGACAACTGCAACTCGCTCCACACCAATGCGTTTGACGAGGCGATCACCACGCCGACCGAAGGTTCGGTTCGTCGTGCGCTTGCGATCCAGCTCATCATCAACAAGGAACTCGGGCTCGCCCGCAACGAGAACCCGCTGCAGGGCTCTTTCATCATCGAGGAGCTGACCGACCTGGTCGAGGAGGCAGTGCTTGCAGAATTCGATCGCCTAACGGACCGTGGCGGTGTGCTCGGCGCAATGGAGACGATGTATCAGCGCTCCAAGATCCAGGAGGAGTCACTCAAGTACGAGCACATGAAGGACTCAGGCGCGCTGGCCATCGTCGGCGTCAACACGTTCCTGTCAGCGCAAGGTTCACCCTTCATGAGGCCTTCCGAGGTGATCCGATCCACAGATGATGACAAGTCCAGGCTCATTGGCGACCTCGAATCACTCCATGCCCGCTCTGGCAAGGAGGCGCAAGCCGCGCTCGACGAACTCCAGCGCGTTGCGCTGTCGAGGGAGAACGTCTTCGCCGCGCTGATCGAAGCGTCCAAGGTCTGCTCGCTCGGCCAGATGTCTGGTGCGCTCCACGAAGTCGGTGGCCGATACCGCCGCAACATGTAGCGAGCTGTGTCCGACGACGCCCAATCGTTCACTTCTTTGTCGACGACTGTCGAATGGTTCGAGCGGTTCCCTGCATCGTGGTCTCGCCGTTGGGATGTGGTTTGCACCTGTCGCCGTCGTCCGTCGTCAGTACTGCAGCCTGCTGCTGCGTATCTCCAGTAGGCCGGGGCGGTCCTCGGCGAACAACTCTGCCATTCCCGCCGCGAGATCGTCCGGTGCCGCCACCCGTCGGCCGTAAATGTCGAGGGATTCCGCCATTCCTGCCCACGATGGATTCTTGAGCGATGTCGCCCAGACGTGTGTGTTCGCGAGTTGCTGTTCGGCTGTGATCTTCCCGAGTTCGTCGTTCGACATCAGGACGACCTTGATGTTGAGGTTGTACTTGGCAACGGTGGCGAGTTCCATGGCGTACTGGCCGAAGCCACCGTCGCCTGCTATCGCGATAATGGTGAGATCTGGGTACGCCGCTGCTGCTCCGATGGCTGCGGGCAGCGCGTATCCGATGGACCCGAGCCATCCACTCATCACGACCCGCTGCCCATCGGCCTCGAAGTAACGACCGAACGAGTACGTCGTGTTGCCAACGTCGAGTGCCACGATCGCATCGTGAGGTATCTGTTGCCACAACTCGTGGAACACGGCAGCACTTGTGAGGCGTCCGTCGACGTCCAGCTCACGGCGTGACCGCTTCGTCGAGCGCCACCATCTCCAACGGTCGTCAAGCCATGCTCGAAGCTCAGGCCGGTCCACCGCTTCGCAACCTTCGATGATCGCCGCGGCAGCTGATCCTGCGTCGGCAAGAGCAAAGACCTCGACGTTGTGGGTGTTGCGTCGCGACGCCAACGGGTCGGTGTCGATGCGGATGACGCTTCTCTTGTTGGTGATGCCCGTATGTGGCGCCATGCCGCCGCCGAACACGATGATGAGGTCGGAACGTGTCTGCATCGCAGCCGATATGGGCGTGCCCGACCGCCCGAGGACACCGGTGGCAAGAGGATGTTTCTCTGGTATGCAGCCCTTTGCGGGGAATGTGGTGGCAACGGCTGCATCGACGTGTTCCGCGAGTGCAAGGATCTTGTTCGATGAAGATGCGCCACCTCTTCCGATGACGAACAGTGGATTCTTGGATGCTGCAAGGAGGCCAGAGATCTCTCTTGCGTCGTTTGCCGTGAGAGAGAGCACGTTGGGTGCGGGGGATGGACCGTGCGGCGTATCTGGGGTCGCCGGGAGTGTTTGAACATCGTCCGGAATGATGAGATGAGCAACGTCATGCTGTGTTATTGCGTAGTTGATCATTGCGGTTGCGACCTGTGGCCCGTCGCTCGCCGAGAGCCGTTTCGACCATCCGGCGGCCGGGCCGAGAGCCCGTTCGAGGGGAACCTCCTGGAAGGCGCGCGTCCCGAGCTGGGGAGTCGGTATCTGGCCTGTGATGGCGAGGAGGGGAGTGGTGGAGGTCTTTGCTTCCCACATGCCTGTGTATAGATTGGTTGCGCCCGGTCCCGCGATCGAGAAACAGACCGCGGGTCGGCCGGTCAGCTTCCCAAATGCGGACGCGGCGAACGAAGCTGCGCCCTCGTGTCGGATTCCGATGAATCGAAGTGCTCCGGAGGATTCGGCCGCCCGCAGCGCGTCGGCGAACCCGAGATTGGAGTGCCCAACCATGCCGAACACCGTGTCGACGCCGCCGGCGACGAGCCGATCGACGAGTTGTGTCATCAGAGTTTCTCCGTGTGCCGCGGGCTCGCGTACGGCCACGTAGACGCCGTCGGCACGCTCCTCGACGTCGTACGAATCGACCTTGTCGTCGAACGGCCCAGGAGTCTCACCGCTGACGGGGTCGTATTCCCATCCGTGCCATGGACAGATCAGCCAGCAGTCCTCGATGAGTCCTTCTCCGAGCGGTCCACCCTGGTGGGGGCACCGGTTCGCGATGGCGCCCCAGCCGTCCTCGGTTCGCGAGAGCGCAATGGTGAAGTGCCCGGCCTGAACGACAGTGACATCACCAACGTCGAGCATGTCTGCATCCCCGACCCGAAACCAAGTGGGCTCGTCTGTCATTGTTGCCTCCCCTTCACCTGACCATCCGTACTCATTCCATCGTCACCGACACCATTGCCCCGGTGTCCGGTAGGTCGTTGTCATCGACCGTGCCGACGAACACGACCAACGTCCCGATCGGCCCATCGTCGATCGTCGACGTGAAGAACTGCCACGCGTCCGTGGAACCGGCGATGGCGACCGATCGGTCGGCCAGAGGCTCGCCGTCGTCGAGAAGTTGGACACGCAGCGATGGAAGCCCCGGAACAACGTAGCCCTCGACGACGATCGGATATTGGCCGAGACCGGGCGTTGGGTTGATCACGACAGCGGTGTCTGTGGTTGTCACCCCCACGGGAGCCGCTTCCGTGCTTGCACGGGTGACGTCAACGACGAGCGAGGCAGGAGAGGTGGTGGTGAAAGCTCTCGCAGAGATCGGGACGCCGTCCACCGCGTGAATGTCGATCGTGATTGCGTGTTCGTCTCGGAAGACATATGCGGCCCGGACGAGACTGCCCTCGAGAAGCGTGTCAGCGACGCCGGATACGGCGATTTCAGGCGGCAGGACTATGCGAACGATGCCCGCATAGGGGATCACCGACACACCGGTTGGGCCCAATCTGGTTGCCGGCGCTCCCAACCCTGCCCCGAAGCTCACTGTCAGCCGCTCACACGTGGCCGACGGAACCCAGCGAATCTCGGCAAGGGAGGACGCATCTCCGGTGTCTTCCCCGAGAGCGGCGACGAGGCCGTCCTGAGCAAATGGCAGGTCTCCGGCCAAACATATCTCGTTGCTTGGCGCACGGGTTGTTGTTGTGGTCGCTGAGGTTGTGCTGGTCACGACGGTCTCCTGTGACCCAGGAGAGCACGCAGAGAGAAGCAGCACGATTCCCGATGTGGCGATCCACCAACGCATGAAGCGACCTTACCTGTGGTGGTGCCGTTCCACGGTAGCTTGCCGAGGCGCTTGCGTACCTCATCGCTCCGGTGCTCGGTGCCTGCGAGGACGATCCCGTTCCCGATGCTGCTCCGGCGTGATAGCTTTGCGTGATGCCGTTTCCAGCGCCAGAACCTGACTTGGCTGTCAGGTTGCTCACAGGGGAAGCTCCCGGTCAGCCCCTCCTCGGCGAGGCAGTGCGAATGCGCGACGCGGGCCACGGTCGCACCATCACCTACTCACGCAAGGTGTTCATACCCGTCACGACAATGTGCCGAGACACATGCACATACTGCACCTTCGTCAAGCCACCCGGAGATGGTGGTGAGTACTTGACGCCTGAAGATGTACTCGCCATTGCTCGGGCCGGAGACATGCTCGACTGCACCGAAGCGCTCCTGACCCTCGGCGACCGTCCAGAGGAGAAGTGGGCCCAGGCAAGGGCATTCCTTGACCGCCACGGCGTGGGCACGACAATTGAATACGTAGCGCGTATGTCCGAACTGATTCGTGCCGAGACCCGACTCCTCCCTCACGCAAACCCGGGCGTCATGGACGAAGCAGCGATCGCATTGCTCCGACCAACCAACGTGTCGATGGGTCTGATGCTCGAGAACATCTCTGACCGGCTCACTGAATCAGGCATGCCTCACCACAACTGCCCAGACAAGGTGCCTTCGGTTAGGGTCGATACGATCCGTGCCGCAGGACGGCAGAAGGTGCCGTTCACATCAGGGATCCTTGTCGGCATCGGGGAGACACCGCGAGAGATCGTCGACAGTCTCTTTGCGCTCGCAGAGATGCAAGCCGACCAAGGTCACATCCAGGAATTCATCATCCAGAACTTCAGGGCGAAGGCGAACACCCGGATGCGTAACTCCCCGGAGCCCGAGATTCCCTATTTCGTGCGCGTCGTCGCTGTTGCACGATGGATTCTGGGAGCGCAAGCGAACGTCCAGGTGCCTCCGAACCTCACGGATGACTTCTCGGTGTACCTCGATGCCGGCATCAATGACTGGGGAGGCGTGAGCCCACTCACTATTGACTGGGTGAACCCTGAGGCACCTTGGCCGCAGCTGGAACGGCTCGATGCGGTCACGTCGGCGGCCGGTTTCGAGTTGCAGCCGAGACTTCCTGTGTACCCCGAGTACCTCAACGATGACTGGATCGATCCAGGGCTGCTCCCCGCCGCCGTTGAGCGCTCCACCTCGACCGGGTACGCTGCGACCTCACGAACGGTCCCATCAGCCTCCCCATGAGCATGAACACGATCACCTTCCTGCAGCTCCGACCGGCTGAATCGGTCAACGAGATCTGGGCGTCGACGCGCCGCCGAGAAGGAACTCTCGCGGTCGAGGTATCCAGCCCGACGCCGAACGATGTCGTCGAGGCCCACAAGAGCGGGCTGCTTCTGATCAGTGGAGACGACGGCGTACCCGCGCCCGCATACGCCCTGGTACCACGGCGCCTCAAGACGCTCGGAAGTGGTGAGGTCGCAGGCTGGCGGATCACCGTCGTGAACGAAGGCAGCTCAATGGCTGTCGTGGATGCTCTTGCGTTCACGAGGGCATCGTTCCTTCGTACGCCGCGTTCGACGGTCACCGAAGCTGCTGTGCTGGCAGATCTTCCTGGATCTCATGTTGCGGTTTCCACGTTCGTCGACACCGTCGAGGACGCCGTCCAGGCAGTGTCCGAAGGCGCAACAGATCTCCTTTTGCGGGACTGGGACACCGAAAGAATCGGCGAATTGCGCGATGTGCTCGGGTGCGATCGGCTTGTCGAACGCACGGCCTTTCCTCTCGACCTCGAGTATGACGTGGTAGCGCACGAACTCGAATTCGGAGCGTTTGGTGCCTACCTCAATCAGATCGACGGTTGTGGCCGGGCGAGGCCGCGAACCGAATGGGCACCTGGAAGGGATGTCGAGATCCCGGAACCCGATACGAGGATTTCTGCCGCGTGGCATGACGAAGCGTGGAGGGAAGACGAGACGGGATCAGTGGCCGAAACCTCCCCCGAGATCACCGAGATCCTCACAGCGGCTCTCGATGGCGCTGCCCCTTCCCGTGACGAGGTGGAGATGTTGTTCGGCGCACACGGCGCGGACGTGGAAGCCATTGCAGATGTTGCCGACACGCTGCGCAGGAGAATCGTTGGCGACGACGTCACGTTCGTCGTGAACCGGAACATCAACTACACGAATCAGTGTTACTTCAAATGCGGCTTCTGCGCCTTCTCGAAGGGTCCACGTTCCATGGATCTTCGGGGTGAACCGTACCTCATGTCGATCGAAGAAATCGCTGACCGATCCAAAGAGGCCTGGAACAGGGGAGCAACGGAGGTGTGTCTCCAGGGCGGCATCCACCCCGAGTTCACAGGCCGGTTCTACCTCGACGTTGTCGAGGCCGTCAAAGCGAGTGTGCCAGAGATGCACATCCACGGGTTCACACCACTCGAGATCTGGCAGGGTGCCGAGACATCGCGTCTGTCCATCAGGGAGTTCCTCACGGATCTGAGGGATGCCGGACTTGGGACGCTGCCCGGTACCGCCGCCGAGATTCTCGACGACGATGTCCGTCTGACGCTCTGCCCTGACAAGATCAGAACCAGCCAGTGGTCAGAGGTGATGCTCACGGCCCATGACATCGGGATTCGAACCACGTCGACGATCATGTTCGGCCACGTCGACGGGCCGCGGTCGTGGGCGAACCACATCGAGGTCGTGCGTCAGATCCAGCGCAGAACCGGAGGATTCACAGAGTTCGTGCCGTTGCCCTTCGTCCATATGGGGTCTCCGATATGGCTCAAAGGCCAGTCGAGGCCGGGACCAACGTGGGATGAGGTCATCCTGATGCACGCTGTGTCCCGTATCGCATTCATGGGTCTCATCGACAACATCCAGGCATCGTGGGTGAAGCTCGGACTCGAAGGGGCGGAAGCATTGCTGTTGTCGGGGTGCAACGACGTTGGTGGCACGTTGATGGACGAATCGATTTCGAGGGCCGCAGGTGCGGCCCATGGTACAGAGGTCACCGCAGCCGCCTTCCGGAATCTGATCTCGGATCTGGACCGAAACCCGGTACGACGTTCCACCACCTATGAGCCGATCGAGGTCGGGTTGACGATCCTCTAGCGCCGTTCGCCATCGGCCATCCGCCTTCCGCTGACCGAAGGTCATCTCTTCCTCTTGCCCCTTGGCGAGCTCTCCGCTCGGCCAAGGGCTGGCTCGACCATTACGCTTCACCGCTATGGAAGCCAAAGCAGACGACGGCAATGTGCGTGATCGGCTCTTCGATGCTGCGCGGGAGCTCATCGGTACGCTGGGGTACACCGAGATGTCACACGCGGATCTCACGGCTGAGGTTGGGATCGGTCGCACGACGTTCTACGAGCACTTCTCATCGAAAGAAGACCTCCTTGTTCAGATGGTGCGCAGGGATCTCCCACCGCTGGTGTCAGAACTCGTTGACACCGTTGACGGATCATTGCCCCCTGATGAACGACTCATGGAACTCGCGCGTCTGATGGTTGAGTTCGTTGGAACCGACCACATCGGGTTGATTCTCCACACCGAGGTTCCTCACCTGTCGCCCCAGGCGCAGGATGAGATCTCACAGGCGCACAAGGTATTGGCCCTTGCGTTCTCCGCCACGTACAGGGAGGGTGTGCAGTCGGGGATCTTCAAGACGGTGCCGCCCAGCCTTGCCGGCCGCATGATGGAGAAGATGATCATGACTGGAGGACAGACCGTGATGGATTCGGCCGATCCGCCCGTAGATGTCGGCGAGATTGCCAGATGCACAGCGGAGCTCGTGGTTTCTGCCTTCCGGGTGGAACGGGAGTAGATCTGTGAGAATCAGCATCGTCACGTTGTTCGAGGAGTATTTCGATTCACCTCTGCGCGTCTCGCTTGTCGGCAAGGCAGTGGATGAGGGGCACATCACAATCGACTTCCACGACCCTCGCGATCATTCTGTGGGAGTGCACAGGCAGGTCGATGATGCGCCGTTCGGTGGGGGAGCGGGCATGGTGATGATGCCAGAGCCGCTCGCACGGACGCTCGAACCGCTTGTCTCGTCGCACAGAGTGATGTTCACACCATCGGGCACGCCGCTCACCCAGGCAACACTGGACCGATTCGTCGAGATCGACCACCTCACTCTCGTATGTGGCCGGTATGAGGGTGTGGATCAAAGAATCCTCGATCACTTCATCGACGAGGAGATCTCACTCGGCGACTATGTGCTCCTCGGTGGTGAGGTGGCCGCAGCCGCTGTTGTCGAGGGGATTGCTCGATTGCTTCCCGGCGTAATCGGGAACCCTGCATCGACCGAGTCTGAGAGCTTCAGGGATGGCCTC
>Ga0255047_10000846_pt1 | contig 24343 bp, 25 predicted proteins | sample JV7_2_1_MG_FD_183640 | JGI IMG/M metagenome (GOLD analysis project Ga0255047, IMG submission 183640) | Seawater microbial communities from Jervis Inlet, British Columbia, Canada - JV7_2_1 | ecosystem: Environmental > Aquatic > Marine > Inlet | place: Canada: British Columbia | collected 2016-10-06 | reverse complement strand
GGCGCACTCTAGTATCTCACGCAATCTCGCCTCACACTTGTCAAACAATGGATCGTCGCAGGCACGGTACGCTTTCCGCAAATCGTCTAGTAGCATCTTCATCTCCCCCTCATTTCTACCCGGTCAAATCGGGCTCTGTGGCAGACCACACCAACACCTGCGCGTCATCCGGACCAATGGTCGATGTGTGCTCGATGAGTCCCGTGGAATGCAGTTCGTCGAAGTCCTCGATCGCCAGCGACTCCTGCCTGACTCGAACGTAGTGCCCCTGTCGCACCGACTTCACCAGAGAGCAGACAGTCCCACCCTCAAACTCCATCGAATACACCTGCCAGCCTACGCTCAACAAATGACGCACCGCTGTGTATTGGTCCGTCGGCATCATCGTCACTCCCCCTCGTCTGGATTAATGTTCCACCCTTCCAACCATTTGTCGGTCCCATACGTGTGTGTGACCACAGCGATCGCTTCCTGCCGCATCTTCAGGTTCATCTCGCCGTCACGCACACAGCGAATCAGAGCGACACGCAGATTGCAGACACGGGCAGACTCACACTCGGGACATTGGCAATCACCTTCGTCCGTGCAGTCCAGAACCGGCTCCAACTCCTCCTGTTTGGATTCACGCGCCATGTTTCGCTCCCCCTTTTAGTAGTTGCACAGCAGGCTCAACACTCAACGGCACCAGCCGTACTTCATCGTTCTCCCCCTCGTAAAAGCCAGCGCACCGGGTGTGGTTCGAAACGTCCTGGCAAATCGACCTGAGCCGACCGGACCCGACACCCGATACGCTGTCAGGCTTGGTTACCTCTGTAAGCAGAATCAGCCGCATCCTCGACAAACTTGTCTTCCATGTCGTCCAGTGGTTTCGGCCACTCCAGCCAATATTCGAACCGGTAGCCGTCCTCGTCTGACTCGTCGTACGGTGACCGATCGACCCCCACTGCTCGCCACCCTGTTGCCCGCAGAAACAACTGCGCGTCCAGGTTGGTCTCCCGCACCCGTGCCTTCATGTGCGTCCTGCGCTGCTTTGAGATCTTTTCAATCAGCTTCTCGACGATTGCCCTGCCCACGCCCTGACCTTGCCAAGATGGCGACACGGCGATGGTGTGAACTATCGGGTGGTCCACCTTTAGCTCGTACAGGAAGAACCCCACAATCGCATTCTCATGCTCGACGACCATGCCGATGCAGTTTCTCTGCCACAGATACCCAAGGAAGTCATCCTCGCACCACGGGAACTCGAAGCAGGAGTTCTCGACCTGCAGAACTTCAGCCATATCACGTCGAATCAGCCATCGGATCACTAATCGCATCACGACTCCTTTCGCCAGTAGTGCATAACAGGCAACCGGTTCAGCTTCCCCAGCCGCTTCTCACACTCCACCTGGTCGAGCAGATGAGTGTTGATGACGTGCGTTATCGAACTCGACGACCGACCCAGCCTGGCTGCGATCTGGCCCGCGCTGATTGGGTGTGTCATCAACCGAAGAATCGCCGTCGGGTTGATCGGCGAGTTCTCTCTCCCTGCCATGATTCGCCCTTTCAGCGTGATGGTGCTGTCCAGCGACCCTTTGGGTTAGCAACGTGCGGGTCGGGGACAATCTCGTCGAACACTTCCTTCATCAGCTTCAGTGCCTGCGCCAGCCGTTCGTCATCCCACTGCTCCTGAACATGGTGCATGAGAGTGTACGACCGACAGAAGGCGTTCCGTGAATCTGCGTCCCTCTTCTCTTTCGGGTCTTCGGTGCGTCCCATGAGAAGCTCCTGTGAAAATATGGCGCTCAGCTGTCGAGGGAACCGACATTGCCGATCGTGATTGTCAGTCTCGAATGGAAGCGACTCGTATCCCTGGAAAGTAAAAGGGGAGTTGCCAGACCTGACCGGCGGACTGAATCGAGCTATTGCTCTAACTCACTGCCATCGCCTCACCACGCCACCCTGAGAGGCTACACGCATTCTGATTTAAGGAGAATGTTGACTCGTTCCGGGGACCAGCCAGCGTCCCGGAGTGGGATGTGTCCCATGATGTCGACGATTTTCCGTAGAGTCAGACCGTCGTCTCGGAGTTTCCTGACCTCACGGATGATATTCACCTCGCGGTCACAACAGACGGTCCGATGTGGGTCGTTGGGGTCGAGCATCCTTCCAAACGGCAATCGCTTGGACATGACCTCGCCATTCGCCTGACGATGCTTCATGACGGCCGATGTGCGCTCGGATGAGTTATCTGCCTCGAATTCCCCGAACGACAGCAGGGTTCGCATCAGGAGCCGGCCAGTAGCGGTCTCGACGTTGAATGAACAACCGCCCTGGTCAGCGAAGTGGACGGTGATGCCTTTGTCGGACCAGAACTTCAGCATCTGGATCCCATTGACGGTATCCCGGAAGAACCGGTCGAGCTTGGCAGCGATAATGTGCTTCACTTCGGATGGGGGGTGCTGGAGCCTGCCACCGTTGGGTCTGTCGAACAACGGGGTCTTCCGAGCACTCTCGCCTTCATCGGACAGGAATCCATAGACAGTCAGGTTCCTCATCTCGCAGTATTTTTTGCAGACAGAGAACTGATGTTCGATCGTCTCCCCGTCTTCCATCTTCAAACGCTTCTGTTTGGGACGTGGGGAATAGCGCGCATACACAAGGGCTGATTCAGGCATTCTGTTTTCCTCGCACCAGAGTGAGCACCAAAAAGGGCAGGGGGAAGCAGCGTGGTGCCATTTGGAGACGCTGCCGGGGATCAGCCGCCCCCTGCCAGTTGGAAACTGTTACATTGAACAATTCGGAAGTCAACGACTCATCAGGGGGAGATGAAAGGAATGGCAAAGAAAAAGGCGGCACCCAAACAGAAGGGACCGTGGGATCCGGAAATCGAGAGAAAAGTCGACGCCTGTAATCGCCTGGAAAAGTCCGGCGAGCTGGAACAATTCCGACACCTGCAGAAGACGTTCAGGCGGGGCCAGTACGACGGCCGCCGCTATCTGATCGACGACGCATTCCGATTGGCGCTGCGGTTCTATCCGCCACCTGGCGACCCGGAAGCGAAAGAGTTATCGGACATGCTGGTGAAAGCTGTGGAGGAGTTACGGGACGAGTTCAAGGAGAAGCAGGAAAAAGAGCAGGCGGAGAAGAATAAGAAGCTGGCAGCGAAGGAGAAAATCGCAGAGGACCGGGAGAAAGCCAAAGAGGAGCGAGAAGCAGCTAAGGCGGCTCAGGAAGCGGCCAGGCGGGAACAGGAAGAAGCCGAGGCGGAGGCGGAAAGAAAGGCGCGGGCCGAGGCGGAGGCTGAGAACGAGAAGGAGTCGAAGGAAGAGGCTCGAATTGCCGCTCAGATTGAGGAACTGGGTCAGGAAGTGGGTGAGGCGGACTTCTCTCGGGATTTTGAGTGGGCGTACAACCAGTTCGAGAACAAGAAGATTGAGCCGGCTGACGCGCCAAGTGTGGGTGCGTGGGGGATGCTTCAGTTCTGTCGGGGTAACCGCGCGAAGTTTATGGACGCCGCGCTGAAGTATTTCGACAAGAAATCCAAGGATGATTCAGAAGACGACGCCATCCGGACTGACGACCTGCGGCAGAAGTTCGCCGTAATCGATCGCCTGGTGCGTGGCGCTGAGGCTGATATCAAGGGCGAGATCAAGCGATTGGTGGCGGCTGATTCGGCCGCCGTGCTCACAACTCTTCTGGAGCTGGGGTGGTATGCCAGAAAGCCGGATACTGATTGAGGAAGCTCTCGCGGCGAACCGAGAGTCGGAGATCCCGACAGGGCTGACGTCGTGGTTCTATGAGCATCTGGTGCCCAAGGATCTCATTGGGAATCTGAAGTTCCGGCGTCAGGTTCTGGAGCTGGCGGATTCCTCGGCTGAGCTGCGCCAGGATCTCTGGACTATGTGCAGCCGGGACATTCTGTTCTACATCAACTGCATGGGATTTGCGCTCAATCCCAAGGAATTTCCTGATGAGCCGATGCGCCCATTCATCACGTATCCGTTCCAGGACAGAGCGCTCGTAGACCTGTCTGAGTCCATCGGTAAGCGGGACGTGTGCATCGTCAAATCCCGGGACATGGGTGCCTCGTGGATGTGCCTGATGGCGCTTGAACACCGCTGGCATTTCCGGAACCAGCAGCAGTTCCTGCTCGCGTCTGAGAAAGCGGAGCTGGTCGAGGGTGATTCTGAGAAAGCCCTGTTCAAGAAGCTGGACTCCTGGTGGAAGACTCTCCCGTGGTGGCTGACTCCCAGAATGAACCGGGTGGCGTCCAGGAAGCACTGCGAGAACCTGGATACGGAAAGCAAGTTCGATGGTGAGGCGACCGTCGACAATATGGCGACCGGTGACCGCCGTACCGCGATCCTGCTGGACGAAGCCGCGAAGATGCAGGGGATGTCCAAGATTCTCGCGTCCACCCGGGACGTCTCGAACAGCCGATTCTTCAACTCAACCCCGTTCGGAAGGCATGGGACGGGAGAGGCGTTCTTCCGGAAGGTGAGAAACCCTGCGACTCACACTATCTGGATTCACTGGACGGAGCATCCGGATAAGAGCGCGGGCCTTTACAAGATGATCGGGGACCAAAGGGTCGATCTGGATCCCGAGACCTACGACTGGAAGGAAGATTACGACTTCGATCAGCTGTGCTTCACCGGACCACTAGCGCGAAGTCCGTGGTACGACCGACAGGTGGAACGGTCGGAGTCGCCGCTGGAGATTGCCCAGGAACTGAATCTGGACTTCCTGGGGAGTGGTGAGCGGTTCTGTGATGAGACGGCGATCAAGATTATCCGGGAGGAGCAACTGCGGGAGCCGTGGTGGGAAGGTCGGATCGCGGTTGATCCGGAAGATCGCACAATCTCGTGGATGCACGTTCCTAAAGGCCCGGTGAAACTGTGGTGTCCGCTCGTGGATGGTGAGCCGCCGATTGACGACTACGTGTTTGGGACGGATATCTCAGCAGGGGTAATGTCGAGCGATTCGGCGCTTGTGGGATTGAATAAGCGAACCGGCGGGCAGGTCTTCGAATACGCGACCGGGGACATTCTCCCGGACGACTGGTGCGACCTGTGTATCGCGGTGTGCATCCTGTTCGGGAATGCGATGATCGTTCCTGAAGTGAATGGAGGCCCCGGTCAGCAGTGGCTCAAGCGACACGCCGAGATTGGGTATTCGAACATCTACCGGCGAACGGTCGATGCGATCGGGTACGACAGACGGACGGATAAACTGGGTTACGTGATGCCCTCTGCAGGTCCGGTCAACATTCTCAGTGTGGCTCTGTCGGCTTCGAAGCAGAGGCAGGTCTTCATCCGGTCGGAGCGGATCATCTCCGAGTTGATGGAGTACGAATGGACCTCCAACGGGAAGGTAAAGCATGTCCGGAGCAACACTTCGGAGTTTGGGTCAGACAAGGGGTTGCTGCATGGAGATGTCGCCATCGCGTTTGGTTGCTGCTATCTTGGAATGCGAGAACAGCCTCACGTTCCCGAGTCGGCACCGAAGCAGGAGCCGGGTTATGGGACGGTGGGGTACAGGCTGAAACAGCAGGATAGAGAACTGGCCGCCGCAATCGATGACCTGGAGTTCACATGATCTCTCTCTCGACCAAAAAGGGTTCGTCGCGATTGTTTAACGCGATGGAGAGTTCGTGGCGCAACCACCGGGGGTTCCGGGATCGCCGGCACGACCTGATCAAGCAGTATTGCGGATCCGGGTGGGGTGAGGGGACGGTTCGAAACACCACAATGTCGAACCTCATGGCACTGACGGTCGATGCGTACCTGACCAGTCTGGTTGCCAACGACCCGCAGGTGCTGATCTCAACCTCGATGCGGGAACTGAAGCCGTTCTCAAAGAAGTTTCAGGCAACCCTGAATCAGCTGCTTCTGGAAATCAACTACACGCACACGCTGTCGTCGATCGTTCTGGATGCGTTCTTCGGGATGGGGATTTCCAAGACGTTCATTTCTCCAGCTGGTGAGCGGGAGTACGACAACCCGGAACTCCCGACCGAGCCTGGTCCGTTCGCTGATGACTCGGCCTGGGAAGAGTACCGCCAGCAGCAGCAGGGGATGGCTCAGACAATCTGGCTGGATCCCGGCGAACCGATGACGATGCGGATCAGCCCGGACGACTTCGGTTTCGATCACACGGCGAGTGCCTGGCAGAGATGTCGGTACTTCTGGGACGAGTACAGCGTTCCACGGAGCGTTCTTGAGAAAGACGACCGATTGTCCAAAGCGGACAAGGATGCCCTCCAGAACACCTCACGCTGGACGAATACCCTGTTTGAGGGCGGCGAGTCGAGAACCAGCGAGCTGTCTGCTCAGGATTCCGGGATCGGCGATGACAACGTAGAGCCGATGGTCCGAGTGGCTGACGTGTGGCTCCCGTTCGAAAATCGGGCGATGCTGATCACCTCAGGTCACAAAGTGCTGTGGCAGGACGAGTACGACGGTCCAGAGAGTGGTCCGTACAACAAACTGCAGTTTGGAGCCGTCCCAGACAACGTGCGGGGTAAATCACCGGCAGAAGACCTGGAAGCGATGCACAAGCTCTACAACTCGCTTTTGAGGAAGCTGGCGAGGCAGGCACGGGGCCAGAAGAGAGCACATATGTTCTCAGGGGACGGGAAAGACGCGATCGCCCTGAGAGACGCCCAGGACGGGGAATGGATCAAGGTCAACAACACTGACAACTTCAACTCGGTCGAGCTGGACGGCCCGAATCAGGTGAATCTGGCGTTCACTCAGATTCTGGAAGGGATCCACAACCGGTCTGCGGGAAATCTGGAAGGTAAGGCAGGATTGGGGCCTCAGGCAAAGACGGCGACTCAGGAAGGGATTATTCAGGAGCAGCTCAGTGGGATGGAAGAGGGGATGAGGCATAAGGTTGTACAGTTCGTAGAGCGGGATGTGCGGAGTCTGGGTCACTTCGTGTGGGTCGACGAGGAGAGGGAAGTCAACTCGCAGTTCACGGTGACGGGGCTCCAGGATCCGGTCGAGGTGCACTGGACGGCGGATCAGCGCGAGGGCGATCTGCTCCAGTACCACCTGACGGTCGCTCCGTACTCGATGCAGTACAAATCTCCAGCAACGGTCGCTCAGGAGATGACCAGCGCGATTGAGATGATTGCGAACGTGGCGAACGCGAACGCAATCCTCGCTCCGCAGGGAATTCAGATAAATGTGCCGCTATTTGCTCAGGAACTGGCAGATTTGAGCAATCAGCCCCGTATTGCCGAGCTGATCGAGGTGAATATCCCCGATCCCGCAATGCAGCAGGGTGGACCTCCGGCTCCCGGAGGCGGCTCCAGCGGTCCAAACCATTCAATCAGGGAGAATATCTCCACAATGGGCGGACCGGCCGCACAGCGAGTCCAGACCGTCCAGGCACTGCAGGCAGGACAACCTCAGGGAGCGCAGTAATGGCGTACACGCTGATTATCAGGGGTGAGAAGGCGACCGAGGCGGACAGAATGGCGTATGCCAGTCGAGGTCGGGGGATTCAGGGGGTGATTGACGGTCGACAGGCTCCTGGTGGGCATGCGCCATACAACGCCACCGGGCACACCTCGATGGCAGCGGCTGTGAGTCCGGCGCAGGCCAAAGAGCACGCCCAGTGGATTCAGGAACAGGGGCTCGTGGGGGTCGAGGTTCAGCCTGATGGGTCAATCAAGACCTTCAGTGAGGCGAACAAGCAGGATTACCTCAAAGCTCGCGGGCTGGCGGACATGAGCAACGCGGGGGCTGGTGAGTACAAGGGCCAGACTGAGCAGGCAGCGGCGCGAGCGAAGAATCCACGGTCGGAGAAAGAGACGAAGAAGATGATTCGTGCGCAGGCTGAAGTGATCGCCCGGGATCCGGCGGTCAAGGAGATACTGGACCGAAAGAAAACGAGATAGGAGGACGCGATGTTGTTCAGGAAGATGCGATTAGCGGACTACGTGTTCCGGGCACCAGATGCTGGAGAGGGAGGGGGGGCAGAGGCGACGACAATCGACTCAGGCCCGAGCAGTCGGCATGACGAGTTCGTAGCTACTCTTGACTCAATGGGAGTGGGAGACGTAGATTCTGAGCCAGCTGCGAAAGAGCCGGAACCAACTCCGGCACCGGAACCTGAGCCCGAACCAGAGCCAGAACCGGTTGCCGAGGAGGCGAAAAGCGACGAACCAGCTGACGAGCCGGGTGAGGAAGAAACCGCCCAGGTCGCCGATGATAAGCCGAGCGATGAGCTAATCCGCCTGGCAAAACACTACGGAGTGCGTGACGGAGAGATAGAGGGACAGTCGGCAAGATCCTTGTCGCAGACGCTGTCCGCTATCGGTCGCTCCAAGTTTCCGCACACGAGTGATCCCCGGAACCAGCCTCAGCCAGACCAGCAGCCTGCGCCTCAACAACAGCAGCAGCCTGCACCGGAACCTGATCCGAGCGCTGAAGTCCCGAAGACTTTCGACCACCTCGCTGAGCATGGTTACGAACCTGAGCTGATCGAAGCGCTGAACAAGGGGGAAGCTGCTCATGCGGCGGAACTCGCGCGTCGTGATGAGCAAATTCATGGCATGCAGTGGTATCTCCAGCAGCAGCACCAGGAAGGTCAGCAGCGGCAGGAAGCTGCACGGGTGGAGAACCAGAAGCTGATCGAGTCCCAGGTCGACGACCTCGGTCACACGGACAGGTTCGGAGGCGTCGACTTAAACCTCAATACAGGAGAACAGAACAAGAACTTTGAGTGGGTGCTGTTTCGAGTGGAAGAGATGCAGGCTTCCGGATTGAGAGACGTGCCCCTGAAGGAACTTGTGCGGCAGGCTGAGTTCGATCTGTTCGGGCAGCAGGAGATGGAACAGGCGACCCAGGCGAAGACACGAGCGGTCCAGGCACAGTCCAGGAAGGTGTCGCATCGACCTGCGACCCAGAAACAGGCAGGCCCGGACGAGAAATGGACCGGAGACCCGCTGGACGATCCTGTCATCCACAAGATGCACAGGCAAATGAGAAACGAGCACGGCCAGACCTGATTCTTTGACGTCATGTCTGGCCCCAGAACAAGGGAATGCCAGACATGGCGACTTTGCTTCCACAGGAGATCGATGACCTGGTTGAAACCACCATCGATCGGAATCAGAAGAAAAAGTGGGTCGACATCTCGCTGGACAATCAGCATCACATCGTTGCTGAGCGGTTCATGCGGCAGAAGAAGACCCCGGTGGCCGGCGGACTGCGTCAGAAATGGCGCGTCCAGGTCGACAACCAGGGGAACTTCCGGTTCACGGGTCTCTTCAGTCGAGACCAGACCGGTGTGACCAACATCATGAAGACAGCCCAGCAGGATTGGGCGATGTGGACGACCAACTGGTCGTATGACATCAACGAGGATGAGTTTCAGGGCGACGACACGACCCAGATCATTGAACTGGTGCTGGCTCGCGAGCACTCCTGTTTCAATGAGATGTTCGACCAGATGGAGAATCACTTCTGGACTGCGCCTTCGAGTGACAGCCAGGACCCGATGCCCATCTCTGGAGTTCCGCTCTGGTTGCAGTCGAACGCGACCGAAGGCTTCAACGGCGGCGACCCGTCGGGCTTCTCTTCGGGCGCCGGAAACCTTCTCGGTGCCACCTATGCGCGGTGGAAGAACTACACCTTCACGTGGAGCAAGTACACGGACGACGACCTGTTTGCCAAGTGGCGAAAAGCGACCTCGTTCTGCAACTTCACCCCGCCTCATAAGTTCCCGGAACTGGGTGGCGGACAACCGCAGTGGGGCTTCTACACGGTCTACAATGTTGTGGAACAGCTTGGTCGGTTCCTCAACAGCCGCAATGACAACCTGACGGACCTCGCCGGGCTGGAAAAGAGTCCGAGCGGACGTCCGATGTTCCAGGGCGTTCCCGTGGATTGGGTTCCAGTCCTGACGCACTCAGGGAACGACGCCTACGACTCCACGAGTCCCCTGTACGGGATCAACTGGAACACGGCGAAGTTCTTCTTCAAGCGTGGCCGGGAGATGCGTCGTCACAAGGCGAAGCCGAACCCGCTGGCACACAACACCCGCGACATGCACATCGACGGGGAGTGCAACCTGTACTTCCAGAACCGTCGAGCGAATTTCCGCGCCTACCTGGTCTGAGTTGTCCTGAGACCACGGCTGTTTGTTTCCTGACAATTCACTCCTTTTCGGAGCAACAATCATGAGTATTGTTACCCAGTACCACGGAGAGCAGGACGGGCGTGGCCTGTCCAGCAAGATGTGGGAGAAGATTGATGTCCGCGAAATCTTCACGGGAGGCCCGGCAGGCTTCTCGCGGGGATACGGGTTCTATGATGACTTCATGGACCTGCTGACCGGACGGTACACCGCAACTCAGGCCACGGCGGGTACATTCGCCCTGGATGATGCTGAGGGCGGCGTGGCGCTGGCGGATTCAAATTCCACGACCGACACGCAGGGCATCACCGTCCAGACTGGCGGGTCGGCTGGCGAGGCGTTCCTGACGGGGACGGCTCAGATCCTGGCGTTCGAAGCGAGGGTCAAGCTGGCTGATGTGGCGACGCCTCCGGAGTTCTTTCTCGGGTTGTCTGAGATCGACACTACGCTCATTGCCAGTGGCGCCAATTCGTCTGCCAACCATCTTGGGTTCGAGATCACCTCGGACTCCGCGACGGTTATTGATTTCCACGCTGAAGTGGCTGGCACGCGAACGTCGCAGACCAGCGTGCATACGTTTGCGGACGACACGTGGGTCAAGTTGGGATTCAAGGTCGTTAATCGATCCAGGATTGAAATCTGGGTCGATGGCGTGAAGAACGCGACGCAACTGACGGCAGGTTTCCCGCTGGTGGAGATGGCGCCGAGCCTGGTGTGTCAGTCGAACGGCACGACCGATCCGATCGTGCACATCGACTGGTGGGCTGCGGCAGTTCAACTGCGTGCTGAGTAACCCGGAGAGGGGGTGATCCTCTTTTCTTTCGAGTTCTAAGGCGTCCACGGCTATGCTCTGCCGTGGACGTCTTTTTTCGTAAGTCTGTCAGGAGAGCAAAATGGAAATGCAAGGGGCTGATCGGGTTGTGTTGGAGAAGCTGTGCCATTCACAGCAGTTACCGCAGGAAGTGGTGCATCTGTACGAGAAGGCTCGTGTCGGGTGGGAGCGGATTCAGGGCGGTCCAATGCCGTCCGATACGCTGCTGATGATCGTGTTGCAGTGTGATGCGATTCATGTGCCGGAGATTATTCCGAACCGGTTTCAGGCAGTGGCGAAAGGCACGGCTGTGTACTGGGCGAGCGGGGATACTCGCTACCACGGGACGTTCTCTCATTGCTGTCAGGAGCCATTCGAGGACGACGTGGTTGTGCACTGTTTCGGAGACCCGGAACTGGCGCGGCAGGTTAGAGCAGTTGAGGTCGAGACGGAGTCTGAAATGACTGCTCGCACTGAGCAGGCTGCGATCGACGCTGATACTCCTGAGGAGCAGCCGGAAACGCAGGCTGTTGTGGAAGAACCCGCCGCTGAGCCTGAGGAGACTGCTCCGGAGGCTGTAGCAGATGTTGCTCCCGAAGCTGAGCCGGAAGAAGATGAGCCGCCGGCAGAGGATCCCGTGGATGCCCGATTACGACAGGAGTGGGCGGGAACCAAAAGGGGGACTAAGCTGCACGTTGCTGAGCCGAATGCTCCAGTGATGGATGCGACGTTTCTGAAGCTACTGGAAGATGACTCTCTCGAAGTCTCAATCGCCGGGGAGATCCGAAAAGTCTCTCCTGTCGATGTTATGAGGGCATGAAATGGCTGAGTCCACTCTGTCACTGACGCGGGATGACGTTCGCGCACGAGTATCGATGATGCTCGGGTATGGGTTCGGCATCAATGACGCGGACAGCGAGGAACTGGAACGGGTCGACCTGTTCCTTAATGCCGGGTTGAGGAGATTCCTGAACCCGGTGACAGAGGAGGGCGCCTACGATTGGACGTTCCTGCATCCCACAGCGACCATCACGATGGCGTCGGGGACTCAGGAGTACAATCTGCCCGATACGTGCATGGGGTATCTGAACAACGACCTGGTGATCTCATCCGAGGGAGCCGGGACGAAGATTGTCCTGATCTCGATGCAGCAGTTGTTGCAGAAGAAAGCAAGTGAAGGTACGGCGAACGGACGCCCGGATTACGCCGCGACCCGGGTGAAGGACACGGTTCCGACGACGTCAGCAGGTCAGCGAACCGAAATCCTGTTCTACCCGATCCCGGACGCCTCTTACGTTCTGACCTACTCGTACAACGTCCAGGTCGATGCTGCGGCCAGTAACACATTCCTGTTCGGAGGACAGCACCACTCAGAGACTATCGTTGCCGCGTGTATGGCGGAGGCAGAGCGGTACAGCAAGATCGGGGTCGATGGGCCAGCGGAGACGAAGTGGGAGAACGCCTATCAGGAGCGGCTGGCGGCTTCCATCGCAATCGACAAAGGGATTCGGGATCGGGAACAGGCAATGTCCTTCCCGGTCACCGATCCGACCTACGGAACGTACCAATGGCTTCAGCGAGGGATTGGAAAAGCGGCAGGGTACGGAGCCGACTTCAACACCTGGGACCACGCAGAGGAGCGGCACGTTGACGATGTGATTCAACGCGGTCTTCAGCAGTTCTACACGCCTCCGCCGCTACCGGGTGGTGAGGGACAGCAGGCTGCCGGTCACAAATGGTCCTTCCTGCGCCCGACGGCGAAACTGAACTTCATTGCTTCGGAATTCGAGTACACATTGCCGTCCGACTTCCGGGCGATGAGCGGTGAGGTGTCGTACGTCGAATCCAGTGGGAAGCGGTCGCTGACTAAGGTGACTGAGGACAGTATCCGGTCTCAGTTGTCTGTGGATGGCACGACGACAGCGGCGCCTCGGAACTATGCGGTGAGGGCAAGGAAGACTGAGTCGACCGCGACTCAACAGAGGGAGATGGTGGTCTACCCGATCCCGAACGCAGCGTTTGAGGTGACGTATCGGTACAGCGTCGAGCCTCGGCTTCTGACGACGGTTGCGAACTATCCGTACGGTGGGATTACTCACGCTGACACGATTCTGGCGAGTTGCCTGGCGAAGCTCCACGAAGACGACCAGCAGTACCAGCAGTCGTTCGGGGTCTTCATGCAACGACTGGCCGCATCAGTCGAGGTGGACCGGGAAGTCGACAAGGCGGATTCTGCTGCGTCACCAGACACGACTCCAACGTACGGAACCTATCAATGGCTCCAGCGAGGTCTGGGAAACAGAGCGGGGTACGGGTGGGACTCGGCAACCTGGTCTCACGAGGAAGAACGGCATATTGACTACGCAATCCAGCGTGGATTGCAGGCGTTCTATTTCCCGCCTCCGATGCCAACAAAGGAAGGGTTCTCTCCGCCGATCAAGTGGTCGTTCCTGTGCCCGACAGCCACTGTCACCCTGGTGGATGGGACGACGACGTACACGCTTCCGGCAGACTTCAGCGATATGAGTGGGCCAGTGTCGTTCGCGGTGGGAGATACTCGGCGATCACTGGCAAAAGTGACTGAAGGCGAGATTCGAAGCAAGCAGTCGACCAACAGTAAGTCGGGTGATCCTTCGGTCTACTGCGTTCGGGCGAAGACGACCGACTCGACGGCTGAGCAGACGAAGGAAATCATTGTCTACCCGACCCCGGATGCGCAGTCGGCGGGAACGGTCACTTACCGGTACACCATTGTGCCGGCGGTTCTGACGACTGCTGCTGAGTACCCCTACGGAGGGCGTGCCCACGCAGAGACGATCATGGCTTCGTGTCGGGCCATCATGGCTGAAGGCCAGGAAGCGTTCTCTCGGGCGTACGATGTGTTTCTCCAGCGACTGGCTGCATCACGGTCGGTCGATGAGCGGGTTGAGGAACCGGAAGACCAGTCGTGGCCGGCGACCGAGCCGACCTATGGAACGTACCAGTGGTTGCAGCGGGTTCTAGGGGATGAACTGGGGTTTGGTGCAGACTACGACTCATGGTCCCGTCCAGCCGAGCGCCGAGTCGATGATGTCATTCAGAGGGGGTGTCAGCAGTTCTATTCGCCGCCTCCAATGCCGATTGCGGACGGTGCTGCAGAGAAGCCGCCGAACAAGTGGAGCTTTCTGTGCCCGACCTCAACCCTGACTCTGGTGGCGTCGACTCACACCTACACGTTGCCGAACGACTTTGGTGATTTAGAGGGGATTGTCTCGTTCGCGACGGCGGATACTCGGCGGTCACTCACGAAGATTACCGACGCTGAGATTCGCTCCCTGCAGTCGACCAAAGACACGACTGACGACCCGTTCGTGTACTGTATCCGGGCTAAGGCGACGACAGGGGCGGCAGAGCAGCAGCATGAGATGGTGGTCTATCCGACTCCTGACGCAGATGCAGCGGGGACCGTGACGTACCGGTACACAGTTGTGCCCAAGTCGCTGACTCCCACCGCAAACTACCCTTATGGGGGAAGAGCGCACGCGGACACTCTCCTGTCGAGCTGTCGGGCGATTCTGGCTGAGGGTTCAGATAAATACGGACAGGCGTATCAGGTGTTCCTGCAACGGCTTGCGGCTTCTCGCGCGGTTGACAAGCGGGCTGAAGCGACTGAGGCGTCGACCTGGCTGGCGACTGAGCCTACGTTCGGAACGGTTGACTGGCTGCAGCAGGAGATCGGCGCTGCGATGAAGATGGGTCCGAATCCGGGGGCATGGTCGAATGATGACCTGCAGCGGGTGAAGTCATGGCTCAATCGGGGCTATCAGGAGTTCCTCAAGCCGTCCCTGACCGGGAACTCGCAGCACCGGCACCATCGCTGGTCGTTCCTGCTGGAACAGAAGACCTTCACGACCTCAGCAGCCTATTCTACCGGGACAGTCACGATTGCCGCTGGTGTGGTGACTCTGGCGAGTGGGACGTGGCCGACATGGGCCGCAGACGGCGAGCTGGACCTCTCAGGGACCGTCTACACGGTCGATACCCGTGACAGCGGCACTCAACTCACCCTGACGGACCTGAGCGCCACAGCGGCAGCAGGTACGACCTACAGCATCGTGCGGCAGTTCTACTCGCTGGATTCAGACGTTGAGTCGATCGAGGGGCCGATGCACTACCGATCGTCCAGTGCGGGTCTGGGTGAGGTTGAGATCATGTCGCAGCGGGATCTGCAGCGATACCGGCACACATTCTCGTCGACCTCATCAGGGACTCCACGGGTAGCTTCGCACTCTCCACTGGGGGGTACGAGCGGGACCACGCGACGGATTGAGTTCTTCCCCCGCGCCAATGCTGTGTACGAGATTCACTACCGGGCTCGACTGGCTGGGACGACCCTGGTGACGACACAAACCCCTCTGGGTGGACGCGAGCACGCAGAGGCGATTCTTGCGGCTTGTCTGGCGATTGCAGCACCAACTCAGTACCGGGATCTGTATGCTCAGAGACTGGGTGCATCAATCGAGCTTGACCAACAGGCTCAGGCGCCCGAAACTCTGGGCATCAATCACGACAACCTCGATCGTGGTGAATGGGACGGTCGCGGTCGCGACATGAGCGTTTATGCAACTCCTTACGAGGGGGCGTACTACGACTGATGAGAACTCAAAAATCACTTGATGCCGAGTCCACAGCGTACACGCACAATCCTGCGGTCAGCACGGCTGCCGTGATTACGGTTGCCGCTGATGAAGATCACGAGTGGGTGATTGATGAGATGGATGCGTCCTATGACGACCCTACTCAGGGTGCAGGAACCCTCATCGTCAGTGCTGGCGGGACGGTTATCTGGAAGCGACAGTTTGACGCTGTGAACAATGTCGGGCAGTTCACGTTCAAGCGTGGATTGTCAGGGGGTTCAAAAAACGAGGCGCTTGTGATTACACTCCTGGCTGTCACAGGTGCGACCGGCAGTCTTAACGCCAACATTCGATAAGGACACGTCATGGGTTCACCCCACACGTACAACCACAGGTTCGCGGACGCTGCCGGAAACATCCTCGCTGATCCCGGTGCTTCTGGGACGATCAAGACGGACACCCGATTCTCCTCGCATTGCCAGATTGTCACGGCTGCAGCGGAGTCTCGGGCACTGGCTGATCCGGCATTCGTTGGGCAGCAGTTGACGCTGTCGATGAAGACGGATGGTGGGGACGCGACGGTGACCGCCGACAGCGCGATCAACTCCAGCGGAGACACGATCTGTACGTTCGCTGCCATCGGTGAGTTGCTGAAGCTCGAAAGCGTTGAAGACGGAGATGACAACCTCGAATGGCGAGTCATCGTGGCAGACGGATGCACGCTCTCCTAAGGGAATGAGCGATGGCGGATGTTCTTTGGTGTGCCCAGAGCACTACGAAGCTGTACCGCCAGTCCGGCGACTTCACGTCCACCATTAAGACGTCTGCAGCATCACTGGTGAGTGAGCCGTCGGGGATCTCGACGGACGGCGTTCATACGGTGTACTGCAATGGGGACGCTGGTTCTCTCGGTGACGGGAAGATCGTCTTCACGAGCGGTATCTTTAGCTCGACTGTGCGCGACTCCCTCGACTGCTCTGTGATGAATCATCAGCTGGATGGTCGCGAAGGCGCTGGATTCGGGGCGGGCCGCAAGGAGATTCGTGATATCGACTGGGACGGGAGGGACACCTTCCTGATCACGGCGCGTGGCTCGGCAAGAGGTCGAGTATTTAAGTTGTCAGGTCGATTCAGCTCGATCATTCGGCAGTCAGCCGGCGTGCCAGCGTCTGGTTTACAGTGGTCTGGAATCTCGGCGGTGCGTGATGCGGAGCAGCGACGAACGACTCTGATTTCTCGGTCCATGACGGGTGGGGCGCCCGACCTATATGTGATGAGCGGTAGTTTCACGGACACTGTTCGTCAGAGTCTACGATGTACCGTGACGCTGTTGATCAGGCCGCAGTCATGCAGTTTCGATGGGACCGATGGACTGATCGGCGGTCACCTGTCATTGTCGAAGATGGCGAGAGTGTCAGGTGTCTGGTCGACTACCGTGCTTTCCAGTGTGTCGACGGGTATCGGAACGATCCGTGGTATCTGTTCATTGAACTGGGAGGGGCGGCTCGCTCCTCGTGACCCGGACACATTCAGGGGCAGGGCGTTTGTTTCTGAGACGGATTCCCGATTGGCGCAGGTCATGGAAACTCACGAGGCGCCATCCTCAATCGATCAGGAAGACTCCAGACAGTACCAGGTGGCTCCGTTGGAGACAGCGTGATGTCTATCGAGATGACTGACGAATCAGCCCCTGTGGTGGTCACAGACGCCCGTGTAGCGATGGTGATTGTGACGCACGAGGAGAAGACCAGCATCGTCGAGGAAGAGGCGAGGACGCCTCAGATCGTGAATCTGGAGACGGCATGAAGCCTCGCGTCTACATCACGCTCCCCAACGGTGACGGCTGGGTGCACAAGCACGTCATGTTCGCGACGATCGCACTGTTGCAGGATTCTCGGTTCACGGTCCGGATGGATGCGCCGACTCACCGCCCGTTCGAGAATAATCTGCATCACTGCATCGTGGATTTCATGGACAACGGGGACGATTTCTGGCTGACGATGGACAGTGATAATCCGCCTCTAGGCAACCCCCTGGACCGAGTGCAGGACGATTTAGACGTTGTTGGATTCCCGACGCCCGTGTATCACAACACGAACAACGGCGAACGTCCGTGGTACATGAATGCGTACAAGAGGAACTTCGAAGAACAGGGCTACAACGAGTTCCAGCCGCAGGATGGATTGCAGGAAGTGGACGCTGTGGGGACTGGTTGCGTTCTGATGGCTCGCAGGGTGTTTGAGCATCCGATGATGCAGTCAGGCGCTTTTACCCGTAAACTCGATGGCAGGGGGCGTGTGAGGGCCGGGAACGATATGGCGTTCTGTGAGAGGGCTAAGGAGTCCGGGTTTCGGGTGTGGGCTGATTTTGAGAGACCCTGCCGTCATTTCGTGGACGGAGTCGAGCTGATCGAGTTGATTCAAGCCGTAAACCAGCTGAAGGAGTCCAGCGATGACGGTAACCACTGAAACAGTCATGCACTACGAGAAGAGTGGGGTCGCGTTCACGATCTCCGCTCCTCCGGTGAAGGTGGCGGTCTCCGGGACTGCGTTCACTCGGATCATCCAGAATATCGCCACCAGTGAGGAACAGTTGGACTTCGGAGACGTGACGACTCCCGGGATGGTGTATTTCCGGAATCTCGACTCGACGAACTTTGTTGAGATTCGACCGGGGATTGGCGTTGCTGACCTTGTCCGGCTGAACGCTGGGGAGGATTGCAGGTTTCGATTTGCAGCGACTGCGACAGCGCCGTACGCCATTGCCGACACCGCAGCGGTCGATCTGGAAATGTGCTTGATCGAGGACTGAGATGGCGATCGAAGTCGTACCATTGAAGGTGCAGATCAATCTGGGACCGCACGGAGCGCTGTACCCGGAGTTCAATCGTCTGCGCATTGTGAGTCAGTCTGGACTGGACTGGTCTCAGTACATCGATCAGTTCAGCCCGTGGATCTACGACAGCGTCAGTGGTCATCGCCAGGCGACAGAGGATTCAGAGCTCGGAATGCAGTGGGGAATGCTGCTCGTTCCGGAAGAGTTTGCGAAGGAAGCGGATGAGCGATGGAGCACGTGCCACCTGATGACGGCTGAGGAGGCTCATGAGTTCTTCAGGGCGAGGCACGCTTATCGAATTCCGAGGCTGACTCGCAGTGTTGAGGACATGCAGGCGGTCAAGCTGGAAGTCGAGCTGCATGAGCTTCTGGAAAAGAATGCCACGACTGAGGCGGAGCGGGAGACTCACCGCAGACGGAAGGTGAAGGCGCTGGGTGATGCGGCTAAGGCGGTCGATGCGTCCAGTACAGACGCTGGTGTCGTGTTTACTCGTAGTGCGTCGTTGCGGGCAGTCCTGGATGAACGGGGATTGAGGCTGAAAGGAGAGGTGGATGTTTCCTGACCGATTCAACCATGTGCCCGTTGTGTTCCAGTCAAAGTCTGGGGCGTACACCGCGAAGCCGTTTGAGCATGTCATCGCGACCGCCACGAGTGCGAACTGGACATTGACGCTCCCGACCGCACCGACTGTGAACGACGTCGTATCTGTCTCTGCTGACAGTATCACTGGCGGCTATGAGATCACAGTTACAGGAACAAGCAATGATATCAACCTTAGAGAAGGATCAGCCACATCGTTCAAGCTGTTCATCACAAATGACAGCATGGATTTGGTCTACAATGGCACTGACTGGCACGTGATACATGACGGGAGGATTTCGCACTCCTGTCTTTTGCGTAGAACTGCGGACCAGACAGGAATTACGAGTGGTGCTTGGAATCAGGTGGAGTTCAACGCCAGTGAATCTGACGAGGGAGGTCTTGGAGACACATCCACATTCAAGATTACCGCACGAAGGGATGGTATCTGGGTAATGGGTTTTTTCATGCTCTACACCAGCTACACAGCCGGAGAGCGATATCTTGGTCGTATTACTATCAATGGGGCAACTGACGTCAGGATAAGCGATCGCATTGACACTGGCGGCGATGACATTTCCATAACGGCCGGTGTCGAGGTGGCTGTATCTGATGGTGACGATTTTCAGGTTGGCACATACCACGAGACTGGATCAGACAAGACAATTTCTGGCACGACAGCCAATCTGCAGCCTAGGTTCTGGGTGATGGAGAAGTAATCAATGACAGCCAGTATCCCAGTTTTGCCGAACATGGATGTGGTATTCATAATGGAGCAGTGTAACCAATCGTCTGGGGAGCATGGTACGGCGTATGTGGAGAATGGTAGGTTGTACTGCCCGGATGTGTCACAGGACGATCTCGACGCAGCGATGGCTGACTATGACCATGAAGCGTGGATGAGGTCGCAGGAAACACTGAGTAATGTGGAGCGGAAGCGGCTGAAAGCCAGCAGGGATATCGAGAAACTGGCACCGTCATGGAAACAGCGGAACCTCATAGCCCGTGCACTGGTGATGATCGCGACGCACCTGGGGATTGAGGATTCACCGGAAGCGGACGACCTGATGAAACTGTGGAAAGAGATCGACAGGCTTCGTCGTAAAAGCAATGACCCGCTGCTGTAATAAGAGGATGCACGGATGGCAGCCATCGAACAACTGGACACAGAGAACGCGGATCGTGATCTGACGTCTCAAGTCACGGTGTTGACTGATACTCCGGACGCGTCGGCAGCGAGATTGTGTCAGGCGTCAATCCAATTGGGTGACGGGACCAAAGACCTCGATGGCACAGGTGGTGTATTTGAGATTGAAATCAGTGTTGACGGAAACACGATCAATGGGGGTGTGGAGTATCAGTCGGTTGGGACAGCCGTCCGGGTAAGTCTGCAAAGTCAGTCGTTTATAGTTCCGGCGAACACGGTTGTTCTTGTCAAGCTGAAGTCACCGAACGCGGCGGACACAGACGTTGATGTGACGGCATATCTTTACGATGTCGGGCCTGCTGTTGTTGCTGCTGACCTGCCGGCGAACTTCAGTTCAACGGTAATCAGTGGAGGCGGAGCTGTTGATAGTCTGGTGCAGGGTGTCCTGAACACGACAATGATTGAAAGTACGGCGGGTAATTTAGCGACCAACTTTGAAGCGTGGTTCGATAACCTTAACGTGTTGACCGTAAACAGTCTGGACTCGATATTTACAATTCTGGGTACGCCTAATGACACCAACATAGCTACCGACCTGCTGAACATAGATGGCAAACTGGGGACGTTCACCGACCTCGGCGCCGGTGCTACGGTTGGTAACAACCTGGCGGATATGGCGGGTGCGACATTCAGCACATCCACGGACTCTCTTGAGGCGATCCGCAATAATCAGAGCGGTGGTTCATTGATCACCGGCACGGCGGATAGCGGCACGACTACGACGATGGTCGACTCAGCCCGCACCGAAGCGGATAACGACTACTGGAACGGCGGGATCATCAAGTTCACATCGGGCAACCTGAATGGCCAGTCCAGGCTGATCACGGACTTCGTGGCGAGCACGGATACGATTACGTTCGCCCCAGCCACGACCCAGGCAGTCACTGTCCACACGTACGAGTTGCATCCGGCCGGACAGGTCAACCTGCTGACGGCGACCCAGGCATCGATTGATGCGATCGAGACGGACACGAACTCGTTGAACGACACAAAGATCCCCCAGACCCTCAACCTGACAGCATCAGGAAACATTGGGATCGACTGGGCCAATGTCGAAAATCCGACGACGGCACTCGATTTGTCCGCGACCGATATTCAGTTGTGTGACACAGTTACGACACTGACCGGCCACACAGCGCAGACTGGAGATACGTTTGCTCTCGCCAACGGGGCGACTGGATTCGCAGCGATTGACACAGTTGTGGATACGATCCTCGTTGACACTGCTGACATGCAGCCAAAACTGGGCACGATCACTGATCTGGGCGCCGGCGCCACGGTTGGTGACAACCTGGCGGATATGGCGGGTGCGACATTCAGTTCGGCCACCGATTCGCAGGAAGCGTTACGCGACCGAGGTGATTCTGCATGGACAACAGGAGCTGGCGGTAGTGACCGACTTCTGATGGCAGATACGACAATTGCCACCCTCGCATCCCAAACCTCGTTCACATTGACGGCTGGATCAACAGACGACGACGCGTACAACGGCTGCACAATCGTGATCCAGGATGCGTCTACGGCCGCTCAAAAGGCGAGAGGAATCGTTGATGACTACGCCGGATCGACCAAGACGATCACCTTGCTTGAAGACCCCGGCGTTTTCACGATGGCGGCCACGGACAAAATCTATATCCTCGCCGAGTCATCGCTCAAGCCGACGACCGTCCAGGACTATCACGTTGACGTCTCGTCGGGTGGAAATGTCGGAATTGATTGGGGCAACGTTGCAAACCCGACGACAGCGTTGGACCTGTCAGGGACTGACATTCAGCTTTGCGATACGGTCACTACGTTGACCGGGCACACGGCACAAACGGGCGACACCTTCGCATTAGCAAATGGCGCTGCAGGTTTTGTGGCGATCGACACAGTCGTGGACGCCATTCTAGTCGACACGGCCGATATGCAGCCGAAATTGGGCACGCTGACCGACCTCGGTGCGGGCGCTACGGTAGGAGACAACCTTGCGGACATCGCAGGGGCGACGTTCAGCACGGCGACGGATTCACTGGAAGCCATACGGGATCGGGGTGATGCTGCGTGGATCACAGGTGCTGGCGGCAGTGACCGGCTGTTACTGGCCGACACGACGATTGCCACCTATTCGTCGCAGACAAGTTTCACACTGACGTCCGCATCGGCCGATGACGACGCTTATAACGGCTGCACTATCGTTATTGAAGATGCCAGCACTGCCGTGCAGAAAACTGTGGGAGTGGTTGATGACTACACGGGTTCTACGAAGACAGTGACTTTGCTGGAAGACCCGGGCGGCTTCACGTATCAGGCAACGGACAAGGTTTACATCCTCGCTGAGAAGAGCCTGAAACCCTCGACGAAGCAGGATTTCCATGTTGACGTCACATCTGGTGGCAATGTCGGCATTGACTGGGGCAACGTCGCGAACCCGACGACCTCACTGGACCTGTCCGGGACCGACATCCAGTTGTGCGACACGGTGACGACACTGACGGGGCACACAGTGCAGACGGGTGACACGTTCGCGCTGGCGAATGGCGCGGCGGGATTCGTTGCGATTGATACTGTGGTTGACGCGATTCTGGTTGACACGGGCACGACTATTCCTGCGACAATTACAACGGCCCAGAACGACTTGGACATTCTAACTGGTGCTGATGGCGTGAATCTTCTGTCTGCGACACAGGCCAGTATTGACGCGATCGAGACAGACACGTCGACCACCCTCCAGGCTGAACTGGATGGCATTCAAGCAGATACCGAAGACATTCAAACTCAAATCGGTACTGCGGGTGCCGGGCTGACAGCGATACCTGCGCACGGCGCGACGACGGGTACGGCTGATTCAGGTTCGACGACCACAATGGTTGATGCGGCTCGCACTGAAACTGACGACGATTACTGGAAGGGTGGGTTAATCAAGTTCACGTCCGGGACCGTCAGCGGACAGACCAGGCTGATTACTGGATTCACGGCTTCAACTGACACACTTACATTCGAACCAGCGACCACTCAGGCGGTTGGAACGAATACATACGAATTGCTTCCGTTCGGACGTGTTGACCTGCTGGCGGCGACACAAGCGAGCGTTGACGCCATCGAATCCGACACGAACGAACTCCAGGCTGATGACTACCCGACGACGCTGGCGACATTGGCGACAGCGGCAGCGCTCACGACGGCTCAGAATGATCTGGATATCATCACGGGCGCCGATGGAGTGAATCTCCTTTCTGCGACGCAAGCAAGCATCGACGCAATCGAAGTCGACACCGGCACGACCTTGCAGGCTGAGTTGGACGGCATTCAGGCGGACACTGAGGACATCCAGACGCAGATCGGAACGGCTGGTGCCGGATTAACTGATCTGGGTGGCATGTCGACAGCGATGAAGGCTGAGGTGAACGCTGAGGCTGATACGGCGTTGACAGACTACGACGCGCTGGTTCCGGCTGACCTGCCGTCTAACTTCAGTTCCCTGGTGATCACGGCGGGCGGTGCGGTTGACAGTCTGGTGCAGGGATTTCTGGACAACACGATCGCGGAAACGACGGCGGATAACATCGCTGCCAACTTCGAGACGTTCTGGGACAATGCTGATGCCCTGACCACGAAAACGGCTGACGATGTGGGTGGTGGCGCAGGCGGTCTGACGGCGTTGGCATCCGGTACTGCTCAGAGCGGCACGTCGAGCACAATCGTTCTGGCTGCAGCCTCGTCCTTCGCGGATGACGAGCTGAACTGGAACGTGGTGAAGATCACAAGCGGAACGGGTTCCGGTCAGTCGCGGATGATCTCCGACTACACGGGCTCGACAGACACGGCCACGGTGACGCCTGACTGGGTTACGGACCCGGATTCGAGTTCTGTGTACGAAGTGGTCGAGGGGGCTGGAAACGCGATCCAGGCACTCACAGTGACAACTCAGACAGAGCTGGCTGCTGTGCCGGCAGCTACGGCTACTGTGGCGGACATGATGGGGTGGATGTATATCCTGAGTCGGAACAAGCTGCTGCAGACTGCTTCCGTGCAGACGGTGCGCAATGATGCTGACGGAGCGGATATCGCGACTGCTGCCACATCGGATAATGGCGTGACGTTCACACGAGCCGAGTACGTTTAAGGGGGATGGGGTGTGCCGCTAACCGATCCTCAGAATAGAATCTCAGCGTTGTCGTA
>Ga0255047_10000845_pt1 | contig 24353 bp, 20 predicted proteins | sample JV7_2_1_MG_FD_183640 | JGI IMG/M metagenome (GOLD analysis project Ga0255047, IMG submission 183640) | Seawater microbial communities from Jervis Inlet, British Columbia, Canada - JV7_2_1 | ecosystem: Environmental > Aquatic > Marine > Inlet | place: Canada: British Columbia | collected 2016-10-06 | reverse complement strand
CATCGGATTCCGGCGCGGGCTGCTGCTCGGCCACTCCGACGGCGCGTCGATCGCGACGATCTATGCCGGCGGGATTCAGGATCATCGTGTGCGCGGTTTGATGCTGATCGCGCCGCACTTCGTGGTCGAGGACATTTCGATTCAGTCGATCGCGCAGATCAAGGACACCTATGCGACCACGGATCTGAGGACCAGGCTGGCGCGCTGGCACAAGGATGTCGACAACGCCTTCCTCGGCTGGAACGACGCCTGGCTCGATCCGCAGTTTCGCGACTGGGATATTTCTGAATCGCTCGCCTACGTCCGCGTACCGGTCGAGATCATTCAGGGTGCAGACGACCAGTACGGCACGCTGCGGCAGGTCGAGATCGCGCAGGCCGAATGCTACTGCCCGGTGGACACGACGATCATTCCCGGCGCGGGCCATTCTCCGCACCGCGAGGCACCTGAAGCCGCGCTGAAGGCGGTGGCAGATTTCGCCAATCGGCTGTTGTCCCTGCATGGTGAGGGTGCCCTGGAGCGGGCTGCCTGACATGCACAAAAATGCAGGATGACTGCATTATAGAGCTGGACAAGCTCAAAAAGCTGCATTATTGTGCATTATAATTCAGATTTCAGCCAAATCGAGGGTGGCCAATGGCACAAGCGGACAGAAAACTCGCCAATAGCGCGACCTTTATCGACTTCCAGACCGAGCCGTCGAAGTACCGGCACTGGAAGCTCGATGTGGCGGGCGATGTCGCCACCCTGACCATGGACGTCGATGAGAACGGCGGCCTGTTCGAGGGCTATCTGCTTAAGCTGAATTCCTACGACCTCGGCGTCGACATCGAACTGGCGGACGCTGTGCAGCGGCTGCGCTTCGAGCATCCGGAAGTGAAGGTGGTCCTGCTGCGCTCGGGCAAGAACCGCGTGTTCTGCGCCGGCGCCAACATCCGCATGCTCGCCGGCTCGACCCATGCGCATAAAGTGAACTTCTGCAAGTTCACCAACGAGACCCGCAACGGCCTTGAGGATTCGTCGGAGAATTCCGGCCAACGCTTCATCTGCGTCGTCAACGGCACCGCCGCCGGCGGCGGCTATGAACTCGCGCTCGCTGCCGATCACATCATCATGGCGGACGACGGTGCTGCAGCCGTCGCGCTTCCCGAAGTGCCGCTGCTGGCGGTGCTGCCGGGCACCGGTGGGCTCACGCGCGTGGTCGACAAGCGCAAGGTGCGCCGCGACCATGCGGATTTCTTCTGCACCATCGAGGAAGGCATCAAGGGCAAGCGCGCCGTGCAGTGGCGGCTGGTGGACGAGATCGTGTCCAACTCGAAGCTTGAAGCCAAGGTCGCGGACCGCGCGAAAGAGTTTGCCGGGCAGTCGAAGCGCGCAGGCGAAGGGCAGGGCGTTGTGCTCAAGCCGCTGAAGCGCAGCTTCACCGAGGACGGCATCCGCTATGGTTTTGTCAGCGTTGATCTCAATCGCGCCGGGCGCATCGCCACCATTTCGATCAAGGCGCCGGAGAACGATCCCCCGGCCGATGTCGCAGGTATGACCGCGCAGGGCGCGGATTTCTGGCCGCTTCAGGTGGCGCGCGAACTGGACGATGCCATTTTGCATCTGCGCATCAACGAGCTCGAAATCGCCATGCTGGTGTTCAAGTCCCACGGCGAACGCGCGCGGGTGCTGGCTTATGACGCGTTTCTGGAAGCCAACAAGACGAACTGGCTGGTCAACGAAATCCGTCATTACTGGAAGCGCGTGCTCAAGCGTATCGATGTGACCTCGCGCACGCTGGTGACACTGGTCGAGCCCGGCTCCTGCTTCGTCGGCACGCTGGCGGAACTCGTGTTCGCGGCTGACCGCTCCTACATGCTGATCGGCGAGAAGCAGGGCGACAACCGCGCGCCCGCCGAAATCGTCCTCAGCGCAGCAAACTTCGGCCCGTATCCGATGAGCCACGGCCTGACCCGGCTGGAATCGCGTTTCCAGGCCGATCCGTCCGACGTCGAGACGGCGAAGGCAAAAATTGGCGAGGCGCTCGACGCCGAGGCCGCCGAGGAACTGGGCCTCGTCACCTTTGCGCTCGACGACATCGACTGGGACGACGAGGTGCGCGTGTTTTTCGAGGAGCGGACCAGCTTCTCGCCCGACAGCCTCACCGGCATGGAAGCGAATCTCCGCTTCGTCGGCCCGGAGACCATGGAATCGAAAATCTTTTCGCGCCTCACCGCATGGCAGAACTGGATTTTCCAGCGCCCGAATGCGGTGGGCGAGAACGGCGCGCTGCAGCGTTACGGCACCGGCGAGCGCGCGCAGTACGACATGACGCGGGTTTGAAGAACGTGAATCGACGTCATTGCGAGCGAAGCGAAGCAATCCAGAGCGATAAAAGAAACTGGATTGTTTCGTCGCTTCGCTCCTCGCAATGACGAGCCAATCTGACGGAGACTGACCATGAACATCATGAACGTCGACTACACCACCAAGATCCCGAACAACGTCAACCTTGCGGAAGACCGTCAGGTTTTGAAGGCGCTGGAAGGCTGGCATCCTGGCTACCTCGACTGGTGGAACGACATGGGGCCGGAAGGCTTTCAGGAATCGCTGGTCTACCTGCGCACCGCGATCAGCGTCGACCCGAAGGGCTGGGCCAAGTTCGATTACGTCCGCATGCCGGAGTATCGCTGGGGTGTGTTGCTCGCGCCGCAGGACGAGCAGCGGCAGGTGAATTTCGGCCAGCACAAGGGCGAGAAGGCGTGGCAGGAGGTGCCGGGCGAGTATCGCGCGATGCTGCGCCGTCTGGTCGTCATTCAGGGCGACACCGAGCCGGCTTCGGTCGAACAGCAGCGCCATCTCGGCAAGACTGCGCCGTCGCTCTATGACATGCGCAACCTGTTTCAGGTCAACGTTGAGGAAGGCCGTCATCTCTGGGCGATGGTCTATCTCTTGCAGAAATATTTCGGCCGCGACGGCCGCGAGGAAGCCGACGATTTGCTTCGCCGCCGCTCCGGTGACGAGGATGCGCCGCGCATGCTCGGCGCCTTCAATGAAGCCACCCCCGACTGGCTGTCGTTCTTCATGTTCACGTTCTTCACCGATCGTGACGGCAAGATGCAGCTTGAGAGCCTCGCGCAGTCTGGCTTCGATCCGCTGTCGCGCACCTGCCGCTTCATGCTGACGGAAGAAGCCCATCACATGTTCGTCGGCGAAACCGGCGTCAGCCGCGTGCTTCAGCGCACCTGTGACGCGATGAAGGCCGCCGGCATCGAAGATCCCAACGAGATCGAGAAGGTCCGCGCGCTCGGCGTGATCGATCTGCCGACCATGCAGAAGAAGATGAACCTGCACTACTCACTGTCTCTCGATCTTTTTGGATCGGAAGTCTCGACCAACGCCGCGAATTTCTACAATTCAGGCCTCAAGGGCCGCTTCCAGGAAACCAAGATCGACGACGATCACCGCCTGACCAACGACATCTACAAGGTGCTCAAGCTGGTGGACGGCAAGATCACGCTGGTGGATGAACCCGCGCTCACCGCGCTCAACATGCGGCTGCGTGACGACTACACGCTGGATTGCGAGAAGGGCGTCGAGCGCTGGAACAAGGTGATCGAGAAGACCGGCGTCAACTTCCGGCTCGAACTGCCGCACACCGCGTTCCATCGCCAGATCGGCGAGTTCAGGGACGTCAACGCCACGCCGAAGGGCGTCATTGTCAGCGACGCGGAATGGGCCAAAATTCGCAACGATTACCTGCCCTCGACGGCGGACGGCGATTTCATCTCATCGTTGATGGAGCCGGTCTCCGAGCCCGGCAAATTCGCGAACTGGATCGCGCCGCCCAAGGTGGGCATCGACAACAAGCCCGGCGACTTCGAATACGTGAAGATCGCGGCGTGATTTTTCTTCACCTCTCCCCGTTTAGGGGAGAGGTCGGCGCACTTGCGCCGGGTGAGGGGCGTACGCATCCTTCATCGGATTGCTGCCCCACACCCTGACCCTCTTCCCGCAGGCGGGGAGAGGGAGGGAGGACAAGGACGATGAACGCACCGACAATCGAACTCCTCAAGCAGCATCTTATCGACCCGGAAATATGCATTCGCTGTAACACCTGCGAAGAGACATGTCCGGTCGATGCGGTGACGCATGACGGCAACAACTACGTCGTCGATGCGAGCATCTGCAATCACTGCATGGACTGCATTTCGCCATGTCCCACGGGTTCGATCGATAACTGGCGCGTGGTGACGAAAGCCTATTCGCTTGAAGAGCAGTATTCGTGGGACGAACTGCCGAAGCAGGAAGAGGTCGCGACGGCGGCGGCAGGCGAGGGCGCCGCGGTCGAGGCGCTGGAGGATGAAGTCTCGAAGCTGCTCGAAGAGGCCCGCAAGGGGCTCGGCGGCAAGCCGGTCGCGCCGCATTCCGCCAGCAAGCCGACGGTCAATCTCTACAATCGTTCGAAGCCTGCGACCGCGACCGTCACCGGAAATTTCCGCCTGACCGATGCCGCGTCCGACACCGACGTGCGTCATATTATTCTGGACTTCGGCGATCAGCCGTTTCCCGTGCTGGAAGGCCAGAGCATCGGCATCGTTACGCCCGGCGCCGACGCCAGCGGCAAGCCGCATGTCGCGCGGCTCTATTCAGTGGCATCGCCGCGCGGCGGCGAGAAGCCCAACACCAACAATCTTGCGCTGACCGTAAAGCGCGAAGACAAGGGCGTCTGCTCCAATTATCTCTGCGATCTGCCGCGCGGTGCGAAGCTTGAAATCACCGGTCCGTTCGGCGCGACCTTCCTAATGCCGGATGATCCCGCCGCAAACATCATCATGATCTGCACCGGCACGGGCTCGGCGCCGTTTCGCGGCTTCACCGAACGCCGCCGCCGCGCGATGCCCGATGCGGCGGGGCGGCTGCTGCTGTTCTTCGGCGCGCGGCGTCCGGAGGAACTGCCCTATTTCGGGCCGCTGCAGAAGGTGCCGGAAAAACTGCTCGGCAAGTACTTCTGCTACTCACGCGTGCCGGACCAGCCGCGCGTCTATGTGCAGGATCGCATCCGCAGCGAAATGGCGCAGATCGCCGCGCTGCTGCGCGACGACAAGACCCATGTCTATATCTGCGGGCTGAAGGGTATGGAGAGCGGCGTCGATGAAGCGTTCGCCGATGCTTGCCGCTCCGCCTCGATCGACTGGTCGGCGCTGAAGCCGAAGATGCGCGAGAGCGGCCGCTACCACGTCGAGACGTATTAGCCTTATGAAGTGCGCCGGATCTCCAGCGCACTCAATTTGTCATTGCCGGGCCTGACCCGGCAATCCATCTCGCTTCGCAAATAGCCTTTAAAAAACGGATGGCCGGGTCATAGGCAAGCGGAAGCGACGCCGTTCTTCAAACGGCTATGCCCGGCCATGACACTCAATATTGACCAGTCGGGGCTTCTATTACTCCCCCGCCACCGGCAGGCTGAGATTGGCGTAGACGATGCCGCCGTCGACCGCGATGGAGTTGCCGACGACATAGTCGCCCGCGCGCGATGCGAGGTAGATCGCGATGCCCGCCATGTCCTCCGGCGTGCCGATGCGCTTCGACGGAATAGCTTTTGCAACGCTGTCGCCATGGTCGCGCGCCGCGGTGTTCATGTCGGACTCGAACGCACCGGGGCAGATCGCGGTGACGTTGATATTGTCCTTGATCAGCTTCGCCGCCATGCGGCGTGTCAGGTGGATCACGGCCGCCTTGCTCGCCTGATAGGAATAGGTCTCGAGCGGATTGACGGACAGGCCGTCGATCGACGCGATGTTGATGACCTTGCCGGGCTTGTCCCTGGTTGCCGCGGCGCGCAGCGGCTTGGCCAGCGCCTTGGTCAGGAAGAACAGCGACTTCACGTTGAGGTTCATCACCTTGTCCCAGCCGGCTTCCGGGAATTCGTCGAAGGCCGCGCCCCAGGCTGCGCCCGCGTTGTTGACCAGAATGTCGATCTTCGGCTCGCGCTTGATCAGTTCTTCGGCCAGCTTCTCGCAGCCCGCGACGGTGGACATATCGATCGGCAGCGCGATGCACTCGCCGTCATAGGCGGCGGTCAGTTCCTTGGCGGTTTCCTCGCAGGGACCGGCCTTGCGCGCGGTGATGTAGACCTTCGCCGCGCCCTGCGCGAGAAAGCCCGAGGCGATCATCTTGCCGATGCCGCGCGAACCGCCGGTGACGACTGCGATGCGGCCTTTGAGTGAAAACAGATTCTTGAACATGATGCCTCCCGTTGCTTTGGCGGCGATATAGCGCCAGCAGCAAGAGCGGTGTCAAGGAATGGCCGGATGATGAAATCTGTTTGAAACGCGCTTCAGGCGGCGTTCACCCGGCGGAAACCGTTCCACATCGCGGTGGCCGCGCCGGACGTCAGCACCGACAGAAAGCGCGTGGTCTGGTAGTTGCCGTTCAGCGAAACGCGTGGCAGCGCGGTCAGATGTTCGGCGTTTTCGGGGAAGATCATGCCGGGGCGCGTCGTCACCGCGGTCGCGAATCCAAGCTCGCGCGCCATCGCGAATTCGCGCGCTGCGGCTGCTGTCCGGTAGCCGTAAGGATACGCGAAATGCAGCGCGGGTCTTTGCAGTTCGGCTTCGATCCGCTCGCGGCTGCCGCGCATCTGCCGCACCGCCTCGGCCTCGCTCTCCCGCGCCAGATTGCAGTGGCTGATGGTGTGCGCGCCGATGGTCACCAGTGGATCGGCGGCGAAGGACCGCAGTTCGGGCCATGACATGCACAGTTCGCGCGGGATGGCGGCATCGTCGACGCCGTGGCGCGCGCACAGTTTGCTGACCTCGCGCTGCACCTCGGCGTCGCTGGCGAGGGTTTGCAGCCAGTCGTGCGCCTGCTGGAACGCGGCCTGCTTGGCGTCGTCGTCATGTGCATCGAGCGACAGCGTCGCGCCGTCGCGCACGATGTCGATGGCCGAGGCCCGCGCGATGACGCGCTCCAGCGCCACCCACCACAGCCGTCCGCTGCCTTCGGCGAAATCGCTGGCGACGTAGACCGTGAACGGCGCGTTGTGATCGCGCATCACCGGCAGCGCATGGTCGCGGTTGTCGCGATAGCCGTCGTCGAACGTAAAACAGGCGAAGCGGCGGGCGAAGTCGCGCTCCCGCATCCGGCGGTGCGCTTCGTCCATGGAAACGATATCGACGCCGAGCGCGCGCACATGCGCCAGCACCTCGCGCAGGAAGTCCGGCGTGATTTCGAGATGCTGGTTGGGCTGGAACATATCGTCGCGGGCCGGGCGGACGTGATGCAGCATGAAGATGGCGCCGACGCCCGCCAGGATCGGCCGCAGCAAATGATGGGCGCCGCTGAAGTACAGCGCGTCGAGGCCGGCGCGAATGACGTTATTGCGAAGCTGCTTCATGGCGATGGCCCGGAGCGATCCTGAAGGATCCAGCTCCGAGATGTGACAGAAACGGTTGAACAAACGGTTATCCGGATGGCTGAAACGGCTGTCATTGGCCGGATTCCGGGCCCTTGTCCGGGCCACGGCAGCTGCGTGCATTTCCAGTTTGACACCTCGGCAAGGGTTTGTTTTGTCTGCACTCTGTCAGGTAAAGGTCCGGGATGAACCGCTTCGCGAGTTGGGCACGTAAATGGTGGCCGGGGTTGATTCCCCTGGCGTTCCTCTGGATCGGCGCGATCTGGACCGGTACCGCTCCCCTTGAGACAGACCTTGCCGCCCGCGCAACCAGCGCGCTGAAGGACACGGTGCTGGACAAGACCCTGATCGCCGTCTCTGGCCGTGATGTCAAACTGTCGGCGGATGCGTTCTCGGAGGAGGGCCGGCGCAGCGCGACATCCCAGGTCGAGGCCGTCAATGGCGTACGGCTGGTCAATGACAACACCAGCCTGATCCCGGAAGCCAAACCCTTTGTATGGTCCATTGAGCGCGACGTGGTGCGCGTCACGCTTAGCGGCAATGCACCGCTGCCGGCGATCAAGGCCAGGCTGGCGGAGGCCGCGCGCGCCGCGCTCAAGGGCACGGAAATCTCCGACAGGATGACATTGGCGCGGGGCGCGTCGTCAAAATTCGATAATGCCGCGCTGCTGCTGATCGATCAGGTCGGCAAGCTCAAGGACGGCAAGATCACGCTCAGCGACAACAACGTCACTTTGACCGGAATGGCGCGGGAGATCGGCAATCGCGAGGCGATTCAGGCCGCATTGAAAAACCTGCCCGAGGGTTTTTCGGTGAAAGAAAATGCCATCAAGGCGCCGCCGTATGTCTTCCAGGCCACCAAGGACCCGGTGGCGAACACGGTCACGCTTGCCGGTTACGTGCCGGACAACAATGTGCACGCGGCCATTGTTGCGGCGGTCGGCCGCAAGTTCTTCTCCGAGAAGCTGGTGGACAATCTCAAGGCGAGCGTCGGCGCGCCGCAGGGATTCCAGAACGCGGTAGTGGCCGCGCTCGGCGCGCTGTCGCGGGTCTCGACCGGGTCGCTGGTGATCTCGGATCGCGAAGCGAAACTGTCGGGTGATGCGCTTTACGCGGTGGCGGCGGACCAGATCCGCGGCGGCATCGGCGGCGAGTTGCCGCAGGGCTGGACCGCGAAAGCGGAAGTGTCCGTCAAGCCGGTGGCCAGCGCGGTCGATCCCACGGTTTGCCAGCAGTTGTTCTTCGAACTGCTGGCCAAGGCGAAAATCAGGTTCGACTCGGGGCGCGCGACCATCGACAAGGATTCCATGGGGCTTCTCGACAAGCTCATCGAGACGGCGCTGCGTTGTCCCAACGCAAACATCGAAGTCGCCGGCCACACCGACACCGACGGCGACAACAACATCAATATAGCGCTGTCCGAGAAGCGCGCGCAGGCGGTCGCTGACTATCTGATCAAGGCCGGTCTGCCGCCGGACAGGTTGAAAGCCGTGGGCTACGGCAGTTCGCAGCCTGTCGCGGCCAACGATACCGACGAAGGCAAGGCCAAGAACCGGCGCATCGATTTTGTGGTGAAGTGAGCATGACCTATCTTGCGACATTCAACTGGGGCTGGTTGCTGGCGTCAGGCCTGCTCGGTCTCGCGATGGGATGGATCGCGGTCGTGCATCGCGGACGGGGCTGGGCGGTCGTCACGCTGCGCAAGGTCGCGGTGCTGATTGCGGGACTGGTGCTGGCTTCGGTATTTCACCTGGCCCCCGGCCGCTTCGGCTACTGGCTGGATCTCGGTCTGGTCATGCTGGCTGCCTACGTCGCAGGTTGCGCCGTTGGCTCGTGGTTGCGCAACCTCGTGGTCTCGCGACATGCGCCGGGAATTGAGGCGTGAATGATCTGACGTCGTATTTCCGGATGCTCGGTCACTACATGCGTGGGCGAATGTCCGGCTCTACGACGCCGCGGCCCGTCTCGATGAAACGCAGTACAAGGCCGACCGCGGCGCTTTCTTCAAGTCCGTCCACGGCACGCTGAACCATCTGCTGGTCACCGATCGCATATGGATGAAGCGATTTACCGGCGAAGGCGACGCGCCGGGCCGGCTCGATGCGATCCTGTTCGAGACATTCGATGCGCTCCGCGCCGCCCGCGTAGCAGAGGATGCCCGGATCGCAGCCTACGCCGACGGACTCAACGAAACGCGGATTGCGGGAACGATTTCCTACCGGCGCCTCTCCGGCCCCGAGCCGTTCGTGCAGCAACTTGCTCCCGCCCTGGCGCATTGGTTCAATCACCAGACCCATCATCGCGGTCAGACTCATGCGCTTTTGACAGGGCTCGGGCAGCCGTCCATCGAACTGGACCTGCTGTTTTTTCAGCGCGAGCAGGCCAAACCGGCGTCATCGCCATGACACGCTGGTGACACCGTTGCGGTGCAACGGGTGGCGGTAGCTTTGCGGTATTCTTAACGTGACTTCCGGCTGGCAAATGGGCTCAAATCGACAAGTCGGCCTCGCGGTCGCGTGGCCGGTCTGCTAGGACATCATCAGCCGGGAAGTGGTTGTTTGAATTTTGAGGTCTGGATGCTGGAGACACTGCGCGGGGCCATCGCGTACATGCGCGAGAAGCAAATCCTGCACAAGCTTGGTGTCGCGATCAGCATCGCGATCATCGCGACCGCTTGCTACATACTCTATCACATGCTTCAGGGGCTCGACGTCGATGACCTTTATGAAGCATTGCGCGGGACCGAGATCCGAACCATCGTGCTGGCCGGGCTTTGCGTCGCTGCCGGCTACTTCACGCTGACGTTCTATGACCTGTTTGCGCTGCGCGCGATCGGCCGCAACGACGTCCCCTATCGCGTGGCCGCATTTGCCGGCTTCACCAGTTATTCGATCGGTCACAATGTCGGCGCCAGTGTTTTCACCGGCGGCGTGGTGCGCTATCGCGTCTACTCCGCCTGGGGACTTTCGGCGGTGGATGTCGCCAAGGTCTGTTTCCTTGCCGGATTGACCTTCTGGCTCGGCAACGCTGCGGTGCTGGGTCTCGGCGTCGCCTATCATCCGGAGGCGGCGGCTTCCATCGACAAGCTGCCGGTCTGGCTCAATCGCACCGCGGCGATCGCCATTCTGATCGGCCTGACAGCCTATGTTGTGTGGGTCTGGACGAAGCCGCGCGAAGTCGGCCGCGGCAACTGGACCGTCACTCTTCCCGGCGGTCCGCTGACGCTGCTGCAGATCGTGATCGGCATCGTCGATCTCGGCTTCTGCGCGCTGGCGATGTACATCCTCGTTCCCGACGAGCCCCATGTCGGCTTCGTCGTCGTCGCGGTGATCTTCGTGTCGGCGACGCTGCTCGGCTTCGCCAGCCATTCCCCGGGCGGTCTCGGGGTGTTCGATGCGGCGATGCTGGTGGGGCTGTTTCAGTTCGACCGGGAAGAACTGCTGGCCGGCATGCTGCTGTTCCGGGTGCTCTATTATCTGATCCCGTTCATGCTTTCTGTCATCTTGCTCTCGCTTCGAGAGGTTATTGTGGGCCTCCGGGCGAAGCGGGTTGCGGCGGCCTTGCACAGGCTTGATGAAGCCGCGAAACCCTCGCCGCCCCGCGGATCGGGATCTCCGGTCTCGTAACACGCGCTCGCGAAACAGGTACGGCGCATGACGGTGACATCCCCCAATTCAGGTTTCGCGCCGTGGCCGGATCGGTTGCGGCGGGCGGCGATCATCCTGATCGCGACCGCACTTGGCCTCACTGCTGCGGTGGTGTTCGGCGGCCTGACTCTGCCGCAAGCCGGATTGATCTTTCTGGTGATCGCTGGCGCGGCGCTGGTGCCGTGGCATCTGCATCAATCCGTTCCCACCAGCGAGGACATGATCGGCGCGCGGCCCGCTGAAACACCGGTTGTGCAGGCACTGGTCGGCGGAATGCCGGACGCGGCGGTGCTGCTGGATCGCGCCGGACGCGTGCTGCATTTCAATACCGCGGCGGGTCAGCTGGCTCCGGCCTTGCGCAAGAACGAACTCGCGCTGTTCGCGCTGCGCTCACCCGAGATCATCGCAGCGCTTCGCGAAGCCATCGCCACCCGCCAGCAGCAACGCGCCAGCTATGTCGATCACGTTCCCATCGATCGCTGGATGGAGTTGATCGTGACGCCGGTGTCGCTGCCGACCGCGTTCGGCGGCAGCGAATATTGCATCCTGATGACGTTCCACGACCAGACCCCGCTGCGCCGGGTCGAGGAAATGCGCGCGGACTTCGTCGCCAATGCGAGTCATGAATTGCGCACCCCGCTGGCGGCGCTGTCGGGTTTCATCGACACCCTGCAAGGTCCGGCGCGCGAGGACCCGAAAGCGCGCGAGCGCTTTCTCGGCATCATGCATGCGCAGGCAACGCGCATGGCGCGGCTGATCGACGATCTGTTGTCGCTGTCGCGGGTCGAACTGAGCGCGCATGTGCGTCCCGAGAAGCTGGTCGACGTCGTGCCGCTGGTGCGTCAGGTGGTCGATGGCCTCGAGCCGCTGGCGAGCGAACGGCAGGTTGCGATCGAGATCGATCTGCCGGAGGCGCCTGTGCTGATCGCGGGCGATACCGAAGAATTGCTGCGGGTGTTCGAGAACCTGATCGAGAACGGCCTCAAATACGGTGCGTCCGGCCGGCGCGTGGTGGTGTCGCTGAGCGAGCCTGCGCCGGATGATGCGGCCGGTGAGGTTCGTCTCGCGGTGCGCGATTTCGGTCCCGGCATTCCACCCGAGCATCTGCCCCGGCTGACCGAGCGGTTCTATCGCGTCGATGCCGGTGACAGCCGCGCGCAAGGCGGTACGGGCCTCGGTCTGTCGCTGGTCAGGCACATCCTCATTCGCCATCGCGGACGGCTGCTGATCGAGAGCGTGTTCGGACACGGCGCGACCTTCACCGCATGCTTCCCGGCGACCAAGACCGCGGTCACCGACAAGGCTGCGGCGAAGGAATAGGACGAACAAGGCCGCGGCCGCAGTTTCGCCGCGCAATCATAAAGCCGCCATTTGCATCGAAGTTCGCCGCCACTTCGCAACAAAAAAGCCTCATCGGTTCGATGAGGCCTTTTCGCGTCTTATGTCGTTCGAAGCGTTGAGCTTTCGCCTACTTGGTCGGCCGCGAGGTGCGGCGCCGGTCGCTCGCCGGCTGATAGGCCACGCGCGAGTGATGCGCGCAGTAAGGCAGGCTGTTGAGCGCCTTGCCGCCGCAGAAAAAGAAATCCGCGCTGCCCGGATCGCCGACCGGCCAGTGGCAGGTGCTTTCATTCAGTTCCAGCAGGCTCAACCGCTGGCTCATTGGCACCACGTTGTCGTAGGCGATCGGATCGGGCTCGGCCTCGACTTCAAAGGCATGGGCGAGCGCAGTGTTGCCGCGCGACACCGGGCGACTGATCCGCATCATGTGCTGCGCGGGCCGTGCCGCCTTGCGCTGTCGCGGCGCCGCCGAGGAGGGGCTCTTGGCGCGGCCTGACAGGCCCAGCCGATGCACCTTGCCGATCACGGCGTTGCGGGTGATGTTTCCGAGTTCAGCGGCGATCTGGCTTGCCGAAAGTCCGGCTTCCCAAAGCTTCTTCAACTGCTCAACGCGATCGTCGGTCCAGCTCATTACCGTCATCGCACACTTCCTTTTGGTATCGCGCCGGCCATTTTTGACGCGGCGTCGCGATTGCAAATCGTCCAAAATCCCTGTCGGCAGAATCCCTTAGCCCTCGCCGGTTGCATGAAGAGCGACCGGGCGTTTACGCCTTACCGAAGACAAGCGAGGATCAGAACTGCCGCACGAGATGTCGTACCCAACATCAGGAATGCTACAATATGCCGTGACTCACGCGCAAGAGTCGGGCGTTGCGCGTCCACATGTTCCGGCTAAAAAGCAAATAAATTCGATCTTGGTGCGACGTCCACAAACCGTGATTTCCCGGTTCAGGGCGGGTGCCGAGGTGCTGGAACGGGCCTGAAACTGCCAAATTGTATGCTTGTGGCAGCGGCATGCGGGTCCTCGATGGATCCCGGGAGGGCGCGCGTGGATTGACACCACATCGTCCACCAATAGAATAACGGCTACGTGCCGCCTTTCGGGCGGCACGTTTCGTTTCCGGGGCAGGCAAGCGAGCGACAAACGCTGATGCGGCCGCAATGCTGTTGTCCCATACCATCGATCAGGTCACCATGAGCCACACTGCCAAACCGCATCTCGACTCTCACATGTTGCCGGTTTTTGCCCGCGCCGATGTCGCTTTCGAGCGCGGCGAGGGTCCGTGGCTGATCGCGACCAATGGTGACCGCTATCTCGATTTCACCAGCGGCGTGGCGGTGAATGCGCTTGGCCATGCCCATCCGCATCTGGTCGCTGCCGTACAGGAACAGGCCGCGAAGCTGTGGCATGTTTCGAACCTGTTCACGATTCCGGAAGGTGAGCGGCTGGCGACACGGCTGTGTGATGCAAGCTTCGCGGACGTGGCTTTCTTCTGCAACTCCGGCGCGGAAGCGATGGAGGCGTGCATCAAGATGGCGCGCAAGTTTCAGGCGGTGAACGGCAGGCCGGAACGCTACCGGCTCATTACGTTTGAGGGTGCATTCCACGGGCGCACGCTCGCCACGCTCGCCGCCGGCGGCCAGCAGAAGTATCTCGAAGGCTTCGGGCCACGGGTCGAAGGTTTTGATCAGGTTCCGCTCGGCGATCTCGAAGCGACCAAGAAGGCGATCGGTCCGCACACCGCCGGCATCCTGATCGAACCTTGGCAGGGCGAAGGCGGTGTGCGCGCGGCTGATCCTGCGTTCTTCCGCGCGTTGCGGCAGCTCTGCGACGATAACAAGCTTGTTCTGGTGTTTGACGAAGTGCAGACCGGCATGGGCCGTACCGGGACACTGTTCGCCTATGAGAAGACCGGCGTCGAGCCGGACATCATGGCGCTGGCGAAGGCGCTCGGCGGCGGGTTTCCGATGGGCGCGTGCCTTGCCACGGCCGCTGCAGCAGCCGGCATGACGCCGGGTACGCATGGCTCGACCTTCGGCGGCAATCTGCTTGCTGTAGCAGCAGGTAACGCCGTGCTCGATGTGATGCTGGCGCCGAAATTCTTTGAGAGCGTTCAGCGCTCGTCTCTGGTGCTGAAACAGAAGCTGGCGTCGATCGTCGATCGCTATCCCGATGTGATCGATGAAGTCCGTGGCGATGGCCTGCTGATCGGCCTCAAGGCTGTGACCCCGGCGGGCGATCTCGTCGGCGCGTTGCGCGATGAGAAGCTGCTCACTGTTGGCGCCGGTGAAAACGTGGTGCGGCTACTGCCGCCGCTGATCGTCACTGAAACGGAAATCGACGACGCGGTGTCGCGTATCGAGCGCGTCTGCGCGAAGTTCACGCGGACGTCGGCGCGGCGTGAGGCGGTATAATGAGTAAGTCTCCGCGACATTTCCTCGATCTGTTTGACGTGCCCACCAGGGAGTTGCGTGCGATCCTCGACGCCAGCGTGGCGATGAAGAACAAGCGTAAGGCCGGTGATACATCCAGCAAGCCGCTCGATGGCAAGACGCTGGCCATGATCTTCGACAAGCCGTCGACGCGAACCCGCGTCTCGTTCGACGTTGGCATGCGCCAGCTCGGAGGCGAAGCCATCATGCTGACCGGTGCTGAAATGCAACTCGGGCGCGGCGAGACCATCGCCGATACTGCCCGGGTGCTATCGCGTTTCGTCGATGCCATCATGATCCGGATTCTCAACCACGAGGCGCTGACCGAGCTTGCGGCTCATGCGACCGTGCCTGTGATCAACGGACTGACCCGCCGCTCGCACCCCTGCCAGGTGATGGCGGACGTCATGACGTTCGAAGAACATCTCGGCCCGATCAAGGGTCGCACCGTGGCGTGGACCGGGGACGACAACAACGTGTTGGCGTCGTGGGCGCATGCCGCGGAGCGGTTCGGCTTCAATCTGCGCGTTGCGACGCCGCCGGAACTGGCGCCGAACAAGCTGCTGAAAGACTGGATCAAGACCACGGGCGCGCCGATCGTGCTCGGCACCAAGGCCGAAGAAATGGTGCGCGGCGCCGACTGCATTGTCACCGACACCTGGGTATCGATGGGCGACAAGGACGGCGAACATCGGCACAATCTGCTGAAGCCCTATCAGGTCAACGCCAAGCTGATGTCGCTGGCCAATCCCGGCGCTATCTTCATGCACTGTCTGCCGGCGCATCGTGGTGACGAAGTCACCGACGAGGTGATCGACGGTCCGCAGTCGGTGGTGTTCGACGAGGCGGAAAATCGCCTGCACGCGCAAAAGGGCATTCTGGCCTGGTGCCTGCACGCGATTGGCTAGGTGTTTCCGGAGCCCGTGAGCTGATCACATCCCGGCTCGCGCATTTTCGGATGGCCTTTGTTCCCGATCCGCTCCCTTTTTTGCGGATCGAGGCGTCCTATATTGTGCGGGCACCCTGCTTGACCCACCATTGCCCTGGAGCCGAAAATCAGACCGGACATGGTTTGAGCGTTCCACAGCGGCAATTCGTTTCCTCCTGACCAGAATGCGCATGACATGACTCTCGAAAGCCAAATTCGTGCCCCCTCCGCAACGCCGGTGGACGATGCGGTGCTGCCCTTCGATGTGAGTGCACTTGATGTGCGCGGCCGGCTTACGAAGATGGGACCGGCGCTCGACGACATTCTCACCAAACACGATTATCCCGCGCCCGTTGGCAAGCTGCTCGGCGAAGCCATCGTGCTGACGACACTTCTCGGCTCGACGCTCAAGTTCGAGGGGCGCTTTATCTTGCAAACCCAGACCGACGGTCCGGTGTCGCTGATCGTTGTCGATTTTCAGGCGCCTGACCGCCTGCGTGCCTATGCGCGGTTCGATGCCAGCAGACTCGAGGCGGGTCAGGACTCCGCGGCGCTGCTCGGCCACGGCCACCTTGCGATGACCATTGATCAGGGTGCTGACATGAGCCGCTATCAGGGTCTCGTGGCGCTGGAGGGCGGCAATCTGGAAGACGCCGCGCATGAATATTTCCTGCGCTCGGAGCAGATCCCGACACGGGTGCGGCTGGCGGTCGGCGAGGAGTTTCGTGGCGGCGATGGGCCGAAACATCGCTGGCGCGGCGGCGGCATGCTGATGCAGTTTTTACCGAAGGCGCCCGAACGTGCGCGGCAAGCAGATCTGCATCCCGGCGACGCTCCGGAAGGCGCGGTCACTCATGCTGTGCCGGAGGATGACGCCTGGGCCGAAAGCCGCGCGCTGTTCGGCACCATTGAGGACGTCGAACTGATCGATCCCGACCTGTCGGGAGAGCGGCTGTTGTTCCGGCTGTTTCACGAGCGCGGGGTGCGGGTGTTTCCGGTACAGGCGATCCACGCGCAGTGTTCCTGCTCGCGTGAGGCGGTGGCCGGAATGCTGGGCAGCTTCACGCCGCAGGACCGCGCCGACATGGTCGAGAACGGCAAGGTGGTTGTGACCTGTGAGTTCTGCAGTTCGGTTTACGAGTTCACGCCGGACGAGGCGGGGGTCGTTCCGGTGACTGAACAACGGGCGGCTGAAAGCTGAAGACTGACCCCGCGGAATCTTAGTTCAGCGTCCGCTTGGCGTTGGGACTGTCGAGCGAGAACGCGGGGATGTCGATTTCGAACGGCTCGCCGTCTTCCGTCACCATCTGATAGCTGCCGGTCATGAAGCCGGACGGCGTCTGAAGCGGCACCCCACTGGTGTATTCGAACCGCTCACCTGGTTCGAGTACCGGCTGCTCCCCGACCACGCCCTCGCCGCGAACTTCCTGACTGCGGCCAGCGCCATCGGTGATGATCCAGTGCCGCGTCTTGAGCTGGACGGTTTCGGTCCCGGAATTGACGATGGCAATCGTGTAGGCCCAAAAGAACCGGCTATCCTCCGCTGACGAGCGCTCGGGGAGGAAGTTCGGTTCGACGATGACTTCAATCTGGCGAGTCACGGCACGGTACATGGGATCCGTCCCTGTTCGGGGCATACGATAACAGACCTCGCGATCCTTGCGTAGGGACCGATCATCGCATTCTGCGGCAGCCTCACCAGAGGATACGAAGCGGGCCCGATCATTGTTTCAACATCGTTGTCATCCAGCATTCCCGGAGCGCACTGTCCAATGGAATCTCAGCAATTTGCGGGCCGCCTCGATCTTCCATAGGATTGTGACGCGCGTCTGCTACGCGACGGAACCCGACTGAACGGACTGTACTGGAATGACATTCGTGACGACCGATCAGGCTGTCGTGACAGCACCGGCCACAAAGGCCGCAGCGCTTCCGGTTGCAGCGGGTGAACGCGAATTGCGTCTCGATTTGTTTCGCGGCATGGCGCTGTGGCTGATCTTTATCGATCATCTTCCGCCGAATATCCTGACCTGGTTCACGATCCGCAACTACGGCTTCAGTGATGCCACCGAGATTTTCATTTTCATCTCGGGCTACACAGCGGCATTCGTATACAGCCGGGCAATGCTCGATCGCGGTTTTGTGGTCGCGAGCGCGCGCATTTTCAAGCGCGTGTGGCAGATCTATGTGGCGCACGTTTTTCTCTTCACCATCTATCTTGCCGAAATTTCATATATCGCGACAAAATTCGATAACCCCCTCTATGCGGAGGAAATGGGAATTCTGGATTCTCTCAAGCAGCCCGATGTGACGATCGTTCAGGCGCTGCTGTTGAAATTCCGGCCCGTCAACATGGACGTGCTGCCGCTCTACATCGTGCTCATGATATTCCTACCGCTGATCATCTGGCTGATGCAGCGAAAGGCTGATCTGGCGCTGGCGCTGTCGGTATTGCTTTACGCAATCACATGGGAATTCGATCTTGCGCTTCCGGCCTATCCGAACGGGACATGGTTCTTCAATCCGTTCGCCTGGCAGTTGCTGTTTGTGTTCGGCGCGTGGTGTGCGCTCGGCGGTGCAAAGCGGATGGACCGCATCCTGTCCTCTGACATCACGCTTTGGCTCTGCATCGCCTATCTCGTGTTCGCATTCTGTGTGACGCTGACCTGGCATGTGCCGCGGTTGAACATCTTCATGCCGCGCTGGCTGGAAAGCTGGATGTATCCGATCAACAAGACCGACCTCGACGTGCTGCGCTTCGTCCATTTTCTGGCATTGGCGGCGATTACTGTCCGTTTCATTCCCGCGAACTGGCCGGGCCTCAATTCGCTATGGCTCCGGCCGGTGATCCGGTGTGGCCAGCATTCACTGGAAATATTCTGCCTCGGCGTCTTTCTCGCATTTGCGGGACATTTTGTTCTCGCCGAAGTCTCCGGCGGAGCATGGATGCATTTCCTTGTCAGTGTCGCAGGGATTGTGATCATGTCTGCCGCGGCATCGTTGTTTTCGTGGTACAAGAGCGAGACGAGCAAAAACGACAAGCGTGCGAAAGCCGCGGAAAGCGATGCCGACCTTGCCGGAGGCGGGTCATGAAAGTGCTACGGATTGCAGGTCTGTTTGCGGTTCTCCTGGTGGCGGCTCCGTCGCGTGCCGAGGATGCCCACGGCTGCGCGGTGCCCGCCTATCTTCTGGCAACCGAGAGCACGCTTCCGAAAGTCGCCGACGCGATCAAGACAAGGAAGCGGTTGGACATCCTTGTCGCCGGCAGCGGCTCCTCGGCATTGCCTGGGTCTGACGGCGCGAGCATGTCGTATCCCTCCCGTCTGGAGGCGGCGCTGCGCGAGGCTCTTGCGGGCGTGACTGTCAATGTCAGGACCGAGTTGCGGCCCAAGAAGACCGCTGCGGAAGCTGCGGAGGGTTTCGGCCAGATGATGGATAAGCTGCCGCCGGATCAGAAGCCGGATCTGGTGATCTGGCAGACCGGCACCGTCGATGCCATACGCTCGGTTGATCCCGACGACTTCCGCGCCGCGCTCGACACGGGGGTTGAGGCATTGCAGAAAGCCGGCTCCGAAGTCCTCTTGATCAATCTCCAATATAACCCACGTATGGAAACGATGCTCTCGGTTGGGCCGTATAACGATACGATACGGGTCGTCGCGCAGCAGCACGAAGTGCCGATGTTCGACCGGTTTTCGATTATGCGGCACTGGAGTGATGCCGGTGATTTCGACTTGTTCGGTTCGGTTCACGGATACGGAATGGCGAAACGTGTACACGATTGTATTGGCCGTGCGTTGTCGGCAATGGTCGTGGAAGCGTCGCGCATCAATCCGGCGGAGCTCAGGATTCAACGTTGATGCATTTTAGTATGCGTTCTGCGGGCGTGGCGGCAATGCTGTTTGGCTCGCTTGCAGCATACCCCGCTTTGGCGCAGACTAGGCCGCCGGATGCGCCCGCGCAGAAGAAGGGTCTTGCCACCAAGGCCATCGAAGCGGCAAAGAGCGCGGCCAGTGCTGCAGGAGATATTCTCACCCGTGTGCCGTGCCTGCCTGCCAAGGGATTGAAGGAAATTCCGGGGTCTCTGCCCCGCGTCGCCCGGCGGATCGCTGCGGACGAGCCGGTCACCATCGTCGCGTTCGGTTCCTCGACCACCGTTGGGTTTGGCACGTCATCGCCGGCTTACACATACCCGAACCGGCTTGCCGATCAGTTACGCCGGAAGTTTCCGACGTCCGACATCACGATTATTAATCGCGGTATGGGCGGACAGGATGCGCCCGAAATGATGAAGCGGTTCGATGCTGCCGTTCTCGACACGGACCCCGATCTCGTGATCTGGCAATTCGGCACCAACACCGTCGTCAAGGGCAGCGCCAGCGACATTGCCGCCACCGCAGCGCTGGTGGAAGACGGCATCGCCCGTCTTCAGGCGCGCGGCATCGATGTCGTGCTGATCGATCCGCAATACGTGCCGGCGGTTGCCGCAAGAACCGAGAACGCCGGCCGGATGGTGAAGTTGATCGGCGACGTCGCGAGGCTCAAGAACGTATCCGTGTTTCCGCGTTTCGAAGTCATGCGGCAGTGGCACGAGGACGAGAAAATGCCGTTCGACAAGTTCGTGATTGGCGACGGTCTGCACATGAACGATTGGGGTTACGCCTGCTTCGCCCAATTGCTCGGCGACACCATCATCAAGTCGGTCGGGCAGGTAAAGGCCGGTGTCAACATTCCAGGCAATGTCATGACGTACCGGCCGATGTAGACGTTCAACTGGCTCTCATGCGTGGACTTATATCCACGCATGAGATGAAGCGCGTGTCACGCTTTCTCCAGCGCGGCCGTCAGATCCTCGATCAGGTCGTCCTGATGCTCCAGCCCCGCCGAGAAGCGGATGAAGCCTTCGCCGATGCCGAGTTCGGCGCGTGCTTCCGGTGTCAAACGCTGGTGCGTCGTGGTCGCCGGATGGGTCACGATGCTTTTCGAGTCGCCGAGATTGTTGGAAATCCGCGCCAGCTTCAGTGCGTTCAGCGTGCGGAACGCTGCCGCCTTGCCGCCCGTGACCTCGAAACCGATCAGCGTCGAGCCCGCGCGCATCTGCTTCTTGACGACGGCTGCCTGCGGATGATCGGCGCGGCCCGGATAGATCAGGCGCGAAACCTTGGGATGTTTTGCCAGCGCATCGGCGATCGCGCCTGCCGTCTCGGTCTGTGCCTTGACGCGAATGCTCAGTGTCTCGAGACCCTTCAGCAGCACCCACGCGTTGAACGGTGACATCGCGGGTCCCGTCTGGCGCAGGAACGTATGGATGTGCTCCTGAATGAAAGCGTCCGAAGACAGGATGACTCCGCCGAGGCAGCGGCCCTGACCGTCGATGTGCTTGGTCGCCGAATATACCACGACATCGGCGCCGAGTGCGAGCGGGCTCTGCCAGATCGGTGTCGCGAACACGTTGTCCACGATCAGCCGCGCGCCGCCGCGATGCGCGATCTCCGCGACAGCGCCGATGTCGACGACATCTAGGGTGGGGTTGGTCGGGCTTTCCAGAAAGCACGATTTTGTGTTTGGCCGCATCGCCTTGTGCCACTGGTCAAGATCGTGTCCATCCACCAGCGTAGATTCGATACCGTAGCGCGGCAGCAGGTCTTCCACGACGTAGCGGCACGAGCCGAACAGTGCCTTCGCTGCGACAACGTGATCGCCGGATTTCAGTGGGGCGAGGATCGCGGTGGTGACCGCAGCCATGCCGGTCGCAGTGGCGCGCGCGGCTTCGGCGCCTTCGAGTTCGACCATGCGCTGCTCAAACATCGACACCGTCGGATTCGAGAACCGCGAATACAGGAAACCGGGATCTGCGCCGGTGAACCGCGCTTCGCACTGCTCTGCGGTATCGTAGACAAAGCCCTGCGTCAGGAACAACGCTTCGGAGGTTTCGCCATACTGCGAGCGCAGCGTGCCGGAATGCACGAGGCGGGTTTCGGGACGATAGTTGCGGGTCGAGGATTGCGGCTTGGCCGCGGGTGTTTTGGTCTCGGACATGTGCACTCCATCGTGACCATCTCGCGATGGGCACAAAAAAACCGGCCTGGAAAATCTTTCCACAAGCCGGGATCACACTGTCCCCGGCCTGTTTAGCGAGTTATTTAACGTGGCTGCAAGCCGGCCGGCTCAAATGACCACGGGATAAGTCCTAGGCTTAATCCCGCATGGTCTTTCCGTCAAGCACCCCATCGGATAACCGATAAAATGCTTATTTTGCTGGATCACCCGGCAGCCGAGGACTAGCCCGTGGCCTTCACACTTGCCCCCGACGCAACAGGAATTCTGCCCGACCGCATGATTGCAGCGATGGCCGATGCCGGCCTGATCCTGCCCGAATATCCCTTCGTTGAAAGCCAGATCCAACCGGCCAGTCTCGATCTGCGCCTCGGTTCGATTGCCTATCGCGTCCGCGCCAGCTTCCTGCCGGGGCCGGACATGACTGTGGCGCAGCGCATCGATGAACTCAAACTGCATGAGATCGATCTGTCGGATGGAGCGGTGCTCGAAACCAACTGCGTCTATATTGTGCCGCTGCTGGAAAGCCTCGCGTTGCCGCCGACCATTCAAGCCGCTGCGAATCCGAAAAGCTCCACTGGCCGGCTCGACGTTTTCACCCGCGTGATCGCCGACGGCACCCGCCGCTTCGACATGATCGCGCCGGGCTATCACGGACCGCTCTATGCGGAGATCAGCCCCAAGACATTTCCGGTCTTGCTGCGTGAAGGATCACGGCTGTCGCAGATCCGTTTCCGCACCGGTCATCCGCTGCTCGATGCCGATGAGTTGCACGCGCTGCATGCAGCCGAGCGGCTGGTCGACAGCGACGAGGCAGATCTTGCTGGCGGCGTGGCGCTGAGCGTTGATCTCTCCGGCGAAGGCTCCGATGGCTTTGTGGGTTATCGCGCGAAGCGCCACACGGGTGTTGTCGACGTCGATCGGCGCGCCGGATACACGGTTGGTGAATTCTGGGAGCCGATCCGCGCGCGGCCGGATCGCAGCCTGATCCTCGATCCCGGCGAGTTCTATATTCTGGCCTCGAAGGAAGCGGTGCAAGTGCCGCCGGATTTCGCAGCGGAGATGGTGCCGTTCGATCCATTGGTCGGTGAATTCCGCGTGCATTATGCCGGCTTCTTCGATCCCGGCTTCGGCTATGCCGGGGCGGGCGGGCAGGGCTCTCGCGCGGTGCTGGAAGTGCGTTCGCGCGAAGTGCCGTTCATTCTCGAGCACGGCCAGATCGTCGGACGGCTGGTTTATGAGAAGATGCTGTCGCGTCCCGACGCGCTCTATGGCCAGCGCATCGCGTCCAACTATCAGGGGCAGGGACTGAAGCTCTCGAAGCATTTCCGGACGTAAGTTCCGCTCTGCGAATTCAGTCCTCTCGCCGCACATTTCTCCCATGTCGTCAGCGGCTCTCGGGCCTGCTTGCCGTTAGCATCCAAATACCGGATCATTCCTGAAACAACGGGAGTGATCCCGGCAGGGATGAGACGCCATGGTTGCCACTATAAAAACGCCGCCTGTAGAGACGGCGGTTTCGACGGCCGGATCGAAACCTACAGTCGGTTTGATCGCGCCTGACACAACAGGCATGAATTTTTATCGCGCCGATCCGATCCTCGCGGATTTGTTGCGTATCCATCTTCCTGCGGCGCTGTTTCAGCATATCGAACCGCACCTCGATCGCCTTGGCGCACTTGCGGGCGGCCATCTCGACGAGTGCGCGCGTCTCGCCGACAAGCATGGACCGGTGCTGCATCAGCGTGATCGTTTCGGCAATGACCGGCAATGGATTGAATATCATCCGGCCTATCGCGAGCTTGAACGCGCGGCCTATGGCGAATTCGGCATCCACGCGATGTCGCATCGCAAAGGCATTCTCGGCTGGTCCGACACTTATCCTGCCGTGGCCAAGCATGCCTTCACGTTCCTGTTCAATCAGGCCGAGTTCGGGCTCGGCTGCCCGATCAACGTCACCGACGGCGCGGCGCGTCTGCTGTCGCGGTTTGGCGACGATGCACTCAAGGCAAAATATCTCGACGGCCTCACCCAGACCGACATGGCGAAGCTGACGCAGGGCGGTCAGTTCATGACGGAAAAGGAAGGCGGCTCCGATGTCGGCAAGCTGGCCACCAGAGCGGTACAGGAAGGCGATCACTGGCGATTGCATGGCGAGAAATGGTTCTGTTCGAACGCCGACGCCGAAGTGGTGATGCTGCTGGCGCGGCCGGAAGGCGCGGTTGGCGGCACGCAGGGCGTTGGGCTTTTTCTGATGCCGCGGCGGCTCGACGACGGATCGCCGAACCACTACCGCATCGTGCGCCTCAAGGACAAACTCGGCACCCGCTCGATGGCGTCGGGCGAGATCAAGCTTGAGGGCGCAATCGCCTATGCGGTCGGGCGGCTCGATCGCGGCTTCGTGCAAATGGCCGAGATGGTCAATTGGTCGCGGCTGTCCAACGGCGTGAAGTCTGCGGCGCTGATGCGCCGGGCGCACCACGACGCGAACACCGTCGCGAACAACCGCGTGGTGTTCGGCCGGCGCATTGTCGATATGCCGCTGGCGCGG